>Ga0233425_10001108_pt1 | contig 63015 bp, 64 predicted proteins | sample Watercolumn_Towu_2_FD_181712 | JGI IMG/M metagenome (GOLD analysis project Ga0233425, IMG submission 181712) | Freshwater microbial communities from Lake Towuti, South Sulawesi, Indonesia - Watercolumn_Towuti2014_140_MG | ecosystem: Environmental > Aquatic > Freshwater > Lake | place...
AGCAATTATCCAGCCTTCGGGCTGAAAAACCAAGGGAGCCGGACTGACAAAATAAATCCGGCATGTAAACGAGACCGATATGCGGTCAGTTCAGGAAAAAACTGAATTGTTCAGCGTGTCCTTAAGGTGAATACTGCGATCCGGTGACTGCACCGTTTGTTTAAGAAGTAACAGACTCTGGATCAGCGTTGACTTTCCAGAAGAGTTGGTTCCCAGCAACATGGTGACGGGCTTTAGCGGTATTTCTCCGGTGTCTTCCCATGCCTTGAAATTAACCAGCCTAAGTCTTGTAAACATCAGTGTAAATCTCCTGTTTCTATGACTTTCTCTCTATATTTTTTTGTCTTCCATTGAGCGACGATCATGCTACCAGTTTTTCCGGCCACTGACCGCCAAGCCAGTAGTCCAGAAATATTTAGCAATTCGAGCAAAAGATCTATTTACGACACACTAAAATCAACCGGTTCCGCCCACGGTCAGGCCGTCGATCCGCAAGGTGGGCTGACCGACGCCGACGGGCACGCTCTGCCCTTCCTTGCCGCAGGTGCCCACACCGGGATCGAGCTGCAAATCGTTGCCTATCATGCTGATGCGCGTGAGCACATCCGGGCCGTTGCCGATCAGCGTGGCGCCCTTTACCGGTCGCGTGATTTTGCCGTCCTCGATCAGATAAGCCTCGGTGGTGGAAAACACGAACTTGCCGCTGGTGATGTCCACCTGGCCGCCGCCGAAGTTCGCGGCGTACAGCCCGTGCTTCACCGAGGCGATGATTTCCTCGGGCGACTTGTCGCCGTTCAACATCATGGTATTGGTCATGCGCGGCATCGGCAGATGCGCATAGGATTCGCGCCGCGCGTTGCCGGTCACCGACACGCCCATCAGCCGCGCATTCAGACTGTCCTGCAAATAGCCTTGCAGGATGCCGTCCTCGATCAGAGTCGTGCATTGCGTCGGATTGCCTTCGTCGTCCATCTGCAATGAACCCCGGCGGTGCTGAATACTGCCGTCGTCCACCACCGTCACACCGGGTGCGGCTACGCGCTCGCCGATCCGCCCCGCAAACGCGGAACTGCCCTTGCGGTTGAAATCACCTTCCAGCCCGTGTCCAACGGCCTCATGCAAAAGAATGCCGGGCCAGCCGCTGCCCAGCACCACGGTCATTTCGCCCGCAGGCGCGCGTTCGGCTTCGAGATTGACCGTCGCCTGATGCACGGCTTGCTGCGCATAGCGTTGCAGCGTTGCATCGTCGAAATAGCCGTAGTCAAAACGCCCGCCCCCGCCCGCCGAACCCTGTTCGCGGCGGCCCCGGTCTTCGACTATAACCTGCAGCGACAAGCGCACCAGCGGGCGGATGTCGGCGTTCATCATGCCGTCGCTGCGCGCCACCAGCGCCACCTCATATTCGCCGGCCAGACTGGCCATGACTTGCACCACGCGCGGATCCAGCGCGCGGGCGTAACGCTCGATCCGCTCCAGCAGCGCCACCTTGTCGGCATCGCGCAGACTGGCGATCGGGTCATGCGGCAAATACAGATCCCGCTGCCTGCCCTGATGCAACAGCGGAACCGTGCGCTGGCCGCCGCGCGCGGCGATGGCCCGCGTGGCCTCCGCCGCCCGCTGCAGCGCAGGCAGGCTGATTTCATCGGAATAGGCAAACGCGGTTTTCTCGCCGCTCACGGCGCGCACGCCAACGCCCTGGTCGATGCTGAAACTGCCGGATTTGACGATGCCTTCTTCCAGCGCCCAGCTTTCGGCACGGCTGTACTGGAAATACAGATCGGCGTAATCCAGCCGGTGCGCAAGCATCCCGGAGAATATCTGCTCCAGGGATCGCGCATCGAGTGCATGGGGCGCAAGCAGGGATTGCTGCGCCGTCAGAAAAAGAGAATCACTCAAAGCCAGGTTCCAGAAAGTGTTTTAACAACCGTAAATCACACGGTGGGACAAGGCCGGCAGACTCTTGCGCAAGCTGGCCTGGTAGGACGGATTCAATTCCGCAACGACGACGCCGGAGCCGCGCGGCAACTCGTCCAGCACGCGCCCCCATGGATCCACCACCATGCTGTGGCCATGCGTCTCGCGGCCGTTGACGTGATAACCGCCCTGCGCTGCGGCGATGACATAGGACAGATTTTCGATCGCACGGGCGCGCACCAGCGCTTCCCAGTGCACCTTGCCTGTCGTGGCTGTGAAAGCCGCCGGCAGCACGATGATATCCACATCCGCCATGGCGCGAAACATCTCGGGAAAGCGCAAGTCGTAACAGACGGCCAGCCCGATCCTGCCGAACGGACTGTCGATCACCACAACATCACGACCGGCTTCGATGGTAGCCGCTTCGTTATAGCTTTCATTGCCCAATTCGAGATTGAACAGATGAATCTTGTCGTAGCGTCCGGCCAAGGCGCCGGTTTCGTCGTAAACCAGGCAGCTGTTGAGCACTTTGTCATCCGCGCTCGCAGCCAACGGAATGGAGCCGCCGACCAGCCATATCTTGTGCTGCCGGGCGGTTTCGGACAGGAATTGCTGTATCACGCCCTCACCCGGCGTCTCGCGCACCGCAACCTTGTCGCGCTCGTTCATGCCCATGATGGCGAAAAATTCCGGCAGCACCACCAGTTTGGCGCCCGACGCGGCGGCATTTGCGACAAGGCGGCGCGCCTCTGCAAGATTGCCCGTCACATTGGGGCCGGAGGCCATTTGGATTGCGGCCACCTTGAAGGCCTTGGTCAACGCCGCAATGCGTTGCTGGGTGCTGTCTCCTATGGACATTATTTTTGCTCCGGCTGATTGGTTGCTGAATTGGCAGAACCCTGGCCAACCTTGGCTACTAGCGGGTCACTCCAGGTTCCGCTCACATTGTATTCAAACGAAGCCAACTTATCGAGCGGCTCGCCCAGAACCTTGTTGACCAGCAATGCGCCGACGCCCACCGCAGGGCCGGCGGCAAACGCCCCGATCAGTGATACGCTGTCACCCAGTGTCGGCAGGATACGGACACGCAAATTCTGGGTCTCGTGATTCAGATCAACCCAACCCTTCATCGTGACTTTGGCGGAAGATCCGTCCAGTTTCAGGTCTTCGGTAGTCATCATGCCGTTATTGATATTTGCCGTTCCCTTGATGCTGTCAAACTGGAAACCGTCGCTGAACACATCGTTGAAGTCCAGCGTAATGCGTTTTGGCAAGGATTGCAGACTCAGGATGCCGAGCAACTTGCCGATGCCCGGTTTCATTTTCAGAAACTGCCCCTTGCCGGCATTCAGGATGAGGGCCCCATCCAGCGTGCGGTAATTGAAATCATCCGGCGCGCCCTGCCAGTTCATATCGGCCGTCAACTGCCCGCTGCCATCCTTGACCGTATCCGGATACCCGGAACGCGACAGCACTTTGCCGGCATTGCTGATTTTCAGCGTGAGCTTGAGCTGGGTAGAACTGGCGCCGTTGGGCGCCTGCCACAAACCGCTGCCGCTTAATGAGCCATCCGGATTGTCAATCAGCAAACGATGCAGCCGCCAGGCATCGGCCTCCCGCTCGCCCACAAAATCGAATTTTCCGATCTGCTTGCCGGACCAGACCAGATCCTCGACGTGAATATCCAGCGCCGGCAACTGGCTGGGCAGCAGTTTTTCCTGTGCACGCGCAGTGCCCGCCTTCGTAGCTGGCTGCGACTCGACCCATACGACATTTTTCAGTTTCGCGCTCAACTTGCCTTGCCCGGCCGGGGACCACACGACCTCGCCGGACATGGTGGGAGTTGTAAGCGTTGCAGTCGCACCCCAGCCTTGCGCCTGACGTGAAATATCGGCGCTCGCAAGTTTGCCCAGACGGGCGGTAATTTTTTCCTGTCCTTGCGGAGCGTTTGGCATTTCAACCTTCAGTGGCAAACTGACGGCAGCTGTCTTGGCAAATGCCCCGGGCAGGCTGGAACGCAAACCGACCAGGTCAGAGCTGATTTGCAAACTGCGACTGGCCTTGCCCAAAACAAATCGGGCATTCCAGCGGGCATTGCCGCCAAGATGATCGAGCAACCAGGAAGGCGCCTTCCGGCGCAACGCATCGATGTCGGCGCGCCCCTGTGCGCTTACCCGCAAGCCGTCCGCATCCGACTTGAAGGAGAGGCTGGCGTTGCCGCCCAGAATTTCGGCATTGACCGACTCGGCCGCAACCGAATTCTCGGTGAAGTTGAAACCGCCACGGGCGTTGCGCAACAGGGGCATATTCTCGCCCAGATCAATATCATTATTTACGACACTGAATGCCCCATTGAGCCGGAACGGCTGCTCGCCCAACAGCGGAATCTGCATCGACAATTTCAGATTGCCATCCCCGCGCGCGCGCATGTCGTCGGTGAATCCGTCGATGTAGTCGCGCACCGGACTTTTCTGGATGAATTCCAGAAACCGCTCGCTGGGCGCCGCCACTTCGCCTTTCACCGCAAGATTCATCTGCAGTGCAGTCAAATCGCTCACCGCTGCCGTAACTTTGCGTATCTGCCCCCCCATGACCATCGCGCTATCGGAGCGCAATTCCATGCGTCGGCCACGTATCCAGAACTCGCCATCGATGTTCTCGATCTTCGGCCAATTCTTGTCGAATTCCAGCACCACCCCCCGGGCATGTCCGCCGAGCTCGAGAATCGCGCTGCTATTTTCCTTGAGCGGGAAATCATTGAGATTGCCCTTGATCCGCAGACGAAAATCGCTGGTCTCCCCGGCTTGCAACGCACCCGCCAGCCACTCATTGTCTTTGGGAGCGAGTGCAATAAACGGCGTATATCGCGCCGCGCTGCGCACCTCGCCACGGGTCAGCGCAAGATTCAGGTCAATGACACCCGGCGTACCGGACTGTGTTTGATAACTCCCGTACAGCGTCCCCGCTACATCGGGATTGGCAAAACTGACATTTTCAAATGCCAGCTTCCATTCCTTGCCCTTGGGGCGCCAGCCCAGCTGTCCCGTCAGGGTGTCCAGCGCGACCGGCTCTGGCAATGCGTCCGGCGCTTCCAAAACAATCTGGCGCGAATCCAGGGTAATCCGGCCGCCATCATCATCGCCGTCGATGGTCGCGGTAAATCCCGACAGTCCCGGGATCTTGCCGACTGCCGCGAATCCGATGTCGCGAACACCGCCATGAATCCACTTGAGACGCCAGCTTCCCGGCGCACCGTCCCACGCGAACTGGAGCTGATCCAGCGTGCCCGCAGGGCGATATTGCTCAAGCTGGCTGCGCCACTCAGGCGCCATTGGCAGGAAAGGGCTGAGCACAAGCAGCGATTCCATCTGGACGCGCCCGGCGTCAACTTCGCCCGCCACAACATTACCGGCCTTGTCGCGCTGCAAGCGCAGGCGGAAATCGGTGGCGGGCAGCTTCTGCCCGCTGCCCAGTTGCATCATCAGCTGCCGAACCGCAAACGTGGTATCGCCCTCGGCCGACTGCCAGCCTACCCTTCCGCGCAACAGCGGCGCATCCAGTTCGGGCAATTCCGGGGAGAAACGCGACTGCAACTGGCGCAAATCCAGATCTGCCGTCACACCGGCCAACTGACCCGCGCGAATATCGAGCCAGCTGCGCACACCGCCCCGCCCCCGGCGCAACTCCGCCGGCAGCTCAGCCCAGGGGTGCCAGGCCGTCACGTCGGTATAGTCAACTTGCATGAACAATTTGCCCGACCAGTCACCAGGATCGTTGAAGCTTTCGCCGTGCAAATCGCCCCGAATATCGAGTGGCGTGGCAAGGGCCTCCGGCAGGCGTGCGTGCAAACCAAAACGGTGACGATTGAACAACCCGTTATCTATCCGGAGATTCAGATCGTCCAGCACGAGGGGCGGGGCATCGCGCGTCTCGTCCGCCCAGACCACCCGTGCGCCACGAACCACGACACGCGACTGATGCAATATCCAGTTGGCAAAAGATTTGTCATCGTCGCCTTCACGCAGGGCGACACCGCCAACAAAAATCCGCCCCTGACGGTTACGCAGCAGTAACAATTGCGGCTGGTCGATGGCGAGATTTCGCAGGCGCAGCTCCATCATGGGCAGACTCAGCCAGGACACGCTACCCTCGATACTGGGCAACACCAGGGCCGGGCGTTTCTGCTCGTCCAGCAATTGAACCTCGCGAAAAGCCAGATGCGGGTGGATTCCGCGCCAGTCGGCCTCAATTTTGCCGATCACCACCTCGCTCCCGATCGCCTGTGACAGGGAGCTCGCGATACGCTCGTGGTAGCGTTCAACATCCGGCAGAATCCAGTAACGCAGCAGGATAATCGCCACGCCGATCAGCATTGCAAATACTGCAGAAATGATGATGGCCACACGGGTCAATCGTTTCAGGTGATGCCAGAGATTGCTGATGGTCAAAAGATTTAGCATGGTATTGCCGGTGTAGGGATGCCCGGATAGCTGACCGGGACTTATAATCGTCGCATTCCGCGCATTCTAACTTGAAATGAACACGACACATGCCACCGGGGCTGCTTTTGCAAACCATCTACAGCACGCCCGCCAAAACAGCCGTTATCTGCAACGAACGCTGGATACAGACCCCGGATTGCAGGAATGGTTGCAATTCCATTGCGACACGCCGTGCAGCACTGAAGAAATGCGTTGCCTGCTGGAGGATTCCAGCTGCAACCTGCAGGACGAAACCGAGCTGGCAAGAGCGCTGCGGCGTTTACGCAAGCAGGTAATGCTCAAGCTCATTCTGCGCGATCTCAATGGGTTGTGTGCGCTCGACGAAGTCATGCAGGGCATGACGGCGCTCGCGGAAATTTGCGTCCGTCAGGCGCAGGATTGCCTGATGCAGTCCCTGATTCCACAATTCGGCCGGCCGCTGGGCGAACACAGCAAAACACCACAGTCCCTGCTGGTCATCGGCATGGGCAAACTGGGCGGGGGCGAGCTGAACGTTTCCTCGGATATCGACCTGATTTTTGTCTATGCCGAAGACGGCGAGACCGATGGCCCGCGCGTGTTAAGCAACCACGAGTTCTTCACCCGCCTGGGTCGCCGCCTGATCAACCTGATCAATGAACTGACCGCCGACGGTTATGTGTTCCGTGTGGACATGCGCCTGCGCCCTTACGGCGACAGCGGCCCGCTGGTCATGAGCTTTGCCGCGCTGGAGGAATATCTGGTCAGCCAGGGACGCGAGTGGGAACGCTATGCCTGGATCAAGGCGCGGGTCATTTCGCCGGTGCAACATCCGCAGATTGCCGAGCTGGACAAACTGGCCCGGCCGTTCGTGTTCCGGCGTTACCTCGATTTCGGCGCAATCGATTCGATGCGCAAATTACATGCGCAGATTCGCGAGGAAGTGCGCCGGCGCGACCGCCTCAACAATATCAAGCTGGGCCCAGGCGGCATTCGCGAAATCGAGTTCATCGCCCAGGTTTTTCAGCTGATCCGGGGCGGACGCGATGCCGAGCTGCGGATACGGCCAACCCGGCAGGTACTGAAAACGCTGGCCGCCAAAGGACAACTCAGCCCGGAAATCACCCAAATGCTGGATGACGCGTACGTTTTCCTGCGCAATCTCGAACACCGCCTGCAGTATCTGGACGATCAGCAAACCCAGGAGTTGCCGGACAAGCCCGAGGACCAAAACATCATCGCGCATGCCATGGGATTTGCGGATTATCCCGCCCTGCTGGCCGTGCTTTCCGGACACCGTGAAAAAGTGAGCGAACAATTCGAGCAGATTTTCGGCGCGCCCGAAGCGGATGGCGCCGAAGATCAGCTCTGGCAGGACAGCATGGACACGGACACGCTGGCAGGCGAACTGGCCGGACTGGGCTATCGACAACCGGAGGGCGCGGCCGAACGCCTGCAACAACTGCGCCAGGGCAGCCGTTATCGCCAGCTGCCCGACAGCAGCCGCCAGCGGCTGGATCGCCTGGTGCCGCAACTGGTTCGTCTGGCGGCCGACAGCCCGGATCCGGACGCCACGCTCAACCGCCTGCTGGGATTGCTGGAAGGCATCAGCCGCCGCGCATCCTATCTGGCGTTTCTGGCCGAATATCCCGAATCGCTGCAATTGCTGACCCGCATGGTGGCCGCCAGCGGCTGGGCGGCGGAATATCTGATGCAGCATCCGATGCTGCTCGACGAATTGCTCGATGCCCGCGAAATCTACCAGGCGCCGGACTGGGCGCAAATCGACGCCAGGCTGCGCGCCGCGCTGGCAGAATGCGGCAACGATGCCGAACACCAACTGGATCTGCTGCGCCACGCCCAGCAGGAGCAGACATTCCACCTGCTCGCCATGGATTTGCAGGGATTGCTGCCGCTGGAAAAACTCAGCGACCACCTGAGCGAACTGGCTGATCTGATGTTACGCCACGTGATTGATCTGGGCTGGACCAGCGTGCGCAAAAAACATTGCGAGCAGCCACGTTTCGCCATCGTCGCCTACGGCAAACTGGGCGGCAAGGAACTGGGCTACGCCTCCGATCTAGACCTGATTTTCCTGTACGAGGACGAGCATCCCGACGCGCAGGAAAATTACGCCCGGCTGGCCCAGCGCATCAACACGCTGCTGAGCAGCTATACCGCTTCGGGCCGCTTGTACGAAACGGATCTGCGCCTGCGCCCGAACGGCGCCAGCGGCCTGCTGGTGAGTTCGGTCAGCGCATTCGAGGATTATCAGCAACAGCATGCCTGGGTCTGGGAACATCAGGCGCTGACCCGCGCGCGTTACTGCGCCGGAGACGCTGAAGTCGGCGCCAAATTCGAAGACATCCGTCACCGGATACTGTGTCAGTCGCGCGACATCGCCAGCCTGCGCCGTGAAATCCTCGCCATGCGCCAGAAAATGCACGATGGCCATCCCAACCCGACCGCGCTGTTCGACATCAAGCACGATAACGGCGGGATGGTGGACATTGAATTCATGGTGCAGTTTCTGGTGCTGGCTCACGCTCACCAACATCCTGCGTTGACCGGCAACATCGGCAATCTGGCGCTGCTGCGGCTGGCGGCAGAACTGGGGCTGATTCCGTCGGCGCTGGCCGAACAGACCAGCGTGCTGTATCGCACCCTGCGCAAAATCCAGCATCGCCTGCGCCTCAACAGCGAGGGGCCGTGCCGGATTGCCCCCGAGGAGATCGACACCCGCGCCTGCCGCGAACTGTGGCAGTTACTGCTGGAATCGCAAAGCGCTGCATGATGCGGCTTCATAAACCGCACGGGAACCGCTAGAATCCGCACTTCGAAACCGAACTTGTCCTGAGGAAAATTCAATCATGTCGATGTCCAACCGCGACGGCTTTATCTGGTACGACGGCCAACTTGTTCCCTGGCGTGATGCCACGACCCACGTCCTGACCCATACCCTGCATTACGGCATGGGTGTCTTCGAGGGCGTGCGCGCCTACAAGGCCGGCAAGGGTACGGCCATTTTCCGTCTGCGCGAACATACCGAGCGGCTGCTCAACTCGGCTTACATCTTCAAGATGAAGATGCCGTACGACCGGGAAACATTGATGGAAGCACAACGCGAGGTCGTCCGCGCCAACAATCTGGAATCCTGCTACATCCGGCCTATCGTTTTTTACGGCTCGGAAGCCATGGGCATTGCCGCCACGGCCATCTCGGTACACGTCGCTGTTGCGGCCTGGCCCTGGGGCGCGTACCTCGGCGACGACGGCATGCGCAACGGCATTCGCGTCAAAACGTCCAGCTTTACGCGTCACCATGTAAACATCAACATGTGCCGCTCAAAATCCGTGGGCACCTATACCAACTCCATTCTGGCGCATCAGGAAGTTGCGCATGACGGTTACGACGAGGCGTTGCTGCTCGATGTCGACGGCTATGTGGCCGAAGGCGCCGGTGAAAACATTTTCATCGTGAAAAAAGGCAAGCTTTACACACCGGACCTGACTTCCTGCCTGGAAGGCATCACGCGCGATTCCATCCTGACGCTGGCGAAAGAATCTGGCCTGGAGGTGATCGAGAAACGCATCACGCGCGACGAAGTGTATTGTGCCGACGAGGCCTTCTTCACCGGCACGGCCGCAGAAGTCACACCGATCCGCGAACTGGACACCCGCACCATCGGCAGCGGCACGCGCGGCCCGATCACCACGCAGCTGCAACAGGCGTTCTTCGATTGCGTCGGCGGCAAGCATCCCAAACACAGCGACTGGCTGGATTACGTTTAAGGAGCGTGAACCATGAGCACCCAGGATATTACCCGACGTCAGATTGAAATCACGGCAGCCGACCTGCCGCTGGCCTGCCCCATGCCTGGCATGACCTTGTGGAATGCACACCCGAAGGTGCGAATTGCCCTCAATGCGGAGGGCAAGGGACACTGCCCGTACTGCGGCACCGAGTACACCCTGACCGGCGGGATGCCCAAGGGCCATCATTGAGTCTGCGTCGGCCGCGCTGACGTCGCCCATGTACAAAATCCTGGTCATCGCCCCCAGCTGGGTTGGCGATTGCATGTTGATGCAGCCGATGCTGATGCGTTTGAAACAGCGCCATCCGGACTGCCGCATCGATGTCTTTGCGCCGTCCTGGACGGAAAAGCTGCTGCGCCTGTTGCCGGAAGTCGATCAGGTCATCACCAATCCGTTTCCGCACGGCGCCCTGCAACTGGGACAGCGCTATCGTCTCGGCACACAGTTGCGGGATAGCCGCTACGATCAGGCTATCGTCCTACCCAATTCCTTCAAGTCCGCGCTCGTCCCTTTCTTTGCGCGCATTCCGCTGCGCACGGGTTTCGTCGGCGAAATGCGGCGCGGACTGCTCAACGATGCGCGTGTACTGGACAAGCAGGCGCTGCCCCTAATGGTCGAGCGCTTCGCTCAGCTGGCGGAAGCGCCGGGCGATGTCATTCCGCGTCCGCTCGCCAATCCGCGACTGCAAGTACCTGCCCAACAAAGGGAGCAGATTTTAGAAAAATTCCATCTGGATCTGGCCAGACCTGTCGCCGCATTTTGTCCCGGCGCGGAATATGGCCCGGCCAAACGCTGGCCCGCCGAATACTATGCCGACATCGCCCGGCGTTTGACGCAACAGGGCTATGCCGTCTGGCTGTTCGGCTCGGGCAAGGATGCGGCGGTAGCGGCAGAAATCAATCGGCAGAGTGGCGGGCAATGCGTCGATCTGTGCGGACGCACGAATCTCGGTGAAGCCGTCGCTTTGCTGTCTGCAGCGCAACTGGTTATCAGCAACGATTCCGGCCTGATGCATCTGGCCGCCGCGCTGGATAAACCCATGCTGGCTATTTTTGGTTCCAGCAGCCCGCAGTTCACCCCGCCGCTGTCGCCCCGCGCGCAGGTGCTCAAACGTGATCTGGACTGCAGCCCCTGCTTCAAGCGCGAATGCCCGCTCGGCCATTTCAACTGCATGATGCAGCTCACCCCGGATCAGGTCTGGCAACAACTGCAAGCGCTCATGCCGGATAACAATGCCCACCCTGCCCCCTGAAATTTTCAAGGCGTATGACATACGCGGCATCGTCGGAAAAAGTCTGACGCCCGATATCGTTGAAATCATCGGCCACGCCATCGGCTCGGAAGCCCGCGCGCGGCAACAGACCTGCATTGCGATTGGCCGCGACGGCCGCCTGTCCGGCCCGGCGTTTGCGGAGGCGCTGGCACGCGGCATCCGCCAGAGCGGCATCGACGTCATCGACCTCGGCCGCGTAGCCACGCCGATGGCGTATTTCGCGGCGCATCAGCTCGGCACAAACTGCGCCGTCATGATCACCGGCAGCCATAATCCGCCCGATTACAACGGACTCAAAATCGTGCTGGCAGGCGAAACCCTGTCCGGCGCTGCCATCCAGCAACTGCGTCGGCGTATCGAACAAAACGATCTCGCCCATGGCGCGGGCCATTATTCGCAACACGACATCACGACGGAATATATCGCGCGCATCGCCGGTGACATCAAGCTGGCGCGCCCCATGAAAATCACCATCGATTGCGGCAACGGCGTGGCCGGCGATTTTGCGGCAACGCTGTATCGCGCACTGGGCTGCGAAGTCAGCGAATTATTCTGCGAGGTCGATGGCCGGTTTCCCAACCATCATCCCGACCCGTCCGATCCGCGCAATTTGCAAGACCTGACCGCCGCCCTGCAACACAATGGCAGCGAACTCGGACTGGCTTTCGATGGCGACGGCGATCGTCTGGGCGTGGTCACCAGGGATGGCAAAATCATCTTTCCGGACCGCCAGCTGATGCTGTTCGCCGCCGATGTGCTGGCAGGCCATCCGGGGGCGGAAATCATTTTCGACATCAAATCCACCCGCAACCTGTTCAGCTGGATTAGCCACCACGGCGGAGTGCCGCGAATCTGGAAATCCGGACACTCGCTGATGAAAGCCAAAATGCGCGAAACCGGCGCGTTGCTGGCCGGCGAGATGAGCGGCCATATCTTCTTCAAGGAGCGCTGGTATGGTTTTGATGACGGCCTGTATGCGGGTGCACGTCTGCTGGAAATCCTCAGCAAGGACGCGAATCCCTCCGCAACATTGAATGCCCTGCCCGATGCCGTCTGCACGCCGGAGTTGCATGTCCACACGACGGAAGGCATGAATCACGTCTTGCTCGACCAGTTGCAGAAAACGGCGAAATTCACCGATGCGCACGAAATCATCAGCATCGACGGTTTGCGCGTGGAATATGCCGACGGTTTCGGGCTGATGCGCGCCTCCAACACCACGCCGGTCATCATGCTGCGCTTTGAAGCCGATGACTCCGACGCCCTGCAACGTATCCAGACAGACTTCCGCCGGATCTTGCTGTCAGCCGACAGTCATCTGAAGTTGCCGTTCTGATCCCGGCAAAGCAAAAAAGCGCTACGGTCTCCCGTAGCGCTTTTTTGCTTAGTGCGCCCAGATTTTCTAAGCCAACTTTGCGCTTACCCAGGCAGAAACACCGTCCAGTGCCTTTGCAAGATGCTCCGGTTGCGTGCCGCCCGCTTGCGCCATGTCCGGGCGCCCGCCGCCTTTGCCGCCGACCTGCTGCGCAACGAAATTGACCAGCTCGCCCGCTTTTACCTTCGCAGTCTGGTCGGCCGTCACGCCTGCGATCAGGCTGACTTTGCCATCGCCCGTCGCCGCCAGCACGATGACTGCGGATTTCAGCTTGTCCTTGAGTTTGTCCAGCGTCTCGCGCAGGGTGGCGGCATCCGCGCCATCCAGTTTGGCGGCCAGCACTCTCACGCCGTTGATGTCCTGCGCCTGGTCCACCAGATCGTCGCCCTGCGCGGAAGCCAGTTTGGATTTCAGCGCAGCGAGCTCTTTTTCCAGCGCCTTCACGTTATCGAGGATTTGCACAACACGCGCAGCGGCTTCCTGCGGCTGGGTTTTCACGGCATCGGCGACCTGCTGCAATTGCTGCTCTTGTCGTTGTATGAGCACCAGCGCGCCTTCGCCCGTCACCGCTTCGACGCGGCGCACGCCGGCTGCCACGCCGCTCTCAGCCACGATCTTGAACAGGCCGATGTCGCCGGTGCGCTGCACGTGGGTGCCGCCGCACAGTTCCTTGGAGCTGCCGATGGACAGCACGCGCACCTCGTCACCATATTTTTCGCCGAACAGCATCATCGCGCCGGAATTCTGCGCATCCTCGATGGACATCACGCTGGCGTCGGTGGCCGCGTTGGCGAGAATCTCGGCGTTGACGATGGACTCGACCTTGCGGATCTCGGCATCGGTCAGCGGCTGGTTCTGCACGAAATCGAAGCGCGTCTTGTCGGGATCGACCTGCGAACCCTTCTGCTGCACGTGTGCACCGAGTACCTCGCGCAGCGCCTTGTGCATCAGGTGCGTCACCGAGTGGTTGCGTTCGGTGGCCGCGCGTGCAGCCATGTCCACGCGCGCGTTCACGCCATTGCCGACGGAGAGCTTGCCGGTTTTCACCACGCCGTGATGGCCGAACACCGTGGCCTGAATCTTCTGGGTGTCTTCCACTGCAAAAATGCCGTGCACGCTGCGCAGTTCGCCCCGGTCACCAACCTGGCCGCCGGATTCAGCATAGAACGGAGTGTCGTCCAGCACCGCTATGCCCATCTCGCCTTCGACCAGTTCGTTTACCTCCACGCCGTCCTTGTACAAGGCGAGGATGTTGCCCTTGTGTTCCAGCGTGTCGTAACCGTGGAAGGTAGTTGCCGGGCCGGCGTATTCGAGGTTGGCCGCCATCTTGAACTTGCCGGCCGCGCGCGCCTGCTCCTTCTGTCTCGCCATCGCGGTGTTGAATGCGGCATCGTCCACCGTCACGCCGCGCTCGCGGCAGATGTCGGCGGTCAGGTCGAGCGGGAAGCCATAGGTGTCGTGCAACTTGAACGCCGTTTCGCCATTGAATACTTTGCTACCCGTTTGCTCCATTTCGGCCAGATCCGCTTCGAGAAGCGCCATACCATGCTCGATGGTCGCAAAGAAACGATCTTCTTCCAGCTTGAGCACACCTTTCACGCGCGCCTGTTCGGACACCAGTTCGGGATAGGCGCTCCCCATCTGCTCGACCAGATCATCGACCATCTTGTGGAAGAACGCCTCGCGTGCGCCCAGCTTGTAGCCATGGCGAATCGCGCGGCGGATGATGCGACGAAGTACGAAGCCGCGACCTTCGTTGCCGGGGATCACGCCATCGGCGATGAGAAATGAGCAGGCGCGAACGTGGTCGGCCAAAACCTTGAGTGAAGGTGAATCGAGCTCGGCGCAGTGGGTCTCACGCGCAGCGGCCTTGATGAGCGCCTGGAACAGATCGATCTCGTAGTTGGCATGAACGCCTTGCAGCACGGCGGAGATGCGCTCCAGCCCCATGCCGGTATCGACCGACGGCTTGGGCAAGGGATGCATCACACCGGCCTCGTCGCGGTTGAACTGCATGAATACGTTGTTCCAGATTTCGATGTAGCGGTCGCCGTCTTCTTCCGGTGTGCCGGGCAGGCCGCCGGGAATGTGTGCGCCGTGATCGTAAAAAATTTCAGTGCACGGGCCGCACGGGCCGGTGTCGCCCATCATCCAGAAATTGTCCGACGCATAACGCGCCCCCTTGTTGTCGCCAATGCGGATCACGCGATCCGCACTCAGGCCGATCTCCCTGGTCCAGATGTCGTATGCCTCGTCATCCTCGGCATACACGGTGACGTAGAGTTTTTCCTTGGGCAGCCTGAATACCTCGGTCAGCAATTCCCAGGCATAGGCGATCGCGTCGCGCTTGAAGTAGTCGCCGAAGCTGAAGTTGCCCAGCATCTCAAAGAAGGTGTGGTGACGCGCGGTATAGCCGACGTTTTCCAGATCGTTGTGCTTGCCGCCGGCACGCACGCATTTCTGCGACGACGCGGCGCGGGTGTAGGGGCGCTTGTCGAAGCCGAGGAACACGTCCTTGAACTGGTTCATGCCCGCGTTGGTGAACAGCAGGGTCGGATCGTCATGCGGCACCAGCGAGCTGGAGGCAACAACGGCATGGCCTTTGGAGGCAAAAAAATCGAGGAATTTCTGGCGGATTTCGCTGCTTTTCATCTGTACACCGGGCAATGACATTATTCGAATCGGAGGCCCGCCCCAATGGCGGAATCAGGCGCGAATCATATCATTTGGCGGGCTTGAGCGGCAGAGCTCCGAAGCCGCCTGGCGCACAATCAGCCGACGCTCTCGTCATCCATGCGCAGCAACTTGAACACTATCGCCATCGGAAAACCGCGCGATTGCAAAAAACGGGCTTGCCTGGCCTTTTCTTTTGCATCCTGCGGTGGATGGCCGAATTTTTTCTGCCAGACCTCACGTGCTGCAGCCAGTTCGTTTTCTTTCAGTTCCGGTAGCGCTGCATCGATCAGCGCCTGGTCGATCCCCTTCTGGCGCAACTCGTGCACGATGCGCTGTGCACCGAATCGTTGCTGGCGCAGTTTAACCATCTGTGCGGCGGCACGCGTATCGGACAACCAGTTGCGTCGCTCCAGATCATCCAGCAGCGCCCCGACATCGTCGCCCTCCTGCACAAAGGCCAGCAGCTTGCCGTGCAGTTCTTGGCGGCTGTATTCCCGCCGGGCGAGATAACGCATCGCCCGGATCCGCAAGGGAATTTCAGTCTTCGGCCGCACCAGGATTGTTCAGTGCAGCGACGCCCACTGCGGCGCGCACCTTGTTCTCGATTTCATGCGCAATTTCCGGGTGCTCGCGCAGATACTCGCGGGCGTTGTCCTTGCCCTGACCGATTTTCTCGCCGTTGTAGCTGTACCAGGCGCCGGATTTTTCCACCAGTTTGTGTTGCACGCCCAGCTCGATGATTTCGCCCTCGCGGGAGATGCCCTCGCCGTAAAGGATGTCGAAGTTGGCTTCGCGGAATGGCGGCGCCACCTTGTTCTTGACCACTTTTACGCGGGTTTCGTTACCGATCACCTCGTCGCCCTTCTTGATCGCGCCGGTACGGCGAATGTCCAGACGCACGGAAGCGTAAAACTTCAGCGCATTGCCGCCGGTCGTCGTTTCCGGATTGCCGAACATCACGCCGATCTTCATGCGGATCTGGTTGATGAAAATCACCAGCGTGTTGGAACGCTTGATGTTGGCGGTCAGCTTGCGCAAGGCCTGGGACATCAGGCGCGCGTGCAAGCCCATCTGCGGGTCGCCCATGTCGCCTTCGATTTCGGCTTTCGGTGTCAAGGCTGCCACCGAATCCACCACCACGACATCGACCGAGCCGGAGCGCACCAGCATGTCGGCAATTTCGAGCGCCTGTTCGCCGTTATCCGGCTGCGAGATCAACAAATCTTCCACATTCACGCCCAGCTTGCCGGCATACACCGGATCCAGTGCGTGTTCGGCATCGATGAAGGCCGCCGTGCCGCCCAGCTTTTGCATTTCCGAGATGACCTGCAGGGTCAGCGTGGTTTTACCGGAGGATTCCGGACCGTAAATTTCCACCACACGGCCGCGCGGCAAACCGCCAACGCCCAAGGCGATATCCAACCCGAGCGAGCCGGTGGACACAACCTGGATGTCGCGCGCCGCGTCGTTCTCGCCCAGGCGCATGATGGAGCCCTTGCCGAACTGTTTTTCGATCTGGCTCAGCGCTGCCGCGAGCGCCTTGCTTTTGTTTTCATCCATGACGATCTCCCTGTTGATGGTTCCGCATTCCTGCGGGAAAGTGTGCGCCTCGAAAGCAGCGCGTGAAATCAAGACGGGCGGATTGTGGCACAAGCCCGCGCGGATGTACAGAACGTTCGTTCTTTTTTATTCAGACTGTCGCGCGACGCTGCGCCAGCAGCTGCAACACGCCTTCCAGCGCGGCTTCGACGGACTGATGACGCACAGCGGCACGGTCTCCCGCAAGATGCAGGCAACGGGTCATGATCTGTTCGGCTTCCAGCTGCCAGGCCAGCCAGACCGTGCCGACCGGTTTTTCTGGCGAACCGCCGCCCGGCCCGGCGATGCCGCTCACGGCTACGGCCACCTGCGCCGCACTGAAGCGCAGCGCGCCTGCGGCCATTTCACGCACGACCGCTTCGGAGACCGCGCCGTGGCGCTGTATGGTTTCTTCCGAGACACCCAGCATCTGCTGTTTGGCAAGGTTCGAATAGGTCACAAAGCCGCGCTCGAACCAGGCGGAGCTGCCGGCAATTTCGGTCAGCGCCTGCGCTATCCCGCCGCCGGTGCAGGATTCCGCCGTGGCCAGCAGCAGCCCGTGCGATTGCAAGGCTACGCCGACCCGCGCTGCGAGCAAAGTCATTCCAGGCCGCGCGCCAGATCGGCCTGGATATCCGCCACAGCTTCCAGGCCCACGGCAAGCCGCACCAGACCGTCGCTGACACCGGCGGCGGCACGCGCTTCCGGAGAAATCCGGCCGTGTGTTGTCGTCGCCGGATGGGTGATGGTAGTGCGGGTATCTCCCAGATTTGCGGTGATCGAAAGCATGCGTGTGCTGTCTATCAACCGCCATGCCGCGTCCTTGCCGCCCTTGAGTTCGAACGACACGATCCCGCCACCCAGCGTTTGCTGGCGCATGGCGAGTGCATGCTGCGGATGAGAATTCAGACCGGGATAAAACACGCGCGCCACCTGCGGTTGGTCTTGCAGCCACTGCGCCAGCGCCAGTGCGTTCGCGCTGTGCGCCTGCATCCGGATATTCAGGGTTTCCATGCCCTTGAGGAAGACCCAGGCATTGAAAGCGCTCATGGTCGGTCCGGCCGTACGCAGAAAACCATACACCGGCGCCATCAGCGCCTGGCTGCCCAGCACCGCGCCGCCGAGCACACGCCCCTGCCCGTCCAGATACTTGGTCGCGGAATGAATCACGATATCTGCGCCCAGCGCCAAGGGACGCTGCAGAATCGGCGTACAGAAACAGTTGTCCACCGCAAGCAGCGCGCCGGCGCGTTTGGCCAGCGCCGCAATCGCCGCAATGTCGGAAATTTCGGTCAGCGGATTGGACGGCGTTTCGAGGAAAAACAACCGGGTGTTCGGCCGGATCGCCGCTTCCCATTGCGCGAGATCGGTCGCCGGAACGAAGGTCGTCTCCACGCCGAATTTGCCGATGATATTGTTGAACAGGTTGACCGTCGCGCCGAACAGGCTCTGCGACGCCACGATGTGGTCGCCCGCCTTCAGATGGCTCATCACGCAAGCCAGAATGGCCGACATACCGGACGCCGTCGCCACGCACTTTTCCGCCCCCTCCAGCGCCGCCAGCCGATCTTCGAACATGCTCACGGTGGGGTTGGTGAAGCGCGCGTAAATATTGCCCGGCTCCTGCTCGCTGAAACGTTTCGCGGCCTGCGCTGCGCTTTCAAACGTGAAGCTCGAAGTCAGAAACAGCGCTTCGCTGTGTTCGCCAAAATCGGTCCGCTGCGTACCCGCACGGATTGCCAGGGTTTCCGGCTGAAAGTTGTTGTCGTCCATCGGCAGCTCACATCGTAGAAACATTCATCGCCAGATCCAGCTCCATCTGGTCGTCATCTTCGGCCCGCTTATTGGCCTTGCCGCCGCCGCGCGCGTTTTCTATCGCGGAAAGATAATCCTCGGTGATGTCGCCGGTGATGTAATTCCCGTCGAAACACGAGGCATCGAAACCGGCAAGCGCGGGATTGCACGCCCGAACGGCAGACTTGAGATCCTCGAGATCCTGATAAATCAGCCCGTCGGCGCCAATTTCACGGCAGATTTCTTCGTCGCTGCGCCCGGTTGCAATCAGCTCGGCGCGGCTCGGCATGTCGATCCCGTACACATTGGGGAAACGCACGGGCGGCGCGGCCGAAGCAAAAAAGACTTGCCGCGCGCCAGCGTCCCGCGCCATCTGCACAATCTCGCGGCTGGTCGTGCCGCGCACGATGGAATCATCCACCAGCAGGACATTCTTGCCCTTGAACTCCACGCTGATGGCATTAAGTTTCTGGCGCACGGATTTCTTGCGCATCGCCTGTCCCGGCATGATGAACGTCCGCCCGATGTAGCGGTTTTTCACAAACCCCTCGCGGAACGGAATGTTCAGGCGGTTCGCCAGCTGCAGGGCGCTGGGCCGGCTGGAATCCGGAATCGGAATGACGACGTCTATGGACACGTCCGGCCACTGGCGTTGCAGCTTGTCCGCCAGAAACTCGCCCATGCGCAGCCGGGCCTCATAAACCGGCGTGCCATCGATCACCGAATCCGGCCGGGCGAAATAGACGTATTCGAAAATGCAGGAGTTCAGGCGGGGCGATTCGCTGCACTGCTGGCTGTGGAAATTGCCATCGAAATCAATGAAGATCGCTTCGCCCGGTGCGACATCGCGCACCGCGTTGAAGCCCAGCGTATCCAGCGCGACGCTTTCCGACGCCACCAGATATTCATTTCCCTGTGCGGTTTGATTAGTTCCAAACACCAGCGGACGAATGCCGTTGGGGTCGCGGAACGCGAGCAAACCATAACCAGCGATCATCGCCACTACGGCATAAGCGCCGCGACAGCGCTGATGCACTCCGCGCACGGCCGCAAAAATGGCGGGCATATCCAGACGCAGCCCCGTGGCATTCAGTTGCAGCTCATGCGCCAGCACGTTCAGCAGCACTTCGGAATCGGAACTGGTGTTCACATGGCGCCGGTCTTCGGCAAACAACTGGCGCTGCAGGTCGGCGGTATTGGTCAGATTGCCGTTATGACCCAGCACGATGCCGTAGGGCGAATTGACGTAGAACGGCTGCGCCTCGTTGTGATCGACCGAAGATCCGGCGGTGGGATAACGCACATGGGCAATGCCCGCGTTGCCCTTGAGCGCCCGCATGTTGCGTGTACGAAACACATCGCGCACCATGCCGTTGCCCTTGTGCAGATGGAAGGTATGGCCATCTATCGTGGCAATACCGGCCGCATCCTGACCGCGATGCTGCAATACCTGCAACCCGTCATACAGCAACTGGTTAGCCGGGGTTTGAGAAACGACGCCAAGAATGCCGCACATGTTTTCTTCCTTAAATCCGAGATCCGTAATTTATGCGCTGCGCGATGTTATCCGGCAACCATGTTTTTCCCTGTAGCGCAGCCGCTTCCGCAAAACGGCTCGTCTGCGCCTGCTGCCAGAAAGGCTGGCTGGGGAAATCCGTCATGCCCGCCAACCAGACCAGCACCAGAACCACCAACGCTCCGCGCAACAAACCAAAACCCGCGCCCAGCACGCTATCCACCCACCCCAGCCCGATGGCGCGTATCAGCCTGGATACCATCCAGACCAGCATCGCCCAGACCAGCATGACGATGACAAAAACCGCCGCATAGGCCAGCGCCGTTCGAATCGCCTCATCCTCGCCGGGCACAAAAGGCAATGCCTCGGCCGCAAAGCGCTTGGCGGCGAAGAATGCCAACGGCCACCCCAGCAATGACAACACTTCATACACCAGCCCGCGCCAGACGCCCAGCGCCAGGGAAATCAGCAAAATCGCGATAACGGCATAATCAAAAACGGTCATTTGAGCGTAACGATGCTGGACTTCAGATCATGCTTTTCAAGCAACTTGACGATCTTCTCCACTTTTTCGCGCTCGGCATAAGGCCCCACCCGAACCCGGGTCGTATTTCCCGATTTTTCGGTATAGGCCTTGAAGCCCCAGCTTTTAAGCTGGGCATATTGTTTTTTCGCCGTGGCGGCATTGCTGTAGGCGCCCACCTGTACGACATAAGTCACCTCAGCCCCCGGTTTCGCGGCAGGCGCCGGCGCTGCTGGCGCTTCAGCCTTGGGCGCCACGGCTGCGGCTGTCACTTCCGGTTTCGGAGCAGTCGGCTCTGCTACGGCAGGAACCGCCGATACCGGCGCTATCTCGACCTGACTGGCAGCCGGCTCAATGACAGGCGCGGCAAGCGGCATGCTGGCAACCAGTGGCGCCACCTGTTCCGGCGCCGGAATGCGCAACTCGATATCCTGACCACTGGATTTCGGCTCACTTTCCAGCACCATCGGCAAAATCACCACGACCGCCAGCGTCAGCGCGACCGCTCCAACCAGACGGCGGCGCGCCTTGATTTGCAGGTTCTGTTCCTCGTCAGTCAGCTCTTTGGCCATGGCTTAATCCCGGGTATTAAAATCGGTCTGGCTCATTCCGCAGGCCTGCATGACTTCCGCAACGGTATGGAATGATCCAAGGGCCGCGATTCTATCATTTTCATCCGCCGCGTTGCGGGCTTGCGCCAGCGCTTCCGCGACGGTCATGCACTCGATGATTTCACCTCTAACCCTGCAAGCACGCAGCTGTGCAGCCATGTAATCCGCAGCGGCGCCGCGCACAACCGACAGCCCTGCGACAAACCACCGTTCAATCTGCGCATCCAGCGCCTGTACGACGCCGGCAATATCCTTGTCCTGCAACATGGCAAACACCGCAAAGGTCCGGGCCGGCGGCATCGCCGCCAGGTTGGCCGCAAAAGCGCGCGCGGCATGCGGATTGTGGGCAACATCCAAGATCAGTTGCGGCCGGCCGGGTAGCACCTGAAAACGCCCGGCGAGCTGCACCTCGACCAGCCCGCGCCTGACCGCTTCCATGCCGACCGGCAAGCGCTCACGCAGCGCGTCCAGCGCCGCAAGCACCGCACTGGCATTGGCCAACTGGTAAGCCCCGCGCAAGGCGGGATATGGCAAGGCCAGTCGCGCGCCCGCAGGACCGAAAAAATCCCACTGCGCCTGCTGCCTCGTGAAACGGAATGCTGCGCCGATTTGCCAGAATGCCGCACCGATTTCTTTCGCGTGGGCCGCCACCACGGCGGGCGCATCGGCATCGGCGCAAATGGCGACCTTTCCCGCCCGGAAAATGCCTGCCTTCTCGAAGGCAATCTGCTCGCGGGTCGTCCCCAGATAATCCGTATGGTCGATGTCGATACTGCTCACCACGGCACAATCGGCATCGAAGACGTTGACCGCATCCAGCCGCCCGCCCAGGCCGACTTCCAGAATCGCAACATCCACCTGCCGTTCGATGAAACACTGCATCGCCGCCAGCGTCCCGAATTCAAAATACGTCAGAGAAATTTCTGCTGCGCCTGAAGCCGCGCCGCGCGCGCGCTCGATCTGCGCGAACGAACTGCAAATTTCTGCATCACTGGCCGCCTGTTTGGCGACACGTACGCGTTCGTTGTAATGCAACAAATGCGGCGAGGTGTAGCAACCGACGCGGTAGCCGGCGGCGTGCAGAATGGACTCCAGCATGGCGCACACCGAGCCTTTGCCGTTGGTGCCGCCCACGATGATGATGGGAAATTCAGGCTGGAGATCCAGCCGCTGGCGCACCTCGGCCACGCGATCCAGACCGAGCGCGATGGTCTTGGGATGCAGGGATTCCAGATAGATCAGCCAATCGGCCAGAGTGTTGGGCATTGCGACAATTCGGGAATTACAGTTGCACCCCGAACTTGCGCAACAGAGGCAGCAAGACGAGGTAACAGGCCGAGGTGGCCGCAACGGAAATTGCGAGGCTCAGCCAAAACACAACGCCCTGCCTGAGCAGCATCGGCAGCAACAGGAACAGAACCAGTGAAGGCAGCACCAGCCAGAAAATCTGCCCGGAAAGCTCGGCAATACGCGCAGACTCCATGCCCTCGTGGTGCAGCCATACAAACGCCAGCAACGAGGTGAGCGGCAAGGCCGCGACCAACGCGGCAAAGCCGCTGCTGCGTTTGGCGATTTCCGTCACCGCCACGATGACGGCGGCAGAAATTCCGACTTTTAGCGCGTAGTAGAGCACCCGCTCAGGCCGCCTCGATGTCGGCGAGTGCAGGCTGTTTGTTCAGCAACGCCATGAGTGTTGCCAGCTGTTTGCGCATGTCGCGCCTATCCACAATCATGTCCACCGCACCATGTTCCAGCAGGAACTCGGCGCGCTGGAAGCCTTCCGGCAGAGTTTCGCGCACGGTTTGCTGGATCACGCGTGCGCCGGCAAAACCGATCAGTGCGCCCGGCTCGGCAACCACCACATCGCCCATGAAGGCAAAACTCGCGGAGACGCCACCCATGGTGGGATCCGTCAGCACGGAGATAAACGGCACCTTGTCTTCGCTAAGCTGGGTCAGCGCCGCACAGGTCTTCGCCATCTGCATCAGCGACAACAGGCCTTCCTGCATGCGCGCGCCGCCGCTGGCCGCGAAACAGATGAACGGGCATTTCTGTTCCAGCGCCGTCTGCACGCCACGCACGAAACGCTCGCCGACGACCGAGCCCATCGAACCACCCATGAAACTGAATTCGAATGCCGCCGCGACCACCGGCACAGTATGAATGCTGCCCTGCATGACGACCAGCGCATCGTCTTCGCCGGTACTCTTTTTCGACACCGTCAGGCGCTCGGAATATTTTTTGCTGTCCTTGAATTTCAGGGTGTCAACGGGCAACACCTCCGCGCCAATCTCAAAACGGCCCTCGCCATCCAGCAACCAGTCCAGCCGGGTGCGCGCGGTAATCCGATGGTGGTGCGCGCATTTTGGACACACGCTGAGATTTTTCTCCAGATCGGAGTGATACAGCACGGCTTGGCAATTTGGACACTTGTGCCACAGCCCTTCCGGCACGCTCTTTTTAGCTTCGCTTTCGCGCCGATTGATTTTCGGCGGCAGCAGTTTCTGGAACCAGCTCATTTTGTTTCTCCTCCGGCCCGATCGACGGCCTGTCTAAGTTCTTTGACCAGCGCGGACACATTGCCTGTCACCGTGTCCGGCATGGAATTTTCGATTTCCTGCACTATCCGGCTGCCTACCACCACGCCATCGCACAGCTTCGCCACCGCCAGCGCAGTCTCGGCGTCGCGGATGCCGAAGCCCACGCCGATGGGCACCTTGATGTGTTTGCGCAGCTGCGGAATCTTCTGCTCGATGGCAGACAAATCCAGATGTCCTGCACCCGTCACGCCCTTGAGCGAGACATAGTAAACATAGCCCCGCGCCAGCGCGGCGATCCGCGCAACGCGCTCCTCACGCGTGGTGGGCGCAAGCAGGAAAATGGGATCCAGACCATGGGCTTCGAGATGCCGGAACGCTTCGTGACTTTCCTCGGGCGGGAAATCCACGGTCAGCACTCCGTCCACGCCGACCTCGGCGCAACGCCGCGCAAAAGCCTCCCAGCCCATCGCCTCGATCGGATTGCCATAGCCCATCAGCACCACCGGCGTTGCCGCATCCTGGCGGCGGAATTCGGCCACCATGTCGAGCACGTGATGCAAACCGACATGATGTTTGAGCGCCCGCTCCGAGGCGCGCTGGATGGTCGGACCATCGGCCATCGGATCGGAAAATGGCACGCCAAGCTCCAGCACATCCGCGCCTGACGCCACCAGTGCATGCATCAAAGGCACGGTCAGTGCGGGCTCTGGATCTCCCGCCGTGATGAACGGAATCAGCGCCTTGCGCTGCTGCTGCTTGAGTTGTTCAAAAACAGTCTGTATGCGACTCATAAGGAAATCCCCTGAAGTCGGGCTACGGTGTTGATGTCCTTGTCGCCGCGACCGGAAAGATTCACCAGCAGCACTTTATCCCTGCCCAGCGTGGGCGCGATTTTCGCGGCATGCGCGAGTGCGTGGCTGGATTCCAGCGCGGGAATGATCCCTTCGTAGCGGCACAGATTGTTGAAAGCAGCCAGCGCCTCATCGTCGTTGATCGCCACATATTCGGCACGGCCGCTGTCACGCAGCCAGGCGTGCTCCGGGCCGACGCCGGGATAATCCAGTCCGGCCGAAATCGAATGGGTTTCGATGATCTGTCCATCGGCATCCTGCATCAAACAGGTCTTGTTGCCATGCAGCACGCCGACCGGGCTATTCGTTGTCAAAGGCGCGGCATGTTTGCCGGTCGCTATGCCGTAGCCGCCGGCCTCGACGCCGATCAGTTTCACGCCCGGCACGTCGATGTAATGGTAAAACGCGCCCATGGCGTTGGAACCGCCGCCCACGCAGGCAATCACCGCATCGGGCAGACGCCCCGCCACGTCCGGCATCTGGCTGATCGATTCGCGGCTGACCACGGCGTTGAAATCGCGCACCATCGCCGGATAGGGATGCGGCCCCGCCACCGTGCCGATGATGTAGAAAGTGTCCTCGATGTTCGTCACCCAGTCGCGCATCGCCTCGTTCAGCGCGTCCTTCAGGGTTTTCGAGCCGCTGTGCACGGGCACCACGGTCGCCCCGAGCAGCTTCATGCGGAAAACGTTGGGCGACTGACGCTGCACATCCTCGGCACCCATGTACACCACGCATTCCATGCCGAGTCGCGCGGCGACTGTAGCCGTCGCCACACCGTGCTGGCCCGCGCCGGTTTCCGCGATCACGCGCCGCTTGCCCATGCGTTTGGCGAGCAAAGCCTGGCCGATGGTGTTGTTGACCTTGTGTGCGCCCGTGTGATTCAGATCCTCGCGCTTCAGATAAATCTGCGCGCCACCGAGCTGCTCCGACCAGCGCTTCGCGTGGTAAATCGGGCTGGGACGGCCGACGTAATAGCGCAGGTCATGCTCGAATTCGGCGATGAATTCGGGATCATTGCGGTAGCGCTCGTAAGCCGCACGCAATTCTTCCAGCGCATCCATGAGCGTTTCCGCCACATAAATGCCCCCGTAAGGCCCAAAGTGGCCGGTGCTATCGGGATAGTTGTACATCAATCCTGTTTACCTCGTTGACGAATGCGGCAATCCTGGCCGCATCCTTGATACCTTTTTCCGCTTCCACGCCGCTGGAGACGTCAACCGCATAAGGCCGCACCTGGGCAATGGCATCCGCCACATTTCCCCGATGCAGACCGCCAGACAAAATTACCGGCTTTGCCAATCCTTCCGGGATCAGCGACCAGTCGAACGTCGCGCCCGTTCCGCCTGGAACACCCTGTACGTGCGCATCCAGCAACAGTCCCTGGGCGCCCGCATAACGGGCCGCGCATTGTAGCAAATCCAGCCCCGGACGGACGCGGATCGCCTTCAGCCAAGGCCGCCCGTAAAGCGCACAGGCTTCCGGCGTTTCGTCGCCGTGAAATTGCAACACGTCGAGCGGCACGGCGGCCAGCACCTCGCGCACGAATTTTTCATCGGCATCCACAAACAACCCCACCGTCGTGACAAAAGGCGGCAACTCGGCCGCCAGCTGCACGGCGCGCGGTATGCTCACCGCGCGCGGACTCCGGGCGTAAAACACCAGACCGATCGCGTCCGCGCCCGCATACACTGCGGCATGGATATCCTGCTCGCGTGTTATTCCGCATATCTTTATCCGCGTCATGGCGATTCCTCGTCAACGTGTTCATTTGGCGTTTGCGGCAGCCCCCAGTGCGACGCATAATCGATCCGCCGCAAGTATAAGCCATCCGGCATGAACGTCGGCGCAGCCCGGGTTCGGTCGCACCCGGCCAGAATTTCGCCCAGCCACTCCGGCGGATGTTTTCCCTTGCCCACATACACCAGACAACCGACGATATTGCGCACCATATGATGCAAAAACGCGTTGGCCGTCAGGTCGAAGCGCAACACATCACCGCTGCGGTGAATTGCAATCCGCTGCATTTGTTTGACCGGCGATTTGGCCTGACACTCGGCCGAACGGAACGCGCTGAAATCATGCTCACCCAGCAAATACCCGGCCGCCGCCTGCATCGCCACCAAGTCCAGCGATGCATGAAACCAGCCGACTTTGCCGGCCTGAACTGCCGGACGCACCGGACGGTTGAGCAACACATAGCGGTAGCTGCGCGCCTCGGCGGAAAAGCGCGCATGGAATTCGGGTGTCACGGGATGCGCCCAAAGTACGGCAATACCGGGCGGCAACAGCGCATTGCAGCCGCGCACCCAGGCGCTGAGCGGGCGCTCGGCGGCGCTATCAAAATGCACCACCTGCTCCAGGGCGTGTACGCCGGTATCGGTCCGCCCCGCAGCCGTCACGACGATTTCCTCCCCGGAAATCTGGCGCAGCGCCGTCTGCAAGGCATCCTGCACCGTGGGCCGATCGGGCTGAGTCTGCCAGCCGTTGAACGGACGGCCGTCGTATTCCACCCCCAGCGCGTATCTCATCGCAACAACCATCCCGATCCGGCCAGCACCGCCAGCACTGCCAGGACATCGCGCCAGGCAAACCGGGGCAGCGACAACTCGATGTGATGAAAATTTTCCGGCACGGGCGCAAACAATTGCTGCAGATGCGTCCGCCAGTCCTGCGCGCCGCGCAGCATGGCGACTTCGGCATAGTGCAGGGTCAACGCCAGGCGCACGGCCACGCGTTCGCGCGATAATCGAAACAGGGACAACGGCGCCAGCAACACGTACAGCCCGGCCACCAGCTGCGGACGATGCAAACGATCCAGCAACAGCGCCAATCCGCCCAAAGCCGCGAGCAGACGCAGCAATTGCAGCGTGCCGTCCGCCAACCCTTCCCGGGTCGGGCTATAAGCGCCCAACGATTCCACGATGGCGTGGCCCGGAGTGACATAGGCATAAATCAGCAACAGGGAAAACATGACCCAACGGGTGCGCCGCAGAAGCAGCAGGAATTTGCGACCGGAAAGCGCCAGCGGCGCCAGCAACATGAAGCTGGCCAAGACGAGCAGCCTGGGGCCGGACAGCAACTGCAAGGCGGTCACCAGCAGCCCCCAGACCAGAATCAGCGTCGCCGGATGCATACGCATCAGTCGGCTCCAATGAAAAAGGCAGCCCGCACAGGCGCTGCCGTTCTCTGCATAAGCACAATCACTTGAGTTGATCGAGCATGCCCCGGGCAGCAAGCTGCTGCTCGTCATCGCCCTCGCGCAGCGCCTCTTCCAGCACCTCGCGTGCACCGTCAAGGTCGCCCATTTCACGATAGGCCCGAGCCAGATCCAGCTTGGTCTGCACGTCGTACCATGCCTGGGGCTTCTCTTCCTCTGCCACCGCATTGGCGGCCGACACATCTTCCAGGCTCAGGCTGATTTCACCCAGTCCAGGAATCGTGGGCACGGGTTCCGCTGACTTTGCTGCCACAGGGGCCTGCACAGGCTCATCCAGCTTGAAGTCAATATCGAATGCCAAGGGGGCATCCTTGTCCACGACGGCAGCTTCAGACGGTTCTTCCACGACCGGCTCCGACACGGCATGCGGCAACTCGGTTTCCGGCGGCTCGCCCGTTCCGCCAGCCAGCAAATGCGTAGCCCCCATGGCGGCCATCAGACTGTTCAAGTCTGCATCCTCATCCATGGCGGGAATGGTCACTTTCTCCGCCACAGCCCCGGCACCAGACGAGAGCGGAGCGTCAATCGCGCCCAGATCAAAATCCAGCGCAGCTCCCTTTTCAGACATCACGGGCGTGGCCATCATCTGGGTTGCACTCGCGGCATCTTCCTTGTGCATGTCCGCATACAGCGGATTGCCAGGCTCCAGCGCACGCCCCTGCACCTGAACTTGCGCCCATTCGGCGGCGCTCAACTGAGTGCGCACCCGTTCGGCTACACCTGCAAAGGCAGGAAGGTTTTTACTCGCGGCATACACGCCCAACAATTTCATGAGGAGCTGGCTGTCCGCCGGAGTACGCGCCAGTGCTTCCTTGAGGATTTTTTCTGCCTGGGCGTAGCGACCGAAATTGAGATACAAGTCCGCCTCACTGAGCGGATCGATTTCGGCAGCCGCCTGGGTATCCACGCCGGACAGCACATGGGTAAAGTCACCGGCATCGGGGGTATTGGCGGCCACGGGCGCAGAAGAAGCGGGCGTAACTGCAGGCTCGGGAAGATCGTCATCGAATTCGATCTCTTCATCCAGCGCTTGCGCCTGCTTGCGGCGGCGCCATACGCTATAACCCAGCCCGCCCCCCCCCAACAGAATGACGGCAGCGCCGGTGGCCAGATACAGCGGCTCTTCCAGCAACATGTCGATGAATGTGGGCTCCGGCAGCGGCGCGGCAGGCGGCGGCACAGGGCGTGGTTTTTTGACCGGGGGCGCGGGCTGAACTGCGCTGGCCGCAGCCGGCGCGCTGGCGCCCTGGGTCAACGCCGCCATTTCGGACTTCAGTTCGGCGAGGCGGCGCATATCGTCCAGATTCTTTTCCAGCAAGGCCTTGCGCGCCGCGTCGTCTTCAAGCGCCTTCTTGTCCGCAATCCGGTTTTCGCGAGCGGCATCGGCCTGTTCCGCAGGTGTCGCCTTGCCCGTTGCGGCACTGACCTGATCCCCGGGCGCTTCGCCTTTGGACAGTTTCAGCACCTCCTTCGCCGATTCACGCGCCACGGGAGCCTGATCGGCAACCGCGCTGGAAATCTTGCCGCTGGCCACCTGCCCGCCATCAGCCGCCGCTGTCACAGAAGCCGGAGCCGCACTGGCGAGCTGCTGCCGGTAAGCATTCCAGTCGGAAACCTGGGCGCGAATTTCCCGGACGGCCGCAGCCTGTTCGACAGCCGCCAGCGCATCGGCATCCGGCAAACGCAAAATCTTGCCGCTGCGTATCCGGTTCATGTTTTTGCCTTCGAACTGGCGGGCGTTCACCCGATAAAGCGCCACCAACATGCGCTCCAGACTGACCTCTTCAGGCTTGTATCGTGTGGCGATGCTGCGCAGCGTATCGCCGCGTTGCACGGTCACGGGTAGCAACGCTGGCGTTTCCAGCGGCTTGAGGGGCGCAACTTTTTTCAGCGTCGGTTCAACCGGGCTGGGCGAATCAATTTTTGCGGCCGGTTCAGCCGGCTGTGCCACCCGCACAGCGCTTTCTGCCGGAATTTGTGTGGACTCGGCAGGCGTTGCAAGCGGCGCTTCGGGCAAGGCTACAGGAGCGGCTGCGACCGGCTCGGGCTGCGCGGCCTGATAGCCCGGCGGATCAAGCAAAAAGGTGTATTCGCGCAACAAACGTCCGGAGGCCCAGTTCAGGTCGACCAGCAGACTGACGAAAGGATCGTTGACGGGTTGTTCGCTGGTAACCGCGAGAAAAGGCGTGCCGTTGGGCCGATAGTCCAGTTTGAAGACGTATTTGTTGGCATGGGGATATTCGAGTCCGGCGCCACTATAGGCGTCCGGCGAAGCCAGACGCGCGACCAGACTGGCTTTCTCCGCCTTGCCGACGGCAAACAACTCGATCTCGGCCTTCAGCGGTTGCCCCAGCGCGGAAGTCACCTGAATGCCACCCATGCCCAAGGCGGACACGGATGCTGCCAGCAGCATCCCGATCATTCCCAGCAAGAGCTTCAACAGTGATTTAGGCACGCGGCACCCTTTCGCTTTCAGCTACGGAAAGAAAATAACATCATGGGATTATCGGCACAAGCTGATAATCCCTGACAACAACAAGCACTGCCCTCAGCCGAGATATTTCTCGACCAGAATTTCTGCGATCTGCACGCTGTTCAATGCAGCGCCCTTGCGCACATTGTCGCTCACCACCCACAGGTTCAAACCCAGCGGATGCGAGATGTCCTCGCGAATGCGTCCGACATAAGTCGCGTCCTTGCCTGCGGCATCAACCGGCGTCGGATAGCCGCCCGGTTCGCGCTTGTCCATCACTTCGACGCCCGGCGCTTTTTCCAGCAGGGCGCGCGCTTCATCGGCAGTAATCTTTTTGCGGGTTTCGATGTGCACCGCTTCGGAGTGCCCATAAAACACCGGTACGCGCACGGCGGTCGGATTCACCTCGATGCTGTCGTCTTCCATGATCTTGCGGGTTTCCCAGACCATCTTCATCTCTTCCTTGGTGTAACCGTTTTCAAGGAAGACATCGATGTGCGGCAGCACATTGAAGGCGATGCGCTTGGGATAGACCTCGACGGCGACATCCTGCTGATTGAACAGCGCGCGGGTCTGGTCGGCGAGTTCGTCGATCGCCTCCTTGCCGGTGCCCGACACCGCCTGATAGGTCGCCACATTGATGCGCGCAATGCCCACCGCGTCCTGAATCGGCTTCAGTGCAACCAGCATCTGAATGGTGGAACAATTCGGGTTGGCGATAATGCCGCGATTCTTGTACTGCGCGATGGCGTGCGGATTGACTTCCGGCACCACCAGCGGAATGTCGCGCTCGTAACGGAAGTGCGCCGTATTATCGATCACCACACAACCGGCCGCCGCCGCGATCGGCGCATATTTTTCCGACACGCTGCCGCCCGCCGAAAACAGACCGATCTGCGCCTTGGAGAAGTCGAAATCATCGACATTCAACACCGTCAGCTCTTCGCCGTGGAAGCTGACTTTGGAGCCGGCCGAACGGCTGGACGCCAGCGGATAAAGATTGCGCACCGGAAAATTGCGCTGCTCCAGAATGGACAGCATGGCCTCGCCCACAGCGCCGGTCGCGCCCAGAATACATACGTCGTATTGCTTGCTCATTATTTAGTCCCAATCAAACTCGTTCTGCGGAGAAGGCTCAAAGCGCGGCCACGACGGCGTCGCCCATCGCGGCGCAACCCACGCGCTGCATGCCTTCGGTATAAATGTCGCCGGTGCGATAGCCCTGCGCCAGCGCCTGTTTCACGGCGTTTTCGATACGTGTGGCACTGGTTTCATCGGCAAAGGTGTAGCGCAACATCATCGCCACCGACAGGATCGTCGCCAGCGGGTTGGCCAAATCCCTGCCCGCGATGTCCGGGGCGGAGCCGTGGCTGGGCTCGTACATGCCCTTGTTGTTTTCATCCAGCGAGGCGGATGGCAGCATGCCGATGGAGCCGGTCAGCATCGAGGCTTCGTCGGAAAGAATGTCGCCGAAGATGTTGCCGGTCACCACCACATCGAACTGCTTGGGTGCACGCACCAGCTGCATCGCGGCGTTATCCACATACATGTGCGACAGCTCCACTTCGGGGTAATCCTTCGCCACCTCGATCATCACCTGCCGCCACAACTCGGTGCACTCCAGCACATTGGCCTTGTCCACCGAACACACTTTCTTGTTGCGCTTCATCGCGATATCGAAGGCCACGCGGCCGATGCGGCGAATCTCCGACTCGGTATAACGCATGGTATTGATGCCCTCGCGCTCGCCGTTTGGCAGCGTGGAAATTCCGCGCGGCTGGCCGAAATAAATATCGCCGGTCAGTTCCCGCACGATCATGATGTCGAGGCCGGCAACCACTTCGGGCTTGAGCGTCGAAGCCGATGCCAGCTCGGGATAAAGCAGCGCGGGACGCAGATTGGCAAACAGATTCAGCCCCTTGCGGATGCGCAGCAATCCGCGCTCGGGGCGCAGCGGCCTATCCAGCGTGTCGTATTGCGGGCCGCCCACGGCGCCCAGCAGCACGGCGTCAGACGCCTGCGCCAGATTCAGCGTCGAATCCGGCAGCGGATCACCTTCGGCGTCATAGCCCGCGCCGCCGATATTGCCGTACTCCATCTCGATTTTGAGGCCATCGCTGCGCAACACTTCCAGCACTTTTACCGCCTGCGCCACAATTTCCGTTCCAATGCCGTCACCCGGCAATACTGCGATTTTCATAGTCTTTCCAGTCGAACAAAATTCTTTCAGGCAAACAGCCAAGGCTGCGCCGCACGATGTTTTTCTTCAAACGCCCGGATTTCATCCACATGCTGCAGGGTCAGGCCGATGTCGTCCAGACCGTTGAGCAAACAATGCTTGCGGAAAGCATCCACCTCGAACGCAATCTCGCGTCCGTCCGGCATCGCAATCACCTGACGCTCCAGATCGACCTTGAGCTTGTAGCCTTCATTGGCTGCGACCGCGCCGAATAACTCGTCCACGATGGCGGCGTCCAGCTTGATCGGCAGCAGGCCGTTCTTGAAACAGTTGTTGAAGAAAATATCGGCAAAACTGGGCGCGATGATCACGCGGAAGCCGTAGTCTTCCAGCGCCCAGGGCGCGTGTTCGCGCGAGGAACCGCAGCCAAAATTCTCGCGCGCCAACAGAATCTGCGCGCCCTGATAGCGCGGCTGGTTGAGCACGAAATCCGGATTCAGCGGGCGCTGGCTGTTATCCATGCCCGGCTCGCCATGATCCAGATAACGCCATTCGTCGAAGGCGTTCGGACCGAAACCGGCGCGCTTGATGGACTTCAGGAACTGCTTGGGAATGATGGCATCGGTATCGACGTTGGCGCGATCCAGCGGCGCCACCAGCCCGTTCAACAAGGTAAATTTCTGCATTATTTGCTCGCTGCCTTTTCCAGTGTTGCGCCACCCTTCTGGATGTCCTTGCCGAGACCTTCCATGGTGTTGCAGGCTGTCAGAAACAATACTGCCAAGAACAAAGCGGTCACTCTCATCATCGTCTCCTCACAGTGTGCTGACATCAACAAAATGCCCGGCAATTGCCGCCGCCGCCGCCATCTCCGGGCTGACCAGATGCGTACGTCCGCCCTGCCCCTGACGTCCCTCGAAATTCCGGTTGGAAGTCGACGCGCAACGCTCGCCCGGCGACAAACGGTCGTCGTTCATCGCCAGACACATGGAACATCCGGGGTCGCGCCACTCAAAGCCCGCCTCGATGAAAATCTTGTCCAGACCTTCGCGCTCGGCTTGCGCCTTCACCAGACCGGAACCGGGCACCACCATCGCGAGTTTGACGTTGGCGGCGACTTTGCGCCCCTGCGCCACGGCGGCGGCGGCGCGCATGTCCTCGATCCGGCCGTTGGTGCAGGAACCGATAAATACCTTGTCGATGCTGATCTCGCGGATCGGCGTGTTCGCTTGCAACCCCATGTACTGCAAGGCACGCTCCCAGTCGGCGCGCTTGACGGCATCCGGTGCGTTGGCGGGATCCGGCACACGGTCGTCCACCGAAACCACCATCTCGGGCGAGGTACCCCAAGTCACCTGCGGACGAATGGCCGCCGCATCCAGCGTGAGGACACTGTCAAACTGCGCACCCGCATCGGATTGCAGCGTGCGCCAGTAGGCGACAGCCTGATCCCACAATGCGCCCTGCGGCGCGTAGGGACGCCCCTTGAGATATTCGATCGTAATGTCATCCACTGCCACCATGCCGGCGCGAGCGCCCGCCTCGATCGCCATGTTGCACAGCGTCATGCGGCCTTCCATGCTCAGGCCGCGCACCGTCGAACCGGCAAATTCCACGGCGTAGCCCGTACCACCGGCGGTGCCGATTTTGCCGATCACCGCCAGCGCAATGTCTTTGGCGGTCACGCCCTTGCCAAGCGCCCCCTCGATCTTCACCTGCATCGCGCGGGATTTTTTGGCCACCAGACACTGGGTCGCCATCACATGTTCAACCTCGGAAGTGCCGATGCCATGCGCCAGCGCAGCGAACGCGCCATGCGTGCTGGTGTGGGAATCGCCACAGACGACCGTCATGCCCGGCAAGGTCGCGCCCTGCTCCGGCCCCATGACGTGTACGACGCCCTGACGGATATCACCCATCTTGAATTCGGTAATGCCGAATTCGGCACAATTCGCGTCCAGCGTCTCCACCTGCAAGCGCGAGACCGGATCGGAAATTCCGGCCGCACGGTTGGCGGTTGGCACATTGTGATCCGGCACCGCCAGCAGGGAAGCCGTGCGCCACGGTTTGCGCTGCGCCAGCTTCAGTCCCTCAAAGGCCTGCGGGCTGGTCACTTCATGCACCAGCTGGCGGTCGATATAAATCAATGCGGTACCGTCAGCTTCCTGCCGCACCACATGTGAATCCCAAAGTTTGTCGTATAAAGTTTTCGCGCTCATGCCTGCACCCTGATTCAAGGCGCGGGATTATGCCACAGCCCGGCCCGGATCCGCTATTCCGGGGCGCTTCCAGCGCAAGAGCAGAATGCCGACGAATGCCGCCAGCGCGCTGAGGCTGAAGAGCACCCCGGATCCCCATATCTCCCAGACGGGGCCGCTGGTCAGACTGCCCAGCATGCCGCCCGCACCGTAGGTGAGGCTGCCGAACAAGGCTTGCCCCCTGGCCTGATGGCGGCCGCGAAAGTACTCGTGAACCAGCCCGATCGAGGCGGCATGGAAGGCGCCAAAGGTCAGCGCATGCAAAACCTGGGCGAACAACACCCAAGCAATGGCATCCACCAGCCAGGCGATAAGCAGGAATCGCAGCACTGCCGCGAACAGGCTGATCTGCAGCAGCCGGCCAAAGCTGAAATACCCCATCAGGCGCGGCATCAGGAAAAACACGCCGATCTCACAGATCACGCCCAACGCCCAGAAGGCGCCAACCGCACCTTTTGAATAGCCGTGCTCCACCAGATGAATGGAATAGAAGGTGTAATACGGCCCGTGGGCCATGGCCATGAGGAAACAGGCGCCGAACAGCGCCATCACCGCCGGTTGCATGACAACCTGGCGGACAGGCTGATGATCGGTGTGATGTGGATGCGCTTCGGTCGCGGGAATCAAGCGGGAAAACAGCAGGATGCCCAGCTCGCATACCAGCCCAGCCCACAGCAGCCAGGCAATGGCGATGTAATCAAACGCATAACCCAGTCCCACGACAGTGACGATAAACCCGAGCGAACCCCAGGAACGAATCCGTCCGTAATGCGCCGACCTGCCGCCCAGCCAGGTCAGCGTGGTGGCTTCCACCAGCGGCATCGAGGCGCTCCAGAAAAAATTCATCAGCGCCAGCACCAGCAGCATGCCCCAGAAGCTGGTGGTCAGGAAAACCCCCAGATAAAACAGGAAACTCAGTCCGGCAGCCAGCTGCACGATCAGTAGACGGCGGCCGGTGTGATCGGCCAGCCAGCCCCAAAGATTGGGCGCAATCATGCGCATCACGGGCTGCGCCGCCATCAGGATGCCGATATCGATCGCGCTGAAATGCAGGGATTTAAGGTAAAGACTCCAGTAGGGCGCAAACATCCCCACGAAGGCGTAATAGAAAAAATAGAACCCGGCGAGACGCCAGTAGTAGTTCGTGCCTGAAGCCATGATGGTGTCGTTGTGTGTCGGCAAGCATTATCGCCCAAAAAAATTTCGCTGCGCGGCTTGAAATCCCGGATAACGACCCAATAAAGCGAAAGTCTCAAACAGGAGGAACCCATGTCAGAACAGGAAAAAGCGGTCGAGTCCACAGATCAGGTGGCGCAGCCCAGCGCTGAAACCGCCGCAGAAAACCAGCCCGAAATCATCCCCAGCCTGGAGGAAATGCTGCGGGAAGCCGAGCGCAAGTCCCAGGAACACTACGATGCCTGGATGTATGCCAAAGCCGAGAGCGAGAACATCCGCCGCCGTGCCGCCGAAGATGTAAACAAGGCGCAAAAATTCGCCGTCGAGCGTTTCTCCGGCGAAATGCTGGCGGTAATGGACAGCCTGCAGGCCGGCCTGTCCGTCGAGACTGAAAACGTCGAGAGTTTCAAGAGCGGCATGGAACTGACCCTGAAACAGCTTGCCAGCGTGTTCGAAAAATTCAATATCGCCGAGGTCAACCCGATCGGCGAAAAACTCGATCCGCACAAGCACCAGGCCATTGGCATGCTGGACAGCGATCAGCCCGCCAACACCGTCGTCAGCGTGATGCAAAAAGGCTACACCCTGAACGAGCGCGTGCTGCGCCCAGCGCTGGTGATGGTAAGCAAAGGCTCTTGAAATAACGAACAGCCGCCCCACCTTAGGCGGCATCCGGTTTACAGATACCACCCAATTCAACTGAAAGGACAGCATCATGGGAAAAATTATCGGCATTGACCTTGGCACCACCAACTCCTGCGTGGCCATCATGGAAGGCGGCAAGCCCAAAGTGATCGAGAACGCAGAAGGTGCACGCACCACACCGTCCATCATCGCCTACATGGAAGATGGCGAAGTGCTGGTGGGCGCACCGGCCAAGCGTCAGGCGGTCACCAACCCGAAGAACACCCTGTTTGGCGTGAAACGCCTGATCGGCCGCCGCTTCGATGAAAAAGCCGTGCAAAAAGACATCAGCATGGTGCCCTACGAGATCGTCAAGGCCAAGAATGGCGACGCATGGGTCAAGGTGCGCGACAAGGAAATCTCGGCGCCGGAAGTCTCGGCACAGGTTCTGATGAAGATGAAAAAGACCGCCGAAGACTACCTCGGCGAGCCGGTGACCGAAGCCATCATCACCGTCCCCGCCTACTTCAATGACTCGCAGCGCCAGGCCACCAAGGACGCCGGCCGCATCGCCGGTCTGGAAGTGAAGCGCATCATCAACGAGCCGACAGCGGCGGCGCTGGCCTTTGGTCTGGACAAGCAGGAAGGCGACCGCAAGATCGCGGTGTATGACCTCGGCGGCGGCACGTTCGACATTTCCATCATCGACATCGCCGAGATCGACGGCGAGCACCAGTTCGAGGTGCTGTCCACCAACGGCGACACCTTCCTCGGCGGCGAGGACTTCGACCTGCGCGTGATTGATTACCTGATTGAAGAGTTCAAGAAAGAGAGCGGCGTTGACCTGAAGAAAGACATGCTGGCGCTGCAACGCCTGAAGGATGCGGCCGAAAAAGCCAAGATCGAGCTGTCTTCTTCGCAGCAGACCGAAGTCAATCTGCCCTACATCACTGCCGATGCCAGCGGTCCGAAACACCTGCTGGTGAAGATCACCCGCGCCAAGCTGGAAAGTCTGGTCGAGGAGCTGATCGCCCGCACCATCGAGCCGTGCAAGATCGCGATGAAAGACGCCGGCGTCTCCGCCTCCGACATCTCCGACGTGATTCTGGTCGGCGGCCAGACCCGCATGCCCAAGGTGCAGGAAAAGGTGAAGGAGTTCTTCGGCAAGGAAGCGCGCAAGGACGTGAACCCGGATGAAGCCGTGGCCGTGGGCGCCGCAATTCAGGGCGGCGTGCTGCAGGGCGAAGTCAAGGACGTGCTGCTGCTGGACGTGACCCCGCTGTCGCTGGGTATCGAAACCATGGGCGGCGTGATGACCAAGCTGATCAAGAAGAACACCACCATCCCGACCAAGGCGTCGCAGGTGTTCTCCACAGCGGAAGACAACCAGTCCGCCGTGACCATTCACGTGCTGCAGGGCGAGCGCGAGATGTCCTCCGGCAACAAGAGCCTGGGGCAGTTCAACCTGTCCGACATTCCGCCGGCGCCGCGCGGCATGCCGCAGATCGAAGTGACCTTCAACATCGACGCCAACGGCATCCTGCATGTCAGCGCCAAGGACAAGGCCACCAACAAGGAAGCCAACATCACCATCAAGGCCAGCTCAGGCTTGAGTGAAGAAGAAATCCAGCGCATGGTGGCGGACGCCGAAGCACATGCCGATGAAGACAAGAAGGCCATGGAACTGGTGACCGCACGCAACCAGCTGGACGCGCTGATCCACACCACGCAAAAATCGCTGAAGGAATACGGCGAGCAGCTGACTGCCGAGGAAAAATCGGCCATCGAAACCGCGCTGAAGGAAGCTGAAGACGTGGTCAAGGGCGACGACAAGGAAGCCATCGAAGCCAAGGCGGAAGCACTGGCCACGGCCGCCCAGAAGCTCGGCGAAAAGATGTACGCCGCCGAACAGGCCAAGGCGCAAGCTGAAGGCGGCGCACAGCCGGAAGCGGCCAAGGCCGATGAGGGCGATGTAGTGGACGCCGAGTTCACCGAGGTGAAGGACAAGAAGTAAGCTTTTCATCCTTGCACAAGGAGGCAGGCGCAAGCCTGCCTCATGCCTTTCAGGACAACGGATAAACCATGTCAAAAAAAGACTACTACGAAGTACTGGGCGTTAATCGTGACGCGTCCGACGATGACCTCAAGAAGGCTTATCGCAAGCTGGCGATGAAGTACCACCCCGACCGCAATCCGGACAATCCGAATGCGGAGGAACACTTCAAGGAAGCCAAGGAAGCCTACGAAACTTTGTCAGACAGCCAGAAACGTGCGGCCTACGACCAGTACGGCCATGCGGCTTTTGAAGCTGGCGGCATGGGCGGCGGCAATCCGTTCGGCGCGGGTGGTGCGCAGGGTTTCGACTTCTCCGACATCTTCGGCGACATTTTCGGCGGCGGGCGCGGCGGCCAGCGCAGCAATGTGCAGCGCGGCGCCGACCTGCGCTACAACCTGGAAATCACGCTGGAACAGGCGGCACGCGGCACGGAAACCCAGATTCGAGTGCCTACCATGGCCGAATGCGAAACCTGCCATGGCTCCGGCGCGAAACCCGGCACCAGCCCGACCACCTGCACGACCTGCGGCGGGCACGGCCAGGTGCGCATGCAACAGGGGTTTTTCTCGATCCAGCAAACTTGTCCGCGCTGTCATGGCAACGGCAAGATGATCGCCTCGCCCTGCAAGGATTGCAGCGGCAGCGGCCGCATCAAGCAGCACAAAACGCTTTCGGTCAAAATCCCCGCCGGCGTGGACAATGACGATCGCATCCGCCTGTCCGGTGAAGGCGAACACGGGGTGAACGGCGGCCCGGCGGGCGATCTGTATGTCGTCGTGCACATCAAGCCGCACGCGGTATTCCAGCGCGACCATAACGACTTGCATTGCGAAATGCCGATCAGCTTCGCCACGGCAGCCCTGGGCGGCGAGATCGACATCCCGACGCTGGATGGCACGGCGCGCATCAAGATTCCGCCGGAAACCCAAAGCGGACGCCAATTCCGTCTGCGCGGCAAAGGCATCAAAGGCATCCGCAGTGCCGCCCATGGCGACCTGCACTGCCATGTCATGGTGGAAACGCCGGTGAACCTGACCGAACGGCAGAAGGAACTGCTGCGCGAGTTCGAAACCTCACTCAACCAGCACGACTCAAATCAACATAATCCGCGCGCCAAATCCTGGATGGACAAGGTCAAGGATTTCTTCGGGCAATAACCCCCCTTGGGGAGCTGCGGCTCCCCAAGAAACAATCCTCCATCGCTGCCCTCCTCGACCGCGAGACCGCCAAACTCGACACGCTCACCGCCAAGAAACTCGTTTAGCGCTCTAAACAACACGATTGACAGTGCTGTTTATGGGGTGCTCTAATGCGCGCCATTGAGTTTTAAGGAGTGACGTGATGAGTTCAATTAGCGCAAATGATCTCAAGACCAGGGGGGTGGCAGCCATTGAGGCAATGCTCGAACAGCAGCCGGAGGCGGTGATTTCGGTGCGCGGCAAAGAGCGTTTCGTGGTGATGGAGCTGGCGCAGTATCACTATCTGCGCGAATGTGAGTTGGAAGCGGCATTGGCGGAAACGCGCGCAGATCTGGCGGCAGGACGCTTCGTGCAGGAATCACCCGAGTCGCATCTGACGAGGCTGGATTCGGTGGCATGAGCTACAGGCTGGTATTCACCGAAGCCTATAACCGACGCGCTGCGCGCTGGTTGAAGAAGCATCCCGAGTTACGCCAGCAATATCTGAAAACCCTGCAACTGCTGGAAGCGAATCCCTTTCATCCCTCGTTGCGCCTGCACGCCTTGAGCGGCAGGTTGCAGGGATTGCATTCGGTTTCGATCAATCTTTCCTACCGCATTACGCTGGAATTTTTGATCCAGAACGAGCAAATCATCCCGGTGAATGTGGGCGACCACGAAGCAGTCTATTAATTGCGAGCAAGAACACAAGCACCCTAGACAGCCCCTACTCTTCCCGCTTCTTCAGCACCCGCCACATTCCCCAGCCGAACAGGAGCAACGCAGCCGCGCCGAGTAACAGCGGCCAGCGCACTGGCTGATTCCAGTCGCGCCGCAGGGCTTCGCGCTGTTCTGCATCGACGCGCCAGTATTTGAGTTTGTTGTTGGCCATGATGTTGGGTTTGACGTTGTGCAGCCAGGCGTGTTGCAGCACATAATTTTTCGGGTGGAAGCCCCACAGCCAGGGCGAATCGTGGCGCAGGATTTCCAGCATTTCGTCGATGATGGCCTGCCGCGCCGGGCCGTTGTCCATGTTTTTCATTTGCATGAACAGGCGGTCGACTTCCGGATTGCTATAGTTGCTGGCGTTCTCGCCGCCTAATTTGACCTTGCCCTGCGGGCCATGCAGCAGGAACAGGAAATTTTCCGGATCGGGGTAATCGGCGTTCCAGCCGAAATAGAACATCTGCATGTCGCCGCGCCGGATTTTGTCCTGAAAGCGGTTGTAGTCGGTGCTGCGCACGTCGAGCTGCACGCCGAGCTTGTCGAACTGTTTGCGCATCCAGTCGAGCCGCGATTTGTTGCCCACGCCGTTGGCGGTGGTGTCGAGGTGGATGACCAGAGGCTGACCGGTGTTGGCATCCACGCCGCCGGGATAACCGGCTTCGGCCAGCAAGCGCTGCGCCTCGGCCACGGGCTTGCGCCGGATCTCGCCATTCACGCAGTCATACACATAGGGATTGCGTCCTTCGCAGCCGTCGCGATAACCGAAGATGCCGGGCGGGATGGGCGACTGGGCGCTGATACCGCGACCATTGGCGAAGATGGAAACGAACTCCTCGAAGTCCACCGCGATGGCAATGGCTCTCCGCAGCTTCGTCGCCCGTTCAGAGTTGCCGCCGACCGTTGCGTCCAGCCAGTTGAAACCGGTGTACATGGTGGACGTGGCGACCGAGGTGGAGAGCGTGATGCCCTGCGCCCGCATCGCGTCGGTGACGTTGGCTTCGCCGCTCACACCGACCTGCACGGCCTGATCGAAGCTGTCTGAGCTGATGCCGGAGGCGTCGTAATAGCCCTGCAGGAATTTATTCCAGTACGGAATGGTTTCCTTTTCCAGACTGAAGACAACCTGATCGATCAGCGGCAGCGGCTTGCCCGCGTCGGCCAGCAGTCCGGCGGCCGCATCGCCCGGCGCGCCTTCGGCCGGATAGGCTTCGCTCTGGTAATGCGGATTTTTGCGCAGCACCATGCGGCGGTTGGGATCATTCTCACTGAGGTAATACGGGCCGCTGCCGACCGGCCACCAGTCCAGACTGAGATTGCGTTCCTGCATGCCCGGCTGCGCATAAAAGCGCTCGGCCTCCTGCGGCATGGGCGCAAAGAAAGGCATCGCCAGCCAGTAGGCGAACTGCGGATATTTGCCGTGTATCGTGATGCGATAAGTCGTGTCGTTCACCACTTCAACGCCGGGCAACGGGTAAGCGTTCAGATCGAGAAAGCTTGCGGGATGGGCCTTGGCGGCCTGCTGCAATTCGGCGGCATAGGCTTTCAGGCCGACGATGTATTCGCTCATCACGCCCGCAATCGGCGTGTGCAGTTGCGGATGCACCAGCCGCTTGATCTGGTAGGCGTAATCCGCCGCCGTGACGGCGCGCGTGGCCGTGCGGGGAAAATCCGCCAGCGTCTGAATGTGGCGCAGATCGGCCTCGGCCAGATGCAGGTTTTCCGGGACGAAAGCCGGATGCGGCTGATAGCGCATGTCGGGATTGATATGAATTTCATACTCGCTGAAGGCGATTTTTTCCGCCAATGCGTCAGCTGGCAACAGGCGATGTCGCGCATCGTAATAACGCACTGCGGGCATTTCGCGCGCAGCAAGCGGCGCCAGCTGATATGGACGCTTCAGGTAATGGTATTGCAGCGGCGGCGCGTAAATATTCGCCAGCAACTCGTACTCGTTTTCGCTGTAAGCCTGCGCCGGATCGAGATGCTTGGGACGTTCGGTAAACGCCGTGTAAAAAATCGCCTGCCCTGCATCGCTCGCCGGATAGGGATTGTTCCACTGCCCGCCACAGGCGGCGAGCAAGAGGGAAAACAGCGCGGCAAAAAGGGATTTCATGGCGCGAGAGTTTAGCCGAAACCGCTGGCTTCGCGGTAAGATTGCCCCCGCAGATCACTCCAAACCCCGAGGCAAGAATGAATCAAAACTGGCAGCAATTTCTGCAATCGCAAAACGCACATATTGAAAATGGCAGCGTCCGGGATTTTGGCGATGCCGGGGCCGAGCGTCTTGCCGCGCGTGATGCCAGCATCCTCTGCGACCTCTCGGAATCCGGCCTGCTGCGCGTTTCCGGCGAGGAGGCGCAAACCTTTTTGCAAAGCCTGTTGAGCAACGACATCCGTGAGGTGGATGGCCAGCGTGCGCAGTTCAGCAGCCTGAACGACCCGAAAGGCCGCATGGTCGCTTCGTTTCTCATCTGGCGCGACGCGGCAGATTATCTGTTGCAGCTGCCGCGCGTTTTGTGCGAACCCGTGCGCAAGCGGCTGGCTATGTATGTGCTGCGCGCCAAGGTCAAAATCGCCGACGCCAGCGATGATTTCGTTTTGCTGGGTCTGGCTGGCGTGGCAGCCACTACCGTGGTGCAATCGTTGGGCGACAACCTTGGCATGCGGTCCGAAAACGGCCGCAGCCTGATCCGCCTGGCCGCGAACCGTTACCAGCTCTGCCTCTCCCCGGACGCTGCGCCCGCACTATGGCCGCAGCTTGCCACCACCATCAAACCCGCAGGCAATGCATGCTGGAACTGGCTAGTCATTTGCGCCGGCATGCCAGTGATCGAACCCGCGACGCAACTGCAATTCGTGCCGCAGATGATCAATTTCGAAGTCATCGGCGGCATCAATTTCAAGAAGGGTTGCTACCCGGGACAGGAAATCGTGGCGCGCATGCACTATCTGGGCAAACCCAAGCGCCGCATGTTTCTGGCGCATGTGGCCAGCGATGCCGCACCGCACGCGGGCGACAGTCTGTTCAGCGCCGACATGGGCGATCAGCCCGCCGGCATGGTGGTGAACGCAGCAGCTTCGCCCGATGGTGGCTGCGACCTGCTGGCCGTGGTGCACATCGCCAGCCACGATAGCCAGACGATTCATTTGTCTGCGCAGGATGGCCCGACGCTCGTGTTCCGGCCTCTGCCCTACGCATTGCCATGAACCTGCCGCCACAGCTTTTCCCCAACGATTGGCTGTGGCTGGGCAACCTGATGTTTGCGTTCCTGTTCGGGCGCGCACTTTGGCAGGCCGACTGGCGCGACCTGCTGCGCAACGGGACGCGAACCAATGCGCTGGTCGCTCTCAGCATTGGCGCGTTCATCCTGTGGCAACTGAATGCCGGCTTCCGGCCCGGCCTCAATCACCACATTCTCGGCACGACCCTGTTCGTTCTGATGTTCGGTTGGGAAATTGCGATTATCGCCCTCACGGCCGTCATGCTCGCCACCTGGGTGCGCATCGATATGGCCTGGACATCGCTCGGTATCAATGGAATATCGATGGTGATCATTCCCGCGTTATTCAGCGAATGGGTATTGCGCCTCAGTCGCGAACATTTGCCGAAAAATCTTTTCCTGTATGTGCTGGGCAACGGTTTCCTGTGCAGCGCCTTTGCCATCCTGCTGACGGTGCTGACCGGCTCCGCCCTCATGCTGGTGCTGGGCCCCTATAACTGGCAACTCCTCCAGCACAATTATCTGGTGGCGGCGCCCATCATCATGCTGGCGGAAGCTTTCACTACCGGCGTACTGATTACGGCATTCACGGTGTTCCAGCCGCAGGCGGTGCTGAATTTCAGCGATGAGGAATATCTAGTCGGCAAGTAGCGACTTGACCATGCGGATATGCGGCAGCCCCGCATCCATGAACGGTTTGCCTTGCTCCCGGAATTCGAAGCTGTGATAGAACGGCATGGCCTGAACCTGCGCATCCACATCCACTTGTTTGAAATGCCGCCCGCGCGCCTCAGCCAGCAAGGCTTCCATGATCGCCGTGCCGACCTTTTGCCCGCGCCACTGGGGTAACACCGCAATGCGGCCGATATGACCATTCATCAACATCCGCCCGCTGCCTATCGCCTCGCCTTGCAAACTCAGCGCCAGCGCATGGCGGCAGCCCTCGTCGAATTCATCCCACTCCAACGCTTCCGGCACGCCTTGTTCGCGAATGAACACGGCCTCGCGCACGGCGCGCAACAGCGGCGCGCCATCGTGCCAGGACACCAGACTGACCGTAAATGCATTAACCATCGCCGCCCTCCTCAAGCGAAGATTTCGACCTGCGTTCCTGTCGCAACCCGATCAAACAATTCAACCAGATCGGCGTTACGCATCCGGATGCAACCGTGCGAGCCGGGCTGCCCCAGCAGCGTCGTCTCCGGCGTGCCGTGAATGTAAATATAGCGCCGCATGGTATCGCAGGAACCGAAACGGTTGTAACCGCGTTCGCGCCCACACAACCAGAGAATCCGCGTCAGAATCCAGTCGCGTCCGGGAAATTGCGCCCCCAGTGCGGCATCATAAATCTCGCCCGTGGGACGGCGGCACACAAACACCGCATTTTCCGGCTGACCATCGCCTATCCTGGCACGGATCACATGCTTGCCGCGCGGCGTGCAAAAGCTGCCGTTTTCTTCGCCCGCGCCATTTTTACCCGTCGACACCGGATACTGGCGCAACAAGGCGCCGTCTGCGGCGAACAGGCTCAAGGTTTGCGCGGGAATGCTGATCTCGATTTTCATGATGATTTTTGCTCGGCCCGGCGGCGGGCGAAAAATGCGCTGAGGCGCGCGCTGCATTCCTCCGCAAGCAGCCCACCCTCCACAACGGTATGGTGATTCAGCCGCGATTCCGCAAAGGCATCCATGACACTGCCGCATACGCCGGTTTTCAGATCGCGAGCGCCATACACCACACGGGCAATGCGCGCGTGCATGATCGCACCGGCGCACATCAGGCAAGGCTCCAGCGTCACAAATAATTCACAACCGACCAAGCGGTAATTGCCCAGATGTTGCGCGGCATCGCGCAACGCCATCATTTCGGCATGGGCGGAAGGGTCATGGCGCGAAATTGGCGCATTGAATCCGCGCCCGACGATCTCGCCATCCCGCACCACCACCGCGCCCACGGGTACCTCGCCGAGTGACTCGGCCTGTTGCGCAAGCAACAGCGCCGCCTGCATGAAATCCTGATCGTTCATTTTGCGACTGTCACATTTCAAGTGGCCGGCACCGTAGCACACCCGGGGGATTTTGACGAGGCGTCCCGGCGCTTGCCTTTACCCGACTTTTTGACAAGAATGTCGGCACCTTACAGCGAGAAACTTCATGACTCAGAACAGCATCGCCGATTTTTCCGTTCCCGCCACTGGCGGCCAGACTTTCACCCTTTCCAACGCACGCGGCAAACACTTGGTGATTTATTTCTATCCCAAGGACAACACGCCGGGCTGCACCACCGAAGCACAGCAGTTTCGCGATTTGTACCCGGAATTCCAGCAGGCCGGCTGCGAGATCGTTGGCGTTTCGCGCGACAGTCTCAAGTCGCATGAAGGTTTCAAGACGCGCTTTTCCCTGCCGTTCGAATTGCTGGCCGACACCGATGAAACCGTATGCACGCTGTTCGGCGTCATGAAACAAAAGATGATGTATGGCAAAGAGGTGCGCGGCATCGAACGCAGCACCTTTGTGTTCGAAAAGGATGGACGCCTGTGCCGCGAATGGCGCGGACTCAAGGCCGACGGTCACGCCCGGGAAGTACTCGATTTCGTCAAAACCCTTAACTGAAGGACGCTCATGGCCACGCGCAGAAAAGCAGTTAACGCACAAACCAAGTTGTTCGTACTGGACACTAACGTGCTTTTGCATGATCCGACCAGTTTGTTCCGCTTTGAGGAACACGATATCTGCCTGCCGATGTTTGTCCTCGAGGAGCTGGACGACAAGAAAAAAGGCATGACGGAAGTCGCGCGCAATGCGCGACAGGCCAGCCGCTTCCTCGACGAAATCGTGAGCGATGCGCCGCATCAGATTGAACAGGGCATTCCCCTGCAGTCCGACGCCCACAAAAACAGCACCGGCCGCCTGTTTCTCCAGACCGAATCCATCCGCCATGAACTGCCGCCCAACATGGCGCAGGGCAAGGCCGACAACGCCATCCTTGCGGTGGTCATGCACAACCAGCGCAGCCAGCCGGAGCGTTCTGTCATTCTGGTCTCCAAGGACATCAACATGCGCATCAAGGCGCGTGCGCTGGGACTGGATGCGCAGGATTATTTCAACGACAAGGTGCTGGAAGACACCGACCTGCTCTACACCGGCAGCATGCAGCTGCCCGAAGATTTCTGGGATCGTCACGGCAAGGACATGAAATCCTGGCAGAAGGAGGGGCATACCTACTACGAGATTCGCGGGCCGCTTTGCGCCGCCATGTTCGTCAACCAGTTTGTGTATCAGGAAGACAGCGGCACTCCGTTCTATGCCATCGTGCTGGAACAAAATGACACCGGCGCCGTGCTGCGCACCCTCACGGATTACACCCATAGCAAGAACAATGTCTGGGGCATCACGGCTCGCAATCGCGAACAGAATTTCGTGCTCAACCTGTTGATGAATCCCGACATCGATTTCGTCACCCTGCTCGGCCAGGCCGGCACCGGAAAAACTCTGCTGACGCTGGCTGCCGGATTGCTGCAGGCGCTGGAAACCAAGCTTTACTCGGAAATCATCATCACCCGTGTAACCGTCCCCGTCGGCGAAGACATCGGCTTCCTGCCCGGCACCGAGGAAGAGAAAATGACGCCCTGGATGGGCGCGCTGGAAGACAACCTTGACGTACTCAATAAATCCGACGAGGAAGGCGGTGACTGGGGGCGCGCCGCAACGCGCGATCTGATCCGCTCGCGGGTCAAGGTCAAGTCGCTAAACTTCATGCGCGGCCGGACTTTCCTCAACAAATATCTGATCATCGATGAAGCGCAGAACCTGACGCCAAAACAGATGAAAACCCTGATCACGCGCGCCGGCCCCGGCACCAAAGTGGTCTGCATGGGCAACATCGCGCAGATCGACACGCCCTACCTCACCGAAGGCAGCTCCGGTCTGACTTATGTGGTCGATCGTTTCAAGGGCTGGGCGCATGGCGGCCATGTCACCCTGCTGCGCGGTGAACGTTCGCGCTTGGCGGACCACGCAGCGGAAGTGCTGTGACGCAATCCGCCGAAAAGTCTGACGCCGAATGGCGCGATTCGCTGACTCCGGAGCAATACGCGGTATGCCGCTGCTCGGACACCGAGCCGGCTTTCAGCGGGCAATACTGGGACTGCCACGACCCGGGAATTTATCGCTGCGTCTGCTGTGGCGCGGCGTTGTTCCGCTCTGAAGACAAATTCGATTCCGGCACCGGCTGGCCCAGTTTCACTCGCCCGATTGCGGCAGAAAATGTTTCCAGCCGGGTGGATGCCAGCCACGGCATGCAGCGTGTCGAAGTATTGTGCAAGCATTGCGGCGCCCACTTGGGGCACGTCTTTCCGGACGGCCCGCCGCCGGGCCGGCTGCGTTTCTGCATCAACTCCACGGCCCTGGCCCTGGATCGCGATTAATTTTTTTCACGGACATTCATGAAGCTGCTTTTCGATCTCTTCCCCGTCATCCTGTTTTTCATCGCGTTCAAATTCGCCGGCATTTATGTCGCCACCAGTGTCGCCATTGCCGCAACCGTCGTGCAAATCGCCTGGAGCAAATGGCGCCACGGCAAGATCGACACCATGCTGTGGGTGAGCTTTGTCATCATCGCCGTGTTTGGCGGCGCGACGCTATGGCTGCATGACGCCACCTTCATCAAACTCAAGCCGACAGTGCTGTACTGGCTGTTTTCGGCCATCCTGCTGTTTGCCAGCGTGTTCTTCAAAAAGAATCTGATCCGCAGCCTGCTTGGCGAGAAAATCGCCCTGCCGCTGCATGTCTGGCATCGCCTGAATCTGCTCTGGAGCCTGTTCTTCGCCGTGCTCGGTTTCGTCAACCTCTATGTCGCCTTCAATTATTCCGAAGATGCGTGGGTTAACTTTAAGCTGTTCGGCTTTACCGGATTGATGATCGTCTTCATCCTCGGCCAGAGCGCCTGGCTGGCCCGTTATGTGGACGAAAAAAAGGAGCACAACTGATGTGGTATGCCATCGTGGGACACGATGTACCCGATAGCCTGTCGAAACGCCTGGCCGTGCGCGCCGAACATCTGGCGCGCCTGCAGAATTTGCAACATCAGGGACGCTTGCTTTTGGCCGGGCCGTTTCCGGCGGTGGATGCGCTTGATCCAGGCAGCGCCGGGTTTACCGGCAGCCTGATCGTGGCGGAGTTCAATAACTTGCAGGAAGCGCAGGATTGGGCCGCAGCCGATCCCTATGTCACCTCCGGCGTATTTGCCTCCACCAGCGTCAAACCCTACAAAAAGGTGCTGCCGGCGTGAACCGCGCCGAAAAAATCCGCCATCTGCTGGCCGCACTGGAACCTGTCGCGCTGGACGTTGTCGATGACAGCGCCCGCCATGCCGGACACGCGGGCGCCCGCGACGGCGGCAGCCATTTCCAGCTGCGCATCGTCTCAAAGCAGTTTGCCGGCAAAACCACGGTGGCTCGCCACCGTATGATATATTCCGCGCTCGGAGACATGATGAAACATAAAATTCACGCGCTCAACATCCTCGCACTGACGCCGGATGAGACCCACTGACAACCCTAACCCCTGGAGAATCACCACCATGTTGAAACCCGCCCATTTTGCTGGCCTGACCCTGCTGTCCGCACTGGCAATTCAACCTGCCCTGGCAGAAGAGAAAGCCGCCGTGCTGGTCAATGGCGCCGCCATCCCGCAGGCGCGCATTGACTTCATAGTCAAAGCTCAAGTCGCCCAAGGGCAGCCTGACAGCCCCGATCTGCGCAAGGCCGTCAAGGAAAAAATGATCGAGCAGGAACTGATCGTGCAGGAAGCCGCCAAGCAGGGGCTGGATAAAAATCCGGATGTTGTCCAGCAGATCGAAATGAACAGGCAGTCCGTGCTGGCTAATGCCTTTGTCCAGGATTTCGTCAAGAACCATCCGGTCAGCGAAGACCAGCTGCATCAGGAATACGACAAACTGAAAACCAAACTGGGCGACAAGGAATACAACGCCCGCCACGTTCTGGTCGCTACCGAAGATGAAGCCAAAGCCATCATCGCCCAGCTGGACAAGAAGGTGAAATTTGAAAAACTCGCCGCCAAGTCCCTCGATGCCGGTTCGGCCAAGCAAGGCGGCTCACTCGGCTGGACGATTCCCGGCACCTTTGTGCCGCCGTTTGCCAATGCCCTGCTGGGACTGAAAAAAGGCGAATATACCAAGACGCCGGTGCAAACCCAGTTCGGCTGGCACGTCATCAAGCTGGATGATGTCCGCGCACTCAAGGTTCCGAGCTTCGATGAGGTCAAACCGCAGTTGCAGCAGCGTTTGCAACAGCAAGCGCTGAAGAAGACCGTGGATGATCTGCGCGCCAAGGCCAAGATTGAGTAATCGGCTCGACGCCTGTAAATCAAAAAGGCACCTGCGGGTGCCTTTTTCATGGCTTTACAGCGGAAAATGCTTTGCCGTAGAGTGCGCACCATGCAACGCCTGACCGCCTTTCTCTTCGCCCTGCTGCTGAGCGCCTGCGCCAGCACCCCGTACGATGCCGAACCACCATCCGCGCGGATGAATGAAGTCGCGCTGTATGCGTTAAGTCTGGCAGACACGCCTTACCGCTATGGTGGCAATTCGCGTGCGAATGGTTTCGATTGCAGCGGCTTTGTGCAATTCGTGTATCTGAATACGTTGGGATTACGCCTGCCGAGAACCAGCGCCGAAATGAGCCAGCTTGGCGTCCGTCTGGATCGTAATCGTCTGCGCCCCGGCGATCTGGTGTTTTTCAACACCAGCCGCCGCGCTTTTTCGCATGTCGGGATTTACGTCGGAGACGATCGCTTTATCCATTCGCCCAGCGAGGGCAAAGCCATCCATGTCGCCAGTTTGCACGAGGACTACTGGCAGCAGCGCTACGACGGCGCGCGCCGCCTCAGCGTACCGAACTGAGCTGTTGCGATTCCCCCAACCGTTCGGCCAGCTGGGTCACGGACATGGCGTAATAGTTGCTGTTGTTGTAGCGGGTGATGACTTCAAAGTTGTTGAAGACCAGCCACCACTCCTGAGCACCATCGGCAGTCGCAAAACCCAGCAATCTGGCCGGCAGTTCTGGCGCGACTTTGGCGTGGGCGGAAACCACGCCAAGAGCACCCCACTCGGCCAGCGTATGCGGCCCTGAATCCTGCGGCTCCGCACTGGGCGTTACCCGCTCGGCAATGGGCTGACCGGCCACCCAGCCATAACCCTGCAAATAGTTGGCCACACTGCCGATGGCATCGCGTGCCTCATGGCGCAAATCGACGGTCTGATTACCGTTGAAGTCGATGGCATAACGCCGGTAGCTGCTGGGCATGAATTGCGGAATGCCGATTGCGCCCGCATAGGAACCCCGCGTTTTGAACACGTCCAATCCGTTTTCGCGCGACAGCAATAGATAATTTTCCAGTTCGCTGCGGAAAAATTCCGCACGGCGTGGATAGTCGAAGGCCAGCGTGGTCAGCGCATCCAGCACGGGGTAATTGCCCATGTTTTTGCCATAGATGGTTTCAACCCCGATCAGCGCAACAATCACCTCCCGTGGAATCCCGAAGCGGCGTTCGGCACGCTTCAGCGTCAGCCGATATTTCCCGGCAAACGCACGCCCGAGCCTGACCCGCTTTGCATTGACGAAGGCGGCGCGGTAATCCACCCAAGGACGCTTGCTTGCCGGACGGGAAATCGCCTCGATGATGGCCGGACGACGTTTTGCCCGGGCGAACACATTCACCAGCACGCCGCGATCGAACTGGTGGCGCGCCACCATGTCGTCGATGAACGGGGAAATTCCGGGAAGGTCGGCTGCGGTGCAGAACCCTGGCAGCAGCAGGGAGATTAACAAGGCATATCTATGCATGCGCGCATTTTAACTCGACATGCGGACAGGTCACTGCTAAATTCCCGCCACCAAAATCAACCTCGAAATGAAAGTTTCACATGACGCAGAACACTCAACATCATCGTCTCATCATTCTGGGCTCCGGCCCCGCCGGCTACACCGCAGCGGTCTATGCCGCACGTGCCAACCTGAAGCCCGTGCTGATTACCGGTCTCGCACAGGGTGGTCAGCTCATGACCACCACCGAAGTGGACAACTGGCCGGCCGATCCGAATGGCGTGCAAGGCCCGGAACTGATGCAGCGCTTCCAGCAACACGCCGAACGCTTCAACACCGAAATCATTTTCGACCATATCCACACGGCCAGGCTGCAGCAGAAGCCTTTCCTGCTGGTCGGCGACAGCGGCAGCTATAGCTGCGATGCGCTGATCATCTGTACGGGCGCCTCTGCGCAATATCTGGGCCTGCCTTCGGAAGAAGCGTTCATGGGACGCGGCGTTTCCGGTTGCGCCACCTGTGACGGATTTTTCTACCGGGGTCAGGATGTCGCTGTCGTGGGCGGCGGCAACACCGCCGTCGAGGAAGCGCTGTATCTGGCCAACATCGCCAATCACGTCACCCTCGTGCACCGCCGCGACACCTTCCGCGCCGAGCGCATCATGATCGATCACCTGATGGAGAAAGTAAAAGAAGGAAAAATCACGCTGCAACTCAACAGCGTTCTCGACGAGGTGCTGGGCGATAACAGCGGCGTGACCGGCATGCGCGTCAAAAACGTGCAGTCGGGCGACAAAACCGATATCGCGGTCAAGGGCGTGTTCATCGCCATCGGGCACAAACCCAATACCGATATGTTTGCCGGCCAACTGGAAATGGATAACGGTTACCTCAAGACGCGTGGCGGTTCCAATGGCAACGCCACGGCCACCAGCATTTCCGGCGTATTCGCGGCCGGGGACGTGCAGGACCAGATTTACCGCCAGGCCTGCACCAGCGCAGCCACCGGTTGCATGGCGGCGCTGGATGCCGACAAATATCTCGCCTCCAACGGGAAAGTTTGAGTTCGGGCACCCGCGACGAAGCCGATGACGCCGCCGTTTTTCGCGCGGCCGTCGGTGCCGTCAATCCGCTCCCGGACAGCAATCGCGTTTCGACTTCTGCCAAAACGCCACCGCCAGTCCCCCGCAGTGACCTGCCGCTTTCCACACCGACAACAGACACCCTGTCCGATTTCGGTGCAGACGACGGCCTGACCGAATATCTCTCAAATGGCTTGTCACGCCAGACCCTGCGCAAATTGCGGCGCGGCTTCTGGCCTGTCGCAGACCGCCTGGATCTGCATGGCCTCAATACCGATGAAGCGCGCCGCCTGCTGCAAAACTTTTTACACGAGGCGCGGCAGCAAGATCTGCGCTGCGTGCTGCTCATTCATGGCAAGGGCATGAACAGTCCCGACGCGCAAGGCAAGCTGCGCGCACTCAGCCGCCACTGGCTCACGCAACATCCGGAAGTATTGGCCTGGAGTGAAGCGCCCCTGCCACTGGGCGGCAGCGGCGCCGTGCTGGTGTTGCTGAAATCACAGGGAAAAAGCTGATCGCCACTGTGCTAGACTTCCGCGCACTGAAATTTATTGCGGAGTTTTCATGTCGCGTTTGTCCGTCATCCTGCTGGCACTGCTGCTGAGTCTGCCAGCCACGGCCGAGCTCAACAAATGGACGGATGAACACGGCAATGTCATTTATTCAGACTTGCCGCCACCCGCCAGCTTCAAGGCGGAAACCCTGCGCAGCAGTCCGACGCCAGCAGCCCCTGCCGAATCGAAACCGGAAGCAGCCAACAACAATGCTGAAACCGCGAAACAGGCGCGCAGTCGCGCTGCGGTAGAAGCGGAAAATCGCAAGATCGCGCAAGCCAATTGCGCAGCCGCGCAACAAAATCTGCGCACACTGCAGTCCGGCATGCGCATGGCCGAAGTCAACGAAGCCGGTGAAATGATTTATCTGGACGATGCACAACGCGAACAGCGCATTGCAAAGGCGAAGCAGGACATTGCCGAGTGGTGCCAATAGGCCTCAGGCAACCACCACCTCGTCGCGCATGCGCAAGGCTTCTTCGATATCCACCGCGACCACCTTGGAAACACCCTTTTCCTGCATGGTGACGCCCACCAGCTGCTGCGCCAGCTCCATCGTGATCTTGTTGTGACTGATAAAGACGAACTGGGTCTGCTCGGCCATGCGTTTGATCAGCGCACACAACCGCTCGGTATTGCTGTCGTCCAGCGGGGCATCCACTTCGTCGAGCAGACAGAACGGCGCCGGATTCAGGCGGAATAGCGAAAACACCAGCGCAATCGCCGTCAAGGCTTTCTCGCCGCCGGAAAGCAGATGTATCGAGCTGTTCTTCTTGCCCGGCGGTTGCGCCATCACCTGCACGCCGCTGTCGAGAATTTCCTCGCCGGTCAGCACCAGCTTGGCTTCGCCGCCGGCGAACAGGATGGGGAACATTTCGGCGAGATGCTGATTGACCTGGTTGTAAGTCGCCAGCAAAAGCTCGCGTGATTCCTTGTCGATGCAGTGTATTGCCTCTTCCAGCGTCTGCATCGCCTCGGTCAGGTCGGCCGCCTGCGCATCCAGGTAGGTCTTGCGTTCGCTCGCCACCTGCAATTCCTCGAGCGCCGCCAGATTTACCGCACCCAGCGCCGTGATCGCCGCACCCAGCCGATTCAGCTCATTCTGCAAGGCGCCGGCTTTGGGCTGAGCGTTTTCCAGCAGCGACAGCAGCGCGGTTTCGTCCACGCCCTGCAATTGTTCCGCCCATTGCTCCAGATGCAGACGCGCTTCCTGCTCCTTGAGTATCTGCTCGTTGAGTTTTTCGCGCAGGGGATCAAGCTGATGCTCGCAGGCCAGGCGATCGTGTTCCAACTTCTGCAATCCTGCCGTGGCGTTTTCGAGAATATTGCGCGCCTCGGCCAATGCCTGCTCGCACCCTTGCCGCTGTATCAGCGCAGTCTGCAATTGGGTTTGCACCGAACCATCTTCATTGCCGCCCAACTCGCCCTGCAAATCGCCCAGATCCAGCTCGAACTGGGCCAGTGCGGCGGCGAGGGTTTCCGTGTTGTGGTGCAAATCGGCGATTTTTTCGGCGCAAGTCTGGGCAAAGAAACGCGCCTCCTGCAAGGCATGCTGCGCCTGCTGGGTGCGATTGCGCTGCTCGCGCAACTGCATGTCCAGCGCATTGGCCTGACGCTGCGCATCGTCCACCCGGGTGCGGAAGGCGCTGATCTTTTCGCGCAAGCCGCCCATGTTGGTCTGCGCCGCCTGCTGCTGCGACTGCTCCGCCGCCAGCAACCCGGCTGATTCCTGCAATTCCTGTTCGATCTGCGCCGCACGCTCCGCACTGCGTTCGTGGGCCTGATTGAGTTTCAGGATTTGCATCTGCAACTGATGCAAGCGCTGCTGTGTGGCATTGCTCTCGCTGCGCAGCGGTGGGATCTGGCTCTCGGCCTGCTGGTAATGCTGCTCGGCCAGCGTCAGTTGTTCGCGGGTAAAGTCCAGCCCGCGCTGCTGTTCGTCGCGCTGCTGTTCCAGCGATTCGATTTCACGCTGCCGCGCCAGCACGCCATGCAACTGGCTGTCCGGCGCATGGAACGACACACTGTGCGCCGACACCAGATGACCCTGCGGCGTCACGAAACCGCTGCCCGGCGGTAATGCACGACGCTGCGCCCAGGCCGCAGCCAAGTCGGCCTGCACATAAATCCCGCTCAGCCATTCCGCCAGCGCCGCAGCCACGCGCGGATCCTGGCATTGCACGTATTGCAACAACGGCGTGAAGGGCGCAGCAACGGCCGGCGCAGCCGCCGATTCCTGAGCGGTAAACAGCGCAACTTTGGCCGGCGGCGCCGCTTCCCACGTCGTGGCTTGAGATAAATCCGGCAGCGCAATCGCGTTCAGGCGCTCGCGCAGCACCGACTCCAGCGCATCTTCCCAGCCAGCTTCGATGCGGATCGACTGCCACAGACGCGGCGACTGTTCCAGCTGATGTTGTTTCAGCCAGGCGACGAGATTCTGGTCGCTGTCGAGGCGCTGCTGCAATTGTTGCAAAGCCGCGAGCTGGGCTTCGGTTTGCGCCAGCACACGTTCCTGCTGCGACTGCGCGGCGCGTTGATTGCGCCGCTCGTTATCGGCCTGGGGCAATTGCCCCTGCAAATGGGCCAGTTTGGCGAGCTGATCGGCCAATGCTTTTTCCAGCTCGGCAACCTGCTGCTGCGACTGTTCCAGCGTGGCCAGATCGGCGCGCGGCAAATTGTCCTTTTCCAGCAACAGCCGCGATCGTCGCGATTCGAGTTGCTGAATATTGCGCTGCAACAGTTCGCGCTGCGAATCGGCCAGTTGCAATTCCTGCTGCATTTGCATCTGCTCGCGTTGCAGTGCGTTGTAGCCTTCTTGCGCCTCGCGTGCAGATTGCTCCGCCTGCGGCAAGGCTTCGGTTTCCTGTTGCGCCTGCTGTTCCGCCTCGCTCAGCTTGCCGGCGGCGCCGGCCTGCTGGCGCTGCCAATGCTCCAGCAGCGAATGCAGTCCCTGACGCTGGTGCTGCTGTTGTTCGATCTGGCGCTGCGTATTGGTAATTTGCTGGGCGAGGCGCTGGCGCCGATCGGCAATATGCTTGATTTGCTGCTCCAGCCGCGCGATTTCCGCGTTCACGCTATACAGGTCGCCCTGTCGCACATGCACCGCATCAGATAACTGATAATGGCTGCTGCGTGCGGTTTCGAGCTCGCGCTCGAGCTCGCGCAAACGGGCAGTCTGGGCATCCAGTTCGGTTCGGGTCTTTTCCGCAAGCTGTGCAAAACGCACGCGCTGCGCCTCGGATTCCTGTTTCTTGACCAGCCAGAACAACTGCTGGGCGGTGGTGCGCTCCGCTTCCAGCGCATGATATTGCTTGGCCACTTCCGCCTGCTCGCCCAGATGTTCGAGCTGCTTTTCCATTTCCTGCAGGATGTCGGAAACGCGCAACAGATTGTCACGCGTATCCCTCAGCCGCAGTTCGGTTTCACGCCGGCGGTCGCGGTATTTGGATACGCCCGCAGCCTCTTCGAGAAAAATCCGCAGCTCCTCGGGCTTGGCCTCGATGATGCGCGAAATCATGCCCTGCTCGATGATGGCGTAGGCCCGCGCGCCGAGGCCGGTGCCGAGGAAAATGTCGGTAATATCCTTGCGCCGGACGTGCTGATTGTTGATGTAATAACTGGATTCGCCGTCGCGCTGCAGGATACGCTTGATCGAAATTTCGGCGTAGCTGGACCACTGTCCGGCGGCCTTGCCCAGCGAATTATCGAAGACCAGTTCGACGCTGGCGCGGGCGACCGGCTTGCGTTTGCTGGAACCGTTGAAGATCACGTCCTGCATGGTCTCGCCGCGCAGGGCGGACGCCTTGGATTCGCCCAGCACCCAGCGCAGCGCATCGATCACATTGGACTTGCCGCAGCCGTTCGGCCCGACAACGCCCACGATCTGCCCTGGCAGAGGAATCTGCGTGGGGTCAACGAAGGATTTGAATCCGGCGAGTTTGATCTGGGTCAGACGCAATTTGGCAGCCACATCGATTTATAATGCGCGCCATTCTAACCGAACCCCACAGGCTGACCAACCATGAGCACAAAACCCGCAAAGTCGCTGGAAACCTTCGACAATCCCAATCCCGGGCGCGACTATCACATTCACATGGAAATCCCGGAATTCACCTGTTTGTGCCCCAAGACCGGCCAGCCGGATTTCGCCACGCTGATCCTCGACTACATCGCCGACCAGCAGTGCGTCGAGCTCAAGAGTCTCAAGCTCTACATGTGGTCGTTCCGCGAGGAAGGCCATTTTCACGAAGACGTGACCAACCGCATTCTCGATGATCTGGTGGCTGCGACCCAGCCGCGCTTCATGCGTCTGACCGCGAAGTTCTACGTGCGCGGCGGCATTTTCACCAACGTGGTGGCCGAACATCGCCAGCCCGGCTGGCAGCCTGCGCCATTCGTCGAACTCAGCGCGTTTTCCAGCCAATCCAACACACGGGGCTAAGCGCCTCCCCAATGTACCTAGGGCTCGATTTCGGCACGTCCGGCGCGCGCGCCTGCGCCATTGCCGATGACCTGAGCGTCCGCTGGGAACAGCGCTTTGCCTATGCGAATCCCGCCGCCCAGACCCCGGAAGACTGGCGCACCGCCCTGTTGCACTTGCTGGGCGCGTTGCCTCCCAACATTGCGCAACACCTGCAAGGCATTGCCGTTGACGCGATGTCGGCCACCGTCCTGCTCTGCGACGAACAGCTGATTCCTGTTTCCCCTGCTCTGCTTTACAACGACGCACGGGCGCAGGCGGAAGCAGAACGTTTGCGACAGATGGCCGACGATGCTGCGGTCGTCGGCAGCGCCACCTCGGGACTCGCCAAATTTCTCTGGCTAACCGCGCAGTCTGGTGAAGAGCAGGCGCAATACTTCATGCATCAGGCCGATTGGCTGACCGCCCTGTTGAGCGGACATCCGGGCATCACGGACTATCACAATGCCTTGAAAACCGGCTATGACGTGGCCGCACTGCGCTGGCCCGCGTGGATTCTGGCGCTGCCTCACGCTCATCTGCTGCCGGAAGTCCGCACGCCGGGGAGCATCGTCAGCACGATTCAGCCGGCGCTGGCCGCCCGCTTCGGCATTGCACCCACGTGCCGGATTCATGCCGGCACCACCGACAGCACAGCGGCCTTCATTGCCAGTGGCATCAGCGAAATCGGCGTCGGCCTGACCTCACTGGGCACCACGCTGGTCCTGAAACAGCTCGCCGAACAACGCATTGAAGCGCCGGAATACGGGATTTACAGCCATCGCATGGGCGAACGCTGGCTGGTCGGCGGCGCCTCCAATGCCGGTGCGGGCGTGTTGAAACAGTTTTTCGACGATGCTCAACTTGCCGAACTCAGCCGTCGCATCGATCCCGCAACAGACAGTCCGCTGGACTACTACCCGCTGCCCAACCGGGGAGAACGCTTCCCCCACGCTGACCCGCAGCTGCTTCCCAGGCTGACCCCGCGCCCGGCAGACGATGCCGAATTTTTGCACGGGCTGTTGCAAGGCCTGAGCCGCATCGAGGTTGCCGGATATGCCCGCCTGTCCGAACTTGGCGCACCAGCTCTGCAGCGCGTGGTCAGCACCGGCGGCGGAGCACAGAATCCGGTCTGGCGACAACTGCGACAGCGCTTGCTCGGGGTGCCGGTCGATAGCGCCGAACACAGCGAAGCCGCCTATGGCAGCGCGCGACTGGCGATGGACAATCACTTGTTCTCTGCACCCGATGGCGCACGATCCCGAGCAACGCCTCAGCCAATCGGGTAAACTCGCCCGACGAAAAAAGCGCCCTGCCGGGCAATCCCTCAACAGAGGGCCTGAAGGTCGATCACGCTGCGCTGCAAATAAACAACAGGGAAACTCAGACATGGTAAAAAAATATTTTTTGGTAGCCGCGCTGTTTGTGGTGTCGATCATGCTCGGCGCCTGCAGCAAAACGGAAGAACAGAATGTAGTGAAGGTGGCTGTTTCACCCGCTTCGCCGCCCATGCTGTTTGATGAAGGCGGCACCCTCAAGGGGGCCGATCTCGAAATATTCAAGGGCTATTGCGAGTCGCGCCATTGCACCCTGCAAATCACACCCTACGACTGGCAAGGCATGCTGGGAGCGGTTTCCAGCGGACAGGCCGATGTTGCGTTTTCGGGCATTTCGATCACCGACAAGCGCAAGGAAGTCATGGATTTTTCCCAGCCCTACTACGACAACTCCTGGCATCTGGTCAGCCTGAAAGATCGCAACATCAAGATCACCGATCTGGCCCAGCTCAAGCAATATTCGCTCGGTTACCCGCGCGGCATGGCTTACAACGATCTGATCAAAAATCAGCTTGAACCCAAGGGCTATTATTCCCTCAGCGAGGTCAAACTTTATCCCTCGTACAGCGAAGTCGCAGCCGACCTGCAAAATGGCAACATCGACCTGGCCTTCATTGAAGAACCCGTTCTCATGAATTTCAAAAACAAGCTGCACATGCCTTTTGAAAGCAGCTACGTCTTTACCGGTTTTGACCAGCTCGGTTTCGCATTCGCCAAGGGCTCCAAGCTGCGCGACGATTTCGACAAGTATCTCAACGAACTCGGCCCGGAAAAACGCAAGGCGATCATCCGCAAGTGGATGGAGTAAGCCGCGTTGCCTGACGCACTCGGCATGCTGGACATCCTCGGTCTGCTGGCCAACGGCATCGGCTTTACCGTGCTGGTCACCGTTACTTGCAGCCTGACGGGTGTAGCGGTCGGGCTGCTGATCGCCGGCACGCGCCGCATGGGTCTGCCGGCCATCAATCCGCTGCTTGATGTTTATACCTACGTGTTTCGCGGCATTCCGGTGCTGGTGTTACTGTTCATGGTGTATTTCGGCTTGCCCAGTGTCGGACTCAAAGTACCGCCCCTGCTGGCCATGGCGCTAAGCCTCGGGCTGATCTCCGGCGCCTATCTGGCGGAAGTGTTTCGCGGCGCCCTGAACGCAGTTGATCCGGTCGAGTTGCTCGCCGCCGAGTCGATGGGCATGAGCCGGCTACAAATTTTCAGGTATATCGAATTTCCACAAATGCTGCGCTTCGCCTTGCCGGGCATGGTGAACGAATTCACCTCGGTGCTGAAATATTCGCCGTTCGCCTACACGGTGGGCATTCCCGAAATCACAAAACAGGCGATGGCGCTCACCGCCACCACCCTGCGCGGCACTGAAATCTACTTCGTGGTTGGCGTGCTTTATTTTGCAATCTTCAAGGCGTTGCTGGCCGGCGTCCGCTTCATCGAGAGACGCTACTGCGCACCCGATATGCTACCCGCCTGACACTACATGCTTAACCAGGAAAAAACCATGCCACTGATCGCCGTCCGGAATCTGGTCAAAGACTTTGACGGACAACGCATACTCAATGGCATCAATCTGACCGTGTATGAAGGCGACCTGAAAGTTGTCATGGGGCCCTCCGGCTGCGGGAAATCCACGCTGCTGCGCTGTCTGAACCGCTTGGTTGAACCCACCAGCGGCACGATTCATTTTCGCGGCCAGGACATTACCGGCCCGGATGTCGACATTCGCGCACTGCGGCAAAGCCTCGGATTCGTGTTCCAGCAGTTTGCCCTGTATCGCCACCTGAGCGTGCTGGACAACGTCACGCTTGCGTTGCTCAAATTGCGTGGGCTCTCAAAAACCGCAGCGGAAGAAAAAGCCCTGCACGAATTGAATCGCCTGGGTATCGCCACACATCGCGACAAATATCCCTCACAGATTTCCGGCGGCCAGAAACAGCGGGTGGCGCTGGCGCGGGCGCTGGCCATGGATCCCGCCGTGGTGTTTTTTGATGAGCCCACGTCGGCGCTGGATCCCGTCATGTCGCGCGAAGTGGCGGACCTCATCAACCAGATGCGGGCCGAAAACGTCACCATGCTTTGTGTGACGCATGACCTGCGCCTCGCGCGGCAAATCTCCGATCGCGTGGTATTTCTCGATGAAGGCGTGGTCAAAGCCGAGGACAGCATCGATCATCTTTGCAACGTTCACAGCGACAAAAAGATCAATGATTTCTTCAGCGCAGGAGTCAGCCCCCAGTGAACGGCTGGTCCATTTTCCTGGGCGACCTGAGCGATCAGATGCCGCTGATTCTGCTGGGGTTGGCCAAAACGCTGGAACTCACGGTCGTTATCAGCCTGACTGGCTTTCTGCTCGGCATCGTCGTTTTCTACCTCTCGCTCAGTCCGAACCGGCTCGTGCGCAACTTTATCAAGGGCTACATCTCTTTCTTCATCGGGATGCCCCTGATTGTGCTGCTGTTCCTGATTTACTACGGAATGCCGCAATGGGGCGTCGCACTCTCACCGTTCACCGTCGCGGTGCTGGGATTCACCTTCAATGTGGCGGCCTATAACGCTGCCTACCTCACCACAGCCTACAACGGACTTGATCCCGCTGAAACCGAAGCCGCGCGGGCACAGGGATTCAATGCCCTGCAGATATTCAAGCTGATCACCCTGCCCCAGGTCTTGCGCCTCTCGATTCCGGCGCTGACCAATCAGGTCATTTGCAACCTGAAAGACAGCTCGGTGGCTTTCCTGATTCAGTACACGGAATTTTTCGCACGCATGCAGGAACTGGCTGCAACCAATTTCCAGTTCTTCAAGGTTTATTTTCTTTCCGCCTTGGTGTACCTCGCGCTGGTCTCGCTGATCGTACTCGCCTCCCGCGCGCTGGAAAGGCGCTTCTTCCTGCCGACCTGAGTCTGACCGATCTTGCCACCCGCAAAATCTGCTATAAAATCCGGCATCGCCACATCAACCTATAGAACTTCAAGGAGACGATGATGCAAAACCAGGGAATCAGTTGTGTCCATTTTTCTTTTCGGGGCGTGGACGTCTTTTCCGATTTGCTCTTCAACCTCGAGCAAGTGTTTTTTGCGCCAGCTTTCTGGCTCTACGGCCAGGTCTCTTCTCGCCCGCAGCTCGCCCATTTTTTCGAGATTGACTGCACCCACTCACCCAAGTCTGTCGCTGGAATCATAGTAACTGCCGTCAGCTGGATGCTCATTCTCAGCATCGCCTTCTGGCTGATTGGGCTCACAAAGCACACTGCCAAATCTGGCGAATATGCGTTTTACGATGCAACCCACCATGACGGCTTGCCCACGCCACATTCCCAAGAAAAGCAAAAATAAACCGCCCCTTCTGACGCGCACATTTCAGGGACCTGACGGCTCCCGCCTTAACGCGCCCCAGAAAACCACCGCCATGCCAAGATAGCCCACCACGAACGGCCAGCTTTTCTCCAGGCCATAGGCATTAAGCACGGCGCCGTGGACAATTTCGTAGCCGTGCGTCAAGCCCGTTGCACTGACCATTGCCGCGACAACCGCCCATGTGGCAGCGCCTCTGAAGTTTCTTTGAATCAGGTTCGAGCCGATGCTCTAGGGACACGCTGAACAATTCAGTTTTTTCCTGAACTGACCGCATATCGGTCTCGTTTACATGCCGGATTTATTTTGTCAGTCCGGCTCCCTTGGTTTTTCAGCCCGAAGGC
>Ga0233425_10001109_pt1 | contig 62972 bp, 44 predicted proteins | sample Watercolumn_Towu_2_FD_181712 | JGI IMG/M metagenome (GOLD analysis project Ga0233425, IMG submission 181712) | Freshwater microbial communities from Lake Towuti, South Sulawesi, Indonesia - Watercolumn_Towuti2014_140_MG | ecosystem: Environmental > Aquatic > Freshwater > Lake | place...
GGCGGTGTGTTGCCGGTCTCGGAACAGGCGGCACAGACGAGCAGAACGAGGCAGGCGCTTCGCAGCATGGGACGCATTCCGGGGATCTCCGCGTGCAAGTGATGGATTGAGACTAGCAGAGCCGCGCGGGAGTTGCGGCACGGCTCCCGCTCAATGCAAACGTCCCGGGGCTGCATGCTGCAGGTTCCCGGGACGATGGCCAACGAGCCTTGGCTTTGCGGTGAGTTACTGCACGAGGAAACTCGCGCCGTTGCCCTGCGGGAAGCTGATGCTGGAGAACCCCATCGGCGCGGCCCCCGGAGAGAGCTGGTAGATCGCGCGTCCGGCGTTGCCGTTTTGAGCCCCGAGGTTCAAGAACGAGCTGAAGTTCACGGAACTCGTGATGGCCGTCACTCCGGGTGAGATTCCCACGAGAGTGTCTGAAGCCCAAGTGTTGCCGCCATGGGAGTAGTTCTGAATGGAGCAACCACCGCCCACGGTGTCGAAGGTGAGGTCGAATGTACAGGTGGCAGCGTTATTAGTGCCCCATTCAGGCACGTTCACGTAGGACACCTTGAACAGCCCCGCTGCAGTGCTGCTAGCAGTGATGGTGCCCGCGACATTGGGCTCGAGGTCGGACCAGTGCCCTGCGAGGCGCGGCATCTGCGAAGTGAACGCAGTTGCGGTAGGGCTGAAGTCCGCGCTGCCTTGAAGGAAGCCCACGGATCCGTTGCTGTTCACGTACAGCGAGGTGTAGGACGTGCCGTAGAAGTTGACTTGCTGCGCGTTGCAGAAGTTTGGACCCCCGAGCGCCACACTCACTGAATCGTCATCGCCGAGTACTAGGGGCATGCTGTTGTTGTTGCAGGGGATGACCGTCATTTCGTTGGCGGCACTCAAGGCCAGCGAGCCAGGAATCTGCGGGTTCACAATGGCGAACTGCGCACTCAGGGTCATCGGGATGGGTGGAGCGCTGAGCGCCGTATTCCACGAACCGAGCAACCAAGGCGTTTGGAACATGTTGTTCACGAGGATGGCGTTCGGATTGCCGAGGCTGAGATTCAGGATCTGGCCAATGGGAAATAATCCCGCGTTGGGGACAGCCGGAGCGGGCACGAGCACCAATTCCCACACTGAGCCTGTGTGAATCGATGAGATGTTCAGCACGCTGGTGGAGTTGGCCGTGCGCGTCACACTCACAGGGCCCGTGAAGCCGGTGTTGGTTGCGCCATCAATGCTCATCCTGGCATCGAGGGAATTCTCCTGCCATGTGGGCACAGGCATGCTGGGCATGGCCATGGAGATATTGCTAGGTGTGCCGGGCTTGAAGAGGCCGAGCAGGTACCCCGAAGGCATGGTTTGCGCCCTGCAACGGAAGTTGTAGGTGTGCCCCCAGCGCAACGCGTTGGCATTCACGTTCGTGGCGTAAGGAACAGTGGACCAAGTCACCGTTCCACCAGCCGGGTTAGTCGTGGACGTCCAATCCGTGCCGCTATAGGGCTCGCCGCTGTGATAGTTGATGTCGTGGAAGCCGATGTTGCTGACCGATGTTCCCGCCGGGAAGTTCAGGGTGAAATTGCCTAGGCTGCGATCGCTATTCAGGTTGTGAATTGCGAACTCGAATTGCTTGAAGCCTCCACTGAGGTTCGTCACCTTCACACCCACTTCGAAGCGTCCGTCGCCGCTCACGTCCACATTCTGAATCACGACAGAAGGGTCGTTGGCTTGCCACGCATAAATGGCGGATTGCGCTTGCGCGGTTGGGCCGGTTTCCGAAATAGCGAACCCAGAGCCAAAGGGCGTGACCAACACACGGCGCCAACTGGCGTTGTTGTTGTCGTTGCCTGCGGCGGAGTCATCTAGCGCCACATATTGCGCTTCCACGAAATACAATGCGCCGGGATTTTGCGTTGGGTTCAGATCCGTGTTCGCGGCCTGCAAACGGCGGTCGAGAAGATTGGTGATGGGCGGATTGAGCACCGGGGGATAGGGGTAGGCTCCGGTCGCGGCGTTCACTTCGCTGCGCGCACCCAAGCCACTTTGCGAACCGTTCAAGGATGCGGTGTACGGGTCCGAGCAACCTACGCCGAGTGCGCTGCCGTTGGGGTGCGGGATACAGGTCTGGCAGAGCGAGTTTTGCAGCGCATAGAAGCCGTGCTTCAGCCAAGCAGTGCCGATTTGTTCGAAGCGCCCGTCCAACAGGCGGTACATGGTCTGCCCGATGACGGGATGCTGCGCGTTGTTGGCCTGCCACTGCAAGACCTGATTGCCGATGTTGCACGAAGTGGTGCCCACCGCGAAGGACGAGATGCCGTTCACAGAACCGTAGTTGTCTGGAGTCGTGATGTCTCCAACGATCACATCCGGGCCGACACTCTGTGCCGCCACTGTCAGAGCCATCAGAACGAGAGCAAGGCAAACGCGCATGGGTTCTCCTGACAACGAAAAGGAATGGAAGATCGTCGCAAGCGCTGATTGCCGCGACGGTGGACCAACATGGTATGGCGCAGGTTTGCCCCCGGTCAAGGCAACCTGCCTCTGCTGGACATCCGACCCAGCGGTTTCTACTCTCAACTCGGTAGGAGGAGCGCGAGCATGAGCTGCATCATTCAGCGTAGGCTGTTAGTGGTTCCGAGTTTGGCGTTGATGCTGGCTGCCGCCTGGGGGCAAGCAGGGAAAGCGGCAGATCCTGCCGCGCGCAGCACCAAGGCCTCTGAGCACGTGGTCATCGGACACAAAGAGGTGGACATGACGGACAAGGTCATTCCGCTCGAGTGGCTGGACAAGGCACGCGCGCTCAAGGTGCTCTTCAATCACATGTCCATTGGCGCGAATGTGCTGGGGGAGGCGGCGTATCGCGGCATGGGGCTGGTCACGCTCTCTGAGGAGCAACCGGCACGTTACGCCTTCCGCTTGCACGCGCGTCCACCACTCAACATTTTTGATCATAACAACGGAGTGGCTGGTTTTTTCGCGGGCCGCAATGGCGATGCGGCGTCGAAGGCGCTGGAGTTCGAGGAACGGATGAGCGCAGGCTTCGGCACTCGCGTGGACGTGGCCATGATGAAGCTCTGCTACGCGGACTTTCCGCGCGCAGCCATGGCAGAAGGAAACTTCAAGATCTATTCCGATTCCATGGCACGCGTTGCGAAAGCGTTTCCCAAAGTGCGCCTCGTGTGGTGGACGGTGCCTGTCACTGTTGAGCGTGCGCCGAACAACATCGATCGCTGGAACTACAACCAGCTCATTCGCGAGGAATGCGAGAAGAACGGGCACATGCTCTTCGACATTGCCGACATCGAGGCCCATGACCCGAAAGGAGTGCACCAAGGCAATGCGCAGGAACGCGAGTTCCTCTTCGCTGGTTACAAGGGCGACGGCAACCACATGAATCGCACGGGGGCTGATCGCGCGGCGCGCGCATTCTGGTGGATGCTTGCTCGCGCAGCTGGCTGGGATGGGAAGGTCGCCAAGAAGAAGTAGCGCGAGGCTCAACGAAATGGGGCCGGCCCGCGAGAGCCGACCCCATTCATGACACGTTGGTACAGATCAGAAGTTCGCGCCGTCCACCGTGAGCTGGTAGGTGGTACTGGAGATGCGCTTGAACTTCAGCTCGTGGCGGTAGCTCGACGCGATGCCGAGATCGAAGTTCTCGGCGCCGCCCGTGCCAAGGAACAGCTCGTGAATGGCACCGGCGTTGCGCTTCAGGCCGTTCGAGATGTTGTACTCCGCGCCAGTTGCGCCACCTCCGGCACTGATGCCCACCAAGCCATCAATCAAAGAGCAATCTCTGTACTTGATGAGGATGGTGCCATCCGCTTTGAGAATCAGCATGGCGGAGTTCTGGTTCGCCGTGGTCGTGCCGAACTCGGGCACATCCACCCATTCCACCACGAATTCCGTGGCCGAAGAGCGGTAGCGGATCTTGCCGCCAATGTTGGTGTTCAAGTCGTCCCAGAAGGGGGCGATCTTCGGCAGGCCGGCAAGGAAGGCGGCCAGGGTTTCCGTGTAGCTCGTGTCACCCGCTGTGAAGGTGACATTGCCGTTGGAGTTGATCCAGCACTGGGTGTAGCTGCCAGCAAAGAACGGGAAGGAGAACTGCATGTTCACCACTGTGGTGGTGTCGTCTCCAGCCGGCAGATCCACAGCGTGGTTCTGAATGGTTACCGGTTCTAGAACGCCAATCTCCTTGATGCTGTCTGGCGCCGCGCCATCTAGCGTGAACTCGCTGAAGTAGAGAGTCAGGCCCTCAAGCCCTGGCAGATCAGGAATGGCGAGTCGATTGGAGTACGTGGTGCCATTCGCGGCGTAGACGCCGGTGAAGTTGAGGAAATAAGGATTGGCAGGATCAAGGAAGAGGTAGGTCAGCGCATCCAGATCGCCATAGCTGTGTCGGCCCGAGGGGAAGTCGTAGCCCGTGCTCGTTCCGGCGCTGCCTAGCAGGGCGTAGTTGTGGTTGCCGTTGACGCTGTCGATGGGGTCCATCCAGAAGTACTGATTACCGAGTGCAGGTCCCGCGAGGTCGCTGCCCGGAACATCCGGCAGCCAAGGACGGAACCGGGCATAGCGCCCTTGCGCGTGCTGGCTCCAGGCGAGGCCGTAGTACTCGCTGGCTCCATCAAAGCGGAAGTCGTTGATGCGCACCGAATACCAGCCTGTGCTGGGTGGAACGAACTCCACGATTTCGTAGGAGTTGTCGTAGGACGCACTGCTCGCGAGCACGGCACCGGCCGTCATGTTGGCACCGGCCAAGATGGCGATGTCCAAGTCCGCGTTCAACACGTCGGTGGCGTAGGTGCTGTTGGCTAGGCTGTCCCAGCAGAGCGTGATGCGCGTCTTATCGCCCCCTTGCAGGTAGACGTTGTGCACGACATAGCCCGTGGCGGCGAATGAAGCCGGCGTGAGAGTGCCATTGGTGAAGGTTCGTGCCTCCACCATGCGATAGGCGGCAAGGCCGTTGATCGCACCTGCGCCATCACACTCAGACAGGCGGCTCGCGCCTTCCACGTTGTGCCATGAAGCCGACATCATCACGGCTTTCATGAGCTCGGGCCAACCCGCGAGGGTGTTATTGGCACTCATCAGTGCGGCACACATGCCCGCGATGCCCGGTGCGGCGTAGCTGGTTCCGCTGCCTTGGTTGATGAATCCGCCAGCCGCGCTGGCGGCCATCATGCTGGTGCCAACGGCAGATAGCTCAGGTTTCTGGCGGTCACCGTTAGTGGACGTGGGGTTGTCCCAAGACGAACTAGCGCGCATCACGTCATCGTCCCAATCGGCATTGTCCTGATCCTGCACATTGCCTACGGCAATGTTGTTCCAAGCGAGGCCTGGCGAGGTGACAGGGCCTGTACCGACGCCACAGCCCGAGGCCTGATTGCCTGCGGATTTCGTGAAGGTCGTGGTCGTGAAACGCACTTGGTAGTCCACATAGCGGTCGAGATAGACCATGGTGAGAGTCGCACTCACCAGGAAAGACATGTTGACCACATCCGCACCCTGAGTGATGGACCAATCTGTGGCTGCGGTCAGATTCGCGTCGGAATAGTTTTGGGCGTTGCCGCTCAGGATCTGCGCACCCCGGGCGTGCCCTGGGTACGTGCCATCTGTCGACCCTGCAATGCTCGCGCAAGTCGTGGCGTGCTCGCCGATGTTCGGGCTGCCCGGATTCCAGAAGCCTGCGTGATTGATGGCCGGATGGTTGTTGGCCACACCGTCATCTTCGATGATGGCGATTTGCATGCCATCGCCGCGCAGACCGAAGTCGAAGACGCGATCCCAGCGATGGGTCGCAACCGCGTTGTCTGTCTCAACGGCGCCGGTCTTGTTCTCGACGTAGAGCGTGTCGACTTCGGGGCACTCCGCGAGCAGAGCGATTTCCGCTGCACTTGCGCGGCTGAAAATCACCGGGGCGTAGGTGGAGGCAGAGCGCTCCACCAAACCGATGCGTGCAAGGGCCTCACGGCCACGCGCTAGCGCGATCTGATTGCCCGCGGCGACTCGTGCGCGCATGGCGGCTTGAGCCGACGACAGCGGTTCGCCAGCCTCCAACATGCTCGTCATGATGTCGCGGTGATCCACGTCCTTGGCTTCGAACTGGCACCAGACCACGATGTCTAGCGCTTGGTCGCCGCTGTACTTCAAGGCCTGAACGAGCCCCGGATGCAGCTTGTTCTGGGGTTGTTGCGCCAGTGAACGTTCCACCGCCACGAGGGCGTTGTAGTCCACAGCGCGGCCGCTCTGATCCACAGCAGTGAATCGCTCAAACCCGGTGGCGAAGTCGATTTCCTTCGTCGCGCGCACCACCGCACCGAGGCGCCTGAATTTCGCCGTTGTTTCATGGCGTGGGCCATCACCTTGGGTGGAGGGCATGTCCTGAGCGGTGATTAGGCTCGCGGACAGCAGGAACAGTGGCAACAGGGACCAACTACGCATGGGAGACTCCTTCTTCAATCGCGGGGATGGGCCCGCCCGCGGCGGAAACGCAGAAACGTTGCGACCATCGCAACCGAGTCTGATGCGAGTGCATAGACAGCTTCCGTCACGCCTTTCAGGAATTGCCCCGACTGTCGTCCGCGCCCGCCCCGGCCCTAGAAACGCAGTGTGCCCGCATTGATGGTCTTGAATGCGGGCACATGCGGACGCGGATATCCGTGATCAAGAAGTCACGAACTAGAGCAGCACAATGGAATTCACTGGCGCGATGTTGTTCAGAGTCACACCGCTGACGTCAAAGGACAGCACTTCGACGTGGAGGCCAACCGGCAAAGGTATCGGGCCGAAGTTGTAGTCGGTGGACGCCGGAACGATATGGAAAGGATCTGTGCCCGCGGGCATGAGGAATTGGCTCAAGAGGAAGTTGAAGTCGCTGCTGCAGAGCCCGAGGTAGGGGCCAGTGCCCACGCCGCCGGGGCAGGTCTCAATGCTGAAGATGTTCCAGGTGTCAGCACCGGGCACAACGCCGCGGTTGTGAACGGTGAGCATTCCGCTCGTCGGATTGCCGAGGAACACCGAGTAGGGCGCGGTGCCTGCAATCAAGCGCATGTCGTCCATGAGCAACGGACGCGCGAGGGCGTTGTTGACGATGGACTCGCGGAAGCCGAAGTAGAAACCGCCCACACCCGTGGTGCTGGTGAGAGCGAGGGTGCGCAGACCGCTGGCGGGATTGCCCATGGTTCCGCCGAAATTGGCGTCAATGACGTCGGCTGCGACCGTGAGACGCAAGCGTTGCCAGCCATCATTCACGCCCGGCAGGATCGTGTAGCTCGCGAGAACAATCTCGTCAGCGCCGCCGTTGCCTTCGTCCACCAGCTTCAGCAGCCCTGAACCGAGCGTGGCGTTGTGGATGTACTCCCAAGCAATGCCGGTATTGCCGTTGCTGTTCTGCGCCGGTGCCACCGGTAGCGGGCCTGGGTTGCCAGCTGGATGATTGTGGAAGGAGTCTGTGGTTCCGCGAACGCCGATGCTGAAGCTCTGGTATTCCGCCGGCGCGGTCGTAGTGGGAATGGTGTATGCCGGCAGATAAACCCAAGCTTCAAACGCGAAATCACTGGCAGGGGCCGAGAGGAAGTAAGAGCAATGGCCGCCGCCTGCGGGGTCCATGCCAGTCAGGCACTGTCCGCCTTGAGGTGACGGAACCACCACGTTGGGGTTGTGCGCTGACACGACAGCCGGATCCACCACGAAGGGGTTGATCAAGGAACCCATGAAACTCGGATCGGCCTGCTCAAACGCCGCTGTGTCGAAGTTATTCGACCACGGCATCAGGTTGACGCCGATGAGGTTGGACGTTCCGGGGGTGATGGGCAGGTTTCCGAAATCACGACCGTTGTCATTGGTGTCGAGACCATCAATCCACCGCGACCAACTTGTGGGGCTACCGTCGGAAGAGAGGTGATTGCCCCATAGGCCCTGGCCTTCGACTTGTGAGAAGGGGAATCCGGCGATCTGCAGATTGGCCTCGTAGGTCACGGTGTCTTGAATGATGCCTGCGGCATTCTTCAGGCGCGTGATCTCCATGTCGTTTTCTAGTGAATTGATCGGGATGGTGATGTTGAGGTTCGGCACGCCGACATTGCCGAACACGAAGAACGCGCCAGGTAGGAGGGTCGTTCCTAGCGGGACGACCACGGTGCCCATGAGGGAGTTGCCACCTGAGTCGGCGTTCTCCAACGTCCAGCCCGAGATATCCACAGGGGTCGGACCTGCGTTGTAGAGCTCGACAAACTCGCGGTTGTCAGTGCCGGTGTCGTCATAGACCACTTCGTTGATGACGACTTGTGCGGTGACGAACGTGCTGGCGCAAAAGACTGCCAGCAAAGCCTGAATCAGTTTCATGATGCAGCGGCTCCGATCGGGATGAGAAACTATGGGGACCAATTCGCGCCTCAGAGCCCGAACTGACGGCCCTGAGCATCGGCGCGTTGCGCAGCAGTCTAAGAGTTCATTCACCACATTCGCAAGCGGATTCTTGCATCTTGCGGATAACTTGATGCAACCATTTACTTCCCTAGACCGAGGGCCCGTCCCGTGTCCCGATCCTGTGCCATGTTGCTCGTTCTCGCCACCATCGTCTCGGCGCAGCCCGTCGTGACTTGGTCTGGCGAGACCATGCGTTTGCAAGCCGCGGCCGTGGCGGCGGTTGGATCGGGATGGCGTTTCACGCTGACCATGGGAAACGACAACAACAACACGGCGCTAGGCAGCAGTTTTCGTCGGTGGTGGCACTGCGAACTGACCGGCCTGAACCCAGCCTTGATCCAGAGCATTGAGGTGCGCATCGCCAACGCGGGCTACACCGACATCATCCTGCCGGTCATGGCTAGCAGCACGAACGGCGTGGCGTGGACGGATTACGCGCGGCTACCTCTCAGTGCTGTTCCGGTGTACCAGTCGGGCCAGCATGTGTTCACGTTCACCAAACCCATCGGTGTGAGTTCGCTGCGTCTCGCGAAGTACTTCCCTTACACCGTGAGCGCGAAGAATGCGTGGCTCGGAACGCTCATCAATCATCCGAGCGGGCACGTCCGCTCCATCACACCCATTGGGACTTCCATTCAAGGCCGCGCACTCGAAGTGATTGAACTCACCAATGGGGCGGTTCCTGACAACGGCAAGAAGCGCGTCTGGATTCATGCAGGGATCCACCCGGCAGAGTCCACCAGTTACTACTCCGTCGAAGGACTCGTGGCGTTCCTGCTCTCCGGTGATCCGCGCGCCGAGGCGCTGCTCGCGCACACACTGATCGACATCGTGCCCATGGCCAATCCCGATGGGGTGGTGCTCGGGAACTACCGCACCAACGCGGCGAGTTCGAATCTCGAGAACGAGTGGGCCGCGCCATGGAACTCCATGCAGCCAGAAATCGTGGCTCTCCGCACGCGCATCGAGAGCCTCATGGGCACAGCCTCGGCTCCGGCCGCTAATCCCATCAGCGTGCTGCTGAACCTGCACAGTTCGCACAACGTGAGTTACCCGTTCCATTTTCAACACACGGCCAATGCGTCATTCAACCTGAGCACCAACAACACCGGCGTGTTGCCAAGCGTGAATGCTCTCGAGGGACAGTGGATCAGTGCACTGCGTGGGCGCAGCGTCTTTGCAAATCTCGGCACCACGCAGTCGAGCACGGCGGGCGCTCCGACGCGTCCGTTTGTGGAATCCATGATGCACGACCGTTGGAGTGTGGATCCGCTGTGGACTGGCGCGCCGAACTTCCGGCCACAGGTCATGGCCATCACTCTTGAAGGCACGTACGGCATGGGACCGGTGGCTGGGCAGTGGAACACGCCCTCGGATTACCGCACCCTCGGTGCTGAGATCGCTCTCGCACTGGGTGATTATCTCGGCGTCCTGCCCGCACTCACGATCAGCACGTTTGGCGCACCGTGTCCGCTCGGAACGCAACTGAGCGGCACGTGGCTGCCTGTGGCCGGCGGTGCGCAACTGGATCTCGCGGCCACGGGCGCACCGATGGGTTGGCCCGCGTGGCTGGTGGTGAGTCCGTTCACCGTGAACTTGCCCTTGCCGCCCTTCGGGTGCCCGCTGCTAGTCGCGCCCGATTGGCTCGTGCCCGCCACCGTGAACGCTACAGGCGCGTGGTCGATGTCGTTTTTCATTCCCAATGGGTTGAACATGGACATCTACGCGCAGTTTGTTGCAGCGGCACCTATCGCTGGCACCTGGGCCTACGAACCTAGCGAAGCCCTCCGCGTCGTCAGCTTGTGGTGAGCCTCGCCCCGGAGCGCTACGCAACGAGTTGCTTCGCCCCGGAGCGCTACGCATAGAGAAACTTCGCCCCGGAGCGCGAAGGGGGTCTCGCGGAGCCGAGCCTGTGAGTGCATCCGAGCGGCGAGGCGAAGCGAGATCACCCCCGAGCGCGAAGGGGCGACGTCTTATCTCACCCCCGAGCGCGGAGGGGCGAAGCCCACCCATCGCCCCGGAGCGCGGAGGGGCGAGCACGCAACTCGGTGGGGAGCAGGCTATGGTGTGCGCATGGCCGAGATGATTCAGCGCTGGTGTTGCGCAGCTGCGCATGTGGCATTGCTGGACGAATATCGCGACGTGCGGCACTCCGTGTCTGCGCCGGCGTCGGGCAGCGACCTTGCGCCATTCGTGGATTGGGAAACGACTTCAAGCCTGCGCCGCCGGCTAGCTGCGCAGGGCTTCACGATTGCGGAGGCCATGGATACCGCCCAGCGCTCCATGCTCGGCTGGCCGCTAGCACGCGAACTCATTCAACGAACGGGCTCGCTCAAGCTAGCCCACGGTTTCGTTGCGGGTGCCGGCGCCGATGGCCTCGCTCCGGATGCGCGCGTGTCGCAGTTCGTAGACACAGTGGTTGAACAGGGCCATGCCATTCGCGCGGCGGGAGGCGAGATCGCGATTCTGCCCCTCGTGCCGTTGGCCTTGGCGCGCGCGAACGAGCGCACCTACATCGAGGTGTTCTCCGCCATTGCACGCGAGCTCGGCGGTCCGCTCATCCTCCATCGCTTGGGACCACTCTTTGATCCACGCCTTGAGCGCGATTTCCCCGGGGACAGTTTTCGACGGGTGCTCGCAGATCATGTCGAGCACTACCGCGCAGTGAAGTACTCCATGCTCGATGAGGCAGGAGAGGAATCTCTACGGCGCGAACTCTTGCCGCGGCAGCAGTTCGTGTTGACGGGTGATGATTGGAACTTCCCGCGGCTGATCGCTGGCGGCAGCACAAGGCCAGCACCTGTCACGGGCAGGACCACGTTTGGCGCGCGCACGATCGCGCTCGGCGATTTTTCCCATGCGCTGTTGGGCATTCTCTCGGTGATTGGTGCGCCGTTTGTGCGCGCGCTGCCAGCACTGGAAGCAGACGATGCGCGGGAGTGGTTAGCCGCCATGGAACCTTGCGCTGCACTAGGGCGCACGCTCTTCGAGAGGCCGGTGGGCGATTACAAGGCAGGTGTTGCGCGTATCGCATTCTGGAATGGCTGGCAGCGAAACCCGCTGCTGTTCAATCACCAAGAGCGGAGTCGTGAGAGCGCTCACTGGGAACGGCTTTACGCGTTGGCGAAGAGCGCGGGTGTGTTGGAAGAGCCCTCCCGCGCGGAAGCTCTCATGCGTGCCGGTGGTTGGTGAGAATCTCTCGCTGCGTCAGGAATTCGGGCGCGGACGCAGGGCCTTGTATTCAGGGTCCAACGGATAACAGCCGCTGATTTGCCCTTGGCGTGGGGCCGTGGTGCATTCTGAAAACGTGCGGCACAGAAGGCGGCGTTCGACGCGGCCTTCTTGCACATAGCGCCTTGGGTAACCGGGATCGGAGAGCACCAGCCTGCCGATGCCCGCGAAATCGAACGAGCGCCTCGCCAACTCGGCCTCTGCAACATGTGGCAGAAACTCTTGGAGGTAGCTGAGCCCTGTGGCGACCACGGTGAGTCCTTGCTGCGCGGCAGACACGGCTTGAGCTGCACGCAAGAGATCCGCGACATCAAGCAACGGATCGCGCGGGGGCCCGTAGCCATCCGATGGGGGAAATAGCGCCGGGCGTTGAGCGTGCGGACACCAGTACGGCGAACCTGCGGTCACGTTGAGCAGGCGCACATCGCGGCGCGCGAGCATTCGAGCTAGCTCCACGGCCTCGGTGAAGTCGGTGCGTTCCGGGTGGGCCGCGTCCAATCCGAAGCTGTGCCGCCAAGGAAGTTCATGTGGCGAAGGAACACCGAGGCCGTCGGCGCTCGACGGTTCATGGGGCAAGCGATCGAAGGCCGAGAAGCGCACGCCAATGGCGAGCCCCATGCATTCACTGCGCACAGCCTCGATGAGCAGGCGCAGAAAACGGGTCCGCCCATTGAAGTCGCCGCCGTAGGGGCCCGGGCGCAAGTGCGCGCCGAGCAGATCGTGGACGAGATAGCCGTGACAGGCCTTGAGATCCACGAAATCAAAGCCGGCATTCCACGCGAGCTTGGCGCTGCTCGCGTATGCACCAACGAGGTCGTCTAGTTCCGTGTCGGTGATGAGCGCCGCGTCGCGTTGCGCGGCATAGCGTTTCTCCAGCACGGGGTGACGCTGCGCGGGTTTGGGTTGCGGGGACTTAGGCAGTGGCACGGAGAAGCGTCCACTATGAGTGAGTTGCAAGCCGAGGAGGAACGGCTCGTTGGCAACACCGGCTTCGGCGCGTCCGGCCACGACTTCAGCGCGCAGCGCAGCCAACGTGGCCGCCGAGTCGGTCGCAGGATGACGGCACAGTTGGCGTGGGTTGGCGCGGCCTTCTGGCACCACAGCGAAGGCTTCACCACCCCAGACAAGCGCAGCACCAGAGAGTCCGAAGTGTCGCCAGCGTCGGAGCGTCCACTCTGTCGGTGCGCCGGACTCGGTGGCATCCCAACCTTCCATGGGATGAATGGCAAAACGGTTCAGCAGCGCCTTGCCTTCCACGGTGATCGGTTGTGCGAGAGGCCCACGTGCGAACTGCGGTTCGAGCACTGCGCCTCTGTCTCCGGCGAGTTCATTCCAGCGCGCGGCGAAGGTTGCTGCATCGCGAAACTTCCCGGGGCTTACGAATTGATTCACGAGGCCGTCTCCACAAAGCAAGGTTGGTCTAGTTCATCCCACGCAAGGCCGTGCCCACCGAACCCTTGCTGCGCAAAGTCGGTTAGATCCATCAGGCCGTTCCGGATTCGCACTTGCACACTCTGCTCCTGACGCGCGAACAAGTGTGGATAGGCGCGTAGTGCGCACGCCTGCTCTGCGGCACTGCAGTTGTCTAGTCCGCGGAAATAATGGTGGGCGTTTTTCTCGGTGTCTGGCAAGTCGAGGCTCGCAGCGAGGCTGAGGTCCTGCACGAGAGCTGTGAGGGGTGGGCTCGTGAGGTCTTCGGCGGAGAGCATGAGCTGGCCGCGGGATTGCTCGACCAGTCCGCGGTTGAGGAATGCACGGAAGACCCCCTTGCAAGTTTTCACGGACACTCCGCGCCAGCCTGCGCCGATGGCGTTGCGAAAGGCCAGCGTGTGGGTGTCGCCCTCGTCGAGCAGCAGCGGGGCAATCTTCTCGATGCGTTCTCGCGCAGGATCATCGGCGATGGCTGCGACGAGTCGGCGCGGCACTGGCTGTTCGATGAACGCAAGGCGTGAGAGCAGCGTGCGGCCCGCGGGCGACGCGCTCAGTTGTGCGAGAGTCTCTGCGAGCGCGCCAAGGTCGGCATATTGTTCATTGGCATCCACGCTGATGCGCAGAGCCTCTGGATCCACATGCGTCAGCAGTAGCTTTGCGATGGCGCTGAGCCGCTCTGCATCTGGCGTGGGCTGCCCAGAGAGTTTGAGTTTGAACGCGCAGAGTCCGTGGTGGGTGAGGTCTTCTTCGAGGGAGCGGGGAAGTCCATCGGCAGCCGCATCCTGAACGACATCCTTGGCCGCAAGCACATCGAGGAACCCCACCGTGTGCCGCACCTTGAGTGCTTGGCGGGCTTGCGCAGGCAAGGAGTCTTTCAGTTCCCAGCCCTTCAATGCAGGGATGAGGGCCGCAGGATCGAAGAAAAAAAGATCGCTGCGCAAGGCCTGATGAAAACTCATTTGAGCCAGACGAGTGGCTGCATCCATCAAGGCCCGCTCAACGAGGGCCACGCCGAAGCCCGCGACGAGTGCCGCATCAGGGTCAGTTTGCACCGGCTCAAAGGTTTCGGCCTGCAATGCGTTCCAGTGTGCGAACACAGTGGCCGAGCGCGGGCTGGCGTTGAGTGCGCGCTGCGCTGCGCGGCGGACGGAGGTCGCGAGATTCGCCACATCCGATGCTGGCGTGCCAGCAGGATCCTTGGAGAACCAGCGGGGCACCATGAAGTCGGCGGCTTCGCCCGTCTCTAGCCGCCCGCGTTCGTCCTCCACGGTCAAGCGCAAGCTGATGCGTTCCAACGCTGAGATGGTCACCACCCCAAAGCGAAAGGGCATGCGGGTCTTGAAGCTCCGTCGCCGAGCCTCGGCTTGCAGAATCTTCAGCTTCATTGGGAGGCCCCGAGCATGCGCGAAGAGTCTAGGTGATTCCCTTTCCATGCGCGCGCGAAGTTCTCGCGTAGAGCCAACTGCGAGTTGATACAACCACCCCGCGAGGTGCGGTCATGACGAAGGATGCCTTTGGGGTGGCGGTCAATGCGGTGCGGGCGCTCAGCATGGATGGCGTGCAGCAGGCGAACTCTGGACATCCAGGCACGCCCATGGCGCTGGCTCCGTTGGGTTGGCTGCTCTTCGCAGATGAGCGCAAGCATGATCCGGAAACGCCCGCGTGGCCCGACCGCGATCGCTTCGTGCTGTCTTGCGGGCACGCATCGATGTTGCAGTACTCTTTGCTTCATCTCTCGGGCTACGAGGTCTCCCTTGATGACTTGAAGGCTTTCCGCCAGTGGGGCAGCGCCACCCCGGGGCACCCCGAGTTTCGGCACACCCCAGGCGTTGAAGTGACCACTGGCCCGCTCGGTCAAGGCATCGCCAATGCTGTGGGCATGGCGCTTGCGGAGGTGCATCTCGCGGCGCGCTTCAACCGCGAAGGCCATTCCGTGGTGGACCATCTCACTTGGTGCATCGCGTCAGACGGCGACCTCATGGAGGGCGTGAGCGCTGAAGCGAGTTCCCTCGCCGGTCACTTGAAGCTCGGCAAGCTCATCACGTTCTGGGACGACAACAAGATCACCATCGACGGGCGCACGGACATCACGTTCACCGAAAACGTCCTGCAGCGCTATGAATCCTATGGCTGGCATGTGCAGTCTGTGGATTCGGTTGAGGACGTGGCCGCGTTGCGCGTCGCCATCGCCGCAGCGCGCAAGGACCCGCGTCCGAGTTTCATCCGTGTAGGCAGCATCATCGGTTGGCCATCGCCAGGCAAGAAGGATTCGCCGAAGGCGCACGGCGCTCCGCTCGGAGCGGATGAAGTGAAGGCCACCAAGCGCGCCATGGGCTGGCCGGAAGAGCCTGCGTTTTTCCTGCCGCCAGAAATCGAAGGTACGCGCGCGGCGGTGGTGGCTCGCGGGCGCGCCGCTCACGATGCTTGGCGTCAACGCTTCCGCGCGTACCGCGCAGCGCATCCGGCCCTTGCTGAAGAGTTCGAGCAAGCGCTTTCCGGCCGCCTGCCCGCGGGGTTTGAGCGCGGCTTGCCGGATTTCCCCGCCGATGCGAAGGGCCTCGCTACCCGCAAGTCTTCGCAGACTGTGTTGCAGGCGTTGGCCGAGCGCATCCCGGGCTTGGTCGGAGGTTCTGCCGATCTCGCAGAATCCAATTTCACCGCCATGGAGAAGTTGCCCGCATTCGGTTCGGGCGAAGGCACTCCGAGGAACATCGCTTACGGCATTCGCGAACACGCCATGGGTTCCATCGTGAACGGCATGGCGCTCCACGGCGGAGTCGTGCCGTACGGCAGCACCTTCTTCGTGTTCACGGACTACATGCGTCCCGCGCTGCGCCTCGCTGCGCTGTGCAGGCTGCCCGTGCGCCATGTGTTCACACACGATTCCATTGGCCTTGGCGAAGATGGTCCGACGCACCAGCCTGTGGAGCATCTCGCGTCTCTGCGCTGCATCCCGGGCATGGTGGTCTTGCGTCCGGCGGATGCCAACGAAGTGCGCGAAGCTTGGATCGCAGCCCTGGCAACCGCGGGGCCGGCCTGTCTCGTGCTCTCTCGTCAGAACTTGCCCACTCTAGATCGCTCGCAGTGTGCACCAGCGGCAGGGCTCCATCAGGGGGCCTATGTCTTGCGCGACAGCACGGGCGGCCCCGCGAAGGTGCTGCTCATCGCAACGGGCAGCGAAGTCCAACTCGCCCTAGCCGCGCAGCAGCAACTCGAGAAGGACGGCGTGCCGACGCGCGTGGTCAACATGCCTTCGTGGGAACTCTTCGCCGCACAACCGCAAGCCTTCAAGGACTCTGTGTTGCCGCCGGCACTGAAAGCGCGCGTTGTGATTGAAGCAGGTTCACGCTTCGGATGGGAACGCTACGCAGGGGAACGCGGGCGCTACGTCACCCTCGACCATTTCGGCGCATCTGCTCCCGCCGACCGTCTCTTCCGCGAGTTCGGCTTCACCGTGGAAGCCGTCGTCGCCGCCGCCCGCTCCGCCCTCGCCTGAGCCCGTCGCGATCCCTATCGCGGAGCTTCGCCCCTGCGCGCTCGGGGGTGATCTCGCTTCGCCTCGCCGCTCGGATGCACTCGAAGGCTCGGCTCCGCGAGACCCCCTTCGCGCTCCGGGGTGCGACGAGCTTCGCCCCTGCGCGCTCGGGGGTGATCTCGCTTCGCCTCGCCGCTCGGATGCACTCGAAGGCTCGGCTCCGCGAGACCCCCTTCGCGCTCCGGGGCCGACGAGCCTCGCCCCTCCGCGCTCGGGGGTGATCTCGCTTCGCCTCGCCGTTCGGATGCACTCACAGGCTCGGCTCCGCGAGACCCCCTTCGCGCTCCGGGGCGAGGTGTCTCGTTGCGCAGCGCGCCGGGGCGCGGCGACTAGCGGCGTAGCGCTGCGAGCGGCGGGGGTGAGGCGCAACTTCGGCTTGATGCGCGAAGCGAGCTGTGAAGCACCGTCAGTTCCAGAAGCGGGGTAGGGCGAGCGCGCAGTGCCGCGTGGAGCCGAACCCCCGCCGAGCGCAGCGCGGACATCACAGAGTCGCGCTCCGGGGAGAGGTGAGGGCTTCGCCCCTGCGCGCTCGGGGGTGATCTCGCTTCGCCTCGCCGCTCGGATGCACTCGAAGGCTCGGCTCCGCGAGACCCCCTTCGCGCTCTGGGGTGTGACGAGCCTCGCCCCTCCGCGCTCGGGGGTGATCTCGCTTCGCCTCGCCGCTCGGATGCACTCGAAGGCTCGGCTCCGCGAGACCCCCTTCGCGCTCGGGGGCGAGGCGGGCTCGGCCGGGTGCAGTGCTAGAGACCGGATGGGTTCAGATGTCGAAGGTGATGCCTTGAGCGAGGGGCAAGGCGGTGGAGAAGTTGATGGTGTTGGTCTGGCGGCGCATGTAGACCTTCCACGAGTCGGAGCCCGCTTCACGTCCGCCGCCGGTGTGCTTCTCACCGCCGAACGCACCACCGATTTCGGCGCCGGAGGTTCCGATGTTCACGTTGGCGATGCCGCAATCGGATCCGGTCGCGGAGAGGAAGCGTTCTGCTGCCTGCAGGTTGCGGGTGAAGATGGAACTCGAGAGCCCTTGGTCCACACCGTTGTTGATGGCCAGCGCTTCGTCGAGGTCCTTCACGCGCATGATGAACAAGATGGGCGCGAACGTCTCTTCGCGGCAGATGGGCATGTCCTTGGTGGCTGCGATGAGCGTCGGCTCGACGAAGAAACCCTTGCGGGCGATGCGACGGCCACCCACGAGCACTTTGCCGCCCTGCTTCTGCGCAGCGGCCACTGCCGCTTCGAAAGTCTGCACGGCATCCTCATCGATCAGCGGGCCCATCAGCGTGGTGGGTTCCAAGGGGTCACCGATGCGCACCGATCCGTAGGCCTTGGTGAGGCGTGCCACGAGGGTGTCGTAGATCGCATCTTCGAGGAGTAAGCGCCGCGTGCTGGTGCAGCGTTGGCCCGCTGTGCCCACAGCTCCAAAGAGGATGGCGCGCAGGGCGAGGTCCATGTCGGCGTCTGCGAGAACGGTAATGGCGTTGTTGCCGCCCAGTTCGAGCAGCGTGCGCCCGAAACGCTGAGAAACAACAGCGCTCACGCGCGCCCCCATGCGGCAAGAACCCGTGGCGCTCACGAGGGGATATCTCGCATCCGCAAGCATGCGCTCGCCGACCTCTTGATTGGTTCCGAGCACCATGCTGAACACGCCAGGGATGTCCGCCGCGCGGACCACGGGTGCAATGAGCTGCTGCACCGCGACGGCCGTCAAGGGCGTCTTGTGGGAGGGCTTCCAGACTGTGGAGTTGCCACAAACGGCAGCGATGGCGCTGTTCCAAGACCAGACCGCGACGGGAAAGTTGAAAGCCGTGATCACAGCCACGGGCCCGAGCGGATGCCACTGTTCATACATGCGGTGGCCCGGGCGTTCGCTGTGCATGGTGCTGCCGCAGAGTTGGCGCGAAAGCCCTGTCGCGAAGTCGCAGATATCGATCATCTCCTGCACTTCACCAAGGCCCTCGGTGAGGATCTTGCCCATCTCTAGACTGACCAAGCGCCCGAGGGGCTCTTTGTGCTGCCGCAGCACATCCCCGATGCGGCGCACGATTTCGCCGCGCTGCGGCGCAGGCATGGTGCGCCATTTCTCAAACCCGCTCACGGCGGCTTGGGTCACAGCCTCGTAGGTTTGCGCGCGGGCCATGCGCACGGCTGCAATCGCTTCACCCGTGGCGGGCGCGAACGAGGTGACGAGCTCTCCATCGCACGGCAGCGCCGTCACGCCGTCATGCGCACCCTCATTGATCGCCTTGAGGCCTAGTTGAGCGAGGAGGTTCTGCATGGCGCGAGTCTACGCAGCCGCTCCTAGGGAGACCACGCGGCGGCGTTCAGTGCATCTCGGCAAGTGGAGGCAGAGATTTCTGCATCAGCGTGGCCAGTCCTGCCACCGCTTCCATGCCCGCCGTGCCGATGTTCTCCGTGAAGGAGTTCACATAGAGGTTCACGTGCTTACGAATCACCGCGTCATCCAACTCTTGGGCATGGGCGCGCTGGGTTTTCAGCGCGGCGAGAGGATGGGCGCGTGCCTCAGCCATGGAGCGACGGATGGCCTCGGTGAGGGCGCGATGCACAGGGCTGCCGAGATCCTTGCGGGCGAACAGGCCGCCGAGGGGGAGTGGCAACTTGAAGCGCGCCTCGAAACGCGCGCCCAAGTCCTCCATCAAGTGAAAGCCGCGCTCTTGCCATGTGAAGCGACCTTCGTGAATGCAGACCCCTAGCTCGGCGGATCCCGCAGCGAGCATGGGCATGATCTTGTCGAAGCTCACGTGTTTTTCTTGTGCGCCAAGATCGCCATGGAACGCGCGCCAGAGCAGGGTGGCCGTGGTGTTTTCCCCGGGCAGCAAAACGCGAGGGTTACGTACATGGATCGCCGTGGCTTCGTCGCGTGCAAGCAAGACTGGGCCGACGCCAATCCCGAGGGCTGCACCTGCGGGCAAGAGCACGTGACTTTCGGCTAGATCGGCGACGGCGGCGAACGATGCCTTGGCGACATCGAAACGCTGCGCACGGAGACCGCTATTCAGTTCCTCGATGTCCGCTAGGGTGATCTTCAGATGACAACCTGCGACCTTGACAGTCTCGCGCAGAAGTCCGTGAAAGATCCACGTGTCGTTTGGACAAGGAGAAATGCCAAGGTGGAGCTCGCGCATCTCAGGCGGTTGCGAGCTCGAGGGCTACGCTGCGGGCTGCATCGAGAGCTGGCTTGACGCGCCACTCAGACTTGTCTCGTTCCCCGGCGATGTTGGAAATCCCGCGCACCACTGTGAGCGGCAACCCTGCGCGTTGGCACGCAAAGGCCACGGCGAAAGCTTCCATGTCTTCTGCCAAGGCGCCTGCGTGGCGTCGACGGCGTGGGAAAACCTCTTCGGGAGATCCCGCTGCACTAGCTACAGAGACGAGAGTTCCATCGCCCGGTCCTGCGAGGGGAAGTTCGTCGTGAAGCAGTTCAGATCCGGCCCCCGAGGCGCCGGCGAAGAGCGCAAGCCCCATGGCCGCTGGCCCCTCAAAGCGCGCTCCTTCTCCAGCACCAATGCCGTCCAACCGCACCCGAGCGAAGGTGTGCACCGATTCCAAGGGTGCGAGGTCCGGATTCCAAGATCCTGCAATCCCAACCAGCAACACGCGCCGCGGCTTGATTTCGTGGAGCAGTTCCAAGGTGCGTGTCCCCGCGATAGCTAGGGAAAACCCGCAGAGCTCTGCGCGAATGCCGGCCGGAGGCGGCTTCGGGAACATGAGCTTCGCTTCGATCGGGGTGGGAATCAGCAATAGCGCAGGCCCGGGCATGGCCGGATTCTTGGCGAAGCATGCCAAAGGTTCAACCGTCTCGGAGGACGAAACAGCGGCGCTCGATAACGTGGCCCTTCAAGAGGGCCTTGGCGTGAAAGTTGGAGCGCGGGGCATCGGGCGCTTCGGGCAGCACAACGCCTTGAACAAAGCAACCGCTGGCTTCCGCCGCCGCGTCAATCAAAGCAGCCACATGAGGCACGTCCGTGGCCGTGTGGAACACTCCTCCGGCCTTGAGCGCCCGTGCGGCCGCGCGGAAAAGCGCAGGGGTGTAGATCCGGCGCTTCCAATGGGAGCGCTTCCACCAAGGGTCTGGGAAGTAGAGGTGAACGGCGCTGACGGAATGTTGGGGCAGGAATCGCTCCAACAACGCTTGTCCATCCACGCGCATGGCGGATCCGTTGCGGAGGGCGCGTTTCGCAATGCGCGTAGCCACGAAAGCAGCCTGTAGCTTCTTCACCTCGCAGCCGAGGAAGTGCACTTCAGGTCGACGCAGACAGGAATCGAGGAGGAACTGCCCCTTGCCACTGCCGATTTCGACTTCCAACGGGCGGCCGCCGCACAGAGATTCCACTTCAAGCTGTTGCCCCTCTGGAGGGCTAGGAATGAGCCAGCCTTCCAAGGCTTGCGGAGTCATGAGCAGATCGGAACGCATGGGGAGCGCAGGCTAGCAATCCGATGGTGCGATAGGCCGCGTTCAGCTTCGGGATCGTTGACAGTGGCCAAACGGGTCTCTTATGGTCCTGTCATGCGGGCTTCGTGGCTCGATTCTCTCCAGCGGCTTCACGCTCATGTGAGCACTGAGTTCTCGGCCTTGCGCGCTGCGGACCCCGAGCGATTTCAATGCGCGAACGGCTGTGCAGGCTGCTGCCAAGACGGACTCAGTGTGTTCAAGATCGAGGCTGAGTTGATTCGCGAGGCCTACGGCCCGCTCTTGGATTCTGGGGCTGCGCATCCTCTAGGGGCCTGCGCATTCTTGGACGAGAACAAGTCGTGCCGCATCTACGACGTGCGGCCGCTGGTCTGCCGCACCCAAGGTGCCGTGCTCAGCTACAGCGCCCCGGACGATGATCAGGAAGAACGATCCGTTTGTACCTTGAATGACGATGGAACGGATATCACGCAGCTCCCCAGTAGTTCCTGTCTCGATCTGGGCCCACCGTTGGAGGTGCTCGCGCATCTGCAACAGAACCACTGCGGGACCAACGAGCGCGTAGCGTTGCGCGGTCTATTCCGTTCTGAATCCGCTGGCGAAGCGCTAGTCGTTTGAGGTCCCGCGAACTCTCGCGGATCCCATGAGCGGGTGGCAAGATGTGCGCACGGAGTCCCCACCCATGCCAGCCATCAAAGGATTCAAAGCCCAAGGAGGTCAACACGTCAATGCCACGGCCATCGCCAACCTTCTTGCTCACGCCGGGCAGGTCAATCCCGTGGATGGAGAACCCTTCGATGACGTGTTCATCGCCGGGGTTGGTGGCGGTCTAGGAAATGGCTTGGGCGATTGCCCTTCGGTTCTGCGCTACGGCCTCGGAGCGGGCATCAGTGTGGTGGGCTCCTACGGTTCGCTCGACTGGGCGGGCGCTTGGCAAGACACGGTGTTCAGGCGTTTTCAGGCCAGCGTCATTCGCGAAGAGGCCAGTTCCGCAGCCGCGGGAGCGAAGAAGGCTCTCGCTCAACTCGACGAGGGACGTCCTGTGCTGTTGCAGTGCGCACGCATGTTGCCACAGCATGGTGATGACCTCTCGGCTGGCGCCTGCGGCGCGTCTCATGCCGTCGTCATTCATGCCATCGATACGACGGCGGAAGTAGCGCTGGTGGCCGAGCACGCGAAGAAGAGTCTTGGTGTGCCTTTGGCTGTGCTCGACAAGGCCCGCGGCGCGGTGTGCACCCACAAGCGTCGTCAATACGCCATCAAGGCGACCGAGCCATTGACGGTTGCGGCCGTGGCCGCGATGGCTCGCGACGGTATGCAAGACGGAGTGGCGGCCATGAAGAAGCCGCGCATCACGACCTACAGCCTCGCGGCGCTGCTGACTTGGGCCGACAACGTGGAGAACTTCTCCGGCAAGAAGGGCTGGGTGAAAAACTATGGCGCGCGCATCGCTTGGCCGCTGATGGAAACATGGGCCACGATTGAGTGCGCTCCTCCGCGTGGTGGATTAGGTCGTGCGCACTATGCGGAGTTTGTCGAGCGTGCTGCCGGACTGCTGCGCAACAAGGCCCTCGACTCCGCGGCCACGGCTTGGCGCTCGGCAGGGAAGTCTTGGCAAGCCGTTGCGGCGGAAGCTCTGCCCGTGGAGATCAAGCCCTTTGCAGCGTGGCGCAAGCTCAAGCTGGATGGAAAAAAGGCCTTACTCGCAGGCGATGCTGCCAAGAGCAGGGAACTCGCCAACGCAGAGATCTCCGCCAAGAAGTCGCTCGGCACCGCTCCCCACATGGAAGGCGCAGACTTGGAAGAGCAGTTGCGCGCGGTGGCCGCAGCGGTGCGGGTGGTCCATGCGGCCGAAACCAAAGCCTGGCAGGCCATGGACGCGGCTCTGGCCTGACCATGACATCAGCGTGCATGCGCGTTGCGGTGCATGCACGCCGACGGCCTCAGCCGCGACGCAAAGCGTCCACGGGCTTCAAGCGCGACGCACGCCATGCAGGGATGGCGCCGCCGAGCAGGCCCACGATGAGCGCCAGCATCATGGCAGTGGCGATCACGCGGCCGTCGATGGTGAACTCGAAGGCTTGCTCCGTGAACGTGCCCCAATTGGTGGTGCCAGTCTTCATGCCACCGATGGGCAGGGCGACGAGGATGCCCACCACGCCGCCCATCAGCGCGAGCGTCATGGACTCCAACAAGAAGCCGACGAAAACTTGCCAAGGCCGGAAGCCCATGGCGAGCATGGAACCGATTTCGCGCGTGCGGCCAGCGACCGCTGCGAGGAATGTGTTGGTCAAGCCCGAGAGAGCGCCCACGCTCATCAGCGTGATGAGGAAGAAGGCGCAGAACTCAAGGAAGCCACCGAGGAACCCCGCTTGCTTCTCGAAGTACTCGCGTTCCGTGATGGCTGAGACAGCCTGAACGCGATCGGTGATCCAACCGAGCACTCCGGAGCCCTTCTTCTCTTCCGTGCGGGCGCTGCCGTAGCCCGCCCACTGCGCCGCATCGCCAACCACGGTCGCGGCGTCGACCCGCATGAGTACGGAGTTATAGAAGGAGCGGTCAAAGACCTGCAGCAGGAGGTTCACGTCGCCCCAGATTTCGCTGTCGAATGCGCTGCCGCCGGCATCTATCACGCCGGTGATTTCCCACGCTTCATTCGCAATGGTGACGAAGCCACCCAAGCGGCAGTTCTTGATGCGGCCCACGAGGGAGCGACCGACGACGCATTGACGCGAGCCGGGCTTGAAGGCTTGTCCCTCAACGATCTTCACGCTGTCGCGAATGGCAAAGGCCGTGGTTTCTACGCCACGCAGAGTCACATTCGTGGCATTACCACCCATGACTTCAGGGCCTTCCTTTTCGAGGAGCAAGGCGGCGTAGAGCTCAGCGGAGACCAGTGGAGTGCCCTCGGCGCTCTTGGCGATGCCCGGCGTCGCGCGCAGCACGGTGACATCATCGCGGGCGATGGTGCTCTCGCCTTCGCTCATGGCCGACGCGCGTGTCACGAGCACGTTGTCCGCGCGTCCGGTGGCCTTCAGACTGTTGCTGAACCCGGTCGAAACGGCGAGGAGCACGCACAGAATGGCCACAGTGAGTGCTACCGCGGAAAGCGTCAGCAGCGTGGCCCCACGCCGATAGAACAAAGAGCGCAGGTTGTATTGCAGAGGGATGGCCATCACGCTCTCCTTCGCAGGGCGTCCACGATCTCAAGGCGCGAGACTAGTAGCGCAGGGAACAGGCCCGAGATCAGGCCTAGTGCGGCGGCAATGCCAAGCCCGAGCCAGATCGTGCTGGCAGGCACGCTGGCAATCACAAACATCAGGATGGCGCCGTCTGCTGCGTTGACAATCAACATGGCTAAGCCGCCGCCGATGAGGCAGAGCAACAAGCTCTCGGTGAGGGTGAGGACTAGCAGCGTGCCTTTGGTGAAGCCGAGGGTCTTCAGCACACCCGTTTCCTGTATTCGTTCGCGTGCATTGAGCATCATGGTGTTGCTAGTGACCATGAGGCAAGCGAGCAGCACCACGCCGCCGAGGATGCCGAAGAACAGCGGTAGGTTGCCCCACATGCTGTTGAACTGCGCTTGGAACGCGCGTTCCGTCTGGGTCATGGTGCGGTGCGGACTGTTTTCGAACGCCGTGTCGATCTTCTGTGAGAGCGCTGCCGATTCTTGCGCATCGTTCAACAGCAGGCAGTAGGTGGAAACGCAATTGGTGCGCCCGCCAGCCTGCTTGCTGGTCTCGTTCATGTAGTCCCAGTTGAAAAACAGCGTCTTCTGGTCGAACGAGCGCACCTTAGAGCGGTAGATGCCAACCACCTCAAGGTCGATTTCGCCAGAGAAGATGTTGCCTGTGATGTGCACTCGATCGCCGATCTTGAGACTCTCATCACGGGCGAGATCAGCGCCGATGATGCAGCCTTGGCGCAATTCGGCCCAACGCTGCCACGCCGCGTCGTCGAGGATCAGGTCAGGCCCGTAGACCTTTCTGAAGCTCACAGGATCTGTCCCGAAGCGCCCCCAGTAGTGACTCGGATCGGCGTCGATGTAGATGCCGCCGTACCAAGTGAAGGTGGTGATGCTGGCCTTGCCGGCAGCCATCTCGGCGATTTCGGGTTCGAGGCTCTTGGGCAAGTGTGCGAAGAGCGAGAGCTTGCTCGCGCTGATGATGCGGTTGGCATTGCATTCGGCGAGGCTCGTTTCCATACCCACGATGAACGTGCGCAGGAATCCGAAGATGAGCACGGCCATGAAAACGCTGCCGAGCGTCAATAACGCGCGCAGCTTGTTGCGCCGGAAGTGCGCGAACATCAAGCGCCACGGGATGCGAGGCATCAGTGACCCGCTCCCAAGCTTTGCACGAGGCGGCCCTTGTCGAGCTTGAGCGTGCGGTGCGCGCGTTCAGCTGCAGAGGGGTCATGGGTCACCATGACGATGGTCTTGCCATTCTCGCGGTTGAGGCGTTGCAGTAGGTCGAGAATGTCCTTCGCGCTGTTCGCATCGAGGTCGCCGGTGGGTTCATCCGCCAAGAGGAGACGCGGGTCTGTGGCGAGGGCACGCGCAATGGCCACGCGCTGCTCTTGTCCGCCGGAAAGCTGATTTGGGAAGTGCTCCATGCGATCCCCGAGGCCAACGATGCGCAGAGCGCGTTCCGCTTGTTCCTTGCGCTCGCGCCCATTGAGCGGCGTGAGCAACAGCGGCAGAGCGACGTTCTGACGCGCCGTGAGCACCGGAATCAGGTTGTAAGCCTGAAAGATGAACCCGACATTGCGCGAACGCCATGCAGCGCGCTCGGAATCCGACAAGGCGCCGAGTTCGTCCTGGCCGAAGGTGACGGTGCCTGCATCCGGAGTGTCTAGGCCTCCAGCGAGATTGAGAATCGTGGACTTGCCGCAGCCCGACGGCCCCATCAGCGCCAGAAACTCTCCTTCACCGACGGTGAGGTCAAGCCCAGCGAGCACGTGCAGCTCTTCGCCGCCGCGCCGATAGATCTTGTCCACGCCATGGAATCGCAGCAGGGCATTCTCAGCCATCTCCATCTCCTGTGTGCGCTACTGACCTAGCTTCGTGCTTAGTTGTCTGACCGAGTCTTCACCAAGAGGCCATCGCTCAAGGCGAGCTCGGGGTTGAGGATCACCATCTCACCACCGTCGCAGCCGCGCAGCACGACGAGACGATCTCCGCGTCGTTCGCCGACTTCGAGGACACGAAAACGCGCTCGACCGCGCTCCAACAGGAACACGCCGCGAGCGCCATCGCGCTCGACTAAGGCCGCGGCCGGGCAGAGCACCACAGGCGCTGCCATGGTGAGTGACTTCTCTCGCAGGAAAGTGACCTTGCCGCTCATCTCGGGCAGCACGCGCGGATCGGGCGTGTCGAAGGCGACCTTCACCTGCAAGGTGCCCTTGCTGCGGTCAGCAGTGGGCATGACTTGTCGCACGTGTGCCGGAAACGCTTCTTGCGAGAAGGCGTTGAGCGTGATCATGCACGGCCCGCCATCGTGAATCCCGCCAATGTCGCGCTCGAACACGTCCACTTCGAGTTCGAGGGTGTTGGTGTCCGCCATGGTGATCACCGCCCCACGGCTGCTGCCGCCGCCGGCTAGGGCAGGCACCACGATCTCGCCGAGTTCGGCTTCCTTCCTCAGCACGAGACCATCAAAGGGGGCGCGGATGGCGCAATCTTCGAGATCTTGCTCAGCGGCTTTCAGGCCAGCCGCCGCTTCCGTTCGAATGTGTTGCGCGACGGTGACGCGCGCCGCGGCTCCACGCACCTCTGCTCGCGCCGATTCGGTTTCGGCATCGAGAGCGAGAAGCACGGCGGCATGACGCTCTAGCGACGCTTCGTGTTTGCGCACGACGGCCTCCGCGCGCTGCACGGCATCGCTAGTCGATGCGCCGCGTTGCAACAGCCCCTTCTCCACAGCGAGAAGCCTGCGTCCCTCACTCAGTTCGATTTCCGTTTCGCGGCGCGAGGCGCTGGCTTGCTCGCGACTGCGATCGATGCGCAGGACATCCTTCTCGGCGATCCCTACGCGCACTTCGGCTGCGAGGATCTCGGCGTCTGTTTGGTTCAAGCGCGCGAGGGCGCGGTCGCGGGCCGCTTCGAATGCGGCGGCGTCGATGCGCGCCACGACTTCATGGGCCTTCACCCGTGAACCGCTGTCCACACGCAACTCCACCAGCTTGCCGGCCACCTTGGCCGCAAGGGCCGCGCGGGTACGTGCGACGACGTAGCCCGCGGCCATGGTGATTTCATTGGCTGCCCCGCCGCTGCTGCGCGCGACGATGGCCGTCTCCACGGTGGGGGCGCGCCAGAGTTCCAGTTTGGGAGCAACGAATGGCCAGACAAACCAAGCCACCAACGCGAGGAATGCCAGCACCAAGACCGGCCCGACGATGCGCGGCGCCGGCTTCCTAGTGCGCGGGGCGTTAGGGCGGGCTTTGGGTTCATCCGCGCGCTGGATCTTGAGCGCAGCTAGTTCATCTCGGGCTGGGTCGGACATGGAAGGGGCATGATAGACGGCCCCCGACGGAGAGCCATGGAGGTTCGGCCCGTCCTGCGGGTTCTGCGTGGGCGCCAGCGACGCTTGCCTCGCGCTTGCGCTTCGGGATCATGCGCGCCATGGGCATTTACGCCTATCCAGCGGTGTACGCCGCACTCGTGAAACCCGAGCGGAGAGTGATCGACGCCGTGCGGGGCTGGGTTCGACACCACCTCGGGCGCGACGCCAAGGCCGTCCTCGACCCGGCCTGTGGTCCAGCAAAGTGGCTTGAGCCGTTCGCCGCCCGAGGAGTGCGCTTGGCCGGCGTCGATAACGAACCGGGCATGGTGGAGCGCGCGCGGCACGTGCTGGTTGGTCATGATGCGGAAATCGTCTTGGGGGACATGCGCGAACTGCCCCTCAAGCAGGGCGGTTTCGACCTCGTCCTCAATCTCTACAGCAGTGTTGCGCATTTGCCGGACCTCGCGGAGGTTGAAAGACATCTCAAGCGCGTGCGCGAGCTCATGACGCCGGATGGCCTGTTTCTTCTAGGGCTCACGGTTCATGAAGCAGGCGTTGCACTGATTCCAGACGAATCGCTGTATCAGATGCCAGCCACCAAGATTCCCGGCGGGGGATCGGCCGCGGTCCACTATTCGAGTGCTGGCATCAATCCGAACACTGGGCGCGAGATCATCAACATCCTCTTGCTGACAAGGGACGTGCCCGGGGTGCCTGAGATGGTCCAAGACAGCTACGAACTGATGTTGTTCGCAAAGGCCGAGTTGGAGGCCCTCTTGGCGCGCACCGGCTTTTCAGTGCTCGCGGTGCATTCCATGAGCACGCCGGGCTATCCCGCGAGCAGTGCAGGACTCACGCCCGGGGCAGGGGATGTCACTCTGATCCTGCGACCGTCTGTGGGCTGAGCTAGTCTCGAGAGCGGAGGTGTCAGATGAAAACCATCGAGTGGTACTACCACCGCAAAGGCTGAACGAGTTGCACCAAGGCCGAGGCGTTCATGGCGCGTCATGGCCTCACTGCCGGTCAGGTGGTGGATGCGAAGAAGGTGCGTTTCGAGGCTGCCCGGATGCCAGAGCTGTTGCAAGGGGTCACGCACCTCGCAGTTATGCGCCGCACGAGTGTGGCGCACATCTTTCTCCATAGCTTCCAAGGGCAGGTGCCCGAGGAGATTTGTGAGCAGATGCTCGGCCCCTCAGGCAATCTCCGTGCGCCTTCATTACGCTCCGGGCCGCTGTTGTTGGTTGGATTTATTGAATCGGAGTGGCGCTCGGCCTTGAACTTGGCGCGTCCTTGAGGTCGGCCGGATTAGCTGCAAGAGCCATGCGGCAGTGACTCTAGTCCATTGGCGCTCGGTCTCGCGCCTTGGTTATTGAGCCACCTAGGAGTCGGTGCGCGAGCGAGTCCCGCGAGGGCTTCACATGAGTATCCGCCTGACGCGCGCAGGGTTGATTCTTGCGCTTCTTGGCAGCGTTGCGTTGCACGCGCAAGTACAGCCCATCCAAGTTCCAACCTGCGGCGGATCAGGCTCCGTGGCGGCCGTGCCTGGCAATGTGGCTGCCAATCCAGCCTTGAGCGTGGTGGAGGTGTGGGTGGAGCCGCAGTGCGGAAACAATGCCACGGCGTCAGTGGGCGGAGGAGCCTTCAAGACCATTCAAGCTGCGGCCAATGCCCTCGCCCTTGCACTACTGCCCGGCCAACACGGACGCGTGCAGTTGTCGGCCGGACGGTATGGCACGGGCACCGGCACGACGTCCTTTGCGCAGGGAAACGGTGAACAGTGGCCGGTCAGTGTCCCAGCGAATGTCAGCATCGTGGGCGTCAATGCCCTGAACACTTGCCTAGACCTCAGCCTGTTCGGAGCGTCTTCGTCCACGCTGTCGTTGCCCCATCCGCGCACGGGTGTGGTCGGCCCTCGGCGCGTGGCCCTGATCTACGAGGGGGCAGGGCATGACCAGTCGGTGGTCGCGCGCATCACCATCGTGAATGCCGACGTGGGCATCCTCGTTCGCGGCACGGTGCCCGCGAATCCCACGCTGAGCAATCTGTGCATCTGCCAGTGCGATGTTGCGGTTTGTGTCTATTCCAACGGTCCCTCCACAAGCGGTATCCACCGCCCTCGCGTGGTCAATTGCACCTTGGCTGACAACACCGTCGGCGTCGCGGCGATGAACCAAGGCAGTGCCGTCCTAGGTGCGCCGCGGGGACGTCCAGCCATCGTGAACACGATCTTGAATAACGACTTCGATTTCGAGGGCATTAGCTGCAGTTGTGTATTCGCTTCGGCCTTTTCCTCTGCGCACTCCAACACATCCACGGCCATGGTTCAGCCGGCGGAGTCCGCTACACCTGTGTTCGATACAGCGGCTTGGTCGGCAGCGGATCTGTTTCTCGGTGTGCGACTGTGGCCCTCAGCGGCCGGCACACCGCAGCCCACGGATTGGCGCCTAGCGCCGCGCACGCAATCCGGCGCGCTCAATCCCGCTCGGGCTGCAGGGACAGGGATATTCCCCATCTTGCTCTTCAACGAAACGCTCATCGACATCAACCTGCCGGGGTTTGCTGTGGGGAGCGGAGCTACCGGCGGGGGATCAGCGGTGCAGCCCTTTGCTGCGCTATGGGACTTGGGCTACGAACCGCTCCAACCTTTCACAGTGGGCGGCTGCATGCCCCTCACGGACGCATTCGGTCAGTCCCTCACGGGGAGTTCTTCTCCCTTCACCGTGATGCATCTTTTTTCGGACGATGCCTCAAGCATCAATCTCTTGTTTGCAGTGCTGCCGCCCCTTGGCACACCGCGCTATCTGCCTTGCGCAAGTCTGCCCACAGGCATGGCGGACAACACGAGCGCCATGACCTTGGGAAATCCCATCTGGCTGGATCTTGATCTCGGCGTGCACAACGTGACAACGCTCCTTGGCGCGCCGTTTAGCAGCACGTCCTCGGGTGTCTTGCATGCGTCCATTGGGTGGAACACATCCGTCTTGCCGGGTGAGTTGCAACTGGCGCTGCAACTCGTGCGCATTACGACGCTGGGGCAGATTGAGATCTGCAACGCAGCGCGCTGCTCGCTCACGCCCGGGCTCTAGTGCTTCACGACACTTCGTCCACGGAGTCTTCAGAATCCATGGACCACCACGCCGCATCCTTGCTGCGGCGCGGCTTGCCGAAGATGGCCACGTACACGAGGAAGAGCAGGAGGCTGAGTGGCACCGACAAAGTCACGATGCCGGAAATAGGCCCCACGTTTAAGTGACGGAACACTTCAAGGACGGAGGCCGCGTGGCCTGCTGGGTCCTTGGTCGTGGCAGGGTGAGGGTGCAGCACGAGTTTCACCACCCAGGCGCCATACAGCACACCGAAGATGGGAATGTAGTTGCGGATCAGCCGCGCACGGAGTGCCGTGACGTAGGAGATCTTGAAGCGCGGAGTGGTGAGGTCTTCCGCTACCAGAAAGCCCCAGTTCTCGATGGGGCTGGTGAGATCTCGGCGCAAGAGCGGGGCATAGAAGTTCTCTTCGAGCTTCCGCACGCGCGAGCGCCAGACATCGAAGTAGCGGAAGCGGCGCGCTTCGTAGCAGAGCATGAAGAACGCGAGCAGGATGGCGAGCACCGCCACGATGTGAGTTTCGTGGCTGGAGTCTGTGAACAGGAACGACAGCAGCGCGCCTGTGGTGACGATGGCCCAATTCGTGCTGGTGTCGAGGCGCTGGCGCCAAGTCAGGGCGCGATGCATCTCGCCGCGGTACAGGTGCACCATGGCGGCGATGTACTCGGGCCGCGTGAGGGGCGACTGTTCGAACTCGCTGTTGCTCTTCGCCGCATCGCTCATGGCGGAGAGCCTACACGCGCGCACTTAGGCATCAATCCAACGTCAGGCGAGCGTTTTTGGCGCAATCACGCTGAAAGCGATGCGTTGGCGCTGCTTGATCGGCGGGAGGGGCACTCGTAGCATCGCCGCAGTTCGCGGGGCAGTAGCTCATCTGGGAGAGCGCGTCGTTCGCAACGACGAGGTAGTGGGTTCGATCCCCATCTGCTCCAAGTTCAGGGGTCGCGGCGCATGCGTCGCGGCCCCTGAGTTCTTAGTGGCGGTGCGCCGGCAGCTTGGACCCGCGCCATAAGATGGCCGCCATGCTGAGAATCCTCTTGTGCCCGCTGTTGCTGTTGGCGCTGTGCAACTGGCCCGCCGCGCAGGCTTTGGACCCAGTCGCTCTTGCCGTGCGCGGATTGATGGCCGAGTTGGATTCCGCTCAGCGTGCCGAAGCTTGTTTCGCTCTCGATGACTCGGGGCGAACCCAATGGAGTTACCTGCCCGGCAAGCGCCGAGGCCTCTCCCTGCGCCAGATGTCGCAGAAGACGCGCCAGCGTGCCCACGAACTCCTGCGCGCGGCGCTGTCCACGCAGGGGTACTTGAAGGTGACGGGCATCATGACCCTCGAAGTGGTCTTGCGAGAACTTGAGCGCGCGGCGGGAGGAGATGGCACAACGCGGGACCCCGAGCAATACAGCTTTGCGTTCTTTGGTGAACCCGCAGAAGGCAAGGCGTTCGCGTGGCGCATGGAAGGTCACCATCTTGTGATCACGTGGACCAATGTGCCCGGCGAGCCGTGTGCCGTGACGCCACACTTCGTCGGCACTCATCCGGCCACTGTTCCTAGCGGGATCGCGACAGGCCTCGAAATCCTCGGACGCGAAGACGAAGTGGCCATCACCCTGATGCAGAGTCTCGATGAGGAGGAACGCAACGCGGCGCTGTTGCCCGGTGCTGTGCCCGCGGACGTCCTCGCTGGACCGGGCCGCGATGCGCAGAGCTTGCTGAGCGCAGGCCTGCCGTTCACAGAGCTCGAGAGCGAAGAGATCGCGCTACTCGACCAACTCCTGCACGAAGTGGCTGCGGATTTTGAAACGGACACCGCGCAAGCCTTGTTGAGGGCATGGTCCAAAGTGCCGCGCAGCGCTTGTCGGTTTGCGTGGTGCGGCGCGATGGAGCGCCAAGCGATTCACTACTGGCGCATCGTGTTGGGCCGCACTATTCTCGAGTATGACCAGCGCGAAGCTGGCGCGGGGCATGTGCACTTTCTGTGGCGTGACCTAGATCACGATCATGGTGGCGATGCTCTGCAAGCGCATCTTCACGAACACCACGGTGCCAAATGACGAAACGCATCCATCGACGTCAGTTCCTTGCGACGGGTCTAGCGTTTGCCGCAGCCTCAAGCCTGCCCACCATCTTGCGTTTCCCGCGCGACGAGAAACTGCGCCTCGGTGTGGTGGGTGTCGGCAATCGTGGCGCTGCCAATTTGGATGGTGTGAGTCACGAGCACATCGCGGCGCTGGTTGATGTGGATGCCCACGAGCTCGAACGTGCGGGCACTCGCTATCAGGATGCACGCCGCTATCGCGATTGGCGCGAGATGCTGGCAGCCGGGAAGCTCGATGGCGTCGTCATCAGCACTCCCGATCACACCCACGCCTGCATCGCGCTAGCTGCGCTGGAAGCCAAGCTTCCGGCTTATTGCGAGAAGCCGCTGACGAGGACGGTGGCGGAGTGCCGCGCGGTGATGGCGGCGGCCGCGGCGAGCGGCGTTGCAACGCAGATGGGGACTCAGATTCACGCGGGCGAGAACTACCACGCAGTGGTGGATCTGCTGCGCGCAGGTGTCCTGGGGCGCGTGAGTCGCGTGACCGCATGGGTGGGCACCGATTGGTCGGCTACGGGAGTCCCCGCACCTGCCAAGGTGCCCGCACACCTCGACTATGACCTGTGGCTCGGCCCTGTGGCTGAGATCCCTTTCGCAGCGGAGTATCACCCCGCTGCCTGGCGTCGCTATTGGCACTTCGGCGGCGGCAGCTTGGCGGACATGGCGTGCCATTGGTTAGACCTTGCGTGGTGGGCCTTGGAGCTGCGTTCACCCACGCTGGTTTCTGCCACGGGCCCTCTGCCCGATGCCGCCGGTGCGCCTGCATGGATCAGAGCGGAATGGCGCATGCCGAGCCCGCAGGGCGAGGTCACAGTGGTGTGGCACGGTGCGAGCGATCGGCCGCGCGCGATGCTTGAGAAGAGAGGCATCGACGATTTCGCGAACGGCATTCTGTTCGAAGGCGAACGAGGAAGTCTTGTGGCCGACTATGACCGCCACCGGCTCTTGTTCGCAGAACACCACAAAGTCGAAGTTGATGCCACGAAGCCCAAGGTGCCGCGCTCCATTGGTCACTATCGTGCGTGGACAGAGGCTATTCGGGGCCGCGGAACCACCGAATGCCCGTTTTCTTACTCGGGGGCACTCACGGAGTCTGTCTTGCTCGCGAACATCGCATTCCGCACACAGCGCAGTTTGCGCTACGACGCGACGACGGGCACGATCCTAGAGGATGCCGCAGCTAGCGCTCTGCTCGGTTCAACGCCGAGGCCCGGGTGGTTCAGATGACGGGCGCTCACCGGGGCGCGGCGTTTCGAAGATGCGCTGAAGTTCCTCGAGTTCACTGCGTGTCATGGAGGCTCGCTTGGTATCCGCTGCCTCGCGCTGCATGTCGCGGGGAGTGCTGAGCTTCGGCAAGGAATCCACAAACGCTGCGCAGGATGTGTGGGCAGCGCCCAATTGGCGGCATCGGCCTGCGAGTTCGCGGTCGTTGGTTACGAGGGTGACCTCACGAGTCCCCACGCCCAGCGCGCGCAGATCTCGCACGATGCGTTCGTCGGCGTTCTCAGCTCTTGTGAAAACGATTTCTAGCGCGCCGCGCTGTTCGGGCAGGCCTCCTGTGCGCGCATCGAAATAGACACGCAGCTTGCGGCCAGAGAGCAAGCCCAGCATGCGGGCGCGAGCGGAATCAAGGGAACCCTGCTGCGTGAGGCCGAGATGCCCAATCAGGTTGTAGCCGTCGATCCAGAGGCGCTGAGTCATGGCGTCCCCGAGAGCATAAGCCGCGGACTTCTCTCTGTCAGAGTGTCATCTCGTAACTGAGACGCTCGGTCTCAATCACCATGGGCGTGAACGGAGGCAGCTTGCCTTGGTCAAACATGGCTTCGTAGGACCACATGCGGACGGGCGCTGTGTACCAAGCTCCGCCATACACCCATGGCCCAATAGCGATCTGTGAACGCCACGTGTTCACAAAGGACCCACAGATCACTGCGTTCTTACCGGTCCAGTTCTCATGGAATCGCGGCAGGTTCTCGAACCCGCCGTTGTAGCTGCCGGTGCTCGTGGACTTGTTACCCGTGATCATGGCTAGGTTGTAGGTGGTGTTGTTAGCTGTGACCGACTGTCCAGGCCCCTTCGAGAAGTTCCACGAGTTGCTGAGCAGATTGATGGTGTCGGTCATCACCGCACACGGCTTCTTGTTGACGGTGTTGAAGTCTCCGTGCACATAGACCGGACAGTTGCTCACCACCGACACGCCTACGTTTTCCGCTGGTCCGAACACATATGCGCCGGCGGGCGGTGAACCGGGGTACTTCGGTGAGGAACCGCCGTAGTTGGCGCTGTTCCAGATGTCCGGGATGTTGATCTGGCTGCCGCCGCTGACCGTGACACCATTGGGCGTCGAGGAGGACGATTCAGTGCGAGTGACATAGATGAGGCCGTTAGCCGGACGGTAGGGACTAGGATCTAGCGTGTTGGCGTTGCCGTCCATGTCCCACAGGCGGGCGAGATTCAGGCGCGTGGTGGTGACCCACTTACCCTCGCGTTGGTCCCAGAGAGACTGCGTGGTGCGGAAATTCGCAGGCATGAGGGCGGTGATGTTGTTGCCGTTGGTGTCGTAGATCGAGTTGCCGATCACCACGAGGTCGGCGTTGGCATGGAAGTGGCCTTGGCGATGAGTGCCGGTTCCGGCTGGGACAGGCAAATAGGTGCCGGCGCCCGGGCCAGCGACAAAGTTGCCGCCAGCGAAGGCTTCATAGGGTTGCAGTGAACCCACCAACGGGTGGGCGATGGGCAGAATGCCATGCTCGCCGGTTTGCACTGTGCCTTGGAAGATCTGCAACACCTCGTCCTTGAATGGATCCATCTCGCCGGGGAGGTTGAAGAGGAAATCGTGGTTGATGTCCCATCCGGTGAAGCGACTGTCGAGGCCGTTGATGCTGCTGATGCCCATGCCGGTCAAGTCGGCCTTGGACCAAAGTGTGTCGAGGGGACCACCAGGTCCGGCATCACGGATCTTGATCCAACCTGAGGGCAGGGAATTCGAGTCCTTGCGTTTCTTTAAGAGCGAACCTGCTGTACGGAAGTACCGCGAGTCCACCGTGAGGCTTGTTCCTGCTGCCGCATAAATGTCGCCGTTCGCGTGCACTCGTCCGTTGAGGGTCATGGCCGGTCCCGGCAGGATCTCCAAGTCATCGTCGTAGAAGGCGAGGAATTGGAAGATGGGAATCTTGCTGACGCGCACTTCGCGCGAAACACGCACACGGCTGGTGCGGAAGTTCACTTCAGAGGTGACTTCGTAATACTCCAAGATGCGCGTGAGTCCGGAAATCGGGTCTGATTGACTCCCGTTCGGAACGGGCTGTTGCCCGTCGCCGGTGTCTGTCGTGGAGTGGCGCACAGACCAAGTTCCCGTGATGTTCCCCAGCGTGTACTGGCCTTCGAGCACAAGGAACGGATCCGATACTGGCGGAGTGAGGAAAGGCACGAAGTTCGCAAGCGCGTGAACGAGGTTCTGTTCGCCAATGTCGATGAGGCCATCCGCCGTCTTGAGTGCCTGTGAGCGGTGAAGGTCGATGTCTACGCCGCGGCCTTCCTGCACCACGCTGGTCAGCACCGTGGCCGAGAAGGTGGCGACAACGACTAGTGACACGAGGGCGACGATCATGGCTGCGCCGCGGCGTTGAGTTTGGTGAGACTTCATTAGCTATTCCTCATGACCATGGTCGTTGTGATGTGCAGGCGTTGGTCGCGCCCCCGCACATCGCGGCGCAAGAGATGGAGATGGATCTCAATGGCATCCATGGGCAGGATGCCTTTGGTCTCCACAGAATCGAACGTGAGCGCTTCCACATCGCCGCAGATAGGCTCTTCCACGAGGTGGTGGGCGGCGTCGATGCTGCGGCGATAGAGGGTCAGAGTGCCCGCAGCATTGGGATGCAGGATGTAGCCGTAGACCGTGGTGCTCCACTCCACGTTTTGGTTTGCATCTAGGATGCGGCCATCGCCGTTGAGGTCTTCTGGCAAGCGGAAGATGATCTCGCGGATGGCCATGGGCGTGAGCTCAAAGCCAGGCGCCACGAATGGTGGTGGGTTGGCGGGTTCCGGTGGAGGAGGCGGTCCTGGCGGGAACGTGGCCACGAGAGCTTGCAGCGCTTGTTGATCATGGCCCCAATTGCTGTTGAGTATGGCTTCGGGGGATCCGTTACGAAACACGTGCGGCATGAAGATGCCAAACTCGGGATCCGTGAAGCGCCCCGTGCGCGACAAGTCGCGCGCAATGTTTTCGAGGGTGCGTCGCCCGATCTCGTGCAGCGATGCACCGCCCACGTTGGAGGCCGTGAACTCCACACCGTCCACCACGGAACTGGCATAGGTGCCGAAGATGAGCATGGTGAAGAGCATGACGATGCTCATTTCCATGATGGTCACCCCAGACTGGCGGCGACGCTGCTTCATCGTGCGCGCACTCCTTTGAGGGACAGCTTGGCTGGGCGCCCTTCAGCAGTCGTCCACGTGCTCATCACTTCATAGTGCAGCGGCACGGCATCTGCGTTGCCGTTTTGGTAGAGCACTTTCACTTTCTGATTGCGCACGTGGAGGTCGTCGAATTCGGGGATCCACGTGTCGTGAGGGAACACATCCCCGAGGTTCGTGATGGGGATGGTGGCCATCTGCTCCATGAGGGCGCGCGTGTCTTGCAACGCGCGGTGGTTGTCCTTGTTGGTGTGGCTTTGCACCTGGGAGGTCAATAGACAAGCATAGAGGATGATCATGGAGACGAAGAAGACCGTCATCGCCAGCAGGGCCTCGAGCAGGGTGGTGCCGCGCTGCTGGCGGTTCGCGCCGAAGCCTGAGCCTGCTTCGTGGCTGATCTCAACTCCTGACGACATGACGGTTCATGAGCGCGAACGCGGTCGGACGTGACCTGTCGCGGAACGTGATACTTTTTGTATCGGACGGCCGTCGCTCGGGATCAACCCCGCGGAGACGTGCCTTTCGGATAACTCCCTAGAGACTCCATAGACGTGACTCGCCGCGCGACTTTGACTCTTGCTCTCCTGGTTGGCTCGCTGGTTGCGGCCTTAGGTTTCCTCTGGGCGGATGGCGAGGCCGTGGCGGTGGAGGACGAAGGCGTCGAGCCAACGAGTGCTGCGGACAGCCTCGACTTGCACACTCCCGCCCTCGAGGCGCGCCAGTTTCGCAACGCGAGCCCTAGTGAAGTCGCGTACGACGGACTGACGTTGCGAGTCCTCGATGACGAGCAGAAGGCTCTCGAAAACGCCGAGGTGCTTTTTGTTGCCACAGGTCGCATTGAAGAAGCCCTGCTTCGCGAAACGCTGTTGCTTTCCGGCTGGGATCGCATTCCTGTCATGGAGCAGCATGGCGAGCGCTTCGTGACCAACGCTCGGGGTGAAGTGCGCTTGCCGAGATTCCATGATCTCGCCAGTGTCGCTGCGCGGCACGGTGAACTCTGGAGCATGTTGGAATTGCATCAGGGGATGGAGGGCCCCGTCGCCCTGATCGTGCAAGCCTCGCCGGCGTTGGCCATTGAGGTTCAAGACGTCGAAGGAAAGGCCGCAGCGGGCGTGCCTATTGTCTTGCGCTCGCGGCGGGGCTCTTCCATTCTCGATCTGTGGCGTGGGGTGAGCGACAGCAATGGGCTCTTGCGCATTGAGCGAGTGGGCGCTGTGGCTCAGCAGGATCGCCTTGGGGGCGTGCTCGAAATCGCGCCCGGCGTTCCCGCTCCACTGAGCTTTGCGCGGCCTGTGGACCTCAGAGCCCTCGAACACCCGTTGCGGGTCACTGCTCCGCCCTCAGGGGTCCTTGAAGTTCAGGTTCGCGTGGCGGGCGATGGGCCATTGCCGCGCGGGACCTTCGTCACCCTGCATGGCAAGAACGGTGCTGTAGGGACCTTCACTTTGCCGGTGGTGGATGGCTTGGCGCGAACCTCGCACGCCGCACTCGGTGCAGCGCTCGATCTCGAAGCTCACGCCCTAGAGCGCTGGCAGCCTGAGTCCGCTTCTTCGCAAGGACCGGCTGACGCTGTGACGCCCTGTCTTGCCGAAATTCGTTTGCACCGGAGGAAGCCCTCCGTCGCTGCGCGTGTGGCCAATGAGTCTGGCGAGTTGTTGCCCCTGCGTTCTCTGCGCTGTCATGTGCTTTCCCGCGATGGACAACACCTTCGTTCCCTCGCGCTCAGGTCTGATGCCTCGGCCATGGTGCGGCTGGAATGGCAGAGCGCGGACCCAGCGGATGCGTTGCTGCGCATCTTCGCCCAAGACCATGAGACAGGATCTCAAACGGCGAGTGTGGACGTGTTGGATCCTCCCGAGCGTGCGCCGGATGTGGATCTTGGGTTGTTGATGTTGCGCAACCTGCCGCCGTTGGTGCAAGGGATGGTGACGGATGCCGAAGGCCACGGTCTTGAAGGACTCGTGGCGGCTGTGGAAGAGCGGCGCGCGGGCTCGGTGTGGCGCAGCGCGACGGAAGTGCAATGCACTACGGATCGCACGGGGCAGTTCGTCATTCGTGGGCCGCGCACGGAAGCGGATCTGCGCGTCGTGGTGCGCCACGATCGGTGGCGCATGGCCGAACCGCAGGCCTTCCGCGCAGGTGAACAAGGCCTCAGGCTGGTGTTGCGGAAGCGCGCGGTGCTTTCAGGGCAAGTGTTGACGGACGCCTCGATAGACCCGCGTTTGCTGGAACTGAATCTCGAGTCTGAGCATGGCGGAGTCAGTGTGGCCACCGCAACGCCTGCCGCAGATGGTCGCTGGACATTGCAAGATGTTCCGCGGGGGACGTGGCGCGTGAGTGTCAGTGCCCGCGGCGGACACGCGGAGTTTGTGGTCGTAGATGGCATTCATGCGCACGCAGAAACGGTTGAGGATGCGCGACTTGCTTGCCTCGATCTGCGTGGCCGCATCCGCAATGTGGCCGTGGATGTCTTGGACGGGCAAGGCGCAGCGATCTCCGAGGCTTGGGTGCATGTGCTCGGCAAACGTCGTGGTACTTGGCAACAGACCACGGACGGGCACCTCGAGGTTCTGCTTGGGAACGACCCCGTGGATGTGTTTGCCGAAGCCGAAGGTTTCGGTCGGGCGGCGGCACGCGCCGTTGCGCAGAACGTGACGCTCAAGTTGGGACATGGACTGGCTGTGCGGCTCGATCTCCTTGAACTCCCACCGCCAGGGACCGCGCTTCATGCGTGGCTCGTTCCTGCCGATGGACGTGGGTTCCCTGCGCGTCCAGTTGTGGGTGGTCTGAGTGCGCCCGCATTTTCGAGCGACGGCGTGTTGGAGGCCAGTGTGCCCAGCGCGGGCGTTTGGCGCCTCAAGTTGACCCTAGTGCGCAAGGGAACTGAAATCGCGGTGGGGCTTCCGGCATCCGCTGCGGAGCCGATCTCCGTGAGCGAGGGCGTGCAACGGCAGCAGTTCCGAGTGCGCGTCGCCGCTCAAGCGCTGTTGGAAGCGGAGCGGCAACTCGCACAGCGCCCCTGAGCGTGCTCAGGGTTGGACGAGCGCGTCCTTGTGCACCATGAATCCGAGGCCTTTGGCGCGGACATAGTTTTCGGACATGGCCATGTGGCCTTTCCAGCGCCAGCGCCCTTCACCGCCTGAATCTTTCACCAGATACCAACGCTTGCCAGCGGCGTCCTTCATGAGTCCGACGATGTGCATGAGGTGGTCATCGGTGGTTTCACCCTTGACGAACATCTCTTCGCGCAGAGCCTGCGTGACGGCGCCGGCTTGCTCGAGCTTCTCGGGCAATTGCGCAACGCCCTTGGGCCCAAAGCCCGGCTCGGAAACATCGACATCGAGCGCCACCGTAAAGCCTGCCTTGAGCGCCCGCTCGAGGTGCATGATGAGGTCGTCCACACTCACATTCATGTAGTCGGAGTACTCCAGCCAATTGTCTGGCACCTTGAGTGTGCCTCGCGCACCAAACGGGCGCGAGCTGGTGGACATCACCTCCACGTACTCGTTCATGGGGATCTTCGTTTCGCTCAACACCTTGGCCGGAGTCGTGCCGGCATCGACGAAGGAGCCGAGGTGAGATTCAAGAACCGCGGTGAGTTCTTTCTCGCGCTCAGGTGTGAGCTCGCCGCCTGCCTTCATCCACCCATCCAAGAGCGTTCGCATCTCCTGCCACAGCTTGGCGTGATTGTGGCGCCGTGCGCCTTCCTTGAGCCCTGAGAACTGAGATGCGAGGGCGAGGCCGTGTTGCTTCACGATGAACGGGATGTCGTGGCTGAGTCCGCCTTCGTCGAAGCGTGTGCGGCCCTGAGTCTCAAGATGACGCCGCGCCTTCTCAATGGCGGCAGCGCGCATGAACCAGATTTCAGACAGGTCCACCTCTTTCTTGGTCATGCGCATGAGCTCGGACTCAAAGAACGAAGTCGTTGCGAACGACCAGCACGTTCCTGTGCGCCCTTGGTCGAGACTCGGGCGGCGCCAATGCTCCAGTTCAAGGGTGAATGGTGCATAGTCGATCTTGCCGGCAGCGTCCTGCTTCGCCTCCGCCTGCTGTGCTCCTAGCGTTGCGTGGCTCAAGACGAAGAGAAAAACGAGGCACAAGGCGCTTGACGGGTTGCGTTTCATGGAATGACTCCGGACGAGCATGGTACCCGGCGAACTTGAACCTCTGCGAGCCCCTGCGTACAAACGAAGCCACCGGGGCGACTAGCTCAGTTGGTTAGAGCGCCGTTCTCACACAGCGGAGGTCACTGGTTCGAGCCCAGTGTCGCCCAACCCCGGACGCGGCCGCCCCCAAGGCGGCCGTTTCGCTTGCTGGAGAGCTGATGTCGCGAGTGCCCCGAAAAGGCTCGATGGCGCGCCGCATGTCGGCGCCCGTGCTGAGCAGCGAGGCTGCGCGCTGTCGCCACTTTGGGGTGTGCGGCGGATGCGCATGGCAAGGCAGCGCGCTGCAAGACCAGCACTCCGCGAAACGGCAGGGCATTCAGGCCATCCTGCACGAGGCAGGATTGCCCAGCGAAGTGCACGCGTTGCACGCTGTGGATCCTTGGCGCACGCGCAACCGCATGGAGTTCTCGTTCGGGAATCGGCGTTGGGTGTTGCCGGGCGAGCCCGAGGGAACAGATCGCAGTTTTGCCCTAGGGCTTCACCCGCGGAGGCGCTTCGATCGGGTTTTTGACCTCGCTGAGTGCCCGGTCGCATTCGACGAAGCCGAGACCTTGGTGAATGCGGTTCGTACCCTCGCGCGCGCGCAGGGCCTGAGTGCGTGGAATCCCCACGACCACTGCGGCCTACTGCGCCAGCTTCTTGTGCGTAAGGGCTTTGCGACCGGCGAAGTTCTGCTGGAAATCGTCAGCGACGGGAGCAACGATCTTGCTGTCTCTGAACTTGCTGCGCGATTGTTCGAGCAGATGCCAACGCTCAGCTCGATGACTCACGTGCGGCACGCGGGCTTTGCGGATGTGACTCCGCCAACGGCTCCGCGCGTCATTCTGCAAGGCTCGGCGTTCATCCACGAAATCGTGAATGGCGTGCGCTTTCGCCTCCAATCGAGCAGCTTCTTCCAGCCCTCCACGCAAGCCGCGGGCATCTTGGCGGAACTGGTTGTGAATGCGGTACGGGGGAGCGGTGCTGTGTCCGTAGAGGACTGGTGCTGTGGCACGGGGTTCTTCTCGCTGCAACTAGCCCATGCGGGGGTCGCGCGCGTGCACGGCATCGAACTGAATCCTGCAGCCGTGGAGGATGCACGGGCGAATGCGCTGCTGAACAACCTCGACGTGTCGTTCGATTGTGCGGACATTGCGCAGCACGCTCTGTCCACCACGACTCCCGCCGAGTGCATCGTCGTGGACCCGCCGCGGGCCGGCTTGCCGCTCTCGGCGCTGAAGGCCCTCACGCACTCGCGTGCGCAGCGCGTGGTTTTTCTCGCGTGCGACCTTGCAGCCGGTGTTTCTCAAGTGCAGGCCTTGGTCGCGAGTGGGCGCCAACTGATGCGTACCGAACTCGTGGATCAGTTTCCTCACACACCCCACGTGGAAGCGGTGCTCATTCTTGATCGCCACAGCGATCAAAGCGGGTCCTAGCGCGAGTGAACTTGCTTGAGCCAGCGAAGCGGCATTGCGCTGCTGGCTTCACTCCACGGGCACGCGCACCACGGAGGTGACGTCTTCGAGCTTCATCTGGGGCTTGCCTTCGTGCAAGCTCACCTTGCCCGTGACGAGCACGTAGTCACCTTCAAACCCCACGAGTGGGCTTTGCTTCAGCTTCTCTATCGAACCAACGATCAAGAAGTCCTTATTGCTGCGGTGGCCGAGAGCAATCCAACCGAAGCCAGCGCTCACATGGCGGAGCGTACTCGCGCTGCCGGCAATGGTGGCTTGCTGATCGGCGAGGTCGAGCGCTTGCTTCCACTCGCGATCAAGGCCGAGCAGCACCATGGTGGGCTCTGCCTTCTCGCGGCGGTTGAGGTACTCCAATGCGCGATCACGTTCGTGCCACCACTTCAGACGCAGTTCGTAGTCGGGATAGGCAGGCAGCTTCGGTGGTTTGCCGAAGATGCCACGGCTGTTGGCTTGCGCTTCTTTCTCCGCAGCGAGGAAGTTCTCGTGGAACCGGCGCGTGTGGCCGTACTTCACGAAGTAGGGCGAGAGGCCCTGCCGCACCAACTCCACATTGAAGTTCACCCACTTGCCGTCCTTCTCCACCAAGACGTGGCAGAGCTGGCGTCCGTAGTAGTCGATCCCGCGTTCGAGATCATCCAACTCCACCCGCACCTTCGTCACGCCATCAAAAAAGTGCTGCGCGAAGATTCGTGCGGCTTCGCCCATGGGGCTTGCGAACTTGGGAGGACGCGCGGGCGTTGTGCCAGCTAGAACCGTCTTGAGGTATTCGTCCCAGTCCTTTGCGGCGAGGGCTTTCAGTTGCTTGTCCTTGGCGCTCGTCTTGAAGGTCTCTTCGCAGTCCACGCCCACGAGGCGCAGGCTTTCCTTCAGCCCTTCCATGCGCAGCGTGTCGCCGTCAACCACTGGGCCGCCTTGTTTGCGTGGCGGGTATTCGCCGGCCAGCAGTTGCGCCTCTATTGTGGGTTGCACCCAGCAGGCGCTGTCAGGAGCCCGCGGGACGCCAAGCCAGTCGAGGTTCTCAAAGTCGGTGGAGATGGGGCTCTGCGCGGCGAGGGTTGCGGCGAGGGCGACGAGCGTGATTACCAAGCATGGACGCATGGTTGCAGTCTAGCGAGTGCTGCACGATTTGGTGCAAGGTAGAGATCCACGGGTGTCCAACCATCCATGACGCCCCTGCGGTTGGAGCGATGCCATGGAGAACACCGACTCGACCTCGGTGCCCTTGAGGTACTGATCGGTCTCCGTGCGCGAACGATTGCCTGCGCGGCGCATCTGATTGTGCAGCACGAACTACGGCGCGCCAAAGAGGTGGACCTAACGGCACTCCTGCACGCCCTTGGGATTAGTCCTCAGTCCATTCCGCCTTGCGGCATCTACGGTTCCCTCGCCGAGGCTCGGATGGAGCGCCAATGTGAGCAGGCGAGCCCTGCTCAGATTGAAGTCTTGACTGCAGTGGTGATGGAGCGCTTGCGCGAAGTCTTGCCCGAGGATGTCTTCGAGGCACTCACGTTCCACGAGGAATTGGTCTAGGCGGCCCTCAAGAGAACACGCCGAATCCAAAGCTGTCGTCGCCTTGAGGCTTCACTTCCTCTTCATCGAGATCGTCTTCGCCCTGTTCGCCGGTGTCATCTGCTGCAGCGGCGGACAGGGGTGCCTCGACTGTGGACTCGGGTTCGAGTTCGGAGTCGTCCGACCACTCGAGAATCTCGTCGCCCTCGCCTGCAGGTTTGGGCATCGGCGAAGCCTCTGCAGATTCGCTGCTCGGCTCGGCCTCGTCATCCCACTCGGGGCTTTCGAGGGCCTCGTCCAAGGATGGCGCAGATTCTTCGCCTGCGTCAAAAGTGGATGCGGTCACTTCGCCGGCATCGTGCTCGGTGTCCTCGAAGGCCGCAGACAGCCCAGGCCATTCTGAGCCTTTCAGGCGCTGGTAGAGGTCGATGGCTCCGCGTTGCGCCGCGAAGAGCACTTCGTGTTCATCCAACGTCATGAGCTTGCCGTTGCGGATGACAAAGCGTCCGTTGGCGATGACCGCTTCTAGCTGTGCCGAGCGCAGACCTTCGATCACGTGTTCGGCCACGGTCTCTGAAGTCAGCGGCATACTCGGGGAGTAGCGCCAGACGGCGAAGTCTGCGGCACTGCCCGGCGCGAACGAACCGAAGGCTAGCCCGAAGATGCGCGATGCCGCGCGATGTCCCGCGCTCAACATGCCTAAGAGTTCGGCATTGCTGAGAGCAGCACCCCGACCGCGGGCGAGACCGCCGGCGAGGCGCGCTGCTGCGAGGACGTCCGAAATGCTCGTGCCCGAGCCGAGGCCGGCCGCGTGCACGGGTGGCGCCGCCAACATGCGGCCCTCTGCGAGGTCCAAGCGCGGCACATGCACTAGGGTGGCGCCTGCGTCGGCAAGGGCTTGGGCATCCTTGGATTCGAGCCCCGCACCCACCGCAAGAATCATGCGCTTCCCATCGACCCCCGCAGACTTCAGGGCCTTCATGCCCTCGGTGCCGCTGCCGCGAAGGCCGAGCTCCGCAAAGAACGGGACTTGGCAGCGCTCCGCAAGCTCGCCGAGTTCGCGCAGATGTGCGCCCGATTCTGCGGGGTCGCCCACACCCACGGCCATGCGCAACTGCTCGCCACCACCGTAGAGCGCGGCGTCGCGGTTGGCTGCCATAGACGACGATTCCCCCGGCTCATGCTTGTACGCGAGCACCGCTCGCAGGCCGAGGGTGAGCAGCACCTCTCGCAGTCGTGGCACGGTGCCGAGGGCGAACCCGGGTGCGGATTGCAGTGCGAGTACGCAGGTCGTGCCCGCCCGCAAGGCGCGTACGCCTGCCACGAAACTCGCCCAAATCACGGCCTCCTCGCCGAGCACTTCGCGCGAGCGCTGATTGAGTTCGCTGAATCCGGGGAGGGGTTCACTCAAGAGATCGGCGCGAAGATCCACGAAGCCGGGGGTCACCACCAAGCCAGTGGCATCCACGACGTCAGCTTGCGATGGCACGGCCAGTTGCCGGCCCATGGCGGCGACTTGGCCGTTGGAGATCACCAGATCTCCGCGCGTGACGGCGGGCGGATCGAAGGTGATGAGCTGCGCGCCGCGGAGAAAAATCGTGTCCGTGAAACGCACCGGAGGCGGTGCGGCGCTGAGGACCTCAGGACGGCGTTCATCGCGCTGGTGGCGATAACGGTGGCGATTGCGGTCGTCGTGGCGGCGATGATCCCGTTGGAAGCCGCCTTGTTGGGGTTGTGGCCTCTGCTGAGAACCGTCCCGGCGCTGGCCCCCGTTCTGCTCAGGACCTCGCGGACCATCATGACGCATCCCGTCCCGCGCTGGGCCTTCTTGAGGATGGCCCGCCCCCGGTTGATGATCGCCTTGGCGCTCGTGGCCTCCCTGACCTCCGCGCCGACGTCTCCTTTGGCGAGCCATGCTGATGCTCCAGAATGAGTTCAACCCAAGAGAGCGAGAGCCGGACATGCACCGTGGGTCCCGTCAAACTTGCAGGACCACCCTCAGCCCCCTTGGGGCGCGGGAGCATAACAACCAAGGGCATGGGCTCTGCCTCTAACATCATGCCCGCCCATGCCTGCCGTATTCGTGCATCCTAGTGAGTCCCGTGGAGTCCTGCCCCTCGAAGCGCCTCTATCCAAGAGTGTTGCGCTCCGCGCCCTCGTGGCTGCAAGCATCGCCGCAGGCGGATCCCTGCGCATGCCGCGCCCGTGGCCAGATGACGTGGTGCTGATGGTGAGCGCGTTGACGGCACTCGGCGTGCGCTTCGAAGAACGGAATGACACTCTCCACGTTCTCGATGGGCTCGACCGTTCGGCCACCAGCCCCATCAGTCTCGATGCCGGGGAGGGTGCAGCACCAGCGCGCTTTCTGCTCGCACTGGCAGCGGGGCTCAGTCGGCCCGTCACCGTCTCGGGCCACGGCCGCCTGCCTCAGCGGCCATTCGCTGCACTCAGCAAGGCGCTCGCCGACCTCGGAGTTCAGGTTCGTGGCGGGCCCGGTCTGCCCCTCACAGTGACTGGGCCGACGAGTTCGGGGCGTGTGGCCATCTCCACGGACGAGAGCACGCAATTTCTGTCCGGGCTCATGTTGGCGGGGCCGCTCCTTGGTGGACTCGAGGTGCTTCTTCCCTCAGGGTGGACTTGGCGCGGTTACGCCGCCTTGACGCGTCAGGTGATGGCCGCGTTTGGAGTGGACGTCGAAGATCCATGCCGCATGGGCCGCGGCGCGGCTTACGCCCCAACGCACTACGCCGTGGAGAGCGATTGGTCCGGCGGGGCTGTGCTCTTGGCTGCTGGCGCCATCCTCGGCCGCGACGTGGTCGTCCCCGCGTTGAACCTCGGCAGTGCCCAGCCGGATGCCGCTGTGGCAGATCTGTTGACGTCCATGGGTTATTCCGTGACCCCATGGGACGGGGGAGTGCGTCTAGAAGGCAAGGCGATGCAGGGCATCCATGCCGACCTCACGGATACCCCTGACCTCGCCGCCGTGCTCATTCCCCTCGCCGCCATGCTGCCTTTCGAATCTCGATTGGCAGGGCTAGGAAAACTCCGCCTGAAGGAGAGCGACCGGCTGGACGCGTTGACGCAAATGATTGCGGAATATGGGGCTTATGCCTCTCTCGAGGATGAAGCGTTGACGGTGCGCGGGATCGAGGAACCAGCTTCAGGGCTGCTCAAGATCAGAACTCACGGCGACCACCGCATGGCCATGGCTGGAGCCCTGTTGGGGCTTCGGCGGCCCGTTGAAATCGACGACGCCACCTGTGTCACGAAGTCGTTCCCCAAGTTCTTTCACCAATGGCCCGGGGCCACAGGTCTAGGCCAAGACTCTTGAGCATTGCGCAACCCGAAGTGCCAACGATTGCGCCTGCACGCGGTGTCCGCGAACGGCACGTCGGGCTCTCGAAGGCCGGTCCCTTGCTACTCGGGGCGTGAAGGGCATGATCGCGGGCGTGCCCCGCGCCACCCTTGAACGTTGCCAACAGCCGGCGGCCTTGGTCGGCTGAACCCCACGCCCGTTGCAGCGTCCAAAGAGCAGGGCCCTCTGCGCCTCTTGACGTCGGAAAGGAATCCTCATGCGCCTCTTGCGCTCCATGCCGTTGGTCGTTGTGCTTGGCTCGATGGTGCTCGCGGCTTCGGCCTTTTGGTTGCTCGACACCAACGAGGAGTCCTTGCGCCAAGGGCGAGAACACATGGCCTCGCGCCGTTGGGCTGAGGCACTGACCGCTCTCGCTCAGGTGCAGGGTGACGCAGTGAGTTCGCGCACCGTGCTGGAGGCGCGTTTGCTGGAAGCGCGAGCGAAGCTGCTTTCCGGTGCAGCCAAGGAGGCCATGGAGGCTGCGCGCACCCTAGCGGACTCGCTACCTCTGGAGCATCCCGGCAAGGGCCGCGCGCACGGAGTGCTTTCGGATGCGTTGATGGAATCCGGTTTGCGTGATGAAGCTGCGCGGGTTCTTGGCGACATGGCGCGCGGCGTCTTGTCTGACGCTCACAAGCAGCGCGTGGCGGGCTACTACTTAATGGTGGCGAAGTCCCTCGAAGAAGGAGAGCCAAGTGGTGATCCTCTGCGACCGGGCAAAGCACCCAATCCAGCGGCAGCCGCGGAGATGTCTCGCTGCGCGTTGGAAGTCCTCACCGGCGGCAAGCCGTTCGGCGCGGTGACCGTGGCCCGCGCCCGCCAACTCCTCGCAGCCAACGCGCCGCAGCAAGCCATTCCAGAGCTGCGCGAGTTGCTGAAGGGCAAGGATCTTGCGGACAAGCTGGTGGCCGAGGCGCGATTCCTCCTAGCGCGCGCAGAGAGTGTGACGGGCGCACAGGCGGAGGCTCGTACGACCCTGAACCTCCTGCTCAGCATGGCTTCGGTGGAAGAGACGCCTTTCGCCGCCGAAGGTCGCGTGCTCCTTGGCGACGCACTCACGGCGTTGGGCGATCCTGAGAGTTGGCAGCAGGGCCTTGCGGCGTGGAAGAGCTTCCTCGAGCGTCATCCCGATCACGCCCGTGCGCCGGAAGTACGCCAGCGCATTGCGCAGGCGTGCCTGTCCGCGGAACTGCTCCCTGAAGCCATCGCGGCCTTCAAAGTTGTGGCTGCCGATGCGGGAGCCAAGCCCGAAGTGCGCGCCGCCGCCGCATTCACCTGCGGCTTGTGTGCACGGCGCATGGAAGCGTTTGATGATGCTCGCACGGCGTTGCAGCAGTACATCGCGGCTTGGCCAGATCACCAAGACGTTCCTGAAGCGCAGGCGTTACTGCCAGCGTTGCTCGTAGAAAAGGCCGCGATGCTGCGCAGGAAGAAGGAAGACGCCGCCGCGTTAGCCGCGCTGCAACAGTGCTTGCAGGAGTATCCGCTTGCCGAGGGAGCGGCGGCAGTTGCGGTAGAGACCGGGGTGATCCTGAGGCACATGAAGCGCTTCGATGACGCTGTGCTGGCGTTTGCGGCGGCGAGAGACCGGTATCGCGAGCACGCGCCAGAAGATGCGGCGCAGGCCGGTTTGCTGCTGGGCGCTGTGGAGGGGGACCACCGCAATAACTTCGAAGCCGCTGTCGCCGCTTGGAAACTGGTGGTCGAGCGTCACAACGGCACAGAGGCTGCGGCAGAGGCCCAACGTCGGATCGCTGAGTTGGAGTCGGTGGAGCTCGCGTTGAGTGTGCCGCGCATGTTTGCGCCCGCCGAAAAACCCGTCGTGGCGCTGCGTTCGCGCAACATCAAAGCGGCCACGTTCCGCGTGGTGAAGCTTGATGCGCGCGAGTACTTCGTGCGCCGCGGAACTCTGCTGGGCGCCGAAAACCTAGAAGTCGAACTTGTGAAAGCGGACCGCACGCTCAACTTCGACGTGCCGCAGTGGCGCCGCTACGTCCGCACGGATCTTGAAATCCCGCTCACTCGCGAAGACGGCACAGCGCTCGGTGAGGGGGCCTACCTCGTGAACGTTGAAGCCGAACAGCGGCGCAGTGTGGTGCTGGTGCTCATCTCATCGTTGCGCGTGGTCGTCAAAGAGGCACCCACCGAGGTGTTTTGCTGGGTCGTGGATGCTGCGAGCGGTTTGCCTCGGGAAGGAGTTGAACTCCTGCTGCGTGGCGCCGCGGGTGAACACGCGTTGCGCACGGACAAGGATGGTGTGGCGCGTCTCGCGCACAAATCCACCCAAGGCCGCACCGAGGTTCTCGCGCTAGCAGGCGACTCCGTCGCTCCCGGCATGCCCATGGAGCCTGCGAAGGCCACGAAGGCCGCCCCCACGGCGCGCGCGTCGTTCCTGTTGGATCGACCGCTGTATCGCACAGGCGCCGAAGTGCGCTGGCGTGCGTTGATCCGCGATGTCGATGCAGGCGTTTTTCGCGCTCCGAGTCAGGTGGAGGCGAGTGCGCAAGTTCTCGACGCCCGCGGGCGTGTGCTCGGCGAAGACGTGGTGAACTGCGATGCCTTCGGTTCGTGCCATGGAAGCTTCCGTCTGCCGGAGGCTGGCGAAACGGGCGAACATCGCTTGCTCCTGCGACTCGGCAAGCAGCAGTTCGAGCATCGCTTCAGCGTGGAGGAGTACAAACGCCCCGACATGCTGGTTGACGTGACGCCAGCAGCGCGCGTGGTGCGGCCAGGAGAGCGTTTGGATTTCTTGGTGAAGGCGCGCTACTTCTTCGGGGGCGCTCCGCAGCAGGTGGCTTTCGAGTGGCGCGCATGGCGTGAGTCATGGACGCCCGACAAGCAGCGCTATCTCGCCCACGCGTGGTACTTGAAGGCCGTAGAGGCCTCGAAGCCCCCGCGCGCGCAGGCGGGCATGCAATACCTAGGCTCCGGCGCCGGGACGCTCGATGCCGAAGGCGCTGCACGCTTCACCTTAGACACTGCAGCGGATGGCAAGAACTCGCGGTACGTAGTGCAGGTGCTCGTGCGTGACACCACCGGCAATCTCTCGCAGGGAGGTGGCATGGCGTTCGCTGCTCCCGTGGATCGCTTTGCGGTGGTTCTGCCCGCGCAAAAGACATGGCGCGCGGGTGATGAAATCGAAGTGCGCGTGGTCTCAGCAGACCAGGGGCACGCAGCTGTCGCAACGCGTGGAGTCCTCTCAGCCTTGAGGCGAGTCGAAGGCTCTGCGGGTGGATTCGAGAGCGAGGCTCGCGTCGATGTCGATACGGGAGTCGGTGGCGAATCAACGCTGCGCATGCGGCTGAACCGCGCGGGCGAATACCGCTTGCGTTTCGAGGGCAGCGATGGTCGCGGAACCGCAGTGGTGGCCGAAGCGCGCACCACATTGACCGGCGAGCGCCCCGATCTTGCCCAAGAAGCGTTGCTGCGCTTTGAGAGCGAAACGGCACTCGGTGGTGCCGAGACCAATGTGCACTTGTCGCTGCCGCGTGCAGGTCGTCCTGTGCTCATGACGGTGGAGGGCGAGGGCATTCTGGATTGGTTCATCATGACGCCCGAAGCCAAGGAGAGCGTCCGCCGCGTGCTGATGAAGGAAGCCTGGGCACCCAACATCACGCTAGCGGTGGCGGCGCCTCACGACGGCAAACTGCTGACCAGCGAAGACCAGATCATTGTGCTCACCTACGTGGATGTGAAGGTCACGCCGGAAAAGGCCCGCGCGCTGCCGCGCGAGAAAATGAAGGTCGGCATCAGCACCAAGGACCAGTTGGGGAGAGCTGTTCCGGCCAGTGTGGCGGTGCGTGTGGTGGATCAGGCTCTCAGCGATCTTGCTGAAGGGGCCCAAGACCCGCGCGTGGTGTTCCATCAGGATTTGCGCGAACACCTCGTTCGCACGGGATCGAGTTTCACTTGGCGCAGCAGCGGCGAGACGCGCTTTCTCGACCCAGATCTCTTGAAGCTTGCGACAGAGTCCAAGTTGCGCGAACTGGAACTCAATGTCGCGGGCAAGGCGGGGGAGCCAGTGCCGACCTTGGGTGGCCGGCTGCGCACTGAACTTGCGGCGCGCGGACGGGATGAAGGCGGGCTCGCTGAAGACAGGTCCAAGGACCTGATGGAAGAGCTAGAGGATCTCGAGAAATCGGATGCTCCCGCTGAGAAGGCGAAGGACAGCGTGATGGTGGGGCAAGGCGCAGGTGCGGGGGGCGGAGGCAGAAAGACCGGGGCCGCGTTCGGGGGCCGCTCCGCATTGAAGCAAGCGCCTCGTGCTGGCGGCAGCCCGGCGCCTGGGCATCGTCCTCAGGCTCCCGAAGCGCCACCCGCTGCTGAAGCCGAGTCGCGCGCGTTGCGGCGCAGCAAGCAGGAGGCAGATTACAAGCGCTCTGATGACCCTGATCGCGGTGGGCGCTTGGCGTGGGGCGACAAGAACTTCGACGATGCTCAGCGCGATGCGTTTGCGAATGCCGCCAACGACCAGCACCTAGGCTTTCTGGGCGGCTTGTTGCCCATCGTGCCGGATTTGGTGCGCCAGCGTTTCGCGGATGTGGCGGCCTTCTGGCCAGACCTCATCACGAACGCGGATGGCATTGCTGAGCGCGAATTGGAGCTGCCGGACAACCTGACGAGCTTTGATTGCACCGCGAGCGGCATGACTGTGGGCCTAGGCAGTGGCCTTGGGAAGGCTCGCATCACCGTGAGCAAGCCTGCCATCGCACGCATTGACGGTCCGCGCTTCCTCGCGACGGGCGACGCCCTCGCACTGCCCGTGGAAGTGCGCAACAACCTAGAGTCTGCGGGCCGATTCCGCACGCAGTTCAGCAGCAAAGTTCGCTTGGTGGCTGAAGTGTCGGGCCAAGATTCCGGTGATCTCGAGGTGCCAGCGCTCGGAGCCGCGACGCACGAGTTCAACCTCAGGGCTGTGGGCCAAGGCGCCGCCATGCTCTCGGTGGCAGCGCGCTCAGCAGAGGCTCATGACGCGCTCGAACAAGCGCTGCCGGTGATGGCGTTCGGCGAACCTTGGCGTTTCGCGCGCACGGAAGACAGCGTTCGCGATCGCACGGAGTGCAGCGTGGATATTCCGGCGGGCCTAGTGGCGGGCAGCCTTTCTGCGACTGCCGTCATCCACGCAGGCATGGCCGCAGAACTTCTCGAAGGCTTGCAGTTCTTGGCGCAAGCGCGGTACGGATGCTTGGAGCAGGGCCTCTGGCGTTTCCTCACGGCGGCGCAACTGCAAGAGGCCTTCCGAGCCGCGGGCAGACCGCTGCCGCTAGATGCTGCTGAGCTGCGGCGCGATGTGCAGCATGGCTTCACGCAGCTCTTGGCACACCAAACTGCCGATGGCGCCTTCGCATTCTGGCCCGGTGGTAACGCCGATGCGTTCAGCACTGCGCAGGCCTTGAGCGCCATCGCGTGGCTTGAAGCTGCGGGATACACCGCGCCGCCGGGAATGCGGCAATCCGCTCTCAATGGCGCAACGCAATTCCTCGGGCGCGCGGCGTTGGAGCCGGATGCGCGCGCTGCCTTGGTGGAAGCGCTCTACGCCTGCGGAGCCAAGCCGGAGGCACAGTTCAACGCGGTGTACCGCGAGCGAGCAGCGCTGAGTGCGGCGGCGTTCGCGCGTCTGGTGCTGGCTTCTGCTCGCACGGGCAACCCCGGACAGCGTGTTGCGCTGTTGCAAGAACTGCTGCAAAAGCGAATGCCTAGCGGTGATTTCGCTGGTCGTGGCGCAGGACATTGGCACACCGAGGCGCTGGAGGCGAACGCGCTTGTATTGATCGCTTGTCGCGTTGCGGATGCAGGCCCGGAAGTGTCCAAGACCCTCGCCGCGCGGGTGCGCTCTCAGTTGCGTACGCGCTCCGGAGGCACCAAGGCCGTGGCGCTGGCCGTAGAGGCCCTCGCGCTGCATATTCAGGATGAAGGCGGCTTGGCGGCGGATAGCGAAGTCACGCTGTCCGTGGATGGCACGCGGGTGGCTTCGGGCCGGCTGAGTGCGACGCAACCGCTCGTGGCACTGACGATTCCCGCCTCGACTCTGAGCGCAGGCAAGCATCAACTCTCCGTCGTGCGCCAAGGCGGAGGCGAAGTGAGTGTCCGTTTCCTCTGCCGCGCCGTGCTGCCCGCGGAGAGTGTTGCCGCTGCAGGCAATGTGTTGGAAGTTTCTCGGCGCATCACTGCGTGGCGAGACCCGTCGGCCGCAGATGCCGAGCACTTGCCGGGCTGGTCCATCGTGCGCCCCGAAGAGCGCCCGAAGAATGCACCCCTGCCGCAGCTGCGTGAAGCGCTCGCGGGCTCCAAGGTCGGCGTTGAGATTGTGGTGCGCGCCCGCGAGGACTGTGCGCACGTGGTGATTGAGGATCCCTTACTCGCAACGCTCGAACCCATCTTGGACGCAGTGACCGGACGCGTGGATCGGCACGAACGACGCGATCACCAAATGCGTTTCTTCAAGAACTCGCTCCGCAAGGGCGAAGTTGTGGTGATTCGCTATCCCGCATGGGTCGTTCACGCGGGACAGTTCCGCGCCCTGCCTCCGCAGGCAGAAGAGATGTACGACGCAACGCGCTATGGACGAGGGCAGTCCGCAGCTCTGAGCGTGGTGGCATCGCCAACGTTGCTGGCCGCCACGCCCACTCGCGAACTCACGCCCGATGAGCTCTGGGACGGAGCGCGCCGCGATTTCCGCGAACAACGTTTCGCCGCGGCAGGCGACACGGTGGATGCCCTTCTCGCGCGCTGGAAGTTGGTGGATGCAGTCCACGATGAAGCCTTGGAGATTCTGTTGCGCTCGCGCCTCGTGACCGAGGACCACCGCACAGCGGTACGTGCGCGCGAGGAACTCGCCATGCGTGCTCCGGGGCGTCTGCAACTGAACGCGCCGGACCGCGAGCGCATGGCTGCCGCTTACCTTGCGGTGGGTGATCCCGTGACGGCCCGCAGCCTTTGGCAGGACGTGGTCTTGGAGGGCTTCCAAGGCGAGTTGGCCGTGGCGCGGACTTGGCGTGAGCTTGGCTTGGCCCAACCGGCACTGCATCAGTTGCGCGACGCCTTGTTGCGTTACCCCGCAACAGGCTCTGTGATCGACGAAGAGCGAGTTCTCGCGGATTGGCAACTGGCAACGCGCGATCCCAAGGCGCCGCCTGAACTAGTCGATCAGCGGGCCCATCTTTGGCAGGACGCGTTGGACACGTGGCTCGACTTGATGGCGTGGCATCCGGCAACTGCTGTGGCTGAGGATGCCGCGTGGCGACGAGTGGCGATGTATGCGCAACTCGGTGCCGGCGAGGCGATGGTGCGCGAAGCGTCCCGCTACCGCGCGGAGTTCGCGAATCATGGCCGCGCGGATGAGATCGCCATGGCCGAGGCACGCATGCTCTACGAGCTGCGGCGTTTCCCTGCGGCGAAGGATCTAGCGCGGCGCGTGGAAGCCGAGGAATGGCCGAGGCGCACGAACCAAGGCACGGTGGCTCCCGCGCGCAGCTCCTCACGTTGGATGGCTGGTTGGTTACTCGGCCAGTTGGCCCACGTCGAGGGCGACTACCAAGAGGCAGTGAAGTGGTATGGCGCGGTGAAAGATGAAGTGCCCGCAGCTCGCGAGAGCCATGCCTTCTTCACGCGCGCCGAATTGCAAGCGCCCGCCATCGCACAGAGCAAGACGGGAGTCACCTCCGGCTTCGCCGTGACGGCCAAGAACATCGAGAAGCTCACCGCGCGTCTCCACGCGGTGGACCTTCTCGTGCTCTTTGCGGTGAAGAAGGACTTCGCAAACGTGGTCACGGCAGAATTGCCAGGCCTGCCCGCAGCCGCGCGCCTCGAACAAGCATCGGGGTTGCAGCCGTTCACGCGGGGCGAAGTTCAGCTCGACCTCGGACGACGCGAGCCGGGTGCGTGGTTGGTGGTGCTCGAGGGCGGCGGCAAGACGGCTTCCACGCTGCTCCTTGTCTCCGACGCGCAACTCGTTTGTCAGCGCGAGAATGGCACCATTCGTTGCCAGTTCACGGGCAAGGACAACAAGCCGGTCGCAGGGGCTCGCGTGAAAATGGCCCATGGTGGGCGCATTGTTCAGAGTGGGGAGACAGACCTGCGGGGCATGTTGGATCTGCCCGACCCCGGTTCCGGTGAGGTCACGCTTGTGGCCGAGCAGGGCGCGGCGGTCGGGGTGGTGCGCCTGCCCTGACGCTCTTGGATCGCGGACGGCCTTCAGTACCTTGAGGGCCGTCCGGAGTGCACCATGGCTGACAAGAACAACAAGTTTGCAGACAACGTCGCTGGCAAGTTCTACGTGGACAAGGAGTGCATCCTTTGCTCCCTGTGCGTGGATATCGCTCCTGACAGCTTCAAGGAATCCGACGACGGCGATCACGACTTCGTCTACAAGCAGCCCGTCACGGAAGAAGACATCGAGAAGTGCCGCGACGCCATGAAGCAGTGCCCCGTTGACGCCATCGGCGAAGACGGCGACAGCTGATTTCGCCCCTGCGCGCTCGGGGGTGATCTCGCTTCGCCTCGCCGTTCGGATGCACTCACAGGCTCGGCTCCGCGAGACCCCCTTCGCGCTCCGGGGCGAGGTGAGGGCTTCGCCCCTGCGCGCTCGGGGGTGATCTCGCTTCGCCTCGCCGTTCGGATGCACTCACAGGCTCGGCTCCGCGAGACCCCCTTCGCGCTCCGGGGCGAAGCCGCTAGCGGCGAAGCGATGCGAGCGGCGGGGGTGAGGCGCAACTTCGGCTTGATGCGCGAAGCGAGCTGTGAAGCACCGTCAGTTTCAGGAGCGGGGTAGGGCGAGCGCGCAGTGCCGCGTGGAGCCGAACCCCCGCCGAGCGCAGCGCGGTCATCACTCATTCACCGCACGCGCGCTTCGGGGCGAGGTGAGGGCTTCGCCCCTGCGCGCTCGGGGGTGATCTCGCTTCGCCTCGCCGTTCGGATGCACTCACAGGCTCGGCTCCGCGAGACCCCCTTCGCGCTCCGGGGCCGATGAGCTTCGCCCCTGCGCGCTCGGGGGTGATCTCGCTTCGCCTCGCCGTTCGGATGCACTCACAGGCTCGGCTCCGCGAGACCCCCTTCGCGCTCCGGGGCGAAGCCGCTAGCGGCGAAGCGATGCGAGCGGCGGGGGTGAGGCGCAACTTCGGCTTGATGCGCGAAGCGAGCTGTGAAGCACCGTCAGTTTCAGGAGCGGGGTAGGGCGAGCGCGCAGTGCCGCGTGGAGCCGAACCCCCGCCGAGCGCAGCGCGGTCATCACTCACTCACATCACTCGCGTTCTTGTGCGCGACAGGCTTCGCCCCTCCGCGCTCGGGGGTGATCTCGCTTCGCCTCGCCGCTCGGATGCACTCGAAGGCTCGGCTCCGCGAGACCCCCTTCGCGCTCCGGGGCGAAGTGACTCGTTGCGTAGCGCTCCGGGCCGATCCGTGGACTTCGCCCCTTCACGCTCGGGGGTGATCTCGCTTCGCCTCGCCGCTCGGATGCACTCGAAGGCTCGGCTCCGCGAGACCCCCTTCGCGCTCCGGGGCGAAGTGACTCGTTGCGTAGCGCTCTGGGGCGAGGCGACTAGCGGCGTAGCGCTGCGAGGTGGCTAGAGGGGTTGCCTAGAAAACGAAAGCGGCGACGCCGCGCGTTGCGACGTCGCCTCCCGCGAGCGCTCCCGCGTGGCTTGCACGCGGGGCTCAGCGTCGCGCAGGCCGTGCCACCGCGCGGCTACCAAGCCGCGCGATCAACAGGGGCTGCGCCTCGTGGTCACCAGTGTGTGATCACGATGTAGGTGTAGGGATAAGCACCAGCGGTGGGATTCGGGAAGTCATCGAGGACGATCCAATCCGTGCCGGTGGCGATGAACGGGCCATCTGGATCCAAGGCGGGCTGCGTTGCAGTGCCGGGGATCCCGCTTGCGCCCGCAAACGAGCATGTGCCGGGCCCGCCGTCATCTTGATCGACGATGAACGAGCCGATGAACGGAGCCGTGGCGCTGCCTTGGCCGTGGTGCAGCCACGTGTCTTGCAGCTGATTGGGGTAGTACCACTGTTGCGAGTTGGGCTGCCCGGCAGGGGTGTAGCAGAGCGCTGCCGGAGTCGGCGGAAGGCCCGAGCACTGGGTCAGGATTTGGCCGCTGACGAGGTCGATCTCGCCGGCGAACACCTTCATCGCTGTGCCAGGCGTCACGCCCACGGCCTTGTAGTAGTCCACTTCACCCGGAGCGTTCTTCTGGCCAATCACTGCTTGATGCCCGCCCGGAGCTGCGAACATACCCGACGGGATGTTGCTCGCCGTGCCGCCGTAGCCGCCACCGCTCACTTCCATGCCGATGTTCGAGGGTGTGCAGAACACCCACGATTCCATTTGGTCAGCGCTCGGTGTGTAGGTGCCACCCGTGCTGGTGATGATCATGGGGCCCGCGATGGTCGGAACGTGGGAGGGCAGGAGCGAGAAGAGAATCTCATTTGGGCGCACCGCAAGAATGTCCACAGCGATTCCGTTCACCGTGGCGGTGGTGGCGCCGCCGATGGTGGCGTTGAAGTTCGCGCCGAGAGCGCTGAATAGTGTGCCGTTGTGCATGCCGGGGCCGCTCGCGGCTTGCCCGTTGTTGGGGCAGATGGAGTCGCGGGCGTAGGGGAAGAGGGCCGAGGTGCTAGGCGGAACCGGAGTCACCGTCACACCAACATACGGCGCCATGCGTGGCGCGCCGAGGGGCGTGGTGACCGTGTTCTGTTGGCCGATGTCATTGCGCGCGGTCATGGTGGCCATGACAGGCGAGGTCGGGTCGATGGTCACGCCCTGCGCATAGAAGTACATGCCCGTGGGCATGGCCGGCAGGCCGTAGGGCACAACGATGGGAGCAACCACACCAGGATTCGGAGCCGTGAAGATTCCGATGCCGTCGTAGATCGTGGTGACGGGCAGAGTGAGGTTGAGGTCCAAGCTGCCGATGGGCAGATTCATGAAGCCGGTCATGGGGCTGCCGAGGAACAACGCCACGGGCATCCCTGTAGCGCCGTTGTGGGTGCTGGTCGCGACGACGCCTGTGCCGTGCCAGTGCTCAATGGGGCCGAGGCCGTAACCGTTGGTCCCTTGGGACAGCGAGCTGCCGATGGCGTTGGGTGCACCACCACGGGGCGGCGCGGTCGTGATTTGCAAACAGGTGGGTGCTGGCACAGCCTGCGCGAACAGCAACGAAGCTGTTCCGAGCATGGCGAAACAAAGGGACGATGGCTTCATCTCAGATCTCCTTACGACTGTTAGCCGTGAATTCAGGAAGAGCGATGACGGTGCTCACGGGGAACCGTGAAGCAACGGCGATCTTGCACCAGCTGAGGCATGGCCCGCAAGTCACGCAAGCGCGTTATTTCCCACACGTCGCTCCGTCGCACTCGCGGGATTGTGCTTGACGTGTGCAAACAGCCCGCCTTACGCTGCACGAGGCTCCCCATTCTTCGAGCCTCATGGAGATTAGGCCATGTGCTGTTCACGCGTTGCGTTGAGTGCAATCCTTGCAATGGCATGTCTTTCCGGCGGCATGATGGCGCAACTCCAACCCGGAGACGCGGTCATTTTGACCAGCACGGGACTCACCCATGTGCGCGGCGGCACCCCGACACCCGTGGTGCCGGTTCCCATCGACGGCAATCTCCTGCCGACCTATTGGGGTGATGCGTCACTAGAGTGGGTGCCAGGCCAACATGCCGTTCTCGTGGGTTCTGACGTCGCGCCCTTTGGGCTCTACTTCGTGGACTTCACCAACAGCCTCAGCGCGCCCACCAGCAAGCTCATCGGCCTCGGCGTCGGCGGCATCCGCGACATCGACACGGTGCCGCAAACAGGCGACATGCTCATTCTGCAGTCCATCACGCAGGGCATGGGACGTATCGACAGACTTGCGGCGCCTGTGAGCGCAACGAGCGTGCTCACCACCGCGACACCGTTCGCCACTAACTTGCCCATCGGAAACGCAGACTACATGGCGGTGGCGTCACCCACCGCCGTCATCGTGGGCGGCGTAGCCAATATCTATCGCGTGATGTCTGGCAGCACCGGCACATCCACCACGCTGACGCCAACCGGCAGTTGGTTCTATTCCGCGGAGAGCATCGACATCGATCCTCTGACCGGCGACTTGTATGTGGCTTGTTTCAATCCGGATTACGTGCGGCGCTTGGTGCTCAACGCGGCGGGCACGAACTATTCCGACATGGGCAATGTGCTAGCGCTGCCCGAAGTGGACGGACCGGATGACGTGGAGTTCGACTCATTGACGGGCACCGTATTCGCGATTGCTAGAAACGGTGGCGCGATCGGTGGGGTGCCCGTGGGTGTGCAACCTGGGAACGACAACGTCATCATGGGAGCGAGCCCGCTGACACCCATTGGCACAAGCACACTCACGTTGACGCCGCTGCCCGTTACAAACAGCGGATTTTTCCCGAACTTCACTTTGGTCGGCGCGCTCGGGGCCGCTCAGGTGCAGATTGCAGGTGTGGGCTGCAACGGCAGCAACGGCCTGGCTCTGAATCTTGCAGCCAACGGAATGCCAGCCATTGGCTCCACGACCTTCGGACTCACGCTTAGCAATGCGCCCGCAGGAAGCTTCGCTTACTTCTTCCTCGCTCTAGGCCTCTCGCCGGCCCCCATGCCGGTCTCCGCAAGCTGCAATTTGTTTATTGATCCGACCTCACTGTTCGCATTCATGAACGCAGGCATCTCGCCGCTTGGGCCATTCCCCACGGGCGCAGGCTTCTTCACCTTGCCGACGCCGATTCCCAATCAGGGTTCACTGCTCGGTGGATCCATCGCCGTGCAAGCAGCCTGTCTCGATGCCGTGCCGGGTGGATTCACCACCAGCAACGGCCTCTTGCTCATCTTCGGCTACTGAGCTTGGTCACGCCGGCGGCGCGCTGCGAGCGTGCCGCCGCGCGCGCCACCACTCCACCACCACCGGCAGCACGGAAATGATGATGATGCCGATGATGACGAGCTCAAAGTTTTTCTTCACAAGCGGGATTTCGCCGAACGCGAGGCCAGCGCCCAAGAGGCTTGCAACCCAAATGAGTGCGCCGAGCACATTGAAGGCGGCGAAGCGTCGATAGCTCATTCGCCCGATACCCGCGACGAATGGCGCAAAAGTTCGCACGATGGGAACGAAGCGCGCCAGCACAATGGCTCGCCCACCGTACTTCTCATAGAACGCTTGCGCACGCAAGAGGTGATCGCGATTGAAGAGGCGCGAGCGCGTACTGCTGAACACGCGCGGCCCGAGGCGCTTGCCGATGGCGTAGTTCACCGCATCGCCGAGAATCGCTGCGCTGGTGAGCACTCCGAAGGCCATGAGAGGGTCAATGTTCGAATCGGGATGCGCGGCGAGCGCTCCTACAGCGAACAGCAAAGAATCACCCGGAAGAAAGGGCGTGATCACCAGCCCCGTCTCGGCGAAAACAATGGCGAAGAGCAAGCCATGCAACCAAGGCCCCATCTCTGCCGCCCACGTGGCGAGATGCTGATCGAGGTGCAGCACGATGTTGAGAATGTCGCTCATGGGCGGCGGGAGACTATCACTGCGCGGGCTTGGGTGCGCTGCGTTGGCGGCGCAGAGCCAAGCCGAGGATCAGCAAGGCCACGAGCAGAAGCGTGGCCGCGAATCCACGCAGCAAGGGCGGATGAGCGGAATTGAGCGTGTCCCGCACGAGGGCCGTGAGCGTGAGCGCCAGCACGAACAGCATAGGCAGCGCGATGTACCAGCGTGCGCGGCGCTCCGCGCGCAGCCAAGCGAAAATGGCGACAAGGGACAGCCCAGCCACGAGTTGATTGCTAGCGCCGAACACGCGCCACGCTGCGTTGTAGTCCGTGCCGCTGAGCAACACTGTTGCAGGCAGCGCCAGCGTGATGAGGGTGGCGGTGAGTCCGTTCAGCGTCCGGCCTGTCAGACCGCGCCAAAGCTCCTGAAGGATGTGGCGCCCCAAACGCGCGCAAACATCTAGCGTGTCGTAGATGAATGTGGCAAGAGCTAGAAAACCAAATTGCAATCCAAGATGCACAGGAATACCGAGTTCCGCCGCGAAGCTGGCGATGCCCGTGGCGAAGATGCTGCTCGGATCGAGTGCCGCTGTCGTTCCAGGCAGGTGCGCAGGCGCGAGCATGAAGGTGGCAATAGCGATCACAGCCACCAGTCCTTCGAGCAACATGGCCCCGTAGCCAATGCTGTGGAGGTGGCCCTCGCGCGAGACCTGCTTGCTCGTCGTGCCGGAGCACACCAAGCCGTGAAAACCAGAGCAGGCTCCGCAAGCAATGGTGACGAAGAGCACGGGGAATAGCGGCTGCGCGGGTGCTTCGATCCACGCGGGCGCGTGCACGGGAGCATCCGAGAGAAACAGGCCCAGGACGCCCACCGCGAGAAAAATCCACAACAAGGCGCCGCCTAAGAATCCGCGCGGTTGCAGGAGGAGTGGCACGGGCATCACACTGGCGAGTGCGCAATAAGCGAGGATGAGAATGACCCACACGCGCCATGTATCAAGCCCGCCCATCGTTTCAGGCAGTGCGAGCGGCCACAACGTGCCCAGCCAGAGGATCAACAACAGCGCGGCGAGACCAAGTGGCATCAACCAACGTGCTGAGCAGCCCGCGCGCGACTGCAACCAACCCATGGCCAGCGCGAGCCCGAGATAGAGCAAGCTGCTCGTGGCGACGGCTGGCCCGGGCACGAGACTTGCACCTTCAATGTCGAGTTGCCCACGCAAGAAAGCACGGGCCGTCACATCGGTGAAATTGATGACCACCAAGCCGAGAGCGAGCCAGATGAATGCTGTGAACAGCACCCAAGCTTCGCGGCCTAGATACTGACGCACCATTTCGGCCATGGTGTGTGCGCCATGGCGCACGCTGCTCGTGAGGGTGGCGAAGTCATGCACGGCGCCGATGAAGACGCAGCCCAAGAGCACCCAACACAGCGCGGGCATCCAACCGAAGACCGAAGCGGCCATGATGGGCCCCACGATGGGCCCCGCCGCTGAGATGGCGCTGAAGTGCTGCAAGAACAACTCGCCTCGGGGCGTGGGCACGAAGTCGGTGCCATCCCGCATGGAGTGAGCTGGTGTCTCGCGCGCGTCATCGACGCCGAAGCGCCTAGCGACCCAGCGGCCGTAAAGCAGATACGCCGTCGCGAAAATCGCAAGCGCGATCGCCCCTAGTTCCCACAGCAGCAAATCCATGCCCGCGAGAGCCTATCCGCGCTCCGGGGCGCAACGAGACTCGCCCCTGCGCGCTCGGGGGTGATCTCGCTTCGCCTCGCCCTCGGATGCACTCGCAGGCTCGGCTCCGCGAGACCCCCTTCGCGCTCCGGGGCGAGTCGAGGGTTTCGCCCCTGCGCGCTCGGGG
>Ga0233425_10001110_pt1 | contig 62937 bp, 95 predicted proteins | sample Watercolumn_Towu_2_FD_181712 | JGI IMG/M metagenome (GOLD analysis project Ga0233425, IMG submission 181712) | Freshwater microbial communities from Lake Towuti, South Sulawesi, Indonesia - Watercolumn_Towuti2014_140_MG | ecosystem: Environmental > Aquatic > Freshwater > Lake | place...
CATTGGGTTGAGTCTATTAAAAAAGAAAGGATTAGTCCAATGTTCAAGAAAACGAGTTTTTTTGTGGCGGGCCTGCTGGCCCTGACTCTGGTAGGCGGCTGCTGCTCCACCCCTAACGGCCCGGCCCAGGCTAAGATCACTATGGGGCTTGTGCAGGATGCTTATTATACCACCAGCGGCATTCTCAAACCGCAGATCAAGGAAATGGAAAGAGCCGATATTTACGTTGCTATGGGCATTGCGGCGGCTGATGCGGCCTTGGCTTTAGCCGGTCAGCTTACGCAGCAGTATTGTCCCGATCCAGCTAAGGTGGCCCAGATGAACACTGCTGCGGCTTCTGCGATTGCGGCAGTGGGGAAGGCGAGGGTGAAATGAGAGCCATCATCCTTATCCTGGTCCCGGCCCTGATGTTCCTGTTCGGCTGCCATCCGAATAGGTTCTTTTAAGGCAAATTTACCAAAGGGAGGTTTTATGGACCATGACCCGGAAAGTCCTGAAACAAGTCGGACACTGGTCCTGTGCCGGGGTTCTCCCGGTGGAGGAGATGAAAGGGGTTCTCCTTCAGGTGATTGCCTTTGTGGGTATGACACCGGCTAGGGGGCCACGGGTTGATTGGTATCCCTTTGAAGGCAAGGGTGGCCAGGGTTATACCCTCTATCAACCCCTTACGGAATCGTTTATTACCGCAGATGTCTATGAAAAAAACCTGGAAGGGAAGCCGGTAAACCAGACAGAAATCATCTTGGCCTCTTGCCGGGGGTATGACCCGGTAGCGGTGGGGGCACTTCTTAGGAAACTGGTGGGACCGTTGATTGAGGGGGAACCGTGACTACCTGCACTTTCTGTCAAGCGCCCGGTGAACTTCACCAAGTTGAATCCCCGGCTATCCGAGTCTGTACGGCCTGCCGGGAGAAGCTACAAACTCACTTGGCTATTATCTGCACCGGCTGTGATACTCTTCACTGGCTCAGGAAAACCCCGCAGAATGTAATGATTGCTGCTGAAATGACAGGGTGTCTACCGCAGCACATTATAGACAACCCGATGATGCAGGCAATTAATAGCTGTCAGCAGTGTTACAAAGCGGCTGAGGAGTTCACAGTTCGGGGGGCGGTGAGGTTGCATTAATAGCTATATTCCCTTTACAGTCCTCCTCGGTAATGGCATCCAATGAGTCGGGGCGGCAATCCAACCGGTAGCCCCAGGCCAAAGATAGCCGAGCCATCCGTATTTAGTTTCGCCTTCTAAGACTGATTCATCAATATAAGCTGCGGCAATAGTTCTGTTGGAACCATTACATCCAGTAACAAGTATAATGGAACCGTCTTTAGGGGCGGATGATATTGGTTTCCAGACCATGTTATTTCCTTGAATCCTTTACCGCTTTGGCGGCTAGACAGATTGCGAGTTCTGGAGTACCAGCTATAGCTTCGAATATCTCTCCGTTTTGCAAATTGCCCGAAAACTCTGCTGACCAATTCCCCCTCTTCCCTGCTTCGCTATTAGGAAAGTGTCGTGGTTCATCGGTAAGCCATAATTGATAATTTAACAAATTATATATCGCCTCTACCACCATAAACGCCTGCTTGGGGTCACTGGTGGGATGCCAATCTTTAGAGTATGCCATAATTTCATTATCTTCGTTAACCCAAACTTTTTCATAATATTTCTGGCCGAGACGTTCGGAGACGCATTGATCTCTTTCTGTCCACTCCATCGGCCATTCAGCAAGCTCTCGGTTAAGCTGAATCATTTCTTCAGGAATCATGGCTTGGCTCCTTCACTTCTTTCTTTCTTTTGCTGTGTCGTAAGTGGCGAGGGCTTTTGCCATTGGGAAATTTGTATGCACTTTTAGATGAAATCGGACTTCTTCAATCACTCCCCTCGCCGCCTCAAGTTCTTGTTGGCAGGTAACGAGCTGATGGTGGATGCCACTGATATAAGCAACAATGGCATCCTCCGACTGCGTGTCCAGCCACTCTCGCAAATCGATGGTGTCTTTTTCAGGAAGGGACCGAAAGGCAGAAAGCTCCTGCTGGCAGGCGGCGAGTTGGCGATCTTTACAGTTAAGGCACAGATAATTTATAGCTCCACCAGATTTCGGAATGTGATACTCGTACCTATTTTCGCCGCACTCAGGGCAGACTTCGTTTGAAACATAATCCTCGTTGTGCATAGGACAAAGCAATGGTTCCGGGTCTTTTGACCAAAAATCTTGTTTACACTCGAAACAAGTTAGATGGTATATTTGATTCATTATATTCCTCCCCGTATTTCTATCCCGCCCTATGTCCAGCTTTCAACATCTCTTCTCCCCCTTTTTTGCGTGCCGGTCTCTGTCAAGCTGCTGCAAGTCGATGTTGAACATATCAGAGAATAGTTCTTCAATCGGCGTCCATCCACAAGCGCACGGCTCCTTTTGAGCAGGTCCGGGGGTAAATCCGCAGCTACACTTTAGCCTTCCAGAGATAAGAAGGTTGGCGAGTCTCTTTACATCTTCGCGATTTACAGCTAGATAGCCGCTAAGACGGCGGGAAAGGAAGGCCTGAACTTTAATATATATTTCCCTTCTAATATCATCTCCCCGACACCCATCGCAACCGTAGCCAGGGGGCCAGTCTTGGCAGTTGTAATCATTGTCAGCATGAGTAGGGGCGCTAAGTCCCTCTAAGGTTTCCGTCAATAATTCTTCTGTCTCTGCCAGCCTCTTGGCCAAGGCATCCCGCTCCTCCGCAAGCTCCGAGGTCTGCGCCTCGTGATGTTCGGTGAGGCTTTTGAGGGATAGTTCAAGACCTTCTTTGTCATGTTCCAGCGCAGATACTTCCTTGGCTAACGATTCGCAATTTGGGCAGCAAAGCTGATTAACTCCTGGTGGCATCTTTCTTCTCCTTTATTCTTCTGCTACATCTCCCTCACTCAACATCCTCGCTATCGCATCTGGACAGCTTTTGTTCAAATTAGGTCCATCCCAATGAGGACTCGGGCAGCCTATGTCTCTCCAGGCTTTTATTATTTCGTCCTTTTCTACGCCAGCTCTGAGAGCCAGGTTGGCAATCATCCAGAGGGCTTGTAGGAAAGCTGCTGGGCAGCCACCGGGTTTTCCAAGCCTGAAGAATACTTCTTGATACTCGTCTTTGGTGTTGTCTGTGAGATACAAAAATCCGCATCCCACTCTTGTGCGGGGCGTTTCACCTTCGATAGGTCTGTTTGGACGATTTTGCTTGGTCAATTTATTTAGTCCTTTGGTTCAGTTCCCGTGTTAAATTTTAACATGGGAACTGTTTTCATTGTATCTTTATCACTCTTCGTCAGGAATGAGCCAGAACTTCTTCCATGAGCAGGTGCGCCAGCCTTGACTTTCCGCCTTCTTAGCGTGGGCAGGACACATCGGATGCAGATTGCGTTCGGTGTCAAGGGCTACAAACTCTGCGGTCAGATCACAGTATTCACATTTGCGGTCTAGTGATACAGTCATCATCTCAATTTCCTTCTTCTGGCTTCCTCAAAAAGATCGAGGTACTTATTAGCCTTCTTCTCGTATAGGGTTGGACTTCTTTCAAACACAGTCAGTGTGTTCAGGAGGTGTTCGTCTGTCATTTCGCGGATGATTATCTTTCTTCCGTCTCCTGTAGTCCACGTTTTTTGTTTTGGTTTAACGGTCATAATCACGCCCCAGATTCGATATACAACGCATCCACGCCCCGTGGCGGGGTTGTTTTTTATTCCTGACCATTTGATACCGGGCCGGGGTTTTCGGTTGTTTCGTGTGATGTCTCTAGGCAAATTAACAGCTGATCCCCGGCTTCCTGGTCGATTATACATTTACAGAACCTTTCGGCAATCAAGCTGTCTCTCACACGCCTGTAATCCCATTCGGATAAGTCCATTTTCAGAGCTCGGAGAATCTCATGACGATGAGCCTGGCCTTTTTCCCGTAGAATGTTTCTGACTTTTTCCGTTTGACTGCCGATAACATTCTGCCCGAGGCCGCCAAATGCCTGGGGCATTTCTGGATGTATAGCCTCGAACATGCTGATTGCCTGGACTATATCCTGGGCTTCCACAACTTTCGTGTCTCGTCTTGATGCTGATACAATCATTGAGGTTTTTATAACCATTGAGGGGAGCCGCTCCCAGTACGACGCAAAGCGATTGTCGCTGATGCAGGTTTCCTTATACCGTCCGAGGTACCACTCGCTGTAGATTCTATCCGCGTCATTAGTTACAGTAAACCTCCCAGCCATCCGGCTTATTTCTGCAAGGTCGGTTATCAGCTTTCCGCGGAGGACTGGATCAAAGGGTTTCATCTTTGTCACAGGAACGTGGTTCCCTTTCTTCGAGGCGAAGACACATATAATCCGACTGGTCATACCACCACCAACACCAAGCTGGCGCATAGCTATCTCGATCCAGTTTGGAGTTGTGGCTCCGAGAATCCACAGGCCGGGGTTGACGACATGGTGGTTTGTGCTGGTTTTGGTTTTGTATATGAAATCATCTCGTCCATCATACAGATCAGTGAGATAGCCCAGGCGCTCGTAGTCGTTTTCCTTTATGAAGTTTACCAATTCAGGAGCGATCACGAACATGCTCGAGTGGGTAATCATTTCGTTACCGACTGGTACAGTATCTTGAGCTAGTTCAAACTCAGCAATTAACTGTTCCTTGGTTACTACGTCAGGAGCACTGGTTCCTTTCTTGATTTCTTTCAAGATGCTCTGGCCATATTTGATGGCAGTTCCCTTGCGAACTCCCGGAGGCCCGACGAGGATGGTGTAGAGGTTGGGAAAGAAGGTCTCCGGCCCCAACTTGACTTCGCACTTTCTGCCCAATAAGGCTCCGATTATTGTTACTGCTACCCACAGATGAAACCGAGCAGGGGGTTCTGTGTTTTTTGTGAGTTCTATGTATGACGCAAGCCAATTGTTTAAAAGTCGCGACATTCACGTTAGTCTCCATTACCAGTTTCCTCATTTAAGACTTCAAGCCAGACATCCCCATGACAATGGAGTGGCTTACAGTAGCAGCCTAGAACTTTTCCCTTTAGGTGTTCTTTGGCAATCTCGATAAGATGGGGCTGTCCTTTGAGGTATTGGCGGAACTTCTCGATTACCTCTTCCCTGGTTCCATCCCGGCCTATTTTGAAGGGGTTACCCCAGAGAGACGGACGGCCGATAAAGACGTCGTAGTGAGGGTTGTCTCGGCAGTTGACGATGTGGGTTTTGATCGACATTTATTCTCCCATTACTTTAGGTGCAAAGTCGTTGCCTGTGCAAGATGCGTGTGCTGGAATGCTTGCTCCCATATCCTGGTAGGTGTAGTATTTATCTCCTGGCTTTATCTCTTTTCCACAAATGCAGCATGGCGGCCCTTTCCTATCGATTCGCTGGTCGTCTGTAAGTAGCTTCTTTAGAGCTTGATCGTTCCAGTGTGGTTTCATCTCTCCCCCCTCAAAAGTGATGCTAGTACACGCTTTCTCATGATGCTTCTCCACTGTAGTAGAGTAAAGCCTCAGTAAGCTGCTGCTGGAGCCTATCGAAGTCGTAGTTTCCTAGCTCTACTGTCCAGGGATCGAAGCAAATGATTATTATGTAATCTCCGTGTTTCATTCTATCTCTCTCCCCTCAAAAGCGGCAGTTCCATTTCTTCCAGCTTTTGTAGAATTTTCCAGCAGGCCAACACATCATTCAAAGCATCATGGGCTCCAGAGAATCCCTTCGGGTCTATCAGTTTCCTGTACGCTTCTTCTAGCTTAGGCCACTTGTATCCGTATCTTCCTGGTATTTTACAGATGTCAGTTGTTGATCTCATAGTGCAGACGCGGGGGATTTCTCTATATCTGTCCATTTCAAAATCGGCCAGTGTCCGGTAGATCATGGCCTCGGTGACGATTACATCAAAGTCTGAGTTGTGCGCCACGATTCGGTCTGCTTTGTTTAGGAAGTTGATAAACAAACCAGTCGCGGCCTTCAATGAAAGACCCACTCGCTGGACCAGTTCATCAGTTATCTTGTGAACGTCAGCTGCGCCCTTTTCAATAGGAACTCCGGGGTTTATCATAACGCTGGCGATGTTTATGATCTTGTTGTCCTCTACCAGGATGCAGGCGAGCTGGACAGGGTAAGGCTGGACGGTGAAGTCGGGGACTTTTTGTTTGACCATCCCAGTGGTTTCGGTGTCGAAGATGAGGGTGGGCATTAAACCTCCGGTTGATGTTTTTCAAAAGCCATAATAGTCTCGTGGCTTACTCTGGAGCCGCTGTTTTCTCCGAACTTCATCCTTGGGGTTTGTATCTGTACCTCGTCCACGAAAGACAGTCCTAAATTAATCAGGATGCTTCTGTGCCAGTCTGTTACAGGTATAACTTTTCCAGCTCTTATATGATCGGATATGTTGAGAATAAACAGCCCGCCAATTTTCAGAATCCTAGTGCACTCTTTGTAGACTTCAATGTGTTTCTGCTTGTAGCTCTGGCCCCACTGCATACGTCCAGTGTTCTGATCGTGGAGTGGCCTTCCTAAATAGTGTCTGTATGTTATCCTTCGGCTGTTATCTTGAGCTTCAAAGTGGTCTGCCATTCTGTTTCCGTATGTTGGTGAGGTGCATATAGCGTCGAAGGATTCATCTTCAGCCCAATCCATATTAGATGCGTCGCCTATGTGCCAGTGGTCTACAGGATAAGGCGAATTTGCCCATTCTGGTTCTATTTCATTGCATACTACAGTTCCAGTGAAGCCGTAGTTTTTTATCATGGCGAGCTTTCCGGTCCCAGCGAACGGGTCGAGAACGAGATTTCTATCCTGCAACAACACTGCGAATATTGGCAGAAAAGAATCTGTGTATACAGCTGGATGTTTTGGTGGGACGTATCCAGTGTCTGGAATCCCGCAAATAGATCGCAGTCGTTTTAGCCTATCTTCGTCCACGACACTCAACAACAACCCCCTTCTCCATCTCGGTCATTCCAGTAATCATACACAGCAGACCAAACAATGCCGAATATGAAGCCTGTTAAAAGCAAGCTGTTGATGTAGTACAGTAGTCCACAGGTAGCCAGGAAGATTGGGAATCTGATTGTTGGTCTCATTACCCCTCCCAATTTGGTGACTCAAGTTCTCCCCACGATGGGCCTATCTCTAGATCAGACGGAATTATCAACTCTCTCCCTTTGATATAAAGAGGAATGTCCATCAGTTTCCCCACAATTTCTGTATGCTCCCTCACCTTATCCACAGGCGACTGTGCGATCATCGCATCGTGGATTTGGAGTAGTAAATCCATCTCACCCATCAGTCCTGATTCATGGTAGATTCTGGCCAGAGCGAAGTTCATCATCTGTCCTACACACGACTGGGGGCTGAAGGCAACAGCCATTCGGATCATATCATCGTCGATGACTCCGAAAAATGTTCTTGAAAGACCGAGAGCGTTTGTTATCTTCCGGGATGATTTGAGGGTGTCCTCTTTCTCAATCTGCCATCTTACCACAGCTGGGACACCGGATGCCATAGCTTGTAGCATACGCTTACATTCTTTTTCGGGCACATCCTTCCCAGCCATCGCGAACATCTGGCTCAGTTTCCGTGGGCCGAGTTTGTAGTTGAAACCATGCCGGGTGGGTTTGCCGAGTACGTTCCGCTTTGTTACCCATTCAGGGTCTTTTTCTCTGTATCCGTTGACAGCCTTTTCGTAGTCACAGCCGTAGAGGATCTGAACTGTTCGGCAGTGGACGTCTATCCCATTCAGAAAATCGTCAATTTGCTGGAGGTCCTCAGCTTCCCAGGCCACATACATAGCTTCGGCCTGGATATAGTCCCGCTTCCACATCACCATTCCAGGATCGGCGATGAAAGACTTTTTGTATTCCTCGATAATACGGTTGTAATCGTCCTCTCCTGGGCGTGGGCGGGTAGGAATTGTCTGGAGATTCTTCCCCTGTCCGACAAGGGCGTCGCTGCTGCTTATTCTAGCGGTGCTGGTCCGGGCTTGGTTGTAGGTCGTCCGGCTCCTTCCGTCGAGGCTGATAGCTGCCTCGACGTAGTTCTGGCGGAAGGTTCTCAGGCGAGTGAGTTCCTTGATCTGGAGGAGAATTGGGTGCTTTGTTTTTTGGTACAGTTTCGCTAATGCCGGTTCATCACAGGTTGGCTTCCCAGTTTTGCCTTTGAACTGGATAGGCAGACCTAGTTTTCCATAAAGGAATTTCTGCATCTGGGGAGAGCTTTTTGTGTTCAACTTGTGGCCTACAACTTTGTCGAGTTCGTCCTGGAGGAAGTCAATGCGGCCTGGTTTTTCATCGCTTCCGAGGAAGTCACTTAGGCCTTTGACTATCTCGAGGTTCCTCCTCGTTCCCTGCAGTCCCATTGCTTCCAGGGGGCTGAAGGCTTTCATCTCCTGGTGGAACATCTCCAGCATTCCCTTGCGATTAAGGTCTCGCTCCTCAGCAGCCTTGATTTCGTGGAGGACTACGGAATCTTTAGCGTTGTATTTCCAGAACATATCGTTGAATGTAGTCCACTCGTCGCCTTTGTTCTCATCTTTATGGTCGTTTTTGTAGAACGGCTCCTCAGTGTATATTGATGTGCATACAGCAAGGCGGTTGAGGGAGAGCTCTTTCAACTTCTTTTTCGCTAAGTCAAGATACGCTCGATTGTGTCCAGCCATTGTGTCCCAGTACGGAGGGGCTACAAAGATTCTTCTGGCGGCAAGCTGGAGGGAGTCGAACATCATATTATGGGCGATTTTCAGCGGACCCTCTTGACTGAGAAGTCGGCTGATGGCTTTCCATATTTCTTTCTCGATGTCAACAGCCCAGCGGTGCTGGCTGGAACCGGTGCTGAATGGGATGCTTATGGCCCAGCCAGAGCTGTCACTGAAGGATATGCAGCTGATAGACTGGCACTCGTATGCGAGGTTTTTGATTTCGTTTCTGTATACAACTCTTTTCTTCGGCATTGTCTCAATGTCGAAAGCTAGCTCTTTAGCGTACAGCAGCCGGTCGAGTTCAAACATTACTCGTTCGAGGGGTGGGTTTGTTATGAGTTCTCGATAAGGGAGTCTGATTTCTGGAAAACCAGAATTCGTTTTTGCTCGGCGGAGCCATAGGCGGATCAGCGGGCGGAGGTCGAACATTCCCCTGATTACGAAAGAAGGGTGGGGAATAGGGATAACTTTTAAGCCAGGGACTAGCTTACACGGAAGGACTGAGCCCCAGGTGAACTCACCATCCCGCTTCCAATTTGCTTCCCGGCCGGTGAGGATGTATGTAGGGTGGCGGCCAGTGGCTATAATTACATTAGGACGGAGGGTTTCGAGTTGTTCTTTGAGGATGTTGATCCAGTCCTGGAGTTTCTGGTTCGGTTGTCTGCAGGCTGTGTCGAGAAAGAAGTGTTTGAGTTCATTCTCCGGTGGACGTTCTTGGGACAGGTTTCCAATGAAACACTGGCTGCGGAGGAAGAATGGCTTTATCCAACGGTCAAGTTCTCGGCCAGCGGAGCCAACGAAAGGCTCGCCTACGATTTCCTCGTCGGCACCAGGAGCTTCGCCTATGATGGCAGCTTGAAGGATGCCGTCTGGATGGGGAGAAGATGGGAACAGATTTGGTACGATTTTAGGCACGTGGTTCTTCCTTTGGGTTTTGGCTATAGCAATTTGGGGACTACTCGAATTCGTCTATCTCTATTGCTATTGACCCTTCCCTTCCTTTGCTTTCTTCCTGATCTTTAGCGTATTGATTAATCAAAAAGCTGACAGCTAAATCCCTGTTCTGTTTGCTTAATTCGTATCCGAAGTACTGGGTTATTCCCACTCGCCTAGCTGCTGCGAGAGTAGAGCCGCTTCCGCAGAACGGGTCGATCAAGAGTGGGTTTGAGTTCGGGTGGTAGAATCTGCTTATTATCTCTTCCATTAGGCCAACAGGCTTCTGGGCTCGGTGGATTCTTTCTGCTGTTGCAATAGGTGGGTGGAGGAAGGCGTCTCCTTTATGAAGCTGTGCGAGGAGAGCTTTCCCTTTCCGTAAGAGGAGTATGAAGTCTGTTACTGAGGCTGGCCACATTGTTGGGGCTGGAGATTTGCTCAAACACAGCCCGTTGTTATTCCCAGTTTTCACCCACACGAGTGGTTTGCTGTAGGCCTGAAAGCCGACTTCTCTGGCGTGCTCAGCAAGTTCTAGCCAGTAGGCCGCTCCGCAGAACATAACAGCGTAGCAGTCGGTTTTTCCCACTCGGTACATTTCTGTTATTACGTCTTTTATAAGCGGTATAATTTCCTCGCTGCTGTCGTCGTAGGTTCCACTTGTCTTCTGGGTAGCTGATCCGTAATTTTCTATTCTCTCATCGGCTTCAATCCTCCAGGGAGGGTCAGTAACAAACAAGCTGCAGATGCCATCTTGGAGCTTTCTCATTCCCTCTAAACAGTCTCCGAGGATTATCTTGTTCCCGAAGAACTCGCCTGGGTCTGGCATATCGTCCAAACCCTTTTCAGCTCTTCGTCTCGCAACCTCTTGGGAAGCTTCGAGTTGTTTCTGTTTTTTTATGATCGAGAGTTGCTCAGTTATTGTCTTTGCTTGGGCTACTCCGGGCACACCAACTTCGATAGCTTTGGATATAGCTATAGCATCTGAAACAGTTCGGTGGCTCTTGAAGCCGAGCTTTTTTGCTGTTTCCTCCTGGGTCCATTCGCCTCCGACAGACAGGCCCTTGCCAGCCTTTGCGCTGCCGTATAGCTCGCGCATCAGGCGTTCTGTTTCTGCTATGGCGATGTTGCGTTGTGCTGGGGTAAGGTCGTTCCGGCGGAAGTTTTCCTGGAGCTCAGCTACCTTTCGCAGTATTGGGTTGTTTAATATAAGCCTTCCGTCAGTCTCGGTTTCATACCACACTTCGCGATCGAGAGTCCTGCAAGCCTCAAGGCGGTGAAGGCCTGCTATCAGGTTCATACAGTTGTCTACTAATATTGGTTGAAGTTGGCCGATTTCTTTGATAGATTTACACATCGCCTCTACTTCTTTTGGGTCAGCTGGGCGGGAGCGGTCAGCGATAACTACTGTTATCTTGTGGGGGTCGCAGAAGGGCATTCTTGTTCTCCGTTCGGGTTTACAGGTTCGGCGTTAAAATTTAACATTGGACCTATTCAAAATCATCCGCGTCGAAGAGTGTCTCAGAGACCTTCTGGGCGGAAGTTTTCCTGGCTTTCTTCGGAGCTTCAGTCGCCTCCCTTGCGATTCTGCCGGTCATGATGATCTCGTCGAGTTCGTCGTCAGGGATTTGATCGAGGGGCTGGCCGATTAGTTCTTCGAGTAGGCTCATTGCTGCAGACCTCCTTTCCTTTTATATAGTGTACTTTATATTATAACCTCTTTCGTCTCTGAACTCAATTACGTTTTGGCTTGGAGGGTAAAACACTACCACCATTGATGGAAATGGGGCGGAGTTGGCTTGGCCTCCGAACTTTAGCCTTCCTTTTACAAACCTTATTTCTCCTCTGGTGCAGTAATCATGGAACCACTGAGTGTCCGTTCGAGCTGGCAACAGGCACACTACTGTAGCACCCTTTTGACTCTCCTCGTAGGCCTTTTCTACCCACAAGTAGACCTCCCGCCCATAGGGGGGATTCATAAATACTCTGCCTGTCCAAGGTAGGTTCAAGCCGTTGTCTTCTTTAGTAAAAAACACCGGACATTTATGGTTACTGCTGGTGGCACAGGGATCAAGGTCGAAGGGGCCAAATTCAGCATCTAAAGAGTCAAAAAAGGATTTAGGAGTTTCCCATTCTGATGTAGATGAACTAAATAAGCCGTCGTTAATCACTGGGTTTTACCTCCTTCGCTGCTTCACTAGTGATGTTCTCAATGTCGGAGGGTAGAACATCCCCGACTTCTCTCGCTCGTTTAATCATTCCCTTGATGCATCGGCGAAGTAGTTGAGTCCGGCGACCGTAGTCTGGCCATAGGCGGTAGAACTCGCTGTAGGTCTCGTGGTCGAGTTGAAGATTAAATTTCTTCATCGTTTTCCTCTAAAACCTTCTGGGCTTTAATGTATAGCTTGGCTTCCATTTCCGGAACCTGGCGTAGGAAGCCTGAAAACTCTTCCCATAACATGTCAGCCATGTCCTCCGGTATGAGCCTGTAGTTGGTCCAGGCTCTGAAGGCTAACTCAACTCTCTCCCGGTCGAGAGTGTATATACGGCAGTGAAATTTTGTCTGCGAGTTGTCTGTTGTCATTGCTCTTTTACAGCCTCTCCGATTCAAACGCAGCCAGGATTGCATACGCAGCGATGTCGAGGAAGTTCTCTCGAAGGGGGACTTCGGAGTTGTCTCGGCGCAGTAAGTTATCACATCTGGCGCACTTTTCCAGTATTCTTACCAAGATGGAGTACTGGGGTTTCACTGAAAGCATTGCGGCTACCTTTAGGTAGGTCTTTCCGTAGTCATTTCCTTTTTCGGATAGGAGGTTCTCCACAGTTTTTATCATCTCGGATAGGGTTCGTGATTTTTCAGGGTAGGTAGTATCTTTCTTCATCTTCCAATTCCTTTCTATATCGACGCTCAGCTTTTTTTATCTCGCTCCAGTAGGACAAGTTGAACGAGGCGTTGTATTTCTTGAGAGTTTTCTTCAGTTCTGCCTCAGTATTCACCGGCCCGTATCGAGCGAGGGCTTTGACTCCGAGGTAGATATTTCTGTCAAGGGAGTCGGCTCCCAGGGATCTGTTCGGGTCGTAGATTCCCATAGGTAGCCAGTACTTACCAGCCTTGCCCACTCGGAATTCCTTGGTTCCTTTCCGAGATTCGATATGTGCCACAGCCAAGGCGGCTGAGGGTTTGACTCTGTGTTCCAGGGCGTGTGTGATGATTAACTCCTTAATTATTTTATTTGTTAGTTCCTGTTGCCAGTTTAATGTATGGCCTTTCGGTTGGCAGTTGCCGACAACAGGGTTGAGGGTTAGGAGTAGAAGCGTTATGACGATGGTTTTATTCAAGCTGTCTCAGGGTTGCCAACCTCATGGGGTTTCTCCTTCGCTCAGTTTGCCTGTGTTTAGGTTCAGGCAGGTTTTAGATTCTCTATCTTGTATATACTTCTCAGCCCACTGAACAGCTTCCTTCATTGACAGGGAGTCTTCATTCTGAACCAGAAAAAAACTATCGGTCATGGTCCCTCGGTAAAGAGACCAGGATTTTTTGGAGGAGTTTATTAACAGGTAACGACCGTTGCTGAAGATGTATTCTGTTATCTGGGTCCAGGTCATTTTGTTTTTCCTTCTGAGAAAACGCCCCGTTACCAAGCCACGGGGCCAGGGCTGGTGCTTGGAGTGCGTTGGGCCTTAGTACCAACTTGGCGTCTTTCTCAGCATTTTAGCAGTTCTTTTTCTGCAGTTGAGAGATCATACCCATCACAGGGTTAAATACCTCTCCAGCATCACGCCCTATCGCAGATCCCAGTTTGTGCTGGGCCACCACCCCAAGGTTTTAATCTTTTAAGGCCTTGTCCATGGAAACCCTTCTAGTTACGCCGGGAGAAACTTCCCGATATTCGCCTGGTACTCCGGCGGGTCAAAGGGCTCGCCGGTTACTTGGTCTTTTCGGTTCTCTTGCTTGATACTCACGCGACAGGCCTTGCCGATGTTGTCGCTCAGGAAAGCAGCCACCGAACTTCTCGCGATGCTGCCGCTTTCTTGGCCGCCGAAGGCTGTGAGGACTTCCTTGATTGACTGAATCTGCGCCCCATGTGCAGTTCTGGCATTAGCACCAGTTCCCCACATGGTTTCCCTGTCGCCATCGACCGGCCAGGTGAGATACTTCCGCATCGGTAGATTCGGGGCGTCGGGGTCTTCAGGGGATAGGGTTACAGTTAGGATAATCATAGGCCGCTGGACTTTTCCAGGTTTTTCTTTCGTGACAGACATCTCTATCGCCGAGAGATTTGCACGGTGGATGCCGACGGAGGGGAGCTTAAAATCCTCAGCTTCTCCGAGGTCAATGTCATCGTCGTTGAGGGTAGTGTTTTCTTCGTAGTCTTTAACTGCTGCCTTCGCCATGTTTTGGTTCTCCTTTTGTTTTAAGTTGCTTCGCGTTTAGTGGAGTGCTTGTCAGGCAGTTGGGACGGTTGGTTTCTCCTTTCGTTCATCAGGGCCTTGCCAGTTCCTCCGTATCCTTTACACTATACAACGGCTCAAATCCTATTATAGATAGGAACTTGGGAAGACTTAGGTTCATGTCCTTCTTCGATCTCACTATGAGCCACGTGTCGAACAGAGTTGTTTTTTCTTGGTCGGTCAGGGACTCTTTTACAGACATAACAAAATGCTTCATAGTCTCTGTTTCCTCCCTCTCCCTACTTCTTCACCGCCAGTCCCATAGCCGTAGTTCCAGCTGGAACTGCTGTTGGCGGGATGGTTAGTTCTGGTTCCTCTTCCTCGTCCATTATCTCGTGTTTGTCTCCACTTCCCCAGGCCTCCTGCAACAACCTCCAGTCGTCTTGCCAGTTTTCCGTTAGAACAACGCGGTCGGGGAAGCCTCCGAATTTATTATTTGCAAGGAAGAGGGGGTCTTGTTTGAAGTAGATGACGTGAGCCATCTCTGTTTCATCCAGACGGCTGGCGTCTGAACGGGTATCTGGGACCATTTTGCCCATTACCAACCGTTTAGCAGCCGGACTAATTGCCTGCTTCTCTACTGAGTCAACAGCCATAAACCCTACGATTGGGAATATTTTGAGTATCTCAGAATATGTACTGTTAGGAGAGCCGCCAACAAATCCTGGAATCCACCTGTCGTAGGCATTTCCTTTTTTATCTCGGATTGGAGCAAGATTTACATGACAGGAGGCAATCACATGAAATCCAAGCAAGGTTATATCTCTTACCCATGATATAAATTCGATGGTGACTCTCGGGTAAGCTATCTGCGGATTTTCACTTGGATGCGATAGGAAACTGCCAGCAAACTTGATGTTTTTCATACACCACAGTAAACACTGGTCATAGCTAATGTTTAATACATCAAGCCCTATTCCGGCGTAGGTTCCCGGTTTTACTTTTGCCAACAGATTCAGGAACTCTTTATGTTCAGGCCAGCTTTTGACTGTTACTCGCAGTAAATCAGGATAGGCGCGAAGTTTGTCCTGCGGATCGAGTAGAATATACCTCTCGCTTAAAGGTACATCGCTTCCTCCAGTACTTGTGCTGGCAAGGAGGCCACTCTTCCCTACGCCGTAGTCGCCGACTATGAGGATGTTATTTCCGGTGAGGTCGGAGACGGCAGGAATAGGTTTGTCGGGGAGGGTGATAGGCATTCTGATTCTTCCTTTTATTGATTTTGTCTACAGAAACACCCTGTAATCAACCTTCAGTATCTCAGCCAGTTTCCTGGCCATGTCTTCACTGATGGCTGTTTTTCCTGATTCCATCCTTGAGATGTGATGCCTGTTTATGTCCGCTATAGCCGCCAGTTCTTCCATGGCCAGACCTTCTCTTATCCTGGCCGCTCTTAGAGCTACGCCTCCGCTGAAGTTTGGGTAGGCTTTCCTCCACGGCAGCGATTCTTTCATACACACTCCGTTTGTTTTAATAAGCCACTGCAAGAGCGTCGTCCGGGTCCAGGCCAGTGTTCCAGATTTGTTCCCGGAGCTCGGAGACTTTCTCGTATAACTTGTCCTGCTCGTCTTCCAGATCGTCGATGGCTCGTAGGGTTTTCTTTAATTCGTCCACTAGGTCTTCTTGTTCCCTGGTCCACCCCTCTGCGTTCCAGGGAGCTGAAGGGTCAGTTGGGGAGATGTTGTCAGGGTAGTTCATGGGTTGACTCCTTTTTAAAGTGGTCCCGGAGGCCAGATTCCCCACCTGGCTACGCACTACATGGAATCGGTTGCAACCTTTTCACCGCTGCATCAAAGGCAATCGGTATAAAGCCAAAGTTGCTTATGGGGCTAAACCCTAACCTATCCAAGTGCTCACCACCCCTCTGTTGGCTCAGAGGCTCCGGGAAAAATCGCTATCCTGGAGGCCGGAGTTCTGAGTATCCGGCTTGGACACATTCTACCACCGCCCTCGACTTGTGAACTGGCGAGCTCTTGGCTCCCTACGAGGCCCCGCATTGCAGATTACTGCCAGTAGTGTCCCTTTAGGTGTCGGTTGTCCTGGTTCCCGCCAGGCCGCCCCAGGTTTTTTGCTTGAAAACTGGTCAGGACAGCTGGATTCGAACCAGCGGCCTCCTGCTCCCAAAGCAGGCGTTCTGCCAGACTGAACTATGTCCTGGCTTGTGAAGGGGTCATCAACGTCCATTTGTGATTATTGTATCAAATTGCCCATTTGATGTCAATGATTATTTTCGAGCATGTGATTTTATTTTATGGTTTGGGTGATAGGTACCGCGTTAAATTTTAACATGGGAACTGTTTACGCAAGCAACGATAGAATCCTGTAGTCAAGTTCGGCCTGGGTGTAGTATCTTTCAATGTCGTCGAATAGAGCTCCTTCGATGCAATAAATTTCCCAGAAGAATCTATCCTCTGCTCCCATGGCGTTGGGGTAGGAAAGAAAGCAGCTGATCCTACCTTTGTGGCTCCAGTAGTGTCTGTAGATAGCTACCATTGGGGCGAGGCATAGGTTTAGCCCTATTAGATCGGAGTATCCTCTGCAGATACAACCAGAGGTGTCATCAGCAACCCTGTCATATCCCATTCCAGCGAAGGAATTCATAGCCCAGTGTGGTTTGTCGGAGAAGAATATTCCTGGAGCTATTTCTGTAGGTTGAATTACACCAGCTGGATATTCTTTAATATTATCTTTACTTTCCACTATCTGCCCTCCCTCTCCCTCGTCACTGCAGACTGGAAGTTTTTGAAGTTGAACTTCTCGCTGTCTTTCTCGAAGAACTCCCCGAATTTGTCGGTCAGAAGCTGGACCAGTTGATCTGGCTCGTTCATTGAACCGAGGAGTTTGGCTATTTCCCGGTAGTGCTCACGGGTGAAGACTGGCATTTTTAGTCCTCCCAAATAGATTCTAAAGGAGTCTTACTTCTCCTCGTCGGCCTGCTACCCCGGTCAATCAGCCGGTCCCATTCGCGGTTGTAGGAGTCCATCTCCATCCGTTCCATTGCCCTTGTCTGTCTCTCCATCTGTTCCGCCTGTTGCTGTTGGTAGAACAGCCACCACTCGCGGGTGTTTTGGTCGAGAGGGGTGAGGGGGACGAACTGGAGAAGGGTGATTGTTAGGACGGTTTTGATTAGGGTTTTCATTTTGCTTTCTCCTTCTTTTTGTTAGATAGTTTCCTCAAACCCCCGCTGCCGCAAAGCAGCAATCGGGTCCCACACGCTCTCACGATACACTGCCTTTGAGGGCTTAATCTTTCTGTAATCCTCCTGAACGTCCACGCAGAGTTGGTGATAATCACACCCCCCCTTCCACCTTTGACAGCGGTCGTCATTCCTCGGCCAGTTCCGTGTCCGGCGACATTCCTGGACGATAGACCACCAGCCGATGATTTCTTCTTTCATCAGCTCAAACTGGGCGAGACTCCGGGAGGTAGGCTGGCGGATGAAGAGCTTTTCAGGTCGCATTTCTGTGGGGTGAGTAACAATGCAGTTTATCAAGGCAGCGGTCACAGGTTCTTTAAGGACTTCCGTAGCCCCGAGGAGATACATCCCGAACTGGTGGTTAGGGTTGAAGCCAGCAAAGTAGCTGGGGTAGGTGACGGAGGTTGTGTTATGAGTAACAATGCAATTTTTTACGGTATATAGATGATCTTTAGCTGCAACCCGTATACAACGCATTGGAGCAGGATCAATTTTTTTGATTGCGCTGATTCGTACATTTATTGATCTTGGGACAAAGCCAGCAGCTTTTCTCGCTAGATAAAATGGGTTCCTGTTCGTAGCGATGTTGACACACCAGCTGTCTCTTGTATAACATCGAAGGCCCTCAGGAGTAGAGTACCATGAGTCAGTCTTTCTCGATTCTGCTCTCCCTCCAAGAGACCTAACTAAGTGTTCAACAGCGTCTTTAAGGTGGCTGGATGTTGTAATAAAGCGGATTCGCCTATTTGATGTGCTGCCGTCAGTATCTAACAGGCCAGCCAGTAAATCACGACGTTGTTGCTCTGAAGAATAGAGATATTCCTCCGGCACAAACTTCTGGTGTGAGCCTAGGCCGAGTAGCCCTAGAACCCGTAGATCGTTATTAAGATCAGGCGTTCTGTACATTGGGCACCTGCTGGAGCTACTTTGATTAACCTTAACTACACGAGTAGTAGCAGCTACTCTGTCCATAACCTCTGTATCGGGATTACTAATTGAACACTTTCCAGTTGTAAGCGCGCCATCCCCGAGGATAACTCCTAGGGTGTAAGGGTCAATCTTTAAATCCCTCTCTGGCCACTGAATTGGAGACACCTTTGGCAAGGTAGTGAATCGGCTCTGGCGGTTGATGTAACTCAGCTCTTCCGAAACACTTGCTGTGGAACGGATTCTGCTTTTGTTTAAACAAGGTTCCCACAATTCCCAGACATGATCGTCTGTTGTGTCCAGAAAGGTTTTGTCAGAGAAGTAGACGCGATAAACATCCTTTACTCCAAGATCGTAAACGTCTTGGACCTCAGTGGGTTTCCCATCACTCCCGATAACAAAGTCCCCCGCAGTTAGGTCACCATTTCTTTTCCACCCATCAGGGGTCATTACCTGCTCGTCTATTCGCAGGCCCTTGTGGTCTATGACCATCAACGAGTTGAGATACTTCACCAGCAGATCAATGATCCCAGCGATGGCGATTCTGTTTGTTAGAGGCAGGAAAAACGGAGCCTCGACATTTCGGACAGTGAAGGATTCTTCCCTATACATCCGGCGATATAGCATAAAGGTCTCAGCCCAGCGGACAGGGTTTCTTTTAGGATCATCCTCAGTCATATCGCTTTGATAGGGGATAACCTCACGCTCCCAGACTTCCTCGAAGGCTTTGAGGGCAGTGCCAGCGGATTTACCCTCATACCAAGCGGCAAGAGTAGCATGGACGCCTGAGCCGTATACGAGAGGCATACGAGGAGCAATAGGTACAAGGCAGCGTTCGTGCCGCCAGTAAAATGACCTCAGGCACTGGAGGCTGTCCCGAAAGCGGGTGGGGTCTACGATTTCGATGTGGCTCATTTGGTTTCCTTTTTGGGCAATCACTTATCGCCGTGAACAACCATAGCACTCAACACATGGTCTGGAATCGGGACAGGCTTCTTGAGAAGCGCGCAGATCTGCTCTTTGTATTGAGCATTCTCGTCTTCGAGCAGGTCGATGTACTCCTTTGTTTCCTTTATCTTTTGTTTGAGATCATTGTTCTCCTTCATAAGCTGGTCCATCCGGGAGAATATAGCCGCGACGATTTCATCGGCAGTGGTGGTGTGTTCTTTCAGCGGGGTTGTCTCTGTCTCTAAAGCCACCGCCGGAATTGCCGAGGCGGTTCCTGTAAGACTCCAGAAGCTGGACCTTAGCTTTCCTCTTCGAGAGGTTAATCCAACTTTCTTTGCTTCTGACAAAGCTGTGGCGATAGCATCTTTTGTGAAGTAACCTTCCCTTGTGGCTATGTCTACGACTTCCTTCATAGTCATCTCTTTCTTTCCGCTTTTACGGAAAGCTGCCTGGACGGCTATGAAGGAGCCTCTCTTTAGTATGCCCTCTGCTGTTTTACTGTGGCTCATTTGGTTTCTCCCTTACATATTGATTGAAGCAACAGGTTTTGATATAGTGTGCCCACAGCTCGGGCAGGCCAGGGGCCAAATGTGAGGACCGAAACTGGCTCCGAGGATGAAGATGGTATAGATGAAGCCGATGACTACGATGGTGTAGCATAGTTTGTCAGTGGCTGATTTCTTCACGGTTTGGCTCCTTCCTCTCTTGGATGTACAGGCTGTAATCCACCTCCCCCCGACGCTCCATCCAGTCACCGCAGTTTAGGCAGATGGCTTTGAGATCATCAGCCCCGGCGATTCGGTAGTCGAGGGAATGACAGGTGTGGCATTTGAAGAGGGTTTTAGACATTGGAGTCTCCGATTTGGTAGACAACAGACCCGCCCCTTTCAAACCACCGCTCGATTTGGTCGAGTTCTGCTAAGGCAGCTTCTTCAGTTGGGAAGGTGCCTACTCTCCAGGAGTCTCCGTTAGCATCCTCGACGAGGATAGCTGTTCCTGTCGTACCAAACGCATTTGTTTCGGTACGAGGCAGGGGTTGAATCCAGAAGCTGAGGGTATTAATCAGGACTTTCTTGTCTTGGCTCCGAACCCAGGCCATGTTTTGTCTCCTTTTTGTTGTTCTGTCCCTGTTCGTAGTCAACATTCCATATAACAGGAATCCTAGGAAAACACCTAAAACCAAGCCGAAGTAGAATCCTATCATGGCTTTTTCTTTGTGTCTGTAGCTTCAATGTGCGAAGCTATAACTGACAGTTTGCTGTTTACATCAGCCAGGATGGTTTCCAGCCTCGTCAACGAGCGGGACTCTAGGGTCGTAAGCTCGTCCTTGTCCAGAAGTTGCAGAGCCTTCTGGCCCCGCTCGATGTGGGAGTGTATTACTGATAAGGTCTTGAGTACTTTATGTCTGCTCATCTCTTAGCTCCTTTTCTTCCCCTCTTTTCACTCGTTGACCGGGGGGTTACTGTTAAGGCTCCGGTGTTTTTATCAAGCTTCAGGCTTAATCTCGCTTTGGCCTCGGGGTGAAACCACAGGAACCGATACAAAAGGGCCTGTGTGCGAGAGGCAGTCTTGAGGGTTGAGAAGTAAAACACCCTAGGCCTTTCCAGCGGACCTGACAGAAGCTCCCGGAGAAAGCTGTCCAGGCCCATTGCTGTTAGGATGGCGGTTACTTGGGCGAGGGAGGGTTGGCCAGCCACTAACTGTGCCTTTCAATGAAATCTTTTATGTCGTCGTTAAAGTCACTGGGAACCATACTGGCAAACGGGTAGCACGTATAGCCCTCAATATAGGCGTTGCTCCCTCTAGCTTCTTCGTCAGTGAACGGGCTGTATGAGCCAAAGGCGGGCTCGCCTATCTTTACATACACTCCACAGCACTCTGTTCCACGTTCGCTGGTGAACCCCTTGGCGAAAATCCTTTCGTTCTGTTTCATAGTTTAGCCTCCTCTGGTTCTTCCCCTATCAGTTGTAGTCTCTCTCCTTCCTCGATTCCTCACTCGTCAAATGCCACTCTCCGCAAAACCGACACAGGTAACTCCGTATCTCTTTCCTCCACACAGGCCCGAGGAGATTGATAACCTGGAGATGGTCCTCTGCTGCCTGTTGGGTAGGGTAGCGGATTTTCTTTGTGGCTTGGCATTTTTTGGGTTTGGGACGTTTGGGCATTTTATTCAAAGTCATCCATCTCACTTAGCGTCAACGCTGGCTCTGGTGGTGTGTAGGTGTAGCTACGCCTTTTTGAGGGCCTGGTGTAGTCTTCCGGTTTTTCAGTCAGAACCCCGATCTGAGCCAACCACATCTCCACTGAAACAGGTGGACACTTCGGGCAGTGTTGGGTTGTGTAGTAGTAATGTTTATCGTCAAAGTGGTTTCTGTTCATGATCCGCCATCCACTGTACGCTTCACCACAGTTCTCACAGTGGTATGACACGGTGACTGTTATTGTAAACTCCGATGGGGTTATCCGCTGTTGTTTAAACTCCTTGTCGATGTCTACCTCCTCAATGAGATACTTTAGTTTGTCTTGGGTCTGCGCAACGTAGCGGTAGCCGGTTACTCGGTATGGTTTCGTTAAGGTAGCTTCAGCGACGAGCCTCAACTCGTTGTTCGAGGGTATGTGGTCGAACTCCAGGACGTGTTGTGGGGGAGCTTCTAGGTGACTACCAGGAGGGTATGTCTCCTGGTAGTCAACCAGTTTCTGGAACTCGCTTTCATCGAGGAAGGTTATTTGTTTGCTCATCTGTATCTCCAGGTTCCCTTGACGAATTGGGGGTCAGGCTAGGCCAGGAATTCAGCTCTTTCAGATTCTGTCAGCTTGTTCCACTCTGACCGGAAGTCTTTCTCCAATTTTACAGCCGGGGCAGTATCGTTTTTAGTGTTGATACCGAAAGGCCTCATTGCTTTGTTATACAGTTCTCTGCTCACAGGATAGGTTACACCTTCACATAGATCGCTTTTTATGAAGCTGTAGATACTGAAGGCAGCTTGTTTGTCTGTCAAGGCTATAACCTCACACAGGGACTGTTCCAATCTTGGAGGAAGCTCTTTATGCTGCCCTCTACACAGTTCGTTGCTTAACAACAGAACAGGTTCCTTTCCGTCGAATTCTCCTAGACAGTTATGGTGTTCTGTGTGTGAATGGATCATATAGTTGTGCTTTATGGTTTTCGGGACGTGGATGGTCCAAGTTTCGTCTGACCACCCATTAAACACTTGTTGGATGTATACTGTGTCTTTTTTCATGCTGGCGTCTCCTTTTTAAAGGGGGTCATAATTCAAATACGGACACTTGCCTTTTCTGTAATGGGACATCTCTACTTTGCCGCCTTTAAAAACGGCGAAAGCCCAACAGTCCGCACATGGACGTTTGGTGAAGATATAGACTGCGGTTGCATTGCCGTGTATAAGGATAGGGCTGTGAAACGAGACTGAGTAGGAGGCCTCAGCGTTCAAGAAGGTTATTGATAGCTCCTCTTCTGAAGGAAGAGGACCGCCTTCGTACATAGCCCTCGCTACTTTGAGAGCCGCTTGTTGAGTGCGCGGGTATAAGTTGAAAAGTGCTCTGCGCACCCACCTTTCTGCTGGCGTTTTCTTGGTCATTGTCAGTTCTCCCTTTTGTTTTTGTTGGTCGAGGCCCCATGTTAAATTTTAACGCGGGACGACCTACACTTTAGCAAACTTACTGTGCTGCTGTCTGATGATACACTTCACACCAGGAGACACTTCCCTGTACCCCTTGCAGTTCTCCGAAGGCTCGAACCTTCGGGCGCAGTAGCCGAACTCCAGGGGCATGAAGTTGTAGCAGTAGTGCTTCCAGCGAGCGTGGACGCAGAAGAGGCAGGTTTTGTAGGCGTCTTCTTGTTTGGCCTTTGTTCTGTCAGTCATGGTTTTGCCTCAGTATGTGTTGCGGGTTAATAATCCTTCATTAATGATAAGTGTAATGGAGGTAGTAATGTCCAATACGTTCCCTAAACGGACACTCTCCCACTCTATGGTCAGGGTTTCGTTTCCACTGACCGTTGCGGGATTTAGTCCAGCAGAGACAGATTAGTTTATGGAGGTCGGTCTTCGAGATGCCTTTCGAGATGCTTTCGTAGCATCCTATCCTTGACGGAATGAAGTGGATGATGTTTTCTGTTATGTGAAAGTTGTAGTCTGCATATTGTTTTTTGTTGCCAAGGGGAAGATGCTTCACATATGAATCGGCATCGGAGCAGTTTATGTAGATAAACGAAGGTCCTGTCTCTGGCAACGCCTGGACCTTTAAGATTTCCTCCTTGAGTTGGTTTAAGAGTTGGTCTTTGGTCATAGCTGCACTTTCTTCCTCGGCTCAGTTCTCATCTTTCGCCTCCTTTATCCCTTGGCCTTGTAAACATTCAATCCCACAACAGCCCCCTGTCCATTCGGCACCTGGACATTCCCCTCAGTCGAAGCGATGATGGTGGTTTTGCCTGACTTCGAAGGCCCGTAGGTTTTGGTGAGGTCTACGGTGATGGTGAGAGTTGAGCCGGTGACTTGCATGGTGACGTTTTTCATTTTGATTCTCCCTTTTGTTTAGAGTTTGCAGTTCCCATGTTAAATTTTAACATGGGAACTGTTTATTCAATTCCTCACAGTCTGCCCATTGCCTGAGAACAGGCCAAGTATTTCTCCAACAACCCTGTCGGCTTTCCGAATAGGCTTCTTGCTTTAATCAGGGCCGTTAAGGCACTTGGCTTGGACAACTGCTTATACACCTCCTGGAGCCGCTGCCTTACTCTTTCCCTTGAGATGTTTAATCTCCTGGCCGCCCCGGACATGCAGAAGTAACGCTGAAATTGCAGGAGGGTCTCCTCCTGCTTCTGGTCCAGTTTAAGGAGGAGCAGGATCAAGTCTCCATCTTCTTTGTATTCCAACAGAAGATCATACCACCTTAAATTCGGCAGCTTCCGCCTTTGCCTGCACCTGGGGCAGCGGCCGCTTTTCCTTAACGCGCTGCCTCTCCACTCATACTCACAGCATTCGCAGACTTTTTCAATTAACCCCAGCGTCTTGGTACACTTTGAGCACTTGTTATGCCCTTTGCCACGATCAAACCAGGAGTGGCCGCAGGGGCAGGTTCTCAGGTAGCCCCTGAGCTTAACTGTCTTGTGGCAATTCGGGCAGGTGACTTTATCCCTCACTGTTATGGACCTTTTCAGTCTCCAGGAGTATTTGCAGTAAATGCATGATATATTGTGATTAGTCATGGTGTGATGTCCGATGTCTAAAGACAGCTTGAAGTACTTCCTCCCTCTTCTGTCTTTAGCGAGGGCGGAACCTGTAATGGTGGCTTTGTATACGCCTGGGGAGATTGTCTTCGGTCTTTTAGACATTTAGTTTCCCTCCTATTTCACCCTCACCAACAGCCCGTTTACCATCTCCCCTTGAGCATACCACGTGTGCGGTGAGGGAAAATGTGGCCCTTCGAGGTAGACAGTGCCCGTGAACTTTGACAGGTCTGGTCCCAGGCCGGGGTTAAAGCAGGTGATCCTCTCCCCTGCGGCCAAAGCCTCCTTCAACTCACGCTTTTTCCGAAAATTTCTGGTGGTGTAGGACATTGGTTTCCCTCCTTTTATTTGTGTTTTGTAGAACGTAAACAGAGTCATGAATAGCAAAGAACGAATCCCAGTACTGTATCTCCACAGCTAAATCTAGATAATCACAGAAGCTCCTCGTCCCGTTGCAGCCGTTGTTTTCTCCTATGAAAACCAGGGTCTGGTGGGGCTGTAGCTCTTTCAGGAGCCTAACCGGCATTGTGCTTCTGTACGGAGGCCAGGACATCAAAACAGTGTCAGAACTGTATCTCCTCAAAGCAGCGACGGCTCCGATTCTGTGGATGTCTATTGGAGATTCCTGGTAGTTATGAAAGCGATTCCACGATTTGTTATCCGTACCTATCACATCCAGCCCATACTGCCGGAGCCAATACGCCAACCACCCAGTTCCACAGCCTACTTCCAGGATTTGCTTACCTGGGGAGTGGTCTTTTATAAACCTTGTGAGGGAATCCAGATTCTCCTGGTGCAAGATCGGCCAGGACAGTTTGTTATACTCCTTCCTGCTAACCCTGGTTTCCTCCCACCAGTCATCAATCCAGGTACAGGCTACAAAACCCCTGAACCTTTCCCTGGTCGGCAGAACTGGCTGGTTCGCGTTGAACCAGGACAGAACCTCCTTTTTGCAATCAGACATCCTCCCCTCCCACAATCTTCATCAACTCATCCGTCTCATCAAATGTCTCAATCGAGACCCCGGCCTCCTGCGGGGTGGGCAGATCGTGCTGCCATCTGACTCCTCCAGACCGAGTGGCCCTGTTGTCAACCCTAACCAGGGCCTTATCCACCTTCCTTTCCACTGTCAGCATCTCCCTGGACAGCACGAGCTTGACGGTGAAGAGGTCTTTCAACCCGTACCTGTGAAGCATCGAATAAAGCACGTTCCTGGTCGATTCGAGAATATCCGCCGAAGCCGGAACTTGCAAGACCCCAGGCCAATATTCCGTCTCCATAAAATCCCTGAGAGCCAGGTCAAACTCTCCCAGGTCAAAGTCTTTTATCCTCTGCTCCAGATTCTTCCCTGTGAAGTAGGACATTTTTACCCCCTTTTATTTCAATCAATGCTGCTGGTTACTAGTATTCGCCGCCAGGGGTTTGCAGATCACCCGGTCGGGGGCGACGAGGATGGAGTTAATTATTCTTGTCCTTAGTTAAAGCCTTGGCAATCGCCACAAGACCATCCCTAATAATTAGGCAGCCCCCTAAAACTGCCGTCACTAAACCGAATGTTTCAAGACCACTTCCAGCGTAGCGAATAGCCTCAATTACTTCCTGGGTAAGGTCAACAAGGATGCGCTGATCTGGCGTCATCTTTTAATTGCCTCCTGACCTGTGCTTAGTTCCCTTTAGGGGTATATAATAACAATTTCCCTTCCGATTTTCCTTGCATACCTTACAGTACTCCATGTCCCAGATCGCAGCTTCTCTGTCACACTATCAGGACAAGCAATCAGCAACTCACACGAGTTGACAATATCGCGGTTTCTATCTAGATACGGTTTCGCCTCGTGAACCACGATATGGGGCAGTATAGACGCTGCCCAGACCCTCTTTGTCCCATCCACAGGAGGATGCATGACCAGATGCCATCCCTGGCCGCTGAATATCCCTGCGGCCTGGAAGTCTGCCCCTATACAATCCCCGTGGTGGAACTCTCCCTTCTGCAAGGAAACGGCCAACCGAAAAACTTCTGCTTTCTGCCTTCCAGTCAGTCCTTTTTGGGTTCCAGTGAAGCCGATTTTCATTTCAGTTTTCCTCCTTTGCCATATCAGCCGTAATATTCTTCCCCAACTGTCAACCTGCACGTAAAACCAGGGCCGGGCCCTTTATCCTTCGGGCTTATGACGCTCCCAATAGCGCAACTCCTGTGCCTCTCATAGTCACCCTCCAAAGTGATGACCTCAGCATCGCCATACCCTGCCTCAATCATCTTCCCTAATTTCTTATGCAGCGTAGCTACGGTTTCCGTTTCAGTTTCCTCCTTTTAAGTGTTCTTTGTGCCTGGGTTATTTACCGTTAATTATACCAAATGATAACAACGGTGTCAATGATTATTTTCCAGATGGTAACAATGTCAATCGGCGATAATCCCCATCGACGGCGATAACATTTCCCCCGGCGTCGATAACCTTTCCCCCATCCCCCAAACCCAAACCATTTAACGCGGGAACTGTGTATCTAAACGAGCAAAGGGGGAATGGTGAAACCAGTAAAGTTTTGAATACAGTGTTTTTTGTCTTTTTTTATTTCATTTATATTTTTTTCTCTATATATAGAGAGAACTCTATATAAAGCCTTCAAACCAGTCCTTTTCTCTGCCACTTTCTCTGTTTTCAATATACTTTTTAGGTCCGGTGTTAAAATATTTCATTTTGGGTTTCATGGAAAAAGTTGTCGACGCCGGGGAAAATATTATTGTCGTTTTCACCGTTGTTATTTCCCCCATCATCATTTCCCACCCACCCCCAAAACAAACCCCTCTCTCCCCGAAGGAAAAGAGGGGTTTTTGGGCAGTTTTCCTCCTTTAAACAAACTCGTTTATTTGTTTCCTGGTCAGTAAGCTCTTGCGTTTTTCCTTCTTCTTCCCCTTTTCTGCCCTCCTTTCTTGGGGCTTTCCTTTGACGTTTTTCCAGAAGTCCTCCTTTGTGTAGAGGACAACCCTGCCCTTTACATCGGTATTTGTCCTCAGCCTTTCCCGATACATCAGGACGGTTTGCAACTTCGCCGCCTCGATTCTCAGGGTAACAGCTTGGGTCTCGAGGCTGGTGATTCTCGCCCGGATTTCTTGGGTGGTTAGGTGAACCACTCGGCACTCAAGGCAGGATGAAGATGCCTGCAAGTGAAACCCTTGGCCACAGTCGCAGACAACAGGTTCGGAGGTTTTCATTCTTTCTCCCCGTAGTACCACAGTTCGGTATCCTCTGAAATCTCGACATGGGATTTATATGCTTCTGCCTCATTTATCGCCGATTTCAGGATTTCAGCCGCGGCTTCGGGGGATTCAGCAATTACAGAGTAGAAAGTGCGGCTGGTTTTGGTGAAGATGTAGCGTTTTACTTTGGAATTTGTGGTCATGACAGTTTCCTCCCTTTATTTTATTCGCGGTCTCCTCCTACCTGATCAGTTTATACTCATGGGAATGTACACAGATATTCCCACCAGGGGTCTCCGCGAACATTTCTTCTGCCTCGTTGTCATATTTGTTTAAGTGGGCATTATATTCCTGCCCCTTCTTTACCGAGCGATCTTCTGCATCCGGGTCTGCCCATGAAATTAGGGATATGATACGGAGGTTTTTAATTTGTCTCATGTTAGTTTTCTCCTTTATGACTTTAACAAGACCATGCTTCTTCCGGCCTGACCCCAAGGTATAACATTCCCCTGGGACAGATAAAGATGAACCACGAATCGGTTGAACCGATTAAGACTGAGGTTAATTGGTCAAGGATTTGACGTTGACGTTGATTCAGGGACATGGCGGTTTTCCTCCTTTAGTTAAATTACCTGTCAATGGGACAGATTCTTGTCAAGACTTCATCCATGTTTTCACAGAAAGTTTGCGCCACGAACAGAAAGATGTGCATTGTAACCTCATCCTCGGCAACCCACTTTTCTTCTTTGATTGCCTTTGGGAGGGCATTGTGGGCATCATCCATTAATCGGTTGATGTCAACCCGTACCTTTTCCAAACGATCATAGAACTCCTGCTTTGTCATACCAGCTTGTCTCCTTTCACGGACCCTGGAATCAACCCTTCAATCCGGCGGGGGAATCGGTGCAAATTCCCCCGCCATGTTCAAGGGTTGATTAATCCATTGCTTCCGCGGCCTTGGCTTTCTTTGCCCTGGACGCTTTCACAATCGCTTCCATTTGAACCGCCCACGGATGCGCGTCAGTCCGCACAATCTTTGCCCAGGCATTGAAATTGATTTTGCCCTTTTCGGTTAAGGGCGGATCATCTGCCCGCGGAACTGGAACTTTGGCGGTTGCAATCTTCCCAGCTTTGTGCTTGTCCTGGAGCAATCCGGCCAATTCGCGGATAATCTCGGTTTCGATGGAATCAACCTTGGGCTTCCCGGAACTTTCCCGCTGGGCCTTTTCCAGAACTTTGGTCAGCCCAGCGACAGTAGAAAACTGCTCGGCAAGGGCTTCGGCGTCTTCTACCGTGCCATAATCGGTTTTTTCGTTGAACATCCCAGCAGCTTTTACCGAAAGGGTTCGGAGAACGCCAGCTATAGCATACTGGTCCCATAATTCACCCATTTCCTCTTTCGTGGGGAGAGTCAGCCGGATGCCAAACTTATACCGGGTGTTCCCCTCGGCGTCTTTGTACGCGCCCACAGCGATAGCCGTATTACCACTGCCCACAATTTTGTCCGCTGAATCAATTCTCGCCATTTTCCTTTGCTCCTTTTCCTTTTTATTGTGGTGGGATTAATCCCTCCGTGGGCACGGTAACATTTGAGTTACCGTGCCTAACGCAAGGATTAAACCGGAAAATCGTACCGTTTTAACTCCCGTTCACATAGGAGTCTTTTTGTTTTTCGGCAGAGCTCCCCTGACAGGAATATATATGATTCCTGCACGATAAGACCGAAGTGGTTATATATCATACATTGCCAGTAAAGACCATTTTCAAGTTTTCTGTGTCCGATTTTCATTGCTGTCACCTCTTTTTGAATAACGCAAGGATTAAATGTTTTCCTCAACGTGTTTACGAGCAATCTCCCACCAAGGGTGTCCAGACTTCCTCACAAGCAAGGCCCACTTCGTGAATTTAATCCGGGGCACGGTAACATTTGAGTTACCGTGCCCAACGCAAGGATTATCCGGTTACATATTTAGGATGCTCAGCATATGCGCGGCTTGTGCCTTAGTCATGCCCGCAATAGCTAATGTCTTTATCCATTGTGCCCAGGTATATCTTTTAGTCAGTCCTCCTATCTTCAAATCAAACGTCCAGCCGACTCCCGGTAAGATGCTGTCCCATTGATATACCGCAAGAAAGAATGTCATCTGGCGAACCTCCCTTAGATATTTTCCTCAACGTGTTTACAAGCAATCTCCCACCAGGGATGACCGGATTTCTTTATGCGCTTTGCCCACTTCGTGAATTTAATCCGGCCAAGCTTCGTTTTAGGTGGTTCGGGCAACTTGACCTTGGCCGATTCTATTTCATTCCTGGCATACTTGCCCTTCAAAACATTGGTCAGGTGCGCGATTGCCATAGCTTTTATTGGGTCATATTTTTCCATATTCGGTTTTACCCCCTTATTTCTTTGTAAACATCAAAATCAATTTCAATTTTCATATGTTGATTTACCTCCCCTGGATTTGAATGGTACATGATTGCCCCATTATATTGCATGATACATGCCAGATTGCTGCATAAAATTCCCCAATAAAATCAATATGTTACAAATCCGCCAATTTCCAGGTATAAATATTTTGCCTGGGTAATGCGGCGTTAAACCGTAACGTATTGAAATCATTAATAAAGGCCCGGTACAAATAATTAAACTAGCAATACAAATATTTGAACCGCCAATTTGCCGAACGTATAAAGGAAATTCTTTTTGCAAAAACCATACCACCCTGCCGCATTATATATCCCTGCATTATATACCACTACATTATATATCAAACCAGTAAACAATCCGCCCCCGTTTCCCCAGGCAAATCATATATATCCCTTCAATATATACCTCACCAATATATACCTCACCAATATATACCTCACCAATATATACCTCACCAATATATACCTGTCCATTATATACCTGTCCATTATATACCTCACCACAGGTAAATATGAACTTCCAGGAAAAAGGGTTCCTTTCTGGGGGTGGGGGAGGCCGGATGGCAAAGCGGAGTCCCGGAAAAATTCATTAGTAACCCCTCCCACCCAACCTCAATTTTCAGAGCTCAGAGTTCAGAGCGTAGACACACAGCTGTTTCGGGTGGTTTTTAGGTCCGGTGTTAAAATTTAACGGGGGAGCTGGTTGGGGGTGGTGGTAATAACAGTTCCCATGTTAAAATTTAACGGGGAACCTGTTTGCGGACTTAAATGGGGAATGGGGTTGATGGTGCATTGTTTCTTTCGGTCTGGTCCTCAGCTCGCACTAATCGTTTGGGGGATGGGGGATTTTGTGATATGATATAATCAACAACGTGTTTTATAAACGGTGATTGACAAATGCTCCTCCTCCCACTCGACCAGGTAGATAGTGTTTTTGAAAGCCAGCCCTTGCTGCAGGAGCCGGTGGGGTTTCCTCTGCCGGGGGCTGGGGAGAGGGAGGATGAGGAGGGGGATGAAGATGACTGAGGCAGACCGCTTGATGGAGATTCTGACCTCGGATGTCGAGGATCTGCCGGTGTTTGAGGAGGGGAACGGGAACGGCAGGAGGAAGGTTCCAGCCCTGGGTCCCCCTTCTTGGCTCGAGAATTCTAACTGGCAGGACGATCCGGCGTCGGGGAAGCTGGAAAAAATTAGATCAGTTTTCCTGAACGCTAAAACTCCAGAGGAGGTGTACACTGCCGCTTCGGTGATGCCTATTGGAGACTGGATGGAAATGGTTGCAAAGCTTGGGAAGCAAGTTGACCCTGGGCAGGTGCAGATCACAAGTATCAGAATCGAACTGCCGCCTATAGGTTACAGCCGAGGCGAAGTGATCGAAATCGAGGTTCCCTGATGTCAGAGCTGGCTTTAAATCCCTGGCTCGATGCAGGAAAAATCCAGCAGCAGTTTGTCCTGTCGCAAGACCTCGAGGCGTGTTTAATGGGTCCGAGAGGGGAAGGTAAAACCGAGGGGGGAATCCGCCGGATGACCCTTCATGCAGGTGAGCAAGAACAATCCGTCCGGCCTATTCCCTGGGCAATTGTACGAGATACTTGGAAAAACCTCGAACGTACGACTCTTAAGTCTTTCCTTCAGCCCCATCCGAATTCGTTTTCAGAAAAAATCCGTCCCCTCCTCAAGGTTTCTGGTGGTGGGGAGAAGATCGTTCTTCCGGGTTTCTGGGAAGCCCATTTATTCGGTGTTGATTCCCTTGGTGACTTAAGCCGCTTGCAATCTCTCCAACTCGGCGGGATATGGCTTGAAGAACCTGCCCCAGCTGCCGCTGAGGACATAGGCGGTGGGCTTGAGGAGAGGGTTGTGACTGTGGGGATTACGTCTCTGCGCCATCCCTGCGCATGGCGGACGGTTCAGATAACGCAAAACTATCCAGACGAGGACCACTGGACCTGGCAGAGGTACTTCATTCGCAGAGAAGGCCGGTTGTTTAGAATTCCACGAGGGGAAAACCCCCATCTCCCGACTGACTACCGGGATAATATGGAGAGAGCCCTGGCAAATGACAAGGGCCTTCTCAATCGTTTGGTACTTGGCCAGCCTGGTTTTGTGTCACAGGGTGAGGCTGTGACACCTGAGTATGATTCTTTAGTCCACAGGTCGAATATTGACCTAGAGCCGTATCCGAATACAGTAGGCTATCGCTTTTGGGACGGGTACAGTAATCCGGCGTGTGTTATTGCCCAACTAACCCCCCGCGGTCAGCTGCAGGTATTTGAGGCCATTGTTGGAAAGGGGATGGGAGTTAAGCAGCTGATCAGAGACTTCGTCATTCCGGCTATATCCGAGCGGTATGGTGATGTCCCTGAGTGGGAAGACATCGGCGATCCTTCTATGGTGACGAAAGACCAGTCTGATTACGAGCAGTCAGCAGCTATGGTTATAGAAAAAGAATTGAAAACATTCTTTCGCCCTGGGCCGAAGGCTTGGTCGATTCGCCAACAGGGAATGAAAAACGCCCTTCTTGCTACTATTCCTGGAAATAAACCGTTCGTCTATCTGTCCGCCAGTCCCCTAGTCCAGCCTCTGCACCAGGCTCTCCGCGGTGGGTGGGCGTATAGGATGTCTCCATCAGGGCTTAGAATCGGGACTATCCCAATGAAAAATCATCACTCACACCCAGCGGACGCTTTGTCCTACGGTGTTTGTGAGTTGCTGAGTATGTCTGAAGGCGGGAGGATAGATCCTTATGTCCAGCCTAGTGTAGATTATTACATGGAAGAACTGATATTCCGCCAAACTCCAGGAATGGGATCTGTAGGCCGGGATCCAGTGACAGGTTACTGAGATGCTCCAGGGTCAGGCTGAAACTGTTGAGGTTACTGTCCTCCCTCCTGACATCCGGCTTCAATTCTGGCCCTACTCACCACCACGGACGGAGTTAGTTGGATGGATTTGGTTTTCCGACAGTCACCCAGCAAAGGATTTTTGGAAGCGGCTGGGTGATGGGTGTTACCAACGCAGGTCCGGTGTTAAAATTTAACACCGGAACTGTTAAGCTGGGATAAAAATGCTGACAGAAAAACGCCCGATCAAATGGCTTCTTGAAGCCCCAGATAAAAGCAACCTGGCTGATGAGCTGACTAGCAAGGAACTGAGCTACCTCGGCCAGGAAGTTGTGCGTCTATATCGCCTGGATCGGAATAACCGCCAGGATTGGGATGCTTTATCTGAATCAGCGTTGAAGTTGGCGAAACAGGTTCGGGAACGCAAGACAACTCCGTGGGATAATTGCTCGAATGTCAAGCATCCGTTGATTACAGTTTCAACTATCCAATTTGCAGCCAGGGCGTATCCCGAGATCTGCAAAGGCAGTAAGGTTGTGAAGTGCCAAATCACCGGCGACGATCCGCCTGAGACTCCAATCCAACCCCAAGTTCCCCAGCAAATCCCTGGCCAGATGCAAACGATGCTTCCGCTACCTGGCCAAACCCCGGCTCAAATGGGCCAGATGCCCCTGACGATCGGGGTTCAGGAAAAAAGCCCCAAACGCCAACGGGCTGATCGGATCGAGACTCACATGAACTTCCAGCTGACCCAAGAGATGGTTGACTGGGAGTCGGATATGGACACTCTCCTCCATGTCCTACCTGTCGTAGGTCAATGTTACAAGAAAACCTACTTCGACCCCGAACTCGATCACAATGTCTCCGAACTGGTCCTCCCTGATGACTGTGTTGTCAGTAAGTCGAAGATACGAGACATTAAAAAAGCCCGGCGGATTAGCCATCGCCTGTGGATCTACGATAACGATGCGCAGGAGAGAATGCGAGCTGACATCTGGCGGGAGGTTTCTCTTGGGGTTCCGCCTCTAGCCAGTCAAGACACCGACGCTCCGCATGAGTTCATCGAGCAGCATTGCTGGTATGACCTAGATGGGGATGGGTATAAAGAGCCTTATATCATCACAGTCCATCTTGTATCTGTTAAAGTCGTTCGTGTGCTGGCTCGGTGGCAGATGGAATCTGTGATTGCTGATAGGAAGAACGAAGTCAAGAAAATCATTCCTGACCATTACTTCACCCACTTTGGGTTTATCCCGAACCCAGATGGCTCGATCAACTACCTAGGCTTTGGCCAGCTCCTCGAACCAATCAACTCATCCGTCAACACTGTCCTGAACCAGCTGATCGACAGTGGGACTCTATACAACACTGGCGGTGGGTTCCTTGGCCGGGGGATCAGGATGCGTGGGGGGACTTACACCTTCCAACCAGGGGAATACAAAACTGTTGATTGTCCAGGTGGGGCCTTGAAGGAAAATATCGTCCCCTTGCCGACGAGAGAACCGTCAGTTGTTCTGTTCCAGCTCCTGGGTTTCCTCGTCCAGGCTGGGAAGGAAATCAGTTCTGTCCAAGATGTCTTAACTGGCGACGCGAAGCTGGCTGCTACGATGCCTGTAGGCACAATGATGGCCTTAGTGGAACAGGGGCTGAAGGTCTTCACTGCAATATACAAACGAATCTACCGCTCGCTTAGCGAGGAGTTTAAGAAACTGTATTACCTGAACGCCAGGTATCTCGACCCTGTGACTTCGTTTTATGTGTCCGGGAACAAAAACCGGGTGGAGTTGTCTGACTACCGGGCTGATGATACTCTCGTGATGCCGGTGGCTGACCCGGATTTGTCCTCCGATATGCAGCGGTTGCTTAAGGGTCAGGCTTTGAAGGACTTAACTGGCCGACCGGGCCTCAACGAAGTGGCGATTACGAGGCAGCTGGTCCGGGCAATTAGACCAGAAAACATGCACGAAGTGTTGATGACAGATGCCCAGATGTCTGGGAAGGAACCAATCCCCTGGGCTCCACCGCCTAACCCGCAGGTTATTCTTGCACAGGCTAAGGCGAATCATCTGAACGCCCGGGCACAGGAATCGGCTTTGCAGCTGCAGATGTCGTTGCAGAAGTTTGAGCTTGAGACGGAGGCGTTGCTGGCGGATATAGAGAACAAGAAAGCCGACACGATGTTGAAGCTGGCGAAGGCTGAGGCTGCAGAGGCTGGCCTGCAGCTACAGCAATACGAAGCTGAGATGAATCATATATCAGAGCAAGTCAAAGCCAGAATGGATGTGGTGAAAGAGCGAATTAAAGCTTTTGCTCAGCAACAGAAACAACTGGCTGATCAAGAAGGAATGACAGAGGTTCTGGAGAGTGATCAAGGTGGTATGGAAGGTCGAGCCTTTGGTGGCCCAGTGGACAGGGGAAACCCCTTTGTTGTCGGTGAACTTGGGCCTGAGTTGTATGTACCTTCTGGCAGCAACGACAACCAAGAGCTGTCAAAGCTAATGGGAATCTTGAATCAGAACAAGAACCTCGAATATGTCCGGCGTATTCTAGCTCCATACAATTCTCCGGTAAAAGTCTACGACGATGATGGAACGATTGCCAGTCATATGATGATGTACAGCGATCATCCTGGTGGGAGAGGTTACATCAGTTTTCCGTCTATAGTGAATGATGAGGAAGGGTTCAGGGAACTGTCGCCTGATGAAGCTTACAGGCACGCTGTAAGAAGCAGACAATACATCCAGCATCCAACTAGAGAAGAAGCTGATTGGTTTTCTAAGAACTACAAAAAAGTATGGGGACCAATACAGTGAAAAACCTCCCTATCTTCGACAAGGAAATCCTGATCTCCCCAGGCGAATGGCAATCCTGGCTCAATCACCCGATCACCCAGGAATTCATGTCCGCCATCAAACGTGAGCGAGACGACTGGTCCAGGATGCAGGCGCAGGGGGAGCTTCTGAAAGAAGGAATGGGAACAATCGAGTGGTACGCGAAGTCTGTGGGGATAATCTACGGCCTTGAATACAGCCTTGAGGGCGTAGGCGAGGCCCTGAATGAACAATGGCGAGAGGCGGCTGAAAGGAAGGAAGCTGCGGAAAGAGAGAAAGAAAATGTTTGAAAACACATCAGGAATCTGCAATCTCTGTGAATACAAGTGTTTGGTTTTGCCTGATCCGGTAGAGGACAAGACTGAGGGTGGGATTCTCTACAAACCCGACATTGCGAAAGAGAGGGAGAAATACCGAACCTGCAAAGCAACTTTCATTCTCGCTGCGAAGGCTGCGTTCCAGGACTTTGGGAAGGATGGGAACCAGAGTTACATTCCCCAACCTGGAGACCGTGTCTACGTTGCGGTTGCTGCGGGGATGTTCCACTACGGTCCGGATGGTAAGGAGTATCGTCTGGTAAACGACAAAGATGTTGTCGGCCAGCTTGATGAATAAAGGAAAAAGGAAATCAAAATGGACACCGAACAACTAGGAACTCCCGAAGAAAGAGCCTCCAACATGGGCTGGAAGCCCAGGGAACAGTGGGTTGGTGACCCCGAAAGGTGGGTGCCAGCGGACCAGTTTATTGAAAACGCTGATAGGCGTCTCGACTACGCTCGGAAGACGAATAAAAACCTCGAGAGGCAGGTGACTCAGTTGCAGAAATCGAACCTGGAACTTAAATCTGCCCTTGATGGCCTGCGTGGTGATATGGGAGAGTTCGTCAGCTTCCATAAGGACGCCGCAGATCGAGCTGCAAAGGCGGCTTACGCTCAGGCTTTGAAGGATGCTAAGGGAAAGCAAGAGGCTGCCTTCGAGAGCGGAAACAGAGACGCTTTCAATGCTGCAACGGCTGAGCTGGACCAGTTGATCCAGAGTCACCCAGCCGTAACTGGGCAGGCTGACAGAAAACCTGAGGTCAAACAGCCAGAGAAAAGAGAAGGCGGAACTGGCAATCCTGATCTCGACAAATGGCTAGAAGCCGAACCTGGTGCATTGGATGACTGGCTCACAAAAAACCAGTGGTACAACGAAGACGCTGATATGGCTGACTATGCTGAAAAGGTCGATAGGCTTTTGCACCGAAAACACAGACTCGGCATTCCACAGTCTGAACAGTTAGAACTTGTGACAGAGGAAGTGAAGAAAAAGTTCCCGAGTTACAAAGACTGGACAAACAACGAGCGGAAAAAGGTTGCGACTGTGGAAAGCTCCGGTGACAGTGGGCCTGTCGCTGGCAAGAAGTCTTACGCCAGTCTGCCTCCTGAAGCTAAAAAACAGTGCGACAAGTGGGCTGGGGTCGATGGCTCCGGGAAAACCGGCACGATGCCCGGATTCACTAGGGAAGAGTTCGTAAAAACCTACAAATGGGAATAAGCGAGGACAAGGAAATGTCTAAGAATAGAATAGAGATAACTGCACCAGAGGAAGATCTCGAAAGAAGCGAGACCCCTGAATCTCGCCGGGCCGCTTTAATTGCAAAGAAGCGGGCTGAGAGAATTCCTCCGGGAATGAAGTCTCTGAGCTTGGACTATCCCCAGCGGCCAGGGTTTACCCGCCGGGTGGTTTGTGATCGCCAGGGACGCCTCGAAAGGTTCGAGGCTGGGGGCTGGGACTTCGTAACTCACAGTACCCTCTACGGGGAAAACCCAGCGGACAGGAAAATAACTGCAAGAGAAGGAATTGACTCTCGAATCAGCCAGGTCGTTGGGAAGCACAAGGACAACTCCCCAATGATCGGGTATTTGATGGAGATACCTACCGAGTTGTATAACGAAGACCAGGCCATGAAAATGGAACAACTCGACAAGCTCGAAGCCGGGTTTAGGCAAGGAATAGACCCCGATGGCAAGGGTCGCCCTGGCAGCGATGGAAGGTATGTTCCGTCAACTGGAATCCACATCAAAAGAAACCAAACTGCTCCGTGAGGGCAGTAGGAGAACAAAATGGCAAATGTTGACTTCCGGCAGGGGCTGCGTCCTATCGGGCATCTTTTGGGCCTGAACTGGAACAGCAACCTCCAGAAATGCTACATCCCCAGCACCGACACTTCAATCGGAGTGTTTGTTGGGGATGCTGTGGACCTGGCCGGGTCATCGGATGCGACTGGTGCTTATCCTACCGTCACGAGGGTGACTACCGGTGCCAGCAACCCAATCTACGGTGTTGTTGTCGGCATCGAGCCTGATCCCTCTGTTGGTCTGAATATAACCTACCGCCAGAATAGTACCTCCCGGTACGTCTGGGTTATCCGTGACCCCTTTGTTATTTATGAGATTCAGGGCTGCTCCAGTGCTGTAATTACAGCAGCTTCTGTCGGCCTGAATGCTGTTCTGGTTGCTACTCACACCGGCAACACTACTACCGGCCTCAGCGGTCTGGAACTCGACAGCGGCGCAGGTACGGCTCCTGCGGCTGACTCTACCTACACGCTTACCATCATGGGCTGCTCTGATGACCCCAAAAACGACATCACAGCTGTCAATGCGAAGTGGCACGTCATGATTAACCTCCATCGTCTGATGCCGAACTGGAGCCCGACTGACGCGGCGTACTTCGGCTCTAAGGGGGCATAATCATGATTACTACTGGAACCAACCCGAAAGCAATGTGGCCTGGGATCAATGCTTGGTGGGGCGCTGCGTATAACGAAAAGCCCGCCCAGTGGACTGATCTCGTGGAGCAACATACTTCTGAAATGATGTGGGAAGAGGACGTCGGCATCAGTGGCTTCCCGCTGGCTCAAATCAAGCCCTCTGGTAAAGGTATAACCTACGCCGATGAGCATCAGGGATACATCAGCCGGTATACCCATATCGTCTGGTCCCTTGGCTACATCGTATCGTGGGAAGAGATGCTTAACAACCTGTACGAGCAGGTCGCCAAACGCCGGACCCAGCGGCTGGCCTTCTCTATGCGCCAGACCAAAGAGTGGAACGTTGCTAACATCTACAACCGGGCGTTTAGCAACTCCTACCTCGGCGGTGATGGTGTGTGCTTGTGCAGTGCGAGCCACCCGACCAGTGCTGGCCTTCAGAGCAACGTACCGTCCAGTGCCCTTGACATATGCGAACTCGGTATCGAGGACATGATGGTCAAGATCGGCACTGCCACCAACGACATGGGCCATCCGGTTGGTCTGATCGGCCAGTCCCTGATCGTTCCCTGGCAGTTATTCTACGAAGCTAACCGGATTCTGGAGAGCGTTCTGCAGAACGACACTGCGAATAACGCGATCAATGCCCTGCGGACCACCAACGCGTTGCCCCAGGGGATCAAGGTGAACAACTACCTAACCGATGCTGATAACTACTTTATCCGCACCGACTGTCCAGATGGGGTGAAGTTGTTCCAGCGGTATCCGTTGACCTTCGATGAGGACAACGACTTCGATACCAAGAACCAGAAATACGCCGCTGTGGATTACTACAGCGTCGGCTGGTCCGACTGGCGGCAGGTGTATGGGTCGAATCCTGCGTAAACCTTTGTGGGTGGTAGGTCCCGTGTTAAAATTTAACGCGGGAACTACCGCCCCACATTTCCGGTGGGTCTTAGGCCCCAATTCTGAAGGAGAGCGGAAATGCCTGAGTTAAATGCGATGTCTAACTACCCAGCTGGTTTCAGGACTGGCCTCAGTGTACGCGGGGCTCCGATTCTGAACACCTATGGGGGACAAGTTTTCTGGGTCGATAGCGGTGGTCCTGGGGCTGATAATGGTAATGGAACCTACCAGCGGCCTTTCAAGACCATCGACTACGCTATCGGTAAGTGCACGGCCAGTAACGGCGATGTTATCATCTGCAAAGCTGGCCACGCTGAGACTTTAACCTCCGCCGGCGCGATTACCTGCGATGTTGCTGGCGTGACGATTATGGCTGCTTCAGGGGCAGTCGGCTCCTTGAAGCCTGCCTTGACCTTTAGTTCCACTGACAACAGCGCGTCGGTTTTGGTGACTGCTGCTCAGGTCAGCATCATCGGCATTCTCGGTATTTGCAATGATGATGCTCTGACTAACCCTTTCCACATCCAGGCTGCTGATTGCTTCCTGGACATCGAGTGGCGGGATGGCTCTGATGCGATTGAGGCTGCTACTGTAGTTCTGACCACAGCCGCGGCTGATCGGCTTACTGTCAACCTCCGTTATCTTGGGTATACCACAGGCAACGCTTGTGTGGCCCCGATTAAGCTGGTTGGCTGTAACGGCGGCAGAATCTTCGTTGACTTCTACGGTTTGGCCAGCACTGCGGTTGTGAACTTCGCCTCGACTGCATGTTCCGACATCGAGATCGAGGGGTACTTCTACAATGAGAGTGCGGCGCTGACTAAGAATGTCGTTGATACCATCACCGGCTCGACTTGGTTTGTTAAGGGCTACGACGGCAAGGGTGGGTATAGCTTCAGTGGCGGCTCAGCTGCTGCTGTGGCTGTGGATGACATCTCGACTGTTGCCACCTATGCTAGCACGGCTTCAAGCCAAGCTGCCTCAGTGGGCATTCAGACTTCCGCTGTCGCCAGCCAGACTGCCTCGGTCGGGGTTCAGGCGTCTACTGTGCAGTCCAAGACTGATTCTGTGGGTCTGACTGCATCTACGACAAATTCAAAGACTGACAGCGTTGGCCTCACCGGATCTACTAACATCAGTAAAGTTGATTCTGTTGGAATAAGTTCTTCCACAGGTATCAGCAAAATTGACTCTGCTGGCCTCACCGGCTCTACCAACGTCAGCAAAACCGACTCAGTCGGGATTAACACCTCCACAATCATCAGCACCCTGGCAAGCATCGCTGCCCGGATTTCGATGATTGCTAGCAAGGAAGGTTTGTAAGGTTGAGTTACTCTATCGAACAATCAGCCGCTTATCTGTCGCATCTACCGCTGTTATCGGCGGCTGTATCTGTTACTACCGGCCCTGTCCTTGAGCTAGGGGCGGGGCTCGGTAGTACCTATCTGTTGCATGGTATGTGTGGGGTTAGTAGGCGGAAGTTGCTGACCATCGAGTCAGATGAAAACTGGATGCAGCGGTTTATGAAGTTCGGTAGGCCCTGGCACCAGTTCAAAAAGGTAGATGATTATCAAGACTTACAGGAATACAAGGAACCTTGGGGATTGGCGTTTGTAGACCACGGGCTTTATAAACAGCGGGGACATTCCATTCTGCAGCTTAAGCATGTGCCGATAGTGGTAGTTCACGATACTTGCTACCCGTGGCTTTATGATTATGTAAATACTCTAAGTCACTACAAATACCGCTGGGACTGGCAGTTGAATGGCCCGCAGACGACTGTGGTTAGCGACATTAAAGATATAAGGAAGATATTCGGAGGAATGGGATTGTGAGTGGGGACATAGCGATTGTCTGTTACATAGACAAAGATCAATGGATAGAGCAGGAATTCCTGTGGCTGTTGAAGTCGTGGTATTACAGTGGCGGATGGATGGTTTCTGATCTTGTTGTTTTTCACCATCCAGATGTTCAGGGGCTGCCAGTGGATAATAGTATAAAATATATTCCCCTGCAGGCTTTTGCGGATAAGTATCCTGAGTGGACTGGCTATCGGTTTATTAACAGCATCGGATATATGTCAGAGCCGGAGGCAGGGATTTTAGCTGAATACAAATATGTTTTGAGGACTGACTGTGATTGCTTTCTGACGCCGTACTTCAGGAACTTCCGTCCCAGACTCACTACCTTCGGGGCGGGTCAGTATGCAGAAACGCCGGAAGTGGTCCACCGCCTGACAGACATCGCGGCTAAGTGGGGGATAGCCCCTGGGTTTAACAACATCGGATCTACAGTCATGGGCTTCGCTTCGAGGGTGATAACATACTCTTTGATTCAGCTTGAGTTCTGCAAGAAGCTTCGGGAAGAAGAATTCAAAGATGGAATGGGCCAGTGGCCAGGATGGTGGTTTGGTACTCTGTCAATGTACGCCGGGCAGCTGGCGGCCTGGGCTTACTTTGGTCCGAATATGACTATGGGTGGCTTGGACTGTCATTGCCTCTCACACGATGATATATCACCGAGCGACTACCATATCCACGCATGGCATACTTACGAGCACTTCAGCAAGTTCAACTGGCGTGAGGGAAAGTACCGCGGGCGGGATATGGGCAGCCTAGACATAACCAAAATCGCTGATTACTGTCTGTGGATTGCCGGAGACGGTCCATGCGGATAGTCCACTTTGCTCCCTTTGCTCCCAATGGCTGTGGTCTGTATGAAGCGGCTAGGGATATGGTAGTGGCGGACTTGAACCAAGGCCATGATTCTAAACTTGTGGACACTGGAATTTTCATCAACGGAGAGTGTATTGGTGGTCAGGGCAGGGTAGATTTAGAAGACACAAGAAGCCGGTCTTCTATAAGAACCCACAGCCCGCTTGTGGCCAGGGACGCTGATGTGTTGATTGCTCACACTGGAGCGCCTGATCCGTGGTATTCTGTGTGTCAAGCTCCTTTGATATGGATGCTGCATGGTAGGCCCCAGGCTTGTTTTAGACCAGAGCAATACGGAAACGGCAGCTCATTTTCCCTAATGGCGAACATAGCTGAGTGGCCCAGGACAAAGGCTATGATTTCATTCTGGCCGTATCACAGGCAGTTCTGGAGCCCGATTATTCCTGACCATAAACTGTTTTGCTTTGATGCTCCTCCTGTGGATTGTATGAGGTTTTCTCCAGACGGCCCAAGGCATGATTTTGGTGTGATGGGGGGCAAGGTTAATGTTATCCTAGCAGATTCAAGAAGGGAAGATGTCGATCTGTATGAAATAACAAACGGAGCGATTGCCTTTGCCAGAGCTAACCACGGAGTCAAGTTCCACTTCTACGCTATGGAAGAGCCTCTGCGATGTTGGGAGTATATGATAAGGGAACTGAAAACACTTGGGGCTCTCGGAGAAGTATGGGCGAGGCGTCCGAATATGGAGGAGGTGTTCAGGGCTGCTGATGTCGTTTTGTCGCCTCATAGGATCACGACCAGGGTGATTGCAGAGGCCCTGTGCTGCGGGACTCCGGTGATTGCTGCTGATGGATGTGTTCATGCTACATGGACCTGTAGACCAGATGACCCGGAGAGTGTGTCTAGTGCTATTGAGGCGGCTGTTGGACAGTACAAGGAAGTTGGCAGTAAAGTGAGTGAAGTCGCAAAGGAATTCTCTTTATCCAAATACAGCCTATCAATGGAGAGCGTCTTTGACGCTGTGTTATGATAACAACTGGAACATTTCCAAAAGCTCTGGAGGGTGGAAAGATGGCTAAGAAGCAGATGGAAAAGATGGGGAAGAAAAACGGCGGCAAGACTCCGAAAGCGCCGCCTCCTGCCGGTAAGGTATCTCCCCGGAAGCAGATGGCTATGGGAGGCAAGTGCCCTAAGTAATTTAACCCAAACGTCCTGAAACGCCCTGTGAGGGGCGTGGAGAGACACCACGTTTCAGGAGGATTCAAAATGTCTTCGCCAGTTCGGTATTCTGATGGTGTTACGAATGTAAGCAGCGACAAAACGATGGGGCAATTTCTGGCCCCTGATCCCACCAAGGTTCACCTCTTCTTCGACGACTTCGATACCTATACCGCCGGTCAGTGGACCGTGACCGAGACCAATGCTGCGGCTACCGAGGCTCTAACTGACGGCGACGGTGGCTTGCTTCTCATCACCAACACTAACCTCGAGAACGACGCGGTTTCGATGCAGAAGGTTGGCGAATCCTTTCTCATGGCGACAGGGAAAAAGGCCTGGTTCAAAACCAGGTTCCAGGTCTCTGAAGGTACTCAGGTCGATCTGCTGATGGGTCTGGCTATCACTGACACGACTCCGCTAAACGCCTCTGATGGTGTGTTCTTCAGGAAGGATGATGGAGACACCAATGTGGATTTTATAGTCGTCAAAAACTCTGTTGAGTCTAGCCTTGAGGGTGTTGGTACGATGGCCAGTGGGACTAATATCATCCTCGGCTGGTACTACGATGGGTTGACTACCTTCTACATCTACGTCAACGATGTTCTGGTTGGGACATTGAGCTACACTGCGGCCAGCTTCCCTAATGACGAAGAGTTAACTGTCACCATGCACCACGAGACTGGGGCTGCTGGCGCCCAGACTATGACTGTGGATTACATCTTGGCTGCTAAGGAGAGATAAAATGGGTCTCTCAATCAGATGGTTATATCCCAGGAACTGGTCTGGGAATCCTCCTGACAGTGGAGGATACAAGCGGATTGTGGTTCAGGTTGTGGGGGACAATCTGTCGGCTGATTACTCCTACCAACAGATTGTGGATATATCCGAACTGCGGACTACTCAAGGCTTGGTCCCGACTAGGACTGTTGTGGAGTGGGTCAAGGGTTCTGCTCAGAACATGGATGATTTGAAGCTGTATTGGGACCGAGTCCCGAGGGTTCCTATTGGCTCTATCACTCTGCCAGACAGTGGAGAGAAATTCCCTGTCGTGAACTACGGTGGGTCGGCTGATCCGGGGATTGCTGGTGATGGTACGGGTGATATTCTTCTGTCTACAAATGGAATAACAGCCTCCGGGTACTTCGATATTACCTTCAGCATGAGGTTGAAGGCGTAAACGAGGTCCCGCGTTAAAATTTAACGCCGGAACTGGGGAACGGTAGCTGTGTCTAAACAGTGGCAGTCATTACCAGACAGAGTAAAAAGCATGATTTGGGACTGTGATAGGTATTCTAGCTTATCTCTTGGCATTATACCTATTCACAGCTGCGAACTAAACAGACGCTATCCATCTGAGATACCAATGAGTAATCTACAACTTGTCTCGGTGTGTGCTGTAGCAAGGATGGTATCACTGCCAGACAGTTACATTGGAGAAGTTTGATGACTTTTCATCCGGGAGACAACTGGTGCATCTGCGATCTGACCGGCAAGAAGGTCTTGATGAGTCAGACCAGAAAGACCTGGGACGGTTTGCGGGTTTGGGAAAAGGTCTGGTATCCTAAACACCCGCAGCTCTTTGTCCGCGCAATAAAAGAACACATCGGCGTCCGTGATGGTCGCCCCCGCCCGGCTGATGTTACTTACGAACTCCCCTATGGCTATGGTTCCTTTTGCCTGAGGAGTCCTGATGGAACTCTCTATGTTGTATACGTCGAAGAAGACGGAGCGCTGTTCGTCAGAGAAGGTTCTGTTGGGACTCCTCTTGATATATTCTACCTCAATCGCTACGGCTTCACCGTAGACAACGATGGGGCTCTTCATGTAGCCGACGTCGGTAGTGTGATGGGTCCGCCGAGATGGTTGATGGGCGCACACGCAGCTGGGACTGACGCGACTATTTATGAAATCCAGGTCGATAGCGGTGATCTTGCGGTTTATGTAGTTGAATCTGTGTGGTACACTTGAGGGTTGAGAAATGGGTCTGTCTGGCGTTACGACTATAACATACACTCGGGATCAGTTGATAACTGACGCGTTTCTTGAGATGGGAGTTATCGGTGAGAGCGAGACTCCGAGCAACGATATGATAACCAGGGCTACCCGAACCCTCAACGCTATGATGAAGGAGTGGGTTGCCAGAGGCGTTGGGTTGTGGTTGAATCAGCGGTTTACGATGGCTCTGGCGTATCAGACGGAATCTTATCTAATCGGCCCGAGTGGGTGGCATTGCACGACTTCGATGACTGAGACTGCGTTGTCTGCAGATGCGGCCAGTGCAGCGACTTCGATTTCGGTTGATAGTATTACTGGAATAAGCAATGGTGATTATATCGGCATCCAGCTTGACGGCGGTACGATGCAGTGGACTACAGTAAACGGGGCTCCGGACCCGGCTGGCCCGTCTGTGACTCTTACTAACGCTTTGACTGGAGCGGCGAGTGAGGATGCTGTGGTGTTTGCCTACACTACGAAAGTCAACAGACCGCTTGGGGTTGTGAATCTGAATGTTAGAGATGTCAACGGCAATGAGATCGAGTTGTTTAGATTGTCCAGGGAAGAATATATGGCTTTGCCTCTTAAGTCTAGTTTAGGTAAAGTTGTGAATTACTACTATGATCCACAGTTAACAAACGCCCGGCTCTTTGTGTGGCCTACCTGTCAGACCGTCAGCGATCGGCTGGTAGGCACGTTCAAGATGCCGATTCAGATATTTGTAAACGCAACTGATAACCCTGAGTTCCCAGAGGAGTACTACTCAGCCCTCAAATTCGGTCTGTCGGTTCAGTTGTCTACTGCTTACCATGTTCCAGATAGAACATTCAGCAAGCTTGTGGGTTTGGCTGATAGCTCATTCTCAAATGCAGACCAGTTTGACAGAGAAGAAGGGTCTGTTTACTTTGCACCAGGTTATTAAAGATGATTATCAATATCACCTATCCAAAATTCAAAGCCTTTACAACATCCAGCGGGTCAATGCAGTATGCCTCTGGGTATAAGGTATGGGCGTTTGCTGCCGATCAGGTTCCGTCTTTGTTGACGGCGGTTAATACCTATTCTGATCCTGATTGCACAGTTCTAAATACTTGGCCTGTTGTTCTAGATTCTGTTGGCGAGGCGAGTATCTATGTTAACGTAGACGTGAAGCTTGCTTTCGCGTCTTCGACTGGTGATTGGTCGTCTCCAATTTGGACTATTGACAATCTGTCAAAGCAGCAAAACACTACTATTGTATCTGGTGAAGCGACAGCTGGGACTACGAACAACAACTATGTCTGTGATGTGGTCCCGCCGTTTACGTCTCTGCCGAACAATCTTACCTTGGTAATGACCCCTGATGTAGATAACACTGCTACCCTTGGGGTTACAACCCAGACTGGTTCTGGAATAAACGATCTCACATTCACCGGCCCCTACATTGGCTCGACATCTGGTTCCGTGTTCACTGTCGAGGTGATGGGTGTTGGGGTTCCGGTGGCTGTGACGATAGCCGAGAATGTTGCTGCTGGGCTGGTGACGGCAGGGAATCACTACGTTAAGATTGTGGCTGTGACAGCAACAGGTGATTCTTTGCCAAGTGCAGCGTCTAATGTTGTTAACGCGGCTGGGGCAAGGAAGATTGATGTGACTGGTATCCCGGCCATAAGCAGCTTGATCACTGGATATAAAATCTACATGACCAAGGCTGGTGGGACAGTTTATTACTACGTTGCTACGGTGACGGCTACTACCTACACAATCAACGTGGCTGACGCTGGGCTTGTAACAGAGATAAACGTCGCCCAGACCGCTGATGACTGGATTAGATGGAGGAAGGATGGGGGTGCTTGGACTGATCAGGTTGTTATAACTGCAACTGCTCAGTCGATGATTGAGGGGGTGTCTTTCGCTTTTGCTCAGAAGATAAATCACACAGTCGGGGACATCTGGACTGTTGATGTGACTACCCCGGCGAGGTTGAATTTCTGCGGTCTTGGTAATAAGCTAATCTACAAAAACGAAGCTGGATTTCTTGTAGGTCTCGGCGGTGGGGATATGCAGGAAGACTATCCTGCTACCTTGGTCTATTCACTTAGCCAAGACTGCTGGATTTTGAATAATCCATCTTTGCCAGTTTTGACTTCGTTGATTCCTTCTAGATACAGAAAAAGAGTAACAGCAAACTACACTCTCTTAGCCGCTGACAAAGGGACGGAGATTAGCTGCTACGGAACTTTCACAGTTACATTGCCTGACCCAGCGACACTTCCTCATACGTTTTACTATGTGTATAACGAAGGGGCTGGGACGATAACTATTGATGCCGGAGCCTTCACCATCTTCGGCCCAGGGCAATCTGTAGCTGGAGCTTCGACGTTTAAACTGACTCCAACTGGAATCATGGCCGTTCAGCTTGGGACTAATGGAGTTGATTGGCATATTCTAACCACGAGTCTGCCTGTTGGTGCGGCTCCTGGATTCACGAAGAATCTTGTAATCCAGAACAACGCTGTGACTCCGAACACTAAAATAGACATCGACGCTGATACAGTTGTGGTGTCTGATGGGACTAACTATTACACAGCGACATCGGTTAACTTGACAGTGGATGGGGGTGTAGTCGGAGCCAACGGAATCGACGCCGGGGCTTTGGCTTCGCCTAATTGGTACTATCAATATGTAATCTACAACGTGAACACTCTAACAGTCGCCGGGCTGATGTCTCTGTCAGCGACAGCTCCGACGATGCCTTCTGGGTATACGTTCAAGAAGCTAGTCGGGGCGGCGAGATACACTGGAGGCCAGTTTAGACCTTTCTACCAGAATGGAGATGATGTTTACCTGAATCAAGTTTCTGTGGTTGCTACTTGGGCCGGGTCTCCTTATGTTTTGACTAGCATAGCAGACATCGTGCCAGCCCAGGCTGTTGCGGCGTCTTTCAAGCTGTCAGGTCTGGGCGGCGGGGCTGCTTCGTCTTATTTCTTTATTGCCTGGACAGGCGCGGCTGCTGGAGAGTTAGAACTCGGCTTCGGAGCTGTCGGGGTCACCTACATGATGACGTTCAATGACTACAGATTGAATCCTGCGGCTCCTCAGACTGTCTATTTAATGACAACTGACGGAAACGTCGATCTCGACGTGACTGGCTTCAAGATGAGGCTATCGTAATGCCAGAAGAAAACCCCATGCAGTTTCCGTTTGTGGTAGATGGTCTACGGGGAGACGTCCCGACGAACTTCTATCCTGCGTCGGATTCTGAGAGGGGAGTGATTCTATACCCAACGCCGGGGCTGCTTGAGCATTGTCAGCTGACGGACTGCTCTGAAATCAGGGGCATATTGGCGTGGAATAATTATCTGTACGTCGTTGCTAGAAGAGGGAGCCAGTCAGCTTTCTGGCGTGTTGATGGAGTTGGGGCGTTTGCTGAACTCGGAACGATAACTACAAGTGCATCTGGTCCTGTGTGGATAAAGAATAATTCTACGCAGATTTTGATTGTGGATGGGGTGAGTGGGTATGTCTACACTCCGAGTTCAAACGTCTTTGTCCAGGTAACTGACGCGGATTTCCCTGGTGCAGGGGCTGCGGATTATCTAGATGGCTATGGGCTGTTCTTTACACCCGGCACGAACCAGTGGTTTCACAGCGAACTGTACGACTTTTTGGATTTTGATGCTTTAGATTTCTACACAAAGGAAAGTACCCCTGACAACATCCGTTCGATGTTGGCTTATGCTAGGGAGCTTTACATCTTTGGGGTGTCTAAAGGAACTGAAGTCTGGCATAACTACGGCGGGGATAATTCCTCAGCCGACAACCCGACTTTCGCGAGGGATCCTGGTGGCCTAATCCAGCATGGATGTGGGGCCGCTGCGTCTCCAAGCACAATGGACGGAGAACGGGTGACGTGGATAACTGATCAGGGACAGCTGATGCAGGCTGTTAGATACGAATCTCAGGTTGTCAGCAGCCAGATGTTCGATCGGGCTCTGCGGGGGTACGCGTCTTATTCAGATGCTGTTGCTTTTAGCTACAGAGATCAAGGTCATGTGTTTTATCAGGTGTCATTTCCAGCTGCTGACGAGACGTGGGTGTTAGATGGAAATACTAAAGTTTTCCACAAGCGGTCTAGTTACAAATCAATAGGGGGCTATGGACGACACAGAGCGAACTGCTACGCCCTGCTGAACGGTGTTCACTACGTTGGCGACTACACAAACGGCAAGGTTTATAAGATGTCTGTTGATTACCTTAGCGACAACGGCAATAACATCCAGCGGAAACTTTACAGCAGAGAATGGGAAGGCGGTTTGAATAGGTTGTTTTTTCCTCCTGTCCAGTTAATTGTAGAACCTGGTGTAGGTCTTGTCGGTGGCGTGGCTCCTCAGATTGGCCTCGAGTGGTCTAGCGATGGGGGTCACAACTGGAGCACGATGCTGACTGCGTCAGCTGGTGCAACTGGTGACTATGGAGCTAGGGCAATATGGAGACAACTTGGCTCTGGCTTCCGGAGAATGTACCGGATGACGTTTACTGATCCTGTCGTATGGAAGGTTTTGGGGATTGACTGGGGTGGATTCAAGTGATATTTCCAGACATCCCGGAACAGTACCGGAGCCAGCTTCCAGATTTCTTTTGGAACTGGTACAGGGACTTGAAGAAGCTCATACGGCGGGAGTTTACGACAGCCGGAGACGTAACTTTGATTAAGGCTGGAGATGGAATTATCCTGACCAACGCTGCAGGAACAGTTACTAAGAGAGTCCGTTTAAATGACCTGGGTGATGGTCTGCTTTTTGAGGATCCCTGATGCCCCCGATTTATGAAGTGTCTGAAACTTTAATCAACGGGGTGGCTACTTCGGTGACCACTCACAGCCACGCGGGGGTGGATTCAGTTAATATAAGCCACGGGGATTTACTTAATCTCAGTGCCGACGATCACACTCAGTATTTGCTAGATAGCACCTACACTAGTCCCGGCAGTGTAGACCCTGGTCACGAGCATAGCGGGCTTTGTCCCAGTGGTGGTGGTTCTAGGGTAGTGATAGTAGACGCATTGGGAAATGTTGGAGTCAATACTGGCACTCCAGATAAGGATTTTCAGATAGTAGGAACGATGAAGATAGGAGAAGACACCACTAACTTTGCCGAGTTTGAATCAGACGGCACTCTTAAGCTGAATGGCACTGCTACTGGCTGGGAGGACTTACGGGTAGCTGTCACCAGCACAAAATTGGGGGGGACTAAAGACCCTGGCTTCGCGGTGTTTAAGACTAACGGGGCCGGATCGCAGGGGGTCTTTCTTTACTGGTTTGATGCAGCTGCGGAAGAAGAGTTATATTTCGTTGTTCAGCTTCCTCACTCCTGGGCCAGGACAGCGATTACTCCTCATGTCCACTGGGTTCCAGCAACAAACTCTGATGGGGTGCCTGCTAATCAGACTGTTGAGTGGGGACTTGAGTACACGTGGGCTAATATTGGTGGAGTTTTCAGCAATACATCCATTGTCTACGGGAAGGCTCATCTCCCAGCCGATGCTGATGTGGTGGCAGGGAAACATTATGTGACTAATTTGACAGCGATAACTCCTGGCGTAGGAACTCAGGATGGTATTAGCTCTATGATAGCGTGTAGGATATTTAGAAATGCCACTGACGCTGTGGATGATACCTATGAGCAGGATGCGGGCCTGCTTGAGATTGACTTTCATTATGAAATTGACACTATTGGGTCGAGGACGATAGGCTCGAAGTAATGGTGGCTTGATAGGTCCCATGTTAAAATTTAACACGGGAACTGGGCGGGACAAAAGATGCCAGTTAAATTAACGAAGCTTCCAAGTGGCAAGGTGAAGGTAAGCACGCCGAGTGGGACGAAGGCTAAAGCCACAACTCCGAAGAAGGCTGAGGCTCAGAAAGTGTTGCTTAATGCTATCGAGCACGGGTGGAAGCCAACTGGGAAGAGGCCAAAGAAATGACTAAGCCGCTTACACGAGATGAATTAGAGTCGCTGTCTTTCTTTCTGAAAGATGACAAGGCTGCTTTGAAGTTGGCCCTGGACATTATCTACGTCGGGCATTTGTGGGATGACTTGCTGGACGGCGACACCCAACGGAGCGGTGATGAGGTAAGCACGGCTTTTGTTAAGGCTTTCAGGAATATTCCGAATAATGTGTTTTATCTAGGTCTGCATCCTGTGGCTCAGCAGCAGTTAAATGGATTGATTGTCAGTGCGGCTATGCAATACCGTGATAGTACTCATCTAGAAATGGGAAACGAAGACGACCGCTTCATGGCTTTCCAGATCAGAAATGCTGTGTTGCCTATTATCCACTTCCTGATACTCTTGATCGGCGGCGAGGACTGGATAGACCAGCACGGAGTTGATTTCTGGCGAACCTTTGGCTTACGTGGACAGTATCTTGAGTTCGTCGAGGAGGGCAGATAAATGTGCTTTGGAGGAGCTGATTACTCTAGTTCCATCGACGCCGTGATGAGCGGTCAGATGGCGGCCATCAATGCTCTCCAGCAGATGTTCGGAGAAGGCAAGAAACTTATAGGGCCTTTTGTCGAAACTGGGCAGGAGGCAATGAAGCGGTTGTCGGATATTTTTCTGGGGGAAGGGAAAGACCTCACTGACATCCCAGCCTTCCAGACTTTAATGGGAACACTGGAAAAGTATGGGCTGAGGGGACTGGATAGAAGTGCGGCAGCAAAGGGGTCGTTATTGTCTGGCCCGAATCTTAAAGGTATTGGGAACTGGCTAGAGGATTTAGCTTTAACGAAGTCTGTTCAACCGTATCTGGCAGGTGTTGGGGGGTTGTATAGTGGTGGTCTCCAAGGTGGGATGAGCCTTGCTAACCTTGCCGGTAGCATGGGCAACAGTATGGCGGGTGTTTATACTACGACTGGGAATCAACTGGCGAGTTTATATGGAGCGCAGGCGCGGAGTCAGGGTGGCGGACTCAGCGACATAATGGGCGCTATTGGATTTGCTCTGCCTCAGATATTTGGATTATCTGGTCAACTCGGCGCTTCTGCTTTAGGAAGTTTATTTAGCGGAGGTAGTGGCAGCTCCAGCCTATACAGCCCGAGTCTCGTAGGTGTGTCTAACGCCTACAATCCCAGTAATTACTTCCAGGGGATGCGAAAAGGCGGCCCAGTCCGCCGTCGCCGTCCCTATGTTGTTGGTGAGGCTGGGCCGGAGATTTTTGTACCTGAAGAGGATGGGATGATTATACCGAACGATCAACTGGGTTCCTTTACCAGCGGTAGAACTGGCAGATTCAATTCTTTCAGAAAAGCAATGATCTAGTGAGGTGAGAGAGATGCCTTACGGGTTTAATCCAGATTATTACGACAACGCACCTGGGCCGTTTACGAGCTTTGCGTCTGGGGTTCGGGCTGGGACGGGGCTGCAGGAGTCTATCTTGAGGCAGCAGGTTCAGCGGGAAGCTTTGCAAAGGAGCCAAGAAGAGAAAGAGGCTTTGAAGCGGTATAGTCTGTCTCAGAATATCCAGGACCTGTACCCGGTGATGAAGCCGGAAGCTGCGGCTTTGATGCCATTTAGGCTTGATGAAGCTCAACTGGCCAACGCCGACAAGATGGTTGACTACTATAACAAAGCAAAGTGGAATCTGGATTTGAACACATATCCAGCGTTCAGAGAAGATATATTTTCTAGATTCCCGCGGGCGAACAAAAGTTTGTTTCCTCCCCCAGAAGCCTTTGACGGAGATCCAGAGAAGTTCGATCGCTGGAGGGGGCTCGCCGAACAGATGGCTTCTTACTTCAAGCGGATTTCGAGTCCGCAGGAAAGTAAGCTTATTCCTCTGCATGAAGGTGTAGATCTTTATGATCCAGTAGAAAAGAAAGTAGTAGCTTCTGGTCCGCCAAAAGAACCCAAAGGTGCAGACTGGTTCCGTCTGTCTGACGGTTCGTGGGCTTGGATAGTTCCTCCTGGAAGAGGTCAAGCAGGTACGCCTCCTCCACCGCCTGGAGCTACCCCTAAAGGCGCGGTTGGACCAGCCAAGAGTATCTGGGGTAGGATGGCTGATGCTGCTCAGGTTGGAGACTGGGACCAGTTTGATTTCTTCAATAATCTCTGGAAACAGCAACACCCAGGCCAGCGTCCGACGTTGTTTAAAGATGATAAAACTGGAAGGTACGAGTGGCTTACTCCTAGACCTGGGGAACAGACTAGGGAAGGTTTGCACCCAGTTAGTGAAGATATGTTCAAGTCTCTTTTAGGCAGCCAGATGGCTTCCTTGATTCCTCCGGTGCCGGAGATTGCAGGTAGCAAACCGCCAGCTCCTTCTGGTAAAGGTGAAACCACATCCAAATTCAGTCCGTCTGGAATCCCCGTAGGCAAGATGAAACGCTTGTCAGACGGAACCACAGTTGGTAACTTCGGTGACGGCCTGTGGGTCGTAGACCAGGCAGGCAAGAAGGTCCGTCGATATGAGTGATCTCATTGACATCCCTGGTTTCGATTTGACTGGACATCTTCGGTCTTTAGTGGACAAATATGCTGACGAGATGGGAGTGCCTCGTCATGAGGTGCAGCAGATTGCGAACCAGGAAAACATCAAAGACCCGTATCGGGTATCTCCGGCTGGAGCTGTCGGCCCTATGCAGTTGATGCCAGGGACGGCGAAGATGCTTGGGGTTGATCCCTGGGATGTTGAGGAGAACATTAAGGGGGGCGTAAAGTACTACAAAGATATGAGGGACAAGTTCAACGACCCTGTGAAGGCTGCTACTGCGTATCACTCTGGCCCTGGGGCAGTTGAATCCGGTAAACTCGGTCCGAGGGGGCGGCAATATAGAAGCAACTTTGCGGCAGCTTTGTCTAGGATGGGAGGGGATGGAGAGGGCTTAATGGATATTCCTGGGTTTAGCCAGGATGGATTGATAGATATTCCTGGGTTTGGCCAAGAGAAGCAAACTCCACTGATTCCGACTTTGGAGCAGGCTCAAAGGACCAAAGAAAGGGTTCTTGGTCCTAGCACATTGCTGTCTCCTGGTCCGACAGAAGAGGAGCTTAGTAAAGCTGCTGAGAAAGTGAGAATGCCTGTTGGGGAGCTGATTTCTCGGGGCATTAGATCATTTAGTAACGCTCTGTTGGACCCTTCAAAGGGAACCTTTAAGCTAGCCGGTGTCCCGACTATTGAGCAGATTCAGAAGTCTGGCAAGATAAAACAAGTCGATCAAGCTGAGCTTGGACCTCCAGTGGAGTATGGAGAGTTTGGCAAGCTGGTACAGCAAGCGATGGAGCCGTGGTTTAAGACTGATGTGAGAGAACCTGAAAGGCAGTATGCTGGTGAAAGCACGATGATGATTCCGGCTGAAGTAGCTGGGACTGTTGGGTCTTATGTGTTGCCAGGGAAATATGTTCAGATTGCTAGTTCTGGGACAGGGTTACTTTCTCGTCTTTATAGAAACTTGTTGACTTTTGCTGCGGCCGATATACCGAGAGGCTATCAACAGGCTGGAATGGAAGGAGTAAAACAGGCTCTTTGGCATTCGCCCTTGACGGCTCTTTTGTTTACTATTGGAGGTTTGCCTAGAGGTAGGTTGACCAGTACTCTCGGTGTCGGAACTGCCGGAACTGTATCTGCAGCCGCTGCTGGTGAACGTGATCCCGCGAAGCTGGCTGAGTCTTTTGCTACGATGGCGGTTCTGCACAATTTAATAGGTCACTTTCCGAAAGACTCTAAAGCAGCTACAGAAAAGGCTAAAGCTGAGTTGGATAATTGGGTCAAGGACAATCAGGTTAGCCCAGAGGAACTGTCAGCTGTTAGAGAGAGGCTGGCTAAAATAAGGGCCGATATGCCTGATGTTCTTGGCGAGCGTCCATTTGAAGAGACGGCTAAGGTGACGGAGGAGGGAGGTGTCATTCCGATGGGGGCTGGATTTATTCCTATTCCTAAAGGGGTGAGTAAGGAGGATTATTTCAGAGGTATAAAGTTCAATGTTGCCCAGAGAGAAAGAGTTTCGCCAGACAGCCTCGAATACGTCGGAGACATGGAAGGGTTTGGAAAAACTCCTGGGTTGCATTTGTTTAATGTTACAGACCCGAATCACCCGAAGTTTAATTCCACTGTGAGTTGGAAGCCAGAGGCGGTTGGTTCGGTAACTCTGCAGCCAGCTGCCCCAGAAGGGGAGGATACAACTTTCGGGATGGGGTTGTTTCCTATCTGGAAATCTAAGATGCAGGAGTCGTTGGAGAGGAAACTTCCTGAGAGAGGGATTGCTAAGACTGTATCTGATCTAGTGAAAACTTGGGCTGGCAGGGGAGAATTCAAACAAGAGGAAATGAAGTGGAGTGGAGTGATTCCGTGGCTGGAGGAGAAAAGTGGAAGGGTGACGAAGCAGGAAGTGATGGATTTCCTGAGGGAGAATCAGATTGAGGTGAGGGAGATTGAGAAGGGCAAGCCCAAACCGATAACGGAGTTACCAGCTGGATATAAAGTAATCGAAACACCAGAAGGTTACTGGGATGTCTACAATCCTGGTGGCAGAGTGTTAACTAGAGGAGACTCACGGAATCAAGCTGTGAATCAAGCTCTTGGGCATCCGGACTTGGCTGGTCTTGAAACTGCGGGCACTAAATTCAGCCAATACCAACTTCCTGGTGGGGAGAATTATAGAGAGTTGTTGTTGACGTTGCCAGCTAAGGAACTTAGGAGAAAATCCAATGTTGTAGGCGAGTATCGAAGCAGCCACTGGGACGAACCCAACGTCCTCGCCCACGTCCGCTTTAACGAAAGAACTGGTCCAAATGGCGAGAGGATTCTGTTTATTGAGGAGATACAGAGTGACTGGCATCAGAAGGGGAGGAGGGAGGGGTATAGGCAGGAGCCGCTAACTGAGTTGCCTGAAGGCTACAAAGTGTATAAGAGAGGGGGTGGGATCAAGTATTGGGCTGTAAGAGACAAGGAAGGAAACATTATAAGTGAAACCCCAGATTTTCCACCTTCTGCTACGAAAGGATTTCCAGATGAGTATGCTATTAAAGAAGCTTTGAAGGTCATCAATGAGGAAAGGCTTTCAGGCATCCCTCCCGCCCCCTTCTCCAGCACCTGGCACGAACTCGCCATGAAGCGGATGCTTCGTTATGCTGCGGAGAACGGGTACGATAAGGTGGGGTGGACGACTGGGAAACAGCAGTTTGAGCGATGGGGATCTGAGCGCATAGATTGGAGAAGAAACAGCGATGATTCCTGGACAGTAGCTGCTAAAGAGCAGGAAGGAGGATTTGCTGGTGGGCTGGACATTGAAGCTGAGGCCAGGAATCGAGGAATATTGCTGGAAGAGTCGGGACGGAAAGTTACCTCAAAAGATGAGTTAAGGGATATAGCGAAAGAAGTTCTGTCCAGAGAACGTAGACGAGAAGACGTTGATAAGCTGGTAGATAGAATATGGGACAGGATGCAAACTGAGGCTGAAGGCACATCTTTGCCGAGGAAGGAGGGTCTGGAGGAGTTCTACGATTCAAAGTCTAGCAAGGGCGGTTTGGTTACGTCTATGAACAAATACGGAAAGCAGTGGGGAGCGAGGGTTGGGGAGGATGTGATTACGACTATACCAAAAGGAGGAAAAGAGGGCGAGTATTACATAGAACGTGATGGAGATGTCTATCACGTAATAAGGCCGGATGGAACCTGGGACAGGGAATTTACGTCCTTCTATGACGCGTCTGATTATATGAGGAAAATAAGTCCTGGTGTAATACAAAAGATTCACTCCATCGACATCACTCCCTCAATGAAACAGTCTGTCTCTGAGGGACAGTATATGTTTATGGGACTGCTTCCCGGTATGGAGAACCTATTCCAGCCCAAACGCCCCCAAAGCGAAGCTGAGCAGAAAATCTGGTCTAGAATATCAATCGGCCAGCACGAGAAGGAGCCGTGGGTGTCTGGTAGTGATGTGTACACAGCCTTGTTAGATAGGTTCCACCCACTCAAGAAGCTAATGGAGTCATATGAATATAGGCCAGAATCCATAACAGACGATCCATATCGTCAGACTCGCTTGTTTGAGGGGTGGCATGGGAAGGCAGAGGCGTTCTTACAGCACCATCCATTTGATCGTACAACGTATCAGTTCCTTAAAGACGTTAAGCCGCTGCGTCAGATACTGGAGCCGATCTTTGAGTCTGACAGACTCGATAGTTTTCGAAATTACCTAGTAGCCAAACGTGTCATCGAGCGGGAATCCAAGGGATTCAAGACTGGTGTAGATCTGGATGCTGCCAGAGAAACTGTGGATCAGCTTAAGCCAGAGTTTGAATCTGCTGCTGTGGACTTCGAGAGGTACATGGATTCTGTTCTCCGGTACACTCGTGATAGTGGACTGATAAGTTCCGAGCGGTATGATATGATCAAGAAGGGCAGCACCGATTACGCTCCGTTGCTTAGATTGATGGAGCCAGAGTCTCTTCCGGGCGGAGGTCGTGGGTTTGAGGCCAGTGAAGTAATCAAGAAGTTCAAAGGTTCCGAGCGTTCTATAATCGACCCTATTGAGGCGGCTTTACGTTTAACCTACACTATGATAAATGCTGCTGAGCGTAATAATGTAGGGTTGAGTTTAATAAGGTGGGCTAGACAAAGTGGTGCCCTTGGTGATAAGATTAGAGAAGTCAATAAAGGATCTGTGCCTATTGATGTGTCTCTGAACGAAGTAACTCACAATCCGCGGGTCAGGGAGATTCTGAGGGAAAACGGCTTGTCTCCAGAGGACGCAGTAATATTCAGACCGAGGTCATTTCGTCCAGCCAGCGATGTTATCTCTGTGTGGGAAGATGGAACGCGGAAGTTCTTCAAGGTTCCTAAAGATATAGCTGATGTCATAAAAGGTATGGACAATGAGTCAATCAATATCTGGGTCAGAATGTTTTCGGCTCCCGCCCAGGCCCTGCGACTCGGAGCGACTACCCTGTCCCCAGAGTTCGGGATCAGAAACTTTTTTAAAGATCAATTTCCAGCGTTCTTCCACAGCAAATATGGTTACAAGCCTTTGATTGATTTCATGAGGGGCGTAGTTGAGTTGGCTAGAGGAGGTGAAAGGTACTGGCAGTATATGATAAGCGGAGCCCCGAGTTCTGAGTTGGTGTCAATGGACAGAAGGATGCTTCAATCAAAGCTGCAGGATGTCATGTCTGGTAAGCTGTCTATGCCGGGGTTTTTAGTCAGGCACCCTATTGAGGCTGCTAAGATACTGTCTGAGTATTCAGAGAGAGGAACCAGGCTCGGTGAATTCCAGAAAGGTGTAGTCCAGGAGGGGGCGACTCCAGAGGGTATCCAAGAAGCTGGTTTCCAGAGTCGCGAAATCACAGTTGACTTTGGCAGAAAGGGCTCTGCTGGGAAAGCTATTAATATGCTGACCGCTTTCTGGAACGCTAACCTCCAGGGGCTTAACAAGTTCGTTAGGGCACATAAAGATAATCCAGCCAATGTAATGGCCAAAGCTGCTGCAGCTGTTACTATACCATCGATTTTACTGGAGCTGGCTTTTGGGGATGACGATAGATACAGGAATCTTCCGGGGTGGAGAAAGGATTTATTCTACAATATCCCTACTGACTATGGAGTGATTTCCCTCCCGAAACCGTGGACTTATGGTTTAGTGTATGGAGCTTTGCCGCAGCGTATAGTTAGAATGATAAAACAGAACGATCCCCACGCCTTCGATCATGTGATGGAGGCTGTTGGAAGAGAGGTTCCTGACTTTCCGCTGCCAACAGCTATCAATCCATTTATCGAAGTGTGGGCTAATCGTAAGTTGTATTCTGACAGGCCGATTATGCCTGCGTGGAAAAAGGATCTGCCTCCGAAGTTTCAGTTCAGCCCTAACACATCTGAGGCGGCGAAGGCTGTTGGGGATATAGTGAGCAAAATGCCTCTGGTCGGAGACACATCAGCTGCATCACCTGCCGCTATCGAGCACTTCGTTAAGTCTTGGACTGGTGGCGCTGGCAAGATGATTTTAGACGGGCTTGACTATTCTATGGAAACAGCTGGTGTGTCTGGACGGTCTGTGAGGCCAACGAGACAGTTGGGGGATATTCCTGTTGTGAGAGCTTTGATGGCTCGGTATCCCACCCCTGACGCAGAGCCAATACAGTTGCTGAGGGAAAACGCAAAGAACTTCGGGGCGAAGTTGAAGGGTCTGAATGAGATGTCTCAGAGGTTGGCTGTCCAGGGGAAGAGTGATGAGTTGAGGCAGTTGATAAAGGAGCTTGGTCCAGAAGCCTCAATGAATATAAAAGGAGTCGTCCAGGCTATAGACAACGCAAGCAGGTTTGTGAACCTTGTAGATGCTCATCCTGGAATGACGGCAGATCGTAAGCGTGAGGTTATTGACAAGATTTACCTGAACATGATCGACACGGCGTCTAGGGTGAATCAAGCTATAGACACAATGAAGAAGTACCAATCTACACGCGGGAACGTCAATCAGTTCCCACGTTAAAATTTAACATGGGAACTGAAACCAAACGGAGATCCAAATGAGCAAAATGAAACGGAACCTTCTTATTGCACTCGCTATCGTAGCGGTGACTGCCTCCTTGTGTTGGTCCCAGGCTGCTTCCTGGACTACCTGGGGTTTGTATAAGCCTAAGTTGACCACCCAGGGAACCACAGATTATAACAACTTCAACACTGCGATGACCAGGCTCGATCTTAGGCTGACCAAATCATACTGGATCGGCGATCCTGCGATAGCTGCATGTCTCGGGCTTGCGGCTGTTGAGTATATCACAGATTTAGAATCGGCGGTGGCGCTGGTGGCAGCGGCCGGAAATCCGCCAGTTACCTTGCACGCTCCGAAAGGAACGTACACTCTTACGTCTTCTGTGACTCTCCAAAGCTGCATTGAGCTGAAGCCTGAGCGGGGAGCTAGCTTTGTCCTCGGAAATTTTGATCTAAATATCAACGGAACCCTTGACGCGGGGAACTATCAGATATTTGTTTGTGCCGGGACTGGGAAGCCGGTGTTTGGACCAGGGGCCGTTGAGAAGGCCTATGCCGAGTGGTTTGGTAACATTGTTAGTCAAACTACTGACTGCACAGCCATGTTGCAATTTGCTATTAACTCCTTGCCGAATGGCGGAACATTACAACTGTTAGATAAGGTTTACAAGCATACAGGAATATCAGTAACTAAATCCTTGTCCATTAATGGCTTGCTGCCTCCAAGCTATTGGGACAACGACTCGTTCAACGCTTTGGGAGGCGGATCTCGCCTGTGGCAATACGCTGCGACAGGAGACAATGTAACTATTCGGCCTCCCAACCTTGGTGATCGTCGCATTGAAGTAAGTCTGACCAATATTTGTTTAATTGGGGCAAAATTCAACGGTACTGGCTTGACTGGTACACCTACCAGTGGGAGAGGACTGTTCATTGATGGCAGGCAACAGGCAGAGACATCAGTCTTCATATCCCTGAATAACGTATTTTCATCATACCATAAAGACCAAGGAATTGATATTACGGGGGCTGTTTACGGAGTGCATTTAGGCCGTATTGGAGCTAACGGCAATGGCAAGCAGAATCTAAGGATTATAGGACAAACTGATCCTATCGGAGAGTTTTCTGCCGATCATCTGCGGATGTTAGGCGGCGGTGGGGATGGAGCTACTGACATGGAGAAGGCTGGTATTTACATAAACTCCAGCGGTAACTTCAAATTCGGGTTTGTCACATCTACTGGAGCACTGGGTGCTGGATTGATGGTAGGCGGTGGAAATTATGAAATTGGCGTTTTGCACTGTGAAACTCCCAGCGGGACTCCCGGTGCTACTCATGTTATGGTTCAAGCAGGTGATGGAACAAGTAATCCGTCAGCGTTACAGATAAGAAGCATGAACATTGCCCCTGGCACAAATTATCCAGGGACTGTTCTGCTATGCAAAAATGGGTCAAGACGCGTCAGAATTGATAATTTTGTGGTAAACGATATAATTGACACATCTGGAACAGCGCTACACGTTAACTTTGAGTCCGGTAGCGAATCTTGCGTTATCAAGGGAGTTTCTGTAGCTACGGGAGGAGGCGATAATTTTAAGGTAACGGACGCTGACGGTGACAATTATGTCGAATCGCTGCATCCTCACTTTAGAGTAGGGATGAGTGCGGCAGCTGCTAATGCAACGGGAGACGGAACCATAGTGTTGGTGGTTCTGGACACAGTTCAATACGATAACACATCGTCATTCAATACTGGGACTTATTTATATACGATACCGACGAGTGGTGTATACAGCTTCTCTGCTCAGATATTGATAACTGGTGCAGATGGGATAAATCACACAAACTTTGGAATTATCATCGAGAAAAATTCAGCATCAACTATTGCCCGTAATGAGTTGCCACTTTTACCAACTAGCTGTTGGCCACAAACTCAGTACATAGGCAGGTTTGTTAGGGGAGACACTATAGGCATTAAGGTATATGTAGAAGGCGGTGCTAAGACGGTCAGTGTCGGGTCCACGTCGAATGCGTTCGCTTATCTTCAGGGTACTATGATTGCTCCTAGTTTGGGAACATATTAAGGAGACGATTCAAATGAAAAAATATCTCGGCATCTACGGCTTAATTCTGCTTCTATCGGTCGGGGTTTCGTACGGACAGGTAGACACCAAACCAAGCACTGTACCGGCCAACTCTGGCAGGGTGACTGCCAAATCATCTCCGGTAGCTGCTGACTCCATTCCTGTGTGGGACTCTGCGGCCAGCAATAATATCAAGAAGTCTACTCTTCAGCAAATTTCAGATTCTTTTCTTGCTGGAATCTATGCTCCGAAATCGGCAAAGTATCTTACTGCCCAAGATGAATCGGGGCTTTCTGGTGAAGTTAATCTAGGCCTTTTAACCTCCGGCCTTCTTAAGCACACTGTAGCCGCTGGGGTTAGCACCCCGGCTACTGCCGTTTCCGGGACTGATTATTACCCGCCCATTTCCACAGGCACAGTAACTTCATCGGCTACTCCTACTCCCGCTGTCGGTACTGTAGGGGCTGATGTTTATTATGACGTCACTGCCCTCGCTGAAGCCGCTACTTTCGGTGCGCCTACCGGAACGCCTACGAATGGGCAAAGGTTGACTATCAGAATAATAGACAACGGGACTGCTCGGGCACTTGCCTGGAACGCCATTTACGCTAACGGTCCAGGTTTTGCCCTTCCCAATACTACAGTGGTGGGCGAGACACAGATTAATGAATTTCTCTACAGTACGTCTCTTACTAAATGGGTGCTGGAATATCGATCCGGGGGGAAGTCCATATATCAGGATGCTGCGGGGAATGCCGGTGTCGGGACGGCGAGTCCGGGAGCGAAGCTACATATATATAAAGAGGGCAGCAATGAACTTCGCGTAGAAGCAAACGATGGATCGAATGACAGAAGCGCCAAACTTTCTTTGCAGGGGTCTGGTAATGGTGGAGCCATCACAGGTGGCGCTATTATAGATTTCACCGATAGCGACGGAACTCCCGGTACTCCGGGTGCGCTGACCTTTCAAAAGAGCAGTTCCACTTATATGACAATTCTCAATGGCGGCAACGTCGGCATTGGGACGACGAGTCCGGGAGGAAATTTGGAGGTTGTCGCTGCAGGCGGAAATGGGACAGATGCACGGTTTACTTCTTATGATTCTGGTTCCAATCATTCAGTACTGTCCCTTAGAAA
>Ga0233425_10001111_pt1 | contig 62935 bp, 61 predicted proteins | sample Watercolumn_Towu_2_FD_181712 | JGI IMG/M metagenome (GOLD analysis project Ga0233425, IMG submission 181712) | Freshwater microbial communities from Lake Towuti, South Sulawesi, Indonesia - Watercolumn_Towuti2014_140_MG | ecosystem: Environmental > Aquatic > Freshwater > Lake | place...
TCCGAAGCGCCATGCTTTGGTTTTAGCCTTCAAAGAAAAGAATACTAATGGTGATCCCAAATAGTAGAATTGTTTTGTTTATATTACAAACGGTAATCCATAATTTTGAAGTTGGAATAATTTAAGACTTGTAGGTGTACTTCTAAATCAAAGCTTATTTTGAAATGGCCTGGCAAGTCACATACTGTTCAAACCGTATCAATTCACTCTGAGCCAAATGAAAGTCATGGACCACCGACGTAGCCGGTGGTCCATGACTTGGTATTCTCAGCGTCCCTAATGAGTCCTGCCGTATCAGGACGAGTGGGCGGTGAAAGCTATTTTTCAGAGTGCAAACAATTTTATGCTCCCGGTAGTAAGTTATTATATAATGGACCTATTATCTTAACCAAGAAAATCCGTCTTGCATACGGGGCCCCGCCGACTTTGGCCAAGAAAGATTCGGAGAAGAACCTAACTATAGGCCAATCCTTCTCTGGCGGCTTCGACGATCTCCGGGTTAGGATGGGATAGGAGAGGGGTCAGGACAGCGGTCTTTCGTTCGTCTTGGAGCAAACCGATCAGGTAAGCGGTGTCGCCGACCACTTGAACGGATTCGTTTTGAAGGAGGGGGAGGAGGCTTTCCAGCATCAGTCCCTGAAGTTGGGAGGCTTCTTCGGCGAGTTGTTCAAAGGCGGCCATCGCCCCTAGTTTGATACCGAATTCCTCAGCCTTTAGCAGATCAGCCAGAATGGAAAGATGGTGGGGGTGAACCTGGAGGCGTTTGATAGCCGACTCCAATCGTTTTTCCAGAAGGTCATTTCGATAGAGTTCATCCAGATAATCTTCGGCATCTAATTTCATCAACCAGCCAACCAATTCCTTTTCCGAGACCTGACCCGTCAAAAATATCTCGTCGCCCAGGATGGTCGTAGGGGCGGCTTTGGGTTGGTATCGTTGGACCACCTCAGGATAAAGTTCAACGTTGAAAATGGAGGCAGCAATCAATGGACTGGCGGAGGCAACCAGTTTAACTAAATCGACCATCTGAGAGCAATAAGGACAGGCGGAAGAAATCAAGACCGTGATGGACTGGGGGGTTTTAAGGGATTGAAGAGTTTTGATCGATTCTTCGGACAGTCGATTTTTTCTGAACCCTTGCGGAAAAAGAGGTGTTCCCATCGGTAAAGGTATAGGAGAAATCCTAAAGAGTTGTCAACAGCAAAAGGCTGCTAATGGTAAAGTCCGGTTTTAAAGAGGATCAGATTTGTAGGTCAGGGTGCCCGATGGGCTCCCTGACATGTTATCAAAGAAACCTTTTTAATTGTCAGGTAACCCCCTCCGGTCGTAACCTGACCTAAAGTAATACGAACTGTATCTTGATGGTGATTGATGATTTTTTGTTCGGTCTTTCTCGAAAAACCAATTTCATCCTTCATGGAGCCTGCTCGGGCGGGCATGATGGCTTAATCCGAAAATAGGCTGCGGAGCCTTCTGAGCCTATTTTCATCTTTGGTGGTGTCACGCCACTGGCGTGGCATGACGGATTAGTTTGGAAGAGAAGAAAGACTTTGGGTATCCAAGGGCTGGGTAGACTAATCTGATTAAGCCGTCGAAGAGGAATTTAAATAAGCCAGATACCGTTTTTCTACTTGAAGGATATAATGGCGGGTTTCCTGTGGTAAGGATTCCGGCTTTTTTTCCAGATTACCCATGCCCCAGTTATAAGCAGCCAGGGTAAGTTTGAGGTCACCTTGATAACGGTTCTGTAACTGACTCAAATAACGGGTCCCGGCCCTGATATTTTGGACCGGATCAAAGGGATCGGTGACCCCTAATTCAGCAGCGGTCCTGGGCATCAATTGCATCAGGCCTTGAGCCCCGGCTGGAGAGACAGCTCTGGGGTTTCCGTTACTTTCCACCGCGATAACGGCCTTAATCAGGCCCGGGTCCACGCCAAATTCTCCGGCCACCTGGGTAATGATCTTGTCGAATTCCTGACTAGAGGATTTGCGGTCTGCCGGTGGGACGTCGTTTGGGGCTGATGGTTTCACGGGCCAAGGCATGGCCCGTGAAGACCCATCAGGGAGGAAGGGGATGGAGGGAAAGTGGGAAAATAAATCCCCTTGGAAAGACCTTAAGCAAATGGATTGTATTGTTTTTATTAAAAAATTAAGAAAAATAGCGTCTAAAGGCTTTGTGGGGGACAATTCCTGGGAAACCAAATCCTGAAAAGGGGATCGGGATTGATCAAGGGCCTGAGGGGTGGAATAGCCCTTAGAAGACCCTATCCCGGGAATATGAGAAAAAATAGTCTCGATCATTTTTAGTACCTGTATTTTTATTTTGCAAAATATGTGCCCTAAGATATTTTTTTTGACAGTTGGCCGGTTTTCGGATAAAAGCAGTACAGCAAGGAAAAGAGAAAAATACCCCTTAAGAGACCTCTTTATCTAATGAGCCCCTCAACCGATTTGCTGGAAAGAATACAACCGGATATCGATAAAATTAATTATTATCTGGAGGAAAATCTAAAGTCCCATGTCCCTTTGATTTCCGAGGTGAATAAACATATCCTGGTGGGGGGGGGGAAGAGATTGCGGGCCCTGCTTTTTGTCCTGGCCTCCAGACTTTGCGGATTAGACGAGGAACGGTCCTATTATTTCTCCTCCATTTTTGAATATCTCCATGCCGCCACCCTGCTCCACGACGATGTCATTGATAATGCCGACCTGAGGAGAGGTAAGGCTTCGGCCAATACCATTTGGGGAAATTCGGCATCGGTCCTGGTGGGCGATTTTTTGCTTTCCAAGTCCTTCTCCCTGGCCGTGGAGACCAAGAGCCTCAAGCTGCTGGAAGTCCTTTCGGAAACGACTACCCACATGGCTGAGGGAATGGTTCTGGAACTGATTCATAGTAATAATCTCAAAGTTACCGAAGAAAACTATCGGGAGGTCTTAATCAATAAAACGGCCATTCTCATCTCGGCCGCCTGTCAAACCGGGGCGATTTGGGGGAAGGCTTCGTTTGAGGATGAGATAGCCTTGGGCCAATATGGACTGGAATTGGGCATCGCTTTTCAGTTGGTTGATGATCTAATGGATTACACTTCAACGGAAAAGGATTTCGGAAAACCGGTGGGCAATGATTTTAAGGAAGGGAAAATTACCCTGCCCCTGATTCATACCTTGGCGGTCTGCTATGATGAAGAGAGAAATAGAATCAATGAGATGTCTAAAAAAGATCAATTTTTAGATGAGGATTTTTTATTTCTTTCTGATTTGATCAAGAAGCATGGCGGTCTGGAATATACCCAAAAAATGGCCAAGGAGGCCAAGGATAAAGCTAAAGGATTTCTGGAGAGATTCAAGCCAGATCCAACTCGACAGATCCTTCTCGACTTGGCTGATTATGTGGTGGAGCGAAAAAAATAAATAGATTGGTGGAATAATTCAAGATGATTCGATATGAACTTGCACCGGACATAGAAACGAAATTAAGAAGAATTGCCCGTCGACTCAAGATGGACCATATTGATTTGCAACGGGTTAGAGGAGTCCGAAGTCATGGCTCCACCAGTAAAGGTGTTATTGCCCGATGCCATGCCTTACCAAAGGTCATGCAGTTAGCTTTGGATCTAGAAGCTCATTACGTTATTGAAATTATAAGTGAAATGTACGATAGGCTGTCTAAGCCGGAGCAGATCAAGATCCTGATCCATGAACTGATGCATATCCCGGAGACCTTTGGTGGAGGCTTCCGGATGCATAGGGATCATGTAACTCGTCGAAATGTAGAAAAATTATACAAGCAGCTCATGGAAGAGTAAGGGTGAATTGAGAGAGAGCACCCTTTCAGTCTTCCGGCTCTGAGGCATCATACAGTAGGTTATTGACCATCGAATGGAGTATCCCGGCCAAGTAGATTTCATCTCCGATATCCGAAGAAAGGGAATGATAGACCCCTTCTTTATCCATATAAAAGACAATTAGCTCCTTAATATTTTCCTGCTCTTCTCCTAATCTTTCCAGAATATCCACGACCTGTTTTCGGGTCCGGTCGATGTGAATAAGTTTTCCTTTGTCTTTCATTTTAACTCCTCTTATAAAAACACCGTTCGTCGTTAAGCGTTGGGAGAAAAAATTTTACACCGTTTCTAATTCGTTAGAGATCAATAGCCTTATAAATTAATGGTTTGAAAGTCCTCGGCCAGGGTGATGGGACCATTGTATTCCCGGGCACAGGGGCCCACTAAATCCCGGCCTAAACATTCCGGGTAAAAGTGAGTCAGGATTAATCGGCTGACTCCAGCCTCTCTGGCTATCCGTCCGGCTAAAGAAGGAGTCAAATGGCCGGGGACTTTTTGTCCTTCGGGAAAAGAGCATTCACAAACCAACAAGTCGGCCCCTTGGGCCAGTTCCACTAAAGAACTAGAATAATCCGAATCTCCGGAAAAGACAAGAGACTTTCCCTTGGATAAAGTGATCCGATATCCTAAACTGGACGAGGTATGATCCAGCGGAGAGCTTAAAAGACTAAAATCAGGAAATCCCCGTTCCCAGGGCTGGTCCTGAGGTAAAGAGATGACTGTAAAGAGTCCCTGGGGCCATTCGATCCACCTACCGTAAAGATCTTGAAGTGCTTGGTAGAACGGATCGATATCGCTCCCGGCAAAAAGGGTGCAAGGACCCCGGTTGACTAAATAAGGTGGATACTTGCCGGCAAAAAGGAAGGGAACGAGATCGGCGCTATGATCCGGGTGAAGATGGGTTAAGAGGATATAATCTATTTCCGTTATGGCCGAGGAAGCACGGGCCAGTTGGCGCAAGGTGCCCGGACCCAAATCAATCAGGAGTTTTATATTGGCGAGTTTAAGGAGGATAGCAGGGGAGGCTCGTTCTGCCGAAGGGACCCCCGTACCTGTCCCTAGAAATATAAGTTTAGATGAAAAATCATTCATTTACTATTTATGAAATCAAGTATTTGTTGACCATGAAGACGGGCTGATAAGAAAGTTTGGCCTTCCGTAATCCTTTCAGTCCTAAATCCTGCTCTCGATTGACGAAGGGTATATGCTTCCATTCCTGATCTAAAAATTGCTGCTGGATTAAGGGATAAAGGCCGGTAAGTTCAGGATTGGCTTTCTCTATATGAATGACCACGGTCTCCGGGTTTAGGAGTTCTCCTAAAGTAAAAGCCTCCACCTTTCCATTGGTCCGGATTACCCCTCCCTTGTATTTCAACAGGTCAATATGCCTTAGGGCTTCAATAATGGCCTGTTCCTCGCTTTGAAGACTGGGTGATTCAAGGCATTGTTTCAAACGACACCACTCTTCCTGCAGGTTCAGGCAATCACCGATCAACCCCGGTGTCAGGGGGAGATATTCCCAAGAATAGGTCTTTATAAAGCGGTTCAAGTGGTTCTTGAGGGTATGGAATTTATTTCCGGACAGGCGGATCAAGTCTTGGATCCGGTAGACATAATCGCTGTTATTCCGGTCTGGAACGGCTTTCAACTCAGGAAGGGAGGTAAAGGTTTTGAGATAAGACTCCGGAATTCGACCTAAACGAGGCGGCCATCCCTGCTCCTTCAAATAATCCAAACAATCTATAGCCCAGGCCCGATGGTCTCCTTTGCCCACGGGTGGGAAAAAAAAGGGGGTACTCCCGGGAGGATCAGCTAGAAGAGTCAGGAATTCTTTATGGAAGGCCACTTGAAACTGATAATAATGCCTCCAGATAAAGAGGTTGGTAAAAGTGAGTTCTGAAATTTCCGGAGGATTACGCCTTAGAAAATCTTCCATTATTTCTTGATGTTTAATTGATAACAATTCAAAATTTATTGACATTTTTACTTTAACCGTTTATTTTTTCTTAGCCTTTTTAGATTCTCGACAATTTCATAAGGAATCTTTAAATCGCCCTGACCAACAAGCAAATCGATTTTCTCCTTATTGTCTCCATGAAAATCACTTCCTCCGGTTGAAAGAAGATCCAACTCTTTGGTCATGGCCAAATACGTTTTGATTTGTTCGGTACTATGGTCCGGATAAAATACCTCCAGTCCCTGAAGGCCCTTTTCTTTTAACTTTTTCACTAAGACCCTAAGGTCTCTGAATGAAGGGCACCGTAAGGTTTTTGGATGGCCGAGCACGGGGATGCCCCCAGCCGCAAGGATAAGGGCGATGGCCTTCTGGGGGGAAAAGCGATATTTTTCCACATATGCCGCCGCCCCTTTGGTTAAATATTTTTGAAAGGCCTCTTCTAAGGAAGAGACCGTTCCGTTTTGTAGAAGGGCTTGAGCGATATGGGGACGGCCGATCTGACCTTTGGCCAGGGCTTGAACTTGATCATAATGTATGGGAATCCCCAAGTTTTGAAGTTTTTCAATAATTTTTGGATTCCGTTCTGCCCGGGCTTCCTGCAGCCTGGTTAGTTCCCGATTGAGGACTGAATCGGTATGATCAAGGTAATACCCCAGGATATGCATGGTCCCGCCGTTATACTGGGCGCTGATCTCCAGACCAGGTATAACCTCCAAATCTATTTCCCGCCCGGCTTCCAGGGCCGATTCCAACCCGTCCAGGGTGTCATGATCGGTCAGCGAAATAGCGGCCGCCCCTTTTTTCTTGGCGTATTTAACCAATTCCTGGGGAGAGAGGCTGCCATCCGAAGCGGTTGAATGGGTATGGAGATCAATCAGGCCGGGCATTATTTTTATTAATCTCTTTTAGGGTTAATTCCCAGCAGCTTGCTGCGGGGTAGTTCATTAAGTTAATCCGAAAATAGGCTGCGGAGCCTTCTGAGCCTATTTTCATCTTTGGTGGTGTCACGCCACTGGCGTGGCATGACGGATTAGTTAATATTCAAAAAAGATGAATTCGCAAAAAGTCGTCACCCCGGTGAAAACCGGGGTCCAGGAATTTTCTAACTGATTGATTTCGAATGGATTCCGGTCTGATTTCCTTTGGAAATCTATTTGGCTCGGCAAAGCCGAGCGGCCGGAATGACGTTAAAAGGGTTTTTTTGACTTTTTGCGAGACCATCAAAAAAGGGAAAATATTTTTCAGAGAATCCAGAAGTCAGAAATCAGAAACCGGAAAAAGGTAGAATATTTTTGTTTATCAACCTTCAACCTTCCTGTTTTCCTAATTTAGGGATTTCAATTTTCCGCAATCCGCAATCCGAAATCTACAATCTCGGTTTATCTCTTACAGGCCTTGCTGGCATGGCAAAGGGCCAGGTTAATGACCTCATCCATTCGTTCAATAAAATGAAACTTCAATCCTTTCTTTAAATGGGAAGGGATATCTTCCAGATCCTTTTCATTTTTTTTAGGTAGAATTATCGTTCCAATCCCAGCCCGTTTAGCGGCTAAAACCTTTTCTTTAATGCCTCCTACCGGCAGAACCAACCCGCGTAAGGTGATCTCCCCGGTCATAGCCAGATTCCCACGAATGGGTCGTTCGGTCAAGAGAGAAGCCAGGGCCGTCATGATAGCGATACCGGCAGACGGTCCGTCCTTGGGTATGGCCCCGGCCGGGACATGAATATGGAGGTCATTTTTTTCGAAAAAGTCTTCCGCTATCCCCATTTGACCGGCCTTGGAGCGGATATAACTGAGGGCAGCCCCGGCTGACTCTTTCATGACGTCACCCAGTTGACCGGTCAGGGTCATGGTCTTTCGACCGGGCATTTTGGTGGCTTCGACAAAGAGGATATCACCTCCTGCCTGGGTCCAGGCCAAACCGGTGGCCACACCCGGTTCCTGGGTCCTCTCGGCAACCTCCGAGAAAAAATGAACCGGTCCCAGATATTGATGCAAATCATCAACCGAGATCTTTTTGGTGGTGATTTTTCCTTCGGCAATTTCCTTGGCCACACCCCGGCAAACGGAGGCAATTTCTCTTTCCAGATTTCGAAGGCCCGCTTCCCGGGTGTAAGAACGGATGATGGTTTGGAGGGCCTTGCGATTAAAAGAGAGGTTCTTTTCCGTCAGACCGTGTTCTTTTAATTGTTTGGGGATTAAATGATTCGTAGCGATTTTTATCTTTTCTTCTTCGATATAGCCGGACAGATCCAGGACCTCCATGCGATCGCGCAGGGCCGGAGGGATGGTATCCAGGATATTGGCAGTGGTAATGAACATGACCTTGGACAGGTCAAATTCAACCTCCAAATAATGATCGGAGAAGGTGGAATTTTGCTCCGGGTCCAAAACTTCCAATAATGCCGAGGAAGGATCTCCCCTGAAATCCGTCCCCACTTTATCAATCTCATCCAGGATAAAGACAGGATTGTTCGAACCGGCTTTACGGAGTCCCTGGATGATCCGGCCGGGCAAGGCGCCCACATAAGTCCTCCGATGACCGCGAATCTCGGCCTCGTCCCGTACTCCTCCAAGGGAAAGACGGACAAACTTTCGGCCCAGAGCCCGGGCAATAGAACGGCCCAGGGAGGTCTTGCCTGTACCCGGAGGGCCGGCAAAACAAAGGATCGGACCTTTCATGTCCGGCTTCAGTTTGCGGACTGCTAAATATTCCAAGATCCTTTTTTTGACTTTTTCCAGGTCAAAATGATCCTCATCCAGGACTTTGGCCGCGGCCTCGATATCCAAATTATCTTCCGTCTGGACATCCCAGGGAAGCTCGGTAATCCAGTCCAGATAGGAAAGGGCCACGGTGTATTCCGGAGAGGCGGGATTCATTCTGGCTAAACGGTTCAGTTCCCTTTCCGCTTCTTTTGCGGCCGCCGGCGGTAGCTTGCGGTCGACAATTTTCTGGCGATAATCTTCAATTTCTAAGGATTTTTCATCCTTTTCACCTAGTTCTTTTTGAATTGCCTTGAGTTGTTCCCGGAGATAATATTCTCTTTGAGTCTTGTCGATCCCTTCCTTGACCTCCGATTGAATCTTCTTGCCCAGTTCCAAAACTTCTAATTCTTTAGTCAGGATGACGGTCAATTTTTGAAGCCTTTGTTTGACATCCAGGATCTCCAGGATGTCCTGCTTATCTTCTTTAGGGATGTTTAGGGTTGAAACGATCATATCGGCCAGAGAACCGGGTTCATCGACGTTTTGGGCCAAAAGCCCCAATTCCGAGGGCAGATAAGGGGACAATTCCAAAACTTTGCTAAAGAGACCCCTAGTGCTGTTGATTAGCGCATCGGTCTCAATACCCGAGGCCGAAAGGTCTTTGACCACTTCGATTCGGGCTTTGAAATAGGGGGTGGTAGCGGAAAATTCACTGATCTTAAACCGAGAGAGGCCCTGGACCATCAGGCGAACCCCCCCTTCGGGGACCTTGGCCATTTTTAGAATGGACCCTACGGTTCCGTATAGATAAAGATCTTCCGGTTGAAGGGGATCGTGGCCTTTTCCCTGAATCATGACCAGACCGATCAAATGGTCTTTCATCAGGGCCTCATCCACCAACTGGATCCAATTTTTATCCCAGATCATCAAAGGCATAACCATTTTAGGAAACAGGGCTACGTCAATAACGGGTAAAATGGGTATTTCCTCCGGAATGGTTAGTACTTGAGTTTGTAAGGGTAAAGATGTTTCATTCGATTCCATGGGTAGCTCCTTACCTATATTCAGCCGAAGTTTATTCGGATTTTATGGGAATGGTTTTTTTAGAAGACCGTTTTTTGGGCAAGGTCACGGAAAGCAGACCGTCCCGATAATGGGCCTCGATCTGTGATTCATCGACCATGGTAGGCAGTTCCAGAGTCCGCTCAAAGGAGCCGTACTCGATTTCCAGTTGCAGAAATCGCACGGCGTTGGCAATGGGCGGGCGCTCCCTTTTCCCGGAAAGAAAGACCAGGTTTCTCTTGACGCTAACCTGGATTTCATCTTTTTTTAATCCGGAGATCTCAGCGATGATCAGAAACGAATCCGGCGTTTCCAGGACATCCATCTGAGGTGACCACCTCCTCTGGTCAAGTAAAAATCGAGGGCTGAGTTGATACAACATATCATCCATTAAACGCCTCATTTGACCATGAAGTCGATATATATCACTTACCACGGCAGGTCCTCCTTTTCCTTTCAGAGATATTCACCTGAAAGAGGTTACCAAAATAATTAAAATTTTTGGTTTATTATAAGGATTGAAATGGGTTTTGTAAAGCTAAGGGTGAAAATTTTTGCCTTGACAGGGTCCAAGGGAGATGGGAGATAATACAAACCAAATAGTTGGGGTGTTTAAGCCGGAGAACGAGAAATTAGGATTCAAGGGAAAGAAAAAAATCACCGGATCTTTGGTTTGATTGTAAATGTCTATCCGCTCATGCCCCCAGGAAGCCAGTAAGAGACTTAAAAACGTCTTTTAAAGTTGTTGATCTATTTGTTTTCCTATTTCCTTAACTTGAATCCTCGACCCCTTGAATCCTTGAACCCTTTTTAAGGAAGTCCATCTATGAAACAAATCATTTTGGGAACGGCAGGCCATATCGATCATGGCAAGACCAGCCTGGTCAAGGCCTTGACCGGGATAGATACGGATCGCCTCAAAGAGGAAAAAGAACGGGGAATCACCATTGAATTGGGCTTTGCTTACCTGGATCTGCCTAACGGCCAGCGCTTGGGCATAATCGATGTCCCCGGACATGAGCGCTTTATCAAAAATATGGTTGCCGGGGCCAGTACCATTGACCTGGTGGCCCTGATCATCGCTGCCGATGAGGGTGTTATGCCTCAAACCCGGGAACATTTGGAAATCTGCAGTCTCCTGGGAATAAAAAAGGGTTTGGTGGCTTTAACTAAAATTGACATGGTGGAAGAGGAATGGCTGGAACTGGTTCAAGAGGATATCAGGGCCTTTTTACAGGGAACATTCCTGGAAGGGGCCTTGATTTTTCCGGTCTCTTCGACGACCAGGCAGGGGATTCCGGAATTGGTTTCCGTCTTGGAAAAGCTCTCCGATGAAGTGGAAGAGCGTTCTTCGGCGGGAATTTTTAGATTGCCGGTTGACCGGGTCTTTACGATGCGTGGGTTCGGTACGGTCATTACCGGTACGGCCATTTCCGGCAGCTTGTCCGTAGGAGACCAGGTCACCCTCTATCCTCAGGAGATTCAAGCCAAAGTTCGCGGGATTCAGGTGCACAATCAGGATACCGAACAGGTCCGGGCCGGGCTGCGGACGGCCATTAATCTCCAGGGGATTGAAAAAGCCACGGTCAACCGGGGAGATGTGGTCGCTTCGGCCCAGGGTTTACATTCGACCGGGTTGTTGGATATTCATTTGCGCCTGCTGAAATCCGCCGGGCGGCCCTTGAAACATCGCAGCCAGGTGCGTTTTCATAGCGGGACCAGTGAGATCCTGGGGCGGGTTATCCTTTTGGAGGGGGAAGACCTAAAGCCTGGAGAAGCACAATTCTGCCAGTTGCGTCTATCTGAGCCGGTGGCCCTGCTGCCCGGAGATCTGGCGGTCATCCGCAGCTATTCCCCGGTCCAGACGATCGGAGGGGCCCAGGTTTTGAATGTGATGGCCGTAAAACATAAACGATTCAATCCGGAGGGCCTGGAACAACTTCGGGTCCTCCAAACCGGGCGTGATACGGAAAAGGTAGCTTTACAAATACTTTTGGCCGGACCAATGGGCATTTCCAGGCAAAACCTGGGCCGGGTTTTGGCCCTGCCTCCGAAGAAACTGGATGATCAGCTGAAAGAACTCCTGACCCAGAGGGTGGTCATCCAATGGGACAAAGAGAACAAGATCCTTATTCACCAGGAGGAGTTGGCCAAGCTGAATAAAGCTATCGTCCAGGACCTGGAAGCCTATCATAAGATTAATCCCCTGAAACAGGGACTGCTCAAAGAAGAGTTGAAATCCCGCCTGCCCCAGATACGGGAGAGCAAGCTTTTTAATTTTCTCTTAAATCAATTGGGCGAGCAGAAAATCTTGATCCAGGAGAAAGAGCTGGTCCGCTTGGTCAGCCATAAAGTTCAATTGAAGGAAGATCAACAGGCGGTCAAAAATACCTTGGAGCGGGTTTATCTTAAGAGCGGACTCCAACCGCCTTATTTTAAAGAACTGGTCGAACAGTTTCCCAAAGGACAACCCAGAGAGGTCTTGGAGGTCATGGTCAAAGAAGGGAAGTTGGTCAAGGTGAAAGAAGACCTCTATTTCCATAAGGAGGCCATTGAGGGGTTGAAGAAAAAAATGATCCAATGGCTTAAGGAAAAAGGGGAAATCACTACCCCGGAATTCAAAGATCTGACCCAGGCTTCCCGGAAATATACTATCCCCCTATTGGAATACTTTGATGCCCTGCAGGTGACCTTGAGAGTCGATGATAAACGGATTCTCCGGGAGAGCAAGGAATCGGGATGACCCCATGTCTTCCAAAGACTTCAGGTATCCATCCATCAAAGATATGTCCCCTGAGGACCGGATCCGCCTGGTGCAGCGGATTTTTTCTTCGGTCACGGATCGGTATGATTTTCTCAACCGTCTCTTAAGTGCCCGGCGCGATGTGGCCTGGAGGCGGTTCATGATCAGAAAACTGCATTTTTTCTCCACGTACCGCCTCTTGGACCTGGCTACCGGAACAGGGGATGTGGCCATCGGTACGGCCCAGGAGCACGACCGGGCTACGATAGCAGGCTTGGACTTTGCCGGGCCTATGCTGGAAGCGGCTCAGAAAAAAATCGCTCAAATGGGGTTTTCGTCACGCATTTTTCTTATGCAGGGAGATGCCTTGAATATGCCTTTCCCGGAAGGCTCTTTTGATGCCGTAACCGTAGCCTTCGGGATTCGCAATATGCCTGACCGCCAAAGGGTCTTTGAAGAAATGGTTCGGGTCCTGGTCCCCGGAGGCCGGATTCATATCCTGGAGTTGACCGCACCCCAGAGCCGATGGTTTCGCCGAATGTATCTTCCCTATCTCAAGCACATCCTGCCCCGGCTGTCCCGCTGGTTTACCAAAGATCCGGCGGCCTATCAGTATTTAGCCGAATCCATCCTGCATTTTCCTTCTCCCGCAGAATTAGCCGGGGAAATGGAGCAGGCCGGATTGGTGGAGGTTGAGCAATTCCCCCTATCTCTGGGGATTACCAATTTGCATCAGGGCCGGAAACCTTTATAAGTGTTCAGACTAAAGTATCGGAGCATCAGGGCTTAACCTTATTCCAGAACATTTTTTGATCGAGGATCATCTTGTTTAAAGACCATCACCCCAACGTTGGGATTTAAGGGAAGAGACAATTGCTTTCAGCCTCAAGTTCGTCGAAGATGAACGCTCCTCAAACGCAGTGATCTTAAATAACTATTACTAAGGAGGACACTATGGCCAGTGATCCAGGAATCGGACAAAAGGTTACCGCCACCATTACCTCTACTAAAGGGCAATGCAGTGCCGGTCATCGGGTAGGAGAAACGTTTGAAATCAGCTGCCACAATCCGGGTGGTTTATGCGGATTTTTTTATCATGATCTTTTTCCGACCCTCTCCACTTTTCAGTTCGGAGGACATTATCCCTGGTGGCAGGGGGACACCATCGAAGTGCAATGTCCGGATGCCGGAAATCTGGTAACTATGAAGCTGCAAAGGACCAAAAGGACCTAAAACGAATTAAGGATTTAGATTAGGTCTTCCCGTTTTGTGGAGTTAGGATTGACAAGATTCTTTCCCCCTTTGTATAGTAGATCAGATTTGGGCCGGTCAATAAACCGAATTCTCCGGTCGGGCATGGAGAAAGGGTGACGAATTCCATGGTCATTATTTATGGTAAAAACAGTTGACCTTTCACCGGTAAGGCCCGGGAGGCCTATCAAGCCCAGGGAGAAGAGGTGCTTTATTACAGTCTGGTGGACCACCCGGAAAAAATAAAGGAATTTCTCCGGTATTCTCCGCAAGGGAAAGTGCCGCTGATCATCAGGGAAAAAGAGATGCGTATCGGGTTCGGAGGGACCTGAAGAATAAAAGTGTGAACCGGTTCGGATTCAGCGTTTCATCTAAAAAGGAAATATCCATGGCTGAAGGTACTCCAAATAGTATAACCAATAACCAACGAAAAAAGAAAGGGCTGATCATTCTTTGTGCTCTAGGGGTTGTTGGTCTGATCGCCGGGATTATCTTCTATCGTTATTCCCAAACCCATATCACTACCGATGATGCCTATGTGACCGGAGCCATCTATTCTTTGAGTTTTCGAATCCCGGGGACAGTGGCCAAGGTAAACGTCCACGATAATCAACTGGTAGAGGCCGGTCAGTTAATTGCCGGTTTAGATCCAACCGATTATGACGTGGCCTATAAACAGGCCCAGGCCAATCTGGATTCCCTGAAAGCCCGTTGGGCCTCGGCCCAACTGGCCGTCCCGTTGGAATCGGATCAAACTCGAGCCCGGATTAACGAATCGACGGCCGGGCAAGGGGCCTTGGAAAAGAATTTACTCGAAGCTCAGGAACAGCTCAGGAAGGCCCAAGAGGAGACCCGGAGTCTCAAGGCCTTATTGGATAAGGCCACCTTGGATCGGAATCGCTTTCATAATCTCATTAATCAAAAGGCGATCTCTCAACAGCAATATGATGAAGCCCTGACCCATTATCAGGTGGCTGAAGCCCGCTATCAAGCCGCTTTGGCCGGGCAAAAGGCTTTGCAAAAAACCTTGGAATCTTTAAACGAACAGATCAACCGGGCTAAGGCCCAGGTTCATCTGGCCCAAACCGGTGAAAAGGCGGTTAAGATCCGGGAGCAACAGGCGGCGGCCGCTAAATCGGAATTAGCCCTAGCCGAGGCCAGATTGGAACAGGCTCGTCTGCAGTTAAGCTACACCCAGATCAAGGCGCCGGCCAGAGGGCACATTACCAAAAAGAATGTCGAGCCGGGAAATCAGGTCCAGGTCGGTCAACCTTTGATGGCCCTGGTTCCTTTGGATAATCTTTGGATTCAGGCCAACTATAAAGAAACCCAGCTCACCCGGGTAAAGAAGGGACAGAAGGTCACGATTAAGGTGGATACCTTTCCCGGGAAAAAACTCCAGGGACGGGTGGAAAGCATCATGGCCGGAACCGGCTCGGCCTTTTCACTCTTTCCTCCGGAAAATGCTACGGGCAATTTCGTTAAAATCGTTCAACGGATCCCGGTTAAGATCGTTTTGGATAAAGATCCAAAGGACCTTCCTCAGCTTCGCATCGGCATGTCGGTTATTCCGACCATACTGATAGAGTAGTCGGCGATGATAATAGGATTCAAGGGGCCAGGGATTCAAGTGAAAGACATGGAAATAAATCCAATTGAAACCTTGAACCCTGAATGAAAATGGGTTTCGCCGAACGACGAACCCTCGACGACGAACTTAATTTTCTTATTAAGTTATGAATCAATCACCTTCCCCTTCCCCTCCGCCAAAGGTCAACAAATGGCTGGTAACCCTGACGGTCATGCTGCCGACGGTGATCGAAATCCTGGATATGAGCGTAGCCAATGTGGCCCTGGGTCATATTCAGGGTTCCATGAGCGCCGGTCTGGATGAAGTAACCTGGGTCTTGACCTCCTATCTGGTTTCTAATGCCATCATCATCCCCATCACCGGTTGGCTGGCCGGGACCTTCGGACGGAAGAATTACCTGATCTTTTCTCTCGCTTTGTTTACCTTCAGTTCACTGATGTGTGGGGCCGCACCGAATCTGGAATCACTGATTTTCTTTCGTATCCTTCAGGGACTGGGAGGCGGGGCCTTGCAGCCTTTGGCTCTATCCATCTTATTGGAAACGTTTCCTCCTAAGGAACACGGTATGGCCATGGCCGTTTATGGTATCGGGGTGGTCTTCGGACCGATTTTAGGACCCTTGTTGGGCGGCTATTTAACCGATAACATGAGCTGGCGTTGGATTTTCTATATCAATTTTCCCTTGGGCGGGCTGGCCATATTGATGACCTTTTTGTTTATCTTTGATCCCCCTTATATCAAGAGGGAGGAGACGCGGATTGATTACTGGGGTCTGTTGTTTTTGACCATCGGATTGGGCTGTCTCCAAATAGTCCTGGATCGGGGTGAACGGGAAGATTGGTTCGATTCCAGTTTTATTGTCGGACTGACTCTTGTCGCCGCCGTTTGTTTGTTAGCTTTTGTCATCGTCGAGCTTTGGGTTTCCTACCCGGTAGTCAATCTGCGGATATTCAAAAATCGCTCCTTTAGTTCCGGAAATATGATTATGTTTCTGGGTTTTTTCTCTTTCTTCGGCAGTATTGTCCTCATGCCCATCTATTTGCAGAACCTTATGGGCTACACGGCCTTCCTGGCCGGACTGGTTTTAGGGCCGGGTGGATTGGCCACCCTCTTTTTGATGCCCTTGGTCGGTCGATTAATCGGTCGTTTGGATTCTAGGATTCTATTAAGTTTTGGAATCCTGGTCAATGCCTATGCCTTGTTTTTAATGTCCCAGTTTAATCTGGAAGTGGATTTCCGGACTATTATCCTGACCCGGATCATCCAAGGGGTCGGGATCAGCTTTTTTTTCGTTCCCTTATCCACCCTGACTTTATCCTCCATCCCTAAGCCGCAAATGGGCAACGGATCGGCCATCTTTAATCTTCTGAGGAATTTGGGAGGGAGTTTTGGAGTGGCCTTTATTACCACGGTTTTATCGCGACGGACCCAATACCATCAAAGCCACCTAACCGAAGGGTTTTCCATCTATGACTTTAAATTGCAGCAGGCGGTTCCCGTGTTGCAGAATGCCTTACAGAGTAAAGGAATGGAGGGGACCACGGCCAAACAAGGAGGTCTGGAGATCCTTTACGGGCTACTTCAAAAACAGGCGGCCATGTTAGGGTTTGATGACGTCTTTTTTTTACTCTGTCTTTTTTTTGTCTGTCTGGTCCCCTTGATCTGGGTCATTCGCCGAAGTGCTACCGTGATGATAGGGGAGGGGCATTGAGGAAGGGGACGTCATAAAGGTACTTCCTTTAATGGTGATTTTCAAAATGGGTCTGTTTTAGTAGATTTCAAGCGGCAATCAAAGGGAAAGGCATCATTATTCTGAATATATTCCAGTTGACTTCATAATGGAAAATATTCTATTTCAAAATTCTAACAAATAAAAATATAAAGAGGGAGGGTGATTCGCATGAAGCGTCTATTCACAGCTTTAACGATTTTTGTCTTTAGCGCATTTCTCGTGACTCAGGTTTATGCGCAGACTATGCCGAGGGGCGGACCGGCAAGTGACTCGGCTAAGAAAAAAGTATTCTCCGAAAAAGAAAAAAAAGCAAAGAAGCCCGCCGGGTCCAAAAAAGAAGAGAAATGAAGCCAAGCCGTAATACTTTTGTGTTAAATAAGTTTTTTTAGAAGGGGCCCTTCGGGCCTCTTCTTGTTTTTGCAATGACGAAATTACATGATAGATCGGAATGAACAGAGGCACCACTGGAAACGTTAGTAACATTTCTGATGGTCTTTCCTACATTCTACTTGTATATGTCTAAGGTTATGCGTGCTTGGGTTAAATCTTTAATTTTTACAAAAACACTATAAGTAATGCCCTCATATTCAGGACTAAGTCCGAGATTTATCGATTTTAAAGAACTGACCCCGATTTTACGATTTTGTTCATGGACTCATGAAATCGCGATAAAATGAGCGTGTCAACTCAAAATATCGAAATAGGGGCCGTTTTCCTTAACCCTCTAAGAAGGGGATATTGTCCAAGGAATTTAAAAATAATCGGCTTGTTTTAGATCTTTTATTGCCGGAGTAATAATAGGCTGATCTATTCCGGGAGCATATCGTAGTAGTATCGCATGATGTCGGATCGGGTGATGATGCCGATCAATTTATCCTCATTCATGACCGGTAAGCGGCCGATATGATGTTTGACCATTAAACGGGTGGCTTCGGTGATGCTTTGCTCCGGGCTGATCTGGATGATGTTTCGGGACATAAAGGCTTTGACCGGAGAATCCATATCGCTCTGCTTTCGGGCCCTTTTAAAGTCCCGTCTGGAAATAAATCCTGTCAAAATCGGTCCGTCGGTGACCGGAAAGGCGGTGCACCCTTTTTCCCTTAAGAGCAGGGCCACTTCTTTCATCAAGGCATCCTGGTTGACCGTTTTAACGGGAAAGGACATGAGGTCGCTGATCTGGATGGTGGATTTTTCTCTGTTTTTAATGAGGTCGGTTATCCGAGTTTTCAGCTCCTCGGCATCAGCGGATTTAAACACCGTCGAGCCGGCATTCGGATGGCCCCCCCCTCCGAGCTTAATCAGGATCTGTCCGATATTGATTGTATCGGCATGGCTTCGGCCGATAATCATGGACTGGTTTTTCTTGGCATTGACGAAAAAAGCAAAGGTCGCATCGGTATCGGAGAATTCCTGATACCGGTCCACTACCGGAGAGAGGCCCGGGGTATACCCTTCCACTTCAATTTTAACAAAGCTGACCAGGAGCCCGTCTACTTTAACCTTGCTTTCATTTTTAAGCATCTCCATAAAAATTTCTTTATGCTTCATACCGTAGACCGGTCGAACGAACTTTTTAATCACATTCAGATCGGCCCCCTGCTCTAGAAGGAAGGCCGCTGCCCGGGCGTCTTCAGGGGTGGTGCTGGGAAAAGTCAGATTTCCGCTGTCTTCATAAATGCCGGCCAGAAAAAGAGTAGCCTGGATCGGGGTTAGCGTCTCCTTTCTTTCTTCGATTTTCGATACCAGCAATGAGGTGGTCGCCCCGACCGGTTGAACAAAAACCTGATCACCTATGATGTTGCCCGTCTCCTGGTGGTGATCCCAGATGTGTATCTCCAACCCCGGATTGGAAGCAATACTATCCGGTATTTCCAGGCGGGACCAGGCATTGGCATCAACCACAATGAGTTTTCTGACCAGCGAGGGGTCCCAGTCACTTTCTTCTAACAACGGAAAAACTTTTTTATGGAGGGTGTAAAAGGACTTGACGTTGGCGTTTAATGATTTTGGAAGAAAAGGAACGGCCTCCGGATAGAGGATTCCGGCAGCCAATAGACCGGCAAACCCGTCAAAATCTGCGTTTTTGTGGGTGGTGATAAGGTTCATTTTTATTAATAAACAACCCTAGCCTCCTCTACTATCGGTCAAAATAGGAAAAAACTTTAAAAAAATAACCAACCTATTCCTCCGATCCTTCCAGCCATTCCCGGACAGCCGGTTTGAGATACCGGTCTCCAAGAGGAAAGGTTTTTAACATTTCGGTTAGGATGCGGATTTTTTCTTTAACCGGGGCTTGGGGCTGAATGATGACAATATAATCTTTTTTTAGGCGGCAAAAACCGCCGGCACTATAGGATTCCTCAGTACTGATATTTTCATAAAGTATTCCTATCCCCAATTGTTTAGCCAATTCTTCAAGCTGACTCAATAGGGTTTGATCATCCAAGTGAGGACCTTTCCTTGTACATGCCGAAAAAGACTTGGTAAAAAATAATCCCTTCCCCTCAGCCCCCAAGCCGGTCCAATAAGTCTTTTAAAACCGCTCCAGTCTCTGGTCCTGCCTTTTTCAAAGGGGGCCGTGGTTCACCACCGAAATAACCGACCATATCCATGGCTGCTTTGAGTCCGCTGATGCCGAACGTGACGGTGACGGCTTTGGCGATGGGGGTGAGCCGGTTTTGGAGATCCCGGGCCTGATCCGTTTGCCCCTGAGTATAAAGATCTACAATCCGGGTGCACCATTCCGGGAGGAGGTTGGCTACCGCCAGAATCCCTCCTACGGCTCCGACGCACAAGGCCGGAAAAAGAACCGGGGCAGATCCGACGAAAACACCGAAGCCCTTTTCCGATAGATGGATGATCTGACCGAGTTGATCGATGTTGCCGGAGCTGTCTTTAAGTCCGATAATATTGGGATGTTTAGAAAGTTTAGCCACCAGGGCCGGTTCCATATTGACCCCGGTAAATTGAGGGACATTATAAAGCAGAATGGGTATCCGGGAGGCCTCGGCTACGGTGATGAAATGGTCATAGAGAACCTGTTGGGTCATGGACCCTTTAAAGTAGCAGGGGGTTACGACAAGAGCCAGATCGGCACCGAGGTCGGCGGTTTGATTGGTAAAACGGATGGTTTCAATGGTGGCCTCCATCCCAGTCCCGACCAACATAATCTTGTCGTGGGGAATAGCCTCCCTGGAGACCTCAACAATTTTAATTTTTTCGGCTTCACTCAAATAGACCGCTTCACCGTTTGATCCGAGAACCAGATATCCGGATAAATCGGTTTTATTCCACTTTTGAAAATTTTCTTTCAGTTTATCATAGGCCACCTCCGATCCTTGAAAAGGGGTGGTGATAGGGGGCATTATTCCCTTTAATTCCATATTTCCTCCAAATAACAAAAAGGTTTAAGGCATGAGGCCCAGAGCGCGGGCGATAAGGTCTAAGTTCCAAAGTGCAAGGTACAGGATTTAAGGCTTTTCGCCGAACGCTGAACGCCGAACGGTATTTTTCTATTAGCGCAGTACTTCTTTCAGTGCCCCGATCAGCCGGTCTACATTCTCTTTCCGGGCCGTGTGTCCCATGAGGCCGATGCGCCAGATCTTCCCGGCCAAGGGCCCCAGGCCGCCGCCGATTTCAATCTTGAACTCACTGCGCAGCCGTTTGCGGGCAGCCAGTTCATCGACTCCTTCAGGCACACAGACGGCATTGAGCATAGGAAGACGATAAGGTTCCTCAACCAGCATCTTGAGACCCAGGCCATCCAATCCTTTGACCAGTTCCAGATGGTTTTGGAGATGCCTTTGAAAGACCTTAGCGGGACCTTCCTCCAATATAAGACGGAGGGCCTGATAAAGGCCATAGAGCATATTGACCGGGGCAGTGTGATGGTAAACCCGATTTTGTCCCCAGTAGTTGGCAATCATGGTCAAATCCAGATACCAGTTGGGTACCTTTGTTTTTCTGGCCCCCAGTTTAGCCATGGCCCGCTCGGAAAAAGAAAGGGGGGCCAGGCCGGGAGGGCAGGACAGACATTTTTGAGTTCCGCTGTAAAGGGCATCAATATGCCAGTCGTCCATCCGGACTTCCAGACCGCCCAGACTGGTGACGGTATCTACCAGATAGAGCGAGTCGCTGCCTTTAATCAGGTCACCTATTTCCTTTATGGGATTCCGGACGCCCGTAGAGGTCTCGGCATGAACAACGGCCACGATGGCATAGTTTTCCTGCCGGATTTTATTTTTTACGGTTTCCAAAATAACCGGGGTCCCCCAGGGAAATTCGAGAACATCAACTTGGGCACCCAGGCGACCGGCCACATCCTGCATCCTCATGCCGAAGACACCGTTTAAGAGGATCAGCACCCGGTCTCCCGGTTCCACCAGATTGACGAAAACGGTTTCCATCCCGGCCGAACCGGTTCCCGAGATGGGGATGGTTAGATTATTATGGGTATTCATGATTTTTCGGAGCATGACTTTTAATTCTTCCATAATCTCCAGAAAATAAGGATCCAAATGCCCCAGGGTCTTTTGGCCCAGGGCCCAATAAACCTCCGGAGGGACACAAGAGGGGCCGGGACCCATGAGCAAAATTTCTTCAATACCTTCCAATAAATTTTTCATTTCTTCTCTCCTTACATAGATTCCAAACCTTCACCTCTGAAAACGGATTTCAAATTTTTTTGGGGGAGTATGGCGCAATAAAAATAACCAAATTTGTTTTTTTAGTCAAGGTGATTGCTCTCCCACCTAGTTATTGGGCTTTTTTGCGCCAGCATTCCCCGGAATACCAGAGGGTGCAGCATTGATCTTCCGGAGCTTTTTTCAACCAATCCAAAGGTGGGTTTTGAATCTTGGTCCGGTCCCAATCAAAAACATGCGGGTAGGTTTTTCCATAGCCCAAAGAAAGATTGTCCAGCCTGGTTTTATATTCCACCCGCCCCACGCACCTTTTGAGCCGGGGATCATAATAGGGCGGGGTTATGATATTAAACTCCACCGTTTTCTTGTATTTTTTTCGTTCTTCCGGGCTAAGATATTTTTCGACGTCCATAATATCCTGAAAGATGCACTTGCAGAGACGGTCCAGCTGCTGGTCGAGATTAGCCTCTGCCGGCTTTTTAAGGTCCCGGGGCTGCGGCTGGTCCTCTACCACTACCAGACGCTCCGTCTCCTGGAGCTTTTGATCCGGGTTATCCCTTACCCAAAGTTGAGCCGAAAGGGTGTAACTTCCTTCGGCAGCCCCTAAAATAGAGATGGTTTTCCCCTGGCCGGTTTCTTTCCCATCAACGGCCCATTTGAAATATAATGAATTTTCGGGGACATTGGTTGAAGAGATCATTCCCGAGAAGATGCCGGTTTCACCTTTCTTCAGCTTACTTGGTCCGGAGATAAATATAGAAGCTTTGGGGGAGAGGGGTTCCCGGCCCGTCAGCTCTGCATAACAATGACGGCCTTCTGCTAGACGTTGCTCTGCTTCTTTAAGGGCCTCAAGCAGGGGATCCAGCCCTATGACCGTTAAAAGTTCCGGACAGGGTTCAGACTTTGTTTGCGCCAGCCTTTTCAGGTCTTCGGCATATAGAGAGAAGGCCTTAATCCTGCTTGCCTGTTCCTCAACTGTTTGAGGGAGTTTTTTGACATCAAGTTTAAGGGCCTCAATATCTCTGGCGCTCTCTAATATCTTCCGCCTTTCTTCGCCAGTTCTCTCGTTGTAAAAATATCGTACACTCTGGAAAAATGTGGTGCGTCTATTCAAAAAAACCTTGACCGCCGCATCTAATTGTTCCAGTTTTTTCAGGTAATCTTCTTTTAGCTGGTCAGAATTTTTTGAAACTTGATTAAGGGAGTAGAGGTAATCCTTTAAATCATTTTGGGCCTTACGTGCTCCCAGAGAAAAATCTTCCGACCCTTTCATCCGCTCCTGGAGCAGTCTCAGTTCTTTTGCGACTTGGGCATACTGGGCCTCGGCTTTATCGAGATAATCCTTTTTCACTCCGGCCTTGCTTAATTCAAGGGCTGCTTGATCCATTGGGCCGCCTTGGATGGACCTGCGTATCTTCTCGGCCTCGGTGCAGGTTTGTCGGGCATACTGCTTTAGGTCGGCTATCCCTTTTATGAGGCTGGCGGCTGTTTCCGGATTTGAGAAAACAGGAGCCTGGTTACTCATCTCCTTGGCGTCCGAGCAAAAGACATCCAGGTTGTGGCGTAGAGCGTCCAGGCGCTGCTGTATTTCTTTTGCCGATCCTTTGTTCTCTTTCAGCTTTATGATCTTCTCATCAAGCATCTTAAGGGCTTGCAGGTGGGCATTAATCTCCTCCGCCTGTTTTTTAAGTTCTTTCGACGCCTGCCGGGCAACCGTTACCGGCCGGTATTCCTCTATCCGTTTTTCCAGTTCCTTTTGAATCTCCTCATTCTTGTCCACACTCCAGCGCAAGGGGGTGTTAATGATGAAAACAGGTATGTCGGCAAGGCCCGAGACAATATTTCCAACCGTGGCGACATTGGCCAGGAAAACCGTTTCCAGCTTGGAGCAATCCTTTCTCCCCGCTTTGACACAGTCCCAATACTCTTTAACGGCTCTATCGGCCTCATATTGCCCGACGGTTACCGCTCCCGGAAGGCCCGTTAATTCCCAAAGGCTTTTTCCTATTAACAATGCTTCGTTCTCATAATAGGCCATGCCTTCCAATTGGTTTTCCCAGGATTCCTGCGTTTTCTTTTTTTCTTTCCAGGTTTCATATCCGAAAAAGAGTGTAAGGGCTACCGCTGCTCCCCCCGTAGCCGTCGGTTTTCTAATGAAGGAGAGGACCGGTTCGACAGGGTTAAGCGTTTGGGCGGTTGATTTTACCGTCCCTTTTATTTTGCTACCAACCGTATAGACAAATTCGCTTTTGGTCATGACTTTGCCGCCACGATCTCTATACAGCACACTTCCGTCCGGATTGGTCACTTTGGTGACTTCGTTTCCGGTAAGTCTCCCGCCCAATTCAGGGTCACTTTCAAGAATTCCTTTAATGGATGCTTCCTCTTGAATCTGGCTCTTTATCTTTGTCTTTTTTAATTCGGCAGCCTTATCTTTGTTCCCGGCAGTTTGGGCTTCTTTAATATCCGCCTCCAGCTTTTCTCGTTCTGTTCTGCTCTGGACATCTACCTTTTGGTTGGCGTCCACGATGGCGCTTTCCGCCCTTCTGGTAAAATTCTCCCTCTTCCGAACCTTAACGGCCGGTGGGTCCCCAAAATCAACAATACCGGTCTGTTCTAAAGTGGCATTTTTTTCATAAAGCGTTTTGGCTTGCTCAATAAGGTCCGGGTCTGGAGGAGTGCCTCCGACCTTCTTGTTTATTTTTGCTACGGTTTTGGCCTGGACCCGGAGGTCCCCTGTATTCTTGGCATAGGTGAATTTTCTGGTATGATCGAGGATCTCCACCTTTTTTGAAGCGCCTTCTCCCACCGACATATAGGCATCGCTGTCAACAGACGCTTTATGGGCTACTCCGGCCTCGTAGGAAGAGCTGCCAATCGGATCCGATCCGGGACGTTCTTTGATCCAGACCGTGGTATCCTGCTTTCCTTTGATGGTATAACGGTCTCCCTTTCGTTCCACCGTATTGCCCATGCCTGGTTTACCCATTGCCTCGGCATAAGCCCTGGCAGCCTCAAAATCTTTCGGAGATAAATCCAAGTCGCTCTGGATGCTCGCCGGATGCCGTCCCGTACTCTCAATTTTTTCGGCAATCTCCGGCGGAAGCTCTTTCATGACTTGTTCATGCTGACTAATGCGTTCCTGGTTGTACGATCTGTGATAGATTTCTTGAAGCCTATTTATGGCTTCATCATATTGTCCCTTGATCTCCCTATACCGCGGATCATTCTTGTTGGGTGTGCCGTCTGGATTGCGAGATTCCGGAGGGATCCTATCTTCATATTGTTTGGTAACGGCTTCAATATCCTTCTCATATTGCTTCCGAACCCTTTCAAGATCAAAGTCTTCGGCCCGAGTAAGGGCAGGATAAAGGATCAAAAGAAGGCCGGCCGCCGAAAACAGGCCTATCCATCGGCGAATTGTTTTGTTCTTCATGGCTTCTCTTTTTTCCATTCTTCCAGGAGTTTGAGGGCATAGTTTCGGTTTTCTTGAGATGCTTGGGACCGTGTAATTATTTTGTTAAGTTCTCCCGTGGCCAGAAGGGTATCCTTTTGCTGATGGGCCAGTATGGCTAGGGCCAATCGGGCGCTGTCTGCCTCAGGTTGATCTTCCAGGAGCTTCCTGAAAAATTTGACTCCTCTGGAATACTGGGAATCGAAAAGATAAGCCGAACCCATGGCAGATATTATGGAAGGGGAAAGGCGTTTCGGGTTTCGGCTTAAAACCATCTCAAATTGTTTCAGGGCTGAGGAAAAAATCTCATTTCTAAAGTAGAATTTTCCAAGGACCAATCGAAATATATCGTTTTGGGGATTCAATTCCACGGCCTTTTGTAATGCGTCCTCGGCCATAATCTCATTGAGAGCGCCCTCGCCCATGTTCTCGTACAGTTGACCTAAAAAAGACCAGTAGTCGGCATTTCCAGAAGAAAGTTCCGTGGCGGATTGGGCATAGAGGAAGGCCAGCCGGAAGGCATCCTCATCCTTTTTCTTGGTCGCCATCTGGGTTAGGGCTAGGGCATATTGATAGCGCAGTTCGGCCAGGGCCTCTATGTTAGCCGGGCTCGGGTCCTTCTTTATTTTGTCCAGCAGGGCCAATTCTTCCCGGAATCCCTCCGGTTCACCTTTCAGATCCAATTGAGGCTTTTTGATTGCCTTCGGTGTTGGAGGCTTGGGACTCCCCGCCTCAGGAACCGCCACACGAAAGCTCACTTCTGCGGCTGGCTGCCCGTTTACTAACAGTTCCACACGATAATTACCGACAGGCCAGCGATTATCCTTGGGCAGCTCAAAGTTGAACTCCCCCCAGTCGAACAAAGAGGTCACGGCCACCGATCCTTGGCCTATTTCCGTCGGCTTCTCTGTGCTGGTGAAATACCAGACGGCGGTGATTATCGTCCCTTGGCCCAATCCTTCTATTTTGAACCAAACATGAATCGGATTGACCTCAGGGGCAAAGACGGTCGACGGCCCAACGGGCCGCCCCCAGGCCACCTGACGAGCCATCGTAACGTCGTATAGGCGACCGGTCTTGGCCGGGAGCCAGTTGGGCGAAGGGACTACCTTCCCTTTTTGGGGATCTTGCAGCGACGGGTCCATAGGCACAATTGGTGGTTGTCTGTCCGGCCCGGCCGTCCCTGCCGGGAGCGGAACATCCGGGGTTGGAGACTGGGCCAAGGCCGGGATCCATCCTTCCATAGCCAGATAACAAACGGCCATGAGGATCACCAAGAGATTCTTCTGTCGCCATGATTTCATATTGCCTTATTCCTTTTCTATTCTTTCAGAAGCCTGAGGGGATATTATTTCTAAACGGGATAGATGCATCTGCTTCTCTTTGGGCCGGATAATCCCAAAAGACCAAGTGATTCCCCATGGGGCCTTTAGGTTACTAAAAATCAGGAAATGAAGCGGGTCTTCTCCTTGGCCTCCTTTCGGGGGACGGTCGGTAATGGGCCGGCCGGTTTGCCCAGACAGACCACCGATAACGGGGTTTTCTCCGGATCGATTTCCAGGATCTGACCGAGGGCCTTGCGATCAAAAAGGGTGAACCATAAGGTGCCCAGACCCAGAGTTTGGGCGGCCAGCATCATATTTTGAACCGCGGCGGCGCAGGCCATCTGGTAGCCCACTCCGCCTCCTTCAATAAATGAATCGGCCCCCGTTTTTTTAGGGTCCCCCACGACAACGATAAGGACGGGGACCGATTTGAGGAATTCCACCTGATAGCGTTCCAGCCACTTCCAGCCGCTTTTTTCAAAGATCCACTTCCGGCGGTAATCGGCCTCGGCGAAAATCTTGTTTTTCATTTCCTGGTTAGTGACCACCACAAATTCCCAGGGCTGGGCATTCATAGGCGAGGGGGCCCAGGTGGCCGCCTCTAAGATTTTTTCGATGGCGGTCTCCTCAACCGGTTCAGGTAAATAATTGCGGCAGCTTCGTCTTTCTTTAAGAGCGGTGAAAAAGTCCATTGAATTTCTCCTTTGTTTAGATTCTTAATCCCAGATTTGAGAATTTATTCCATAATTCATACCTGGAGTCTGGGTGTCTTGTTTTTGAAGTCGTCCACCTTTTACTCCGAAGCTTCTATTTCGGGTCGATCCTGGGATTTAATTTAAAAACAGGCCTACACCCGAGTGGGTAATTAGACTAGGGGAGTGCCCTGCTCCGAATCAACTTGGCTATTCGGGCCGGATCTTCTCTCAGGGTACCCTTTGGACAACTTCAAAAACAAGACGCCCAGACTCCAAAATTTCAAATGTCCTTTACTCAAAATAGTCTATAAGACTACCAGGAATTTGAGATTTGTCTACCTGAAATAGCTCAATCAATACGTCGTCCGGGGCGGGAACCATGACATATTTCCAGAAACCGAAATCGCTTATCCCTTTCTGAAAAGGCACGCCCATAGCCTTCAAATGCTCCACCAACCCTTCCAGGTCATCCGTCTGGATCCCAAAGTGATGAATATTGCCCCGAACCGGATGCTTGGGCGGCTGGTCATAGAGGTGTACCCGTCCTTTGCCTATCCGGATAAAGACATTCCGGACTCCGGCCATCCCCAGGTCGGCAACAACGTCTCCCCCGAATCCTTGGGTATAGAACTCAATACTCTTGTTTACATCCGCGGCAAAAAGATGGACATGATGGATATGACAGATCACGATATCTCCCCTCTCTTTTGTAGGCTCCAACTTCACTTGTGGGATTTTACAATTTGTCAATACCATTTACAAATTGTAAACTATCTCAGGACTACGCCCTTGAACAACGGATAGCGGGATAGCTCTGCCGTGGCCTTCATGTGGAGAACGTAAGGGGGTCTTTTTCCTTGCTTCCACCGGGGATATCCTCCGACCCAGACATAATTCAGCAGATTGAAAAAGCCGGTCCTACTGAATAGAAATTCACCGATATTGATCGTTTCGTCAACGCCATCCGGAATAACCGGGATAGGGGTGAGGCGGGCATATTTCTGGATGAGACCGGTGATCAAGTTACGGGTTTGGAATCCCTCCGGATTCTGCTTAAAGGCCGCCGGGTCTCGGGGAAAGGGAAAATGACCATAGACCTCGCCGATGAATCCGGTCAGGTGCACACCTTGAATTGCTCCGTGCAATTCCCCGATATCCCTTGAGGCCAAAGGATAGACCTCCCATTCTAATTCGGAAAAATCATCCGGTTCTCTATCGGCCAAGTGGTTGACAGCGGCACAGAAATCATTCGCAAAAAAGAAATAATGGTTGAGCAGCAGCAGATCGGTTTCAATGTTGAAAAATCCGAAGGCCACTTTCCCGTGACTGAGAGATGAAAAGGACAGAGGCATATGAGGTTTCTCGAACTTCCAATATTGGGCAAAAAAGGCAGGGTCTTAGTAGAACCCTGCCTTTTTAAATAATTTTTCTCCATGATTCTCCTTCCCCTGTTTTTTTTAGGAGAGGAGCGGAAGGTTATTTTATGACAGATGCCCCGGCTACGGCCACCTGACCATCCTGAGCGGCTGTCCCCCCGGAGATGCCGATGGCCCCAATAATCTTCCCGTCCTGGATGATTGGGACCCCACCCTCAATGGCGCTGATCCCGTCCAAGGTCAAATAGGCCGTCTTCCCGCTTCCGATCAAATCTTCAAAGGTCTTGGTAGATCGTTTGTAGCCCGCCGAGCATTTGGCCTTGTGCACGGCGACCTTGATACTGCCCCATTGCACCACATCAAAGCGTTCGAGATAAACGAGTTTCCCTCCGGTGTCGACGATGGCGATGACTACATTGATCTTCATCTTGACCGCTTCAGCCGCTGCCGAGGCGGCTACCGCTTTGGCTGCCGCCAGATTAATGTTCGGCCCGTAAGGATTAGGCATTTGTTGGGCTAAAGCCGTTCCCGAGATAACCAAAAGGCCGAGCACCGATACCGCAAAAAAAAGTTTTAAAGAACGCATACCTTTACCTCCTTTTGATCGTCAGAAATGAGCTTCTTTATTAATCTCTTATCTTGTTCGGCTCCCCACCTCTGGGTATTCCCAATCCTTTGGGGGGAGGAGGGGGTGCGGACATCGGTTTTTGGGCGGCAGTCTCTCTTCTGGGGACCAATTTATCAGACGGAGGACTCGGTTGGGGGGCGGTTTTCCGGACACTGGGCGGACTGGCCGGGGGCTGTTTTTTGGAAGTATCGGGAGCTTTGGCCTCTGGAGCTATGTTAACGCTGCGTAAGGAGCCGGAATCCAACCGGGCCGCCTGGGCATGACTAAAGGCCAACGACCAACTCCAACCCACAACCACCAAGATGCCTAAAATTTTTTTCATCGCCCTAAGACCTCCTTATCTCTGAACCCTGCTCTCCCTCCCGAATCCCTTTCAGGAGTAAGAAAGGCCTCAATGTGGCACCATGAATCATTAACAGAAATTCTTTGGGACTTTGGTCTATTTTCGGGCTACAACCCCAGATAGGCCTTGCGCACATTTTCATCGGCCAGCAATTCTTCGCCTGAGCCGGAAAGAACGATACGGCCCAATTCCATGACAAATCCCTTATGGGCCACCGACAGGGCATGTTGGGTATTCTGTTCCACCAGCAGGACGGTGACACCGGAGCGGTTGATTTCTTCGATCACCTGGAACATCTCCTCCACTAGAAAAGGGGCCAGACCGAGAGAGGGTTCGTCCAGCATCAGGACCTTAGGATCGGCCATCAGGCCCCGGCCGATAGCCACCATTTGCTGCTCACCACCCGACAGGGTCCCGGCAATCTGTTTTTGTCTTTCCTGGAGCCTGGGAAATATGACAAAAACATGGTCTAATCGGGCCTGGAGGTCCGCCGATTTTATGGTATAACCACCCATCAGGAGGTTATCCAAGACGGTCATTTCCGGGAATAGTTTTCTCCCTTCGGGTACCTGGACTATCCCCATTCGGACGATGTCTCCGGGCATTAAGTTTTCGATCGGTTTTTCATTATAACGAATGGTCCCGCTTTGACAGCGGAGGAGACCTGAAATCGTTTTCAGGAGAGTCGTTTTTCCGGCTCCATTGGCTCCGACCAAGGCGATAATCTGGCCGGAGGTGACTTCCAGGGAAACCCCCCAGAGGGCCTGGATTTTTCCATAGGCTACCTTCAGATCTTCGATCTTTAACATACTATTTTTTCTTGGCGCCCAAATAGGCGGTGATGACTTCAGGATTTTCGACTACTTCTTCAGGAGTCCCTTCGGCAATTTTTTTGCCGTAGTTAATCACCACTACCCGGTCCGAGACATTCATAATGGCCTTCAAAACATGCTCCACCCAGATGATGGTGATCCCCTCCTGGCAAATTGTTTTGACCAGTTTAGAGGCCTGGTCGATTTCCGTAGGATTGAGCCCGCCCATGGGTTCATCCAAGAGGAGGAGTTTGGGTTCGGTGGCCAGTGCCCGGGCGATTTCCAGGCGCTTCTGCTCACTTAAAGTGAGGTCGCCGGCCAGAGATTGACTTTTGGCCGATAGACCGACTTTCGCCAAAATCCTCGAAGCGGCTTGTTCCGCCTCACGCCTGGCCGGGAATTTCAAAAAAGCGGCCAGAGTGACATTTTCCAAAACCGATAATTTTTTAAAGGGCTTGACAATCTGAAAGGTCCGGGCAATCCCTTTTCGGGTCACGGCATAGGCCTTCATTCCCCCTATACTTTCTCCCTGGAAAAAAATTTCTCCTGTGGAAGGGGAAATGAAACCGGCGATGAGATTAAAGGCCGTGGTTTTTCCGGCCCCATTGGGCCCGATCAAACCGAGAATTTCTCCGGGTTGAACATCGAAGGTCAACTCGGAAACGGCCTGCAATCCTCCAAAAAATTTGGTCAGCCCTTTTAACTGTAATAGACTCATATTCAATTTCCGGTATTCGGGGACTTGGTGAACCAGTTGCGCACTTTGCCCCAGATCCCTTCAGGCATATAGCGGATGGACAGCATCATGAAAAAGCCGTAAAAGATCAGATGTCCCACCAGGAACCGCTCCCGGAAGGTTTCCCCCAGGGTAACCAGGAAAATGGCTCCGATCAAAGGACCGGCTACCGTGGTCAGTCCTCCGACCACGGCGATAAAGACCATCTCCACCGAAAGGGCGATGGAAAAAACGGCATCAGGGTCAATATAACGGAGGTACATGGCATAAAACCCTCCGGCCAGACCGGCAAAAAAAGCCGACAAGGAAAAGGCGGCCACCCGGACCTGGACGGTATTAATCCCGACGGCTTCAGCACTGTCAATATCCTCTCGCACGGCCAGGAGATAAGCTCCTAATCGCGATCGTGAAATCACGGCGGTAGCCCAAAGGGCAGCCAAGGTAATGACCACTGCGATATAAAAGAAAGGGGTCTTACTTTCCCAATTGATGGCCTGGCCCCCAAAACTAACCTTGGGCAGAGTGGTAATCAAAAGGCCCACTGGACCGGCTGTCAAGGATTCCCAATTCAAGGCCACCAATCGAATGATCTCGGCTACGGCCAGGGTGGATAGGGCAAAATAGGGGCCTCGTAAACGAAAACAGATATAGCCGATGGGCAGGGCAATCAGGGCGGCAACCAGCCCTCCGATGAGTATTCCATACCAGGGATCCAGTCCACACTTCAAATAGAGGATCATCATGGTATAGGCCCCGGCACCGAGGAAGGTGGCATGGCCAAAAGAAACTTGTCCGGTAAATCCTCCCAGGAGATTCCAGGATGCTCCCAAGACGGTCCACATGAGGACCATAATCATTAAATGGACAAAAAAAGGTTTGGCAATAATCCAAGGGGCAGCCAATAACAGAATGATCAAACCGGCCAGGATGAGTTTTTTCATGATTTTCCCACCCCGAACAAACCTGAAGGTCTGAAAAGCAGGACCAGCAGGAAGATGACAAATCCGATGGCATCTTTATAAGGCACGGAGACGTAGACTGCGCCCAAGGATTCCACCAGGCCCAGCAGAACTCCTCCGGCTATAGCGCCCGGCACAGAACCCAGGCCTCCCAAAACGACAATGACAAAACATTTGGCCACCAGTATTTCACCTACAGTAGGATAGAGATAGAGCGAAGGAGCCAGGAGCACCCCGGCACCGCAGGCCAGGGCGGTCCCCAAGGCGAAAGTGATCACGGCCATACGGTCCACATCCACACCCATCAAGGCGGCAGCCTCCGGTTCCTGGCTGGTGGCCCGGATGGCCCTTCCGGTTGGGGTGCGGACCAAGAACCAATACAGGGCGGCGGTGATGACAATGGCCATTCCGAAGGCGATGGCCAGAGGGATGGGGACAGCGATGCCCAAGGGGCGTAAGGGCATAACGGCATAGTCGAGTTTAATGGTCCGGTAATCCCCGGTCCAGATTAAGAGGGCCGTGTTGGCGATAAACAGGGATAGTCCGGCTGTGTAAAGCAGGGTATTGAGTTCACCGGCCGGGACGATCTTTTTCAACAGAAAGCGGTAGGTAAGAAAGCCGAGCACAAAGGCGGCCGGAAACCAAATGAGAATAGAGAGAAAAGGATCAATCTTTAACAGGGTAAAGGCCCAAAAAGAGCCGTACATGCCCAGCATGACCATATCGCCGTGGGCCATGTTGATGATCCGCATCACTCCGAAGATCACCGTGAGACCCACGCCGATCATGGCATAGAGGGAACCGGTTAGTATTCCACTGACAATACTTTGAATAAAGGTTTCCACTTAATTCTCAGAATGGCTTTCTAACTTTTTAGAAAATCAATATCAATTCCCTTTGACGGAACGGTGGATGTTTGATACTGGATACTGGATGCTGGATAAAAAAATAATCCAGTATCCAGTATCGGCATTTCTAACGAGCATCCACTATCTGCCTTTTAACGTTTTACGGTCGGATCGGGAAACACAAACGGTACTTCGGCATTCGCTTTCGGCCAGACATTCAGAAGCTTCCCTCCCCGCCACTGGGCCAAAACCGAATGTTCCGGTGAATAGATATTTTGGTTGGTATATTTATCTCCCAAGGGACCGGCCCAATTTCCGAATTTTACCCGGCCGAAGACGGTGGTCATGTCCGTACCCAATAAGGCCTGGCGGATGGCTTCCCGGTCTTCTTCCAATTTACCGGTCAGCTTGGCCCGTTTCATGGCGTCGGCAATTATGTAGATGGCGGCATAGCCTTCCACTTCATGTTCTTTCGGATGGAAGCCGTATTTGTCTTCAAATTTTTTGTAAAAGGCTTTGGTGGCCGAATCATTGGGATTTCCCGACCAGGCCGCTGAAGAGAAGACATTTTCACTCAATTGACGGAGTTCCGTGGCAATATCGGCCACCCCAAAACCCCCGCCAAAGCCGACAAAGGCCCGGGGAGCCACCCCCATTTCCTTGGCATGACGGGTCATCAGGATGGCATCGGTGGTGGATACGGCCACCATCAACAGAAAATCGGGATTATTCCCCTTTACCTTGGTCATGATCGGCTTGAAATCAAGGGTATTGACCGGGTAGGCTTCATCGTTGAGAATAGGAACCCCTTTGGATTTCAAAAAGACCATGGCCGAGTTGGCAATCGTTTTTCCGAAAACCGTATTGTCATAAACCACGGCAGCGGACTTGGGCATGGCTCCGGGAACTTCGGTTATGAATTTGTTAAAGGCCTGGGGGTAAATGGATCCGGTGGGGTTGTTACGGAAAACCCATTCGAATCCTTTGGCGGTGATGATATCGGCTGAAGGGTGATCCACTAAATAAGGCGTTTTCAAGCGCTGGGCCACGGAGGCGATTTCTACCGCCTGCCCTGAAGCCCTTCCCCCGGTCAAGATCAGGACTTTGGCCTGATTGATCAGTTTTTCGGTTACCGTTGCGGCCAGGGGATTTTTGGCCTGGTGATCTTCAATAACCACCTCGATCTTTTTCCCTTTAATCCCTCCGGCAGCGTTGATCTCGGCCACGGCCAGATCATAGGCCTTTTTAAATTTCGCTCCAAAAGGGGCATCCGGGCCGGTCATGGGTTGGGGGGCCCCGATTTTAAGGGTGTCCTGCGCCAATAATGAACCCACCAAAAACACTGACAGACCCAAACAAATCACTAACCCGATTAGCCTCTTCATCATAAACTCCTTTCTTCCTGGAAAATGGTTTATAAAAAAGATTCCCATCATTAAAACTTATAAAGAGATTGGTTAGATTAGGTCAAGGGAAAAAATGGCCTCTTCGTTTTTCCTGTGAGATCTAATTCCAAAAACGTTTACTCCTCTTGCTTCCCAAGGCTAAAGGCGGCCAGTTTTTCCAGGGCCTGGATCATGGCCGAGTGATCCAGGTCGGCACCTCCTTGAGCGGCCACTGCCGTAAACAGTTCTTGGGCGGTGGCGCTGTTGGGCAGGGAAACGCCCAGATCCTTTCCGGTTTGCAGGGCGATGTTGAGGTCTTTTTGATGCAGTTTAATTTTGAAACCCGGTTGGAAGGTCCGTTTGATCATCCGCTCCCCATGGACTTCCAGAATCCGGCTCTGGGCAAAGCCTCCCAAGAGGGCCTCCCGGACCCTGGAGGCGTCCACGCCTGCTTTGGAGGCCAGAAGAAGCGCTTCACTGACTGCTTCTATGGTTAAAGCGACGACGATCTGATTGGCCACTTTACAAACTTGGCCGTCACCGTTTCCCCCGATGAGGGTGATGTTCTGGCCCATTTTTTCAAAGAGCGGTTTGACGGTTTCAAATACGTCTTTTTTCCCGCCCACCATAATCGAAAGGGTGGCTTTCTCGGCCCCGACCTGTCCGCCGGAGACCGGGGCATCAAGCATCTCAACACCCTGATTGCTCAGTTTCTCGGCGAAACGGCGGGTGGCTATGGGGGAGATGGAACTCATATCGACCACAATAGAGCCGGGTTTGATTCCTTGAGAAACCCCTTGGGGACCGAATAAAACCGCTTCCACATCCGGCGTATCCGGCAGCATTAAAAAGACAATGTCCGATCGACTGGCCACGTCTTGGGGACTCTTACAGGAAATAGCGCCGCGTGTAGACAACTCTGCCATGGGCTGAGGACTTCTACTATAAACAAACGGTTTAAAACCGGCTTTGATTAAATTGGCAGTCATAGGCCGGCCCATTATTCCCAAACCGATAAAACCGATTTCCTTCATGAGGGAACCTCCTGGTCTAAATAAGGTCTGATCCAACCCATCCCTTCCTCTGTATTGTTCAGGGGTTTATATTCGCAACCGACAAATCCTTGATAGCCGATCCGGTCGAGAAAGGAAAAAAGATTGGGGTAATTGATTTCTCCGGTTCCGGGTTCGTGCCGACCGGGATTGTCGGCGATTTGGATGTGAGCAATTTGATCGAGATGGGTTTTGATGGTGGTCATCAGGTCACCCTCCATAACCTGCATATGATAGATATCATACTGATAAAACAAATTGGGGTGATTCACTTCCCGGATTAAAGCCAGGGCCTGGGCGGTGGAAGTCAGATAAAAACCGGGAAAATCCCTGGTGTTCAGGGGTTCAATCAGGAAACGGATCCGATTTTGGGCTAATTGTTCGGCGGCGAAACGAAGATTCTGCAAAAGGGTCGCCGTAATTGTTTCGGGAGGAAGGGATGGGGTTAACCCGACAAGGCAGTTGACCTGAGAACACCCGAGATGACCGGCATAGTCAATAGCCCGTCCGACACCGTCTTGAAATTCCCCGATTCTTTCGGGGTCCAGGGCAATCCCCCTTTCATCAGGTCCCCATTTTCCGGCCGGAAGGTTGAAAAGTACCTGGCGAAGATTGTTTTCTAGCAGTTTTTCAACCAGGCGCTCCACCGCATAGTCATAGGGGAACATATACTCCACAGCCCTAAATCCCGCTTTGGCCGCCCGCTCAAACCGATCTAGAAAACCGGCTTCGTTAAACAGAAGGGTCAGATTGGCACTGAATTTTGGCATCTTTTTATCTCGAAAATGAGGAAGTAGTCCGATAATTTATCTATCTTATTGACAGTTCAAGAATCCTTCCTTATACATTTATAGCGTATCCGGAAGCTGAAGGCCATCAAAAAGATGGGTTCAATGGTAATATTCCCTATGGAAAATATGGTCTCAAAACCACCCAAAAAACTTTTAATCAATCTGTTCCAAGCCGCCCTGGAGGCTGTTGATCCCTACGGCTGCACGGCCCGCTATATTGATGATCTGCCATCCCTATATGATAGGCTATTCGTTCTAGGCTTCGGCAAGGCTGTTTCTCCTATGCTTAAAGCCGTTATGGATAGGGTAGGGGATCGGATAAACCGGGGAGTGATTGTCACTAAGTATAGTCATTTGGGTCCAATGGACGACCGCGGGATCATTCAATGCTTCGAGGCCGGTCATCCCCTTCCCGATGAGAAGGGCCTTCAAGCTACAGCAGAGGTTATCAACCTTCTCCGGCAGGCCGATGAAAAGACCTTGATCGTCTGTCTTATTTCCGGTGGCGGATCGGCCCTTCTGGTCGCTCCTAGTGAGGGTATTACTTTGGCTGAAAAACAAAAAACCACCGAACTCCTGCTGAAGGCCGGGGCTGATATAACTGAGCTCAATACGGTCAGGAAGCACATTTCCCAGGTCAAGGGAGGAAGACTGGCGGAATTAGCCTCTCCAGCGAGGATCAAATCTCTGATTTTGTCGGATGTCCTTGGAGACAGACTGGATGTGATCGCCTCAGGACCAACGGCACCGGACATGACCACTTATGAAGAGGCCTGGCATATTCTGGAAAAATTTGCTTTGATCGAACGGGTCCCGGAAAGTGTTTTAAATGTCTTGATCAAAGGGCGCCAGGGAATTTTATTAGACACGCCGAAGGAGGGTCATCCCCTATTCCAGAGAGTGGACAATACCATTATCGGAGGGAACTTGGAGGCCTTGAAGGCCGCCGAAGGGGAAGCCGCTCGGCTGGGATATGCAACCGAAATCATTTCTTCAGAAATCAGCGGAGAGGCCAGAGAAGCGGGGCGTTGGCTTGGGGAAAAAGCCCTGGTCGTCTTGGAGAGGATACGCCGGTCAGGCCTCCGGAAGATCTGCCTGATTTCCGGTGGAGAAACAACCGTTACCGTCACAGGGAGAGGGAAGGGGGGGAGGAATATGGAACTGGCCCTGGCCTTTGCCCAGAAAGTGGATGGGACTGAAGGGGTTAGCTTTTTGTCCGCGGGGACAGACGGGACCGACGGACCGACGGATGCTGCCGGGGCGATTGTTGATGGTCAAACGATGATCCGGGCCAGGGACAAGGGACTTGATCCCCAACTATATCTTCTAGAAAATAATTCTTACCACTTTTTTAGACAAACCGACGAACTTTTAATTACCGGCCCAACCAGGACTAACGTCATGGATATCCAAGTTATGCTTCTACAGGTTTAGCCACTTTGGATCATTACGAGACAGGCCTATTGGTTCCCTCTGGTCCCGTCTCCCTCAAGTCTCTTCAGGACAGTCCCCGAATTCGGCAACCTGTTAATCTTTAACAAACCCTAACCTGGTAATATTAAGCAGTCTCAGGGCCTTCCCTTCTTCTTTATAAAATACTCTGACATCATCCCCGGCATCCCAGGTATATTCCGGCAGATTGAAATATTTTTCAGGGAGGGTAAAGGTGGTCAGGATTCGTTGTCTCCGGGAATAAATGGTGATCATTTTTCTTTCCTGATCGATAATCGGAAAATTTTTAGTTTTTTTGAGCTCCCGATCGAAGACCAATGGATTTTCAATGGCGACATTTTCTTTTTTATCCAAGACGTTATAATCGACAATTTTGAATTTTTTTGTTGCCGGATCGTAAATAATTATTTGATTCTTGACCGTATCCAATTTCATTCTTAACCCTGCCTTCAGTTCCGGCTCTGTTCCCAGAAAATCTTTAACGAGAATATAGGTGATTGGCGGCAACTGACTGTAATCGGGGTCCAGGGCGTTCGCTTTTTTGTCCCGGATCAGGGTTATGGTTCGATTGATTTTGTCAAAATCAATGATTCTCCCCTGATCGATCTTTTCCTTTCCCCCGCAGCCGATAACCGTCAGAAGAGATAAGTAAAGCACTCCGATAAACCAGGGTTTTTTTTTCATAGGGGAAATCCTTCTGTTTAGCCGCATAAGGAGATCAAGGCCGCTGAAGAAATACGGACCTTCTTAATATGATCAAGAATACCCTCTAATTATTATTTTTGCAAGATAAGCTTGGTTCAGTGATTCTCTTTTATCTTATCATATATTCACGGACATCCAGGCAGGCACTTCGGGTGGGAAAGATTCGAAAACCTTCCCTAAACTTCGCCTGGATAATGGCCTCCCCTAGTCGTAGGTTATCCAAAATAATCATCTTGTCTTCGAACCGTTGTAAAAAAAGATTGATTAATCTCAAAAAAAATTTAATATTAGGCAGCGTTCAACCCGGGTTAAAGTTTTTTTTGGGGAATATTTTAGTCTTAATACCTCATAGGCTGAAGCCGAGATGTCCGTATCGGTTAGAGATATGGTTTTGAGAGAGACAATTTTAGCTAAATAGGGAAGAAGGAGGGAAAGGAATGCCTTTAAAAACTTATATCATGTTGAGTCTGGTTTTGCTTTTAGCGGTTGGGATGGGTTGCGGGGCCGGAAGCAGCCCAACCACTACCGGCACAGGCGGGGATTCTTCATTATACGGCCAATGGACTTTGGTGAGCTCAACTGGAGGGGCTTATCCCCTGCGTGTTACCTTTAATTCCAATGGCACGGGTTCCTATACGGGGAATGGATTTAATACCAGCTTTAACTGGTCTCAATCGGGGTCAACGGTGACCATAACCACGGGAGCCACCACAGCCGCCACAATTAATAATTGGGCAACGGGCAGCAATACTTTTACCCTGAACGGGGTAAACGGCTCGGGTGTTTATAACCGGGGATAAACGAATTGACCTTTACCGCGGCAGGCCGGTTCATCATCTGAAACCGGCCTGCCGGACTAAATTCAATTGAAAGTAGTTCTAATAATAATCAATTTTTCCCCTCTTTATCGTTTTGCCCATCCGTATAAACTATTTTAGGTATTCCATTTTATCGGCCGTACTTAAGATCCTGAGCGGGGTTATTCTGCTGGTCGGTTTAGGGAGCGCCTGGTTGGTGTACCAGAGAGCCGAGAATGTCCCGGTGGCTATTCTCGGCTATGAACAGGGAGACGGCCTGGCTTACCCGGTTTTACCCGATGATTCCAAAAAATACTTGAGAGATTTGGAATTATATGGAGGAAAGGCCAATGTGCTGATGGACGGGATCAGGCGTTGGTTTATCGGGTTATGGCAGGGAAAAACCCTTGCCTATACAATCAGTGTTATGACCATCTTGATCTCCCTGGGGATCTTTTATCTGGCCGATCATTTTCCCTCTGTTTCAAGGCCTGATCTCTACAAAAAACCTCCGCCGGAATTAGAATTAAAGGAATAGTGATACGGTATTCGTTCGGAGCCAAAGCATTTTCGGTGAGGTGCAAACTCTTTATTGAACTCCAATTTCTCGGCGACTGGTCGGCCGGATCATCCCCATCCGAATAGAGCGCTCTGGATCGCTTTGTTTAAATAAGCTATTTGTTCAGGGGTAAAGTAGGCTCCCTTAACGCGATGGACCTTGCGGCGGAATTCCCTGGCGTGTTCTTCCGACCGGAAGAAGACACTTTCCTTTCAGAAGGCATTAATGATGTTGGGTTCTTCCAAACGACGGAAATCGACCTCAGGAACAAAAATGAGAGGGCGGCATTCCTTGTCTTGGCCATGCCAATTCATGGAGCTATCAATCTCCAGCTCCAAAGGCCTATGACAGTGGGCACATTCCGTGGAGACATGGATGGACAGGTCCCTTTTTTTCAATCGCCCTTGCACGAAGGGCGCAGCGAAGGCGTCGACCGCTCAGGCGGCGTAGATCTTTTCCCCGGAGTCGAAGGTAATAAAATGAGGGGTCTGTTCAACTGTCAGGGGATAGGCCCAGGTGACCTCTCCCAGTTGATTCCGGTAAAGGAAAGTCAGATGTTCTTCCAGATCCTGTAACAGTTTTTCGGTAACTTCGATGGGTATCTCCAGGGACTGGGCCACTCTTTCCACCGGTAAAGGTCCTCCGGCCGACGGCAATTCCCGGACCACAAAGTGATGCACTCTCCTATGGTCCGCAGTCATGAATCGATTCGATTTCCGTACTTTCTCTTTAGCCTTTTTAATCTGTTTTTCCCAAAGAACGGGCGGTATCCCCAGCAGATATCGCCAGACCCCAGCCAATAGCTTATTGCCCATGATGGCTCTCCTTTTTTCCGATTGAGACGGATTATTAATCACTCCTTTTTGTTTTTAGGACCTATAAACTTAGCCGAAAAAAATCTATCCCAAACTTTTTAAAAACTCTTCCATTTGGGTCAGAAAACCCTCAATGATCCTTCTGTCTTTCCCCGTTAAACTGCCCAGATAGGAGGAAAAGGCTTTAAGCGAGGTTTCCTGTTCTTCTTCGAACCTCCGAAAGGCCCTTTGACCGGATTTAGTGAGGGTGGCGGTCAGCTTATTCTTAAGGGAAGGATTTTTGGTCTTGATAATCATTCCCTTTTGCTCCAAACGGTGGAGGGTTTGAGAGACCGCCCCAACGGTTATGCCCAACCTTTTAGCCATGGCCCCGGCACTCAGGCCGGCTTCTTCAGCAATAACCTGCAGTAGATGGATTTCCGAGGGATAGAGTTTGAGGGTTTCTTGGCGAAAAATAACCCGTTTTTCCAGGCGCAGGGTCCGGGTAAGAACCCGGCGAATCTGCGCGGCCATTTTCTTGCTTGGGGTAGGCATATTTTGTTTATAGCATCTAAAAACATATTTGTCAAATTATTTGATTTAGATCCGGATAACCTTTTCAGTCGGGAAGAGGAAGGGCCGGGAATCGAAAAGGATGATTAAATCTAGAATAAGGGTTGGGCTTGCTTTTCTACTAGAAGAGGGCCGTTATGAAGAATTTACCGCCTTAAACGTTGATATCGACGATCTCCAGTTGGCGCACCCCGCCAGGGGTTCTGACCTGAATTTCATCACCGGGTTCTTTGCTGATCAAGGCCCGTCCTAATGGAGAAAGCACGGAAATATCGCCGTTGTCGGCATCGGATTCGTCCGGACCGACCAGGCGGATTTTGAATTCATCACCGGTATTGAGATCATTCAAGACAACGGTTGTGCCAAAGACGACCCGGTCGTCGGGCAGATTGGAACAGTCAATCACTTCGCAGGTGGCCAATTTATTATGGAGTTCATTGATTCGTCCTTCTATAAAACCCTGGCGCTCCTTGGCGGCGTGGTATTCGGCATTCTCAGAAAGATCGCCATGGGAACGAGCCTCGGCAATGGCTTTGATGACCGCCGGTCGTTCCTCCCTTTCCAAACGCGATAATTCCTGACGGAGTTTTTCCAATCCTTCTTTGGTAATCGGTGTCCGATCCATACTTCAAGTCCTTTCAAACAAACTACCCTCGGAGAAGCTTTAATCCGAGGGCAGACCTATTATAGCAATATAAAAAAAAAGAGCAAGGATTTTCCAATCTTTCCCCGCTCGAACTAATGGAACTTTTCCGGCTGCGTGCTCAACTCCCCTGGTGCCGGCATAACTCCAGGGCTTTTGCGGCAACCGCTTTCCCCAACTCGATTGTGCTGGCCTGACCGCCAAGGTCAGGCGTTTGGCATTTTCCCTCCTCCAAAACGGCCTCAATGGCCTGTTCAATTATGAGAGCAGCCTGGGGATAACCAAGATGGTTCAGCATCAGGGCGCCTGACCAGATTTGTCCGATTGGATTCGCCAGGCCTTTGCCGGCTATGTCCGGGGCGGATCCATGGACGGGTTCGAACATGGAAGGAAACGATCTTTCGGGATTAAGGTTGGCCGATGGGGCCAGGCCAAGGCTTCCGGCCAAGGCCGGACCAAGGTCGGAAAGGATATCCCCAAAGAGATTACTTCCAACAATGACATCAAAACGCTCCGGTTGGATGACCATAGCCGCAGTCAGGCCATCGATGTGATACTGGTCCGCCTTGATATCAGGATATTGTCGGGATATCTCCCTGAATATTTCATCCCAGTAGGGCATGGTGAAGACAATGCCATTCGATTTTGTCGCCGAAGTAAGATGCTTTTTAGGCCGTTTCCGGGCCAGCTCAAAAGCATAACGGATGACCCTTTCTACTCCTTTACGGGTAAAGATCGATTCCTGGATGACCATTTCCTGATCCGTTCCGGCGTACATCCTGCCGCCGACATTCGAGTACTCTCCTTCAGTGTTTTCGCGGACCACACAAAAATCAATCGCTCCCGGCTTTTTATCTTTTAAGGGACTGGAGATCCCCTTCAGCAGTTTGACCGGTCGCACATTGACATATTGCTGAAAGGTCCTGCGTATGGGGATCAATAAGCCCCAGAGAGAAATATGGTCCGGTACCGTTGGGTCCCCGATGGCCCCCAAATAAATGGCCTCGTATTCGCTCAAGATTTGTAGGCCTTCAGGCGGCATCATCTCCAGGTGGGCGGAATAATATTCACAGCCCCAGGGGAAAAATTCCCAGGAAAAGGTGATCCCGAGTCCTTTCCCGACTGCTTCGATGACCCGGATTCCTTCGGGGACCACTTCCCGGCCGATACCATCTCCAGGAATGACCGCTATTTTAGTCATGGTTTTTTTTTGACCTCAAGGGTTAAGCGTTCTATCGGCGGTTGACGGCTAAAAAATCGTCAATAAATTTCTCTATATGTTCGGCTAATTCCGATTGGTTGAAATTTTTCAGTTTATGGACCCGTATTATACCCACGCCTCCGGAATACCACGTTGTCGCCAGACAACTTATCTTGGGATTGCGCTTTAGCTGGACGGGTTGGATAAAGAAGATATTGAGCGCATAACCATAGGTCAGGTCCTTCTGAAGGGTATAAGAGTGATTATTGATATAGAGATAGGGTCTGGCCGGTATTTTCGAACTAGGCCCTTCTGCTTCGTTTTCTGTGTACACTCTTATCCCGGCTTGGCCGAGCCTTGTTTCTATTTCTTCCTTGATTTTTTCTGCGGTGATCCCGGCTTTTTGGATTTCAGGAGATAAGGGGTCAACGAGGACGGCGATTTCTTTTATCCCCCGGAGGGATTCTTTTTGATCGGTATGAAAGGCAGGGGGACTCGGTTCAGGTTTATCTTTTAACCCTTTGACCTTGTCTGAGGCCGGGGAAATGGTATAATAGCTTAAGACCATTAAGGTCGCCATGATAAGTGATATAATTTTCATAGCTCTTTCTCCTGATAATTATATGTTTCCTAACCGTTCGGTCTCGGTAGGTTCAGAAAATAGGCCTAAAAGACAACGCCGTGTCGCTGTTTCCGTAAACGGTCGCGGGAACTCCTTCTCTTCGAAAAAGGCCTAAGTTCTGTTGTTCGAGAGGATTAATCAGGAAATTTCTTCCGTCATGAGAATGTCGGTTTTGATATGATTCATGGTAAATATCTGGGAGAGGAATCGGTTCCGATCCACTTTCTGTTGGGCCTCCGGTAAGTCGGCGAGAAATTGTTTCCCATCTGTTTTTTTCTCCGGAATATAAGGTGACAGGTAGTCTATGGTTTGAGCGATCATCTTATTATAGACTTCTTCGTTAATGAGGCCGGAGGGAAAATCGACGATTTGGTTTTTTATGAGTTTGTATATCGGTGCTTTGGTGAAATCTAAGAAATTGAGATAACTGAATGTGGCGATGATCTGCCCTTCAAAGTCCTCCCACAATTTTAAGAAGACATCCAAATGGGCCGGGGAGAGTTTGGGAAATTCTTTGAAGATTAGCAGGTCAAAATAGTTAAAATCTTTTGAATACCAGGGATCGGCGGAGATGTTTTTGCAGGGAATGACACAGATGCTCTTTGAACTTAACTGCAGACTTTCAGCATTAACCATTTGGCCGAGGACATAATGGGTATAGACTTCATCTTCATACCGTAAGGCCATCCTTTTCAACCCCTGGTGACCAAAATGGCCAAAGGAGCGGCGGAGATATTCAAAATGGCGTTCCTTGCCCAAAAACCGTTCGATATTCATTGAGCTGTCCGGAAGCATAGGCTGGGAGACTCTTCCCGGCAAGGACAAATCCTTTAAAAGGGTTGAGGTTTTTACCAGACATTGATCAAGAAAATAATCCACCTGTTTTAAATCCATCCCCTTACCTTTAAGCTTCGTAATCAGGGTATAGCCGCTGCCCCGATCTTTGTCCAATAGAAATCGTAAGGCCAAAAATGTGAGATAGGCCAGAAAAGAGAAGATCAGCCCGTCTTTGCCGAGGGATAGTTTTACCTCCTCAGGCGGGGCATAATGGGGATTAAGCGTACAATGGGCCAGGATATAGCCGTTATAGAGAATCTCCAGGTTTTTGGATGATTTCTTAATGGTGTTCAGACTGATTTGCAGAGGATCAGTACCAAAAAAGGCTTTTTCATACGCCCGGGAGACTTCCGCATAAAGTCTGGATGGAGAGTGGTAATACTGATCAAGGATCCCGCTGCTCTCTTTGATCATCGTTTCGATCCCGGCCGTTTCCATGGAAAGGAGGGAGGAGCCTATCGGCTGAAGATCCAAGAATCCAAAAAAATGACATAATTCGTAGAATAAGACGGATTTGAGGACGAGCAATCGTTCATAATTTTCGAATCCGGACAAAGAGGAACCGACCTGAACCATATTTCTGCGGATATGATCTAGGATATGCTGGCGGACGAGATCAATACCTAATATGGATATGGCAAAATGAACGTCGTTTATCTTGACCGTCCCCCGCGTTTTTAACGTCTCGGCCCGTAAGATCAATTCTCTTTTACAGGAAATAGGGGCATCTTTTAGTTCCAGGATTTCTTCCTTTCCCTTGGGGGGGGGCTCCTCCTCTTCCTCGGGACAAATGAAATTGATATGGGCCCCTATCTTGCGGAGATCCGGTTCTTCCCCTTCCAGTTCCAAGAGAAGATCGATCATGGTGGGTAATAAATCCCCTTTTTTGTTCAGTTCAATAATTTTATCCGGGGCGATTTTCATTTGAGGCGGAGGAATCGTCTCTTTGGGCTTTTTAGTTTTTTTGATAAAAAAGGCCGGATCTTCCAGAGGGGCGGGCAACTCTAATCCAAGGAAGGTCCCGTTATCCCATTTTACCTGGGCTTTGATTATCTCCGGTTCCACGGAAAAGGATAGGGTTGTTGTGGTTTGGTTATAATCCGGGTCTTTTTTAACCTTCAATCCCCTTCGGCTGGCCTCTATGATAGTACCAAGACCCCCAATCTGGATTTCTTGAATGGGGTAGCGGTCTTCCCTTCTCTGGTTTAAAGGGGGTGTTATACCCATGCCTATTTCCTTCCCCGGTTAATCCGAAAATAGGCTTCGGAGCCTTCTGAGCCTATTTTCATGTTTGGTGGTGCCACGCCCCAAAAGGCGGGGCATGGCGGATTAGTTTGAAGATGCCTCATTACTTTTATCCATTCAAGAAACGGGCCAAAGGGAACTGAAAATTCGAGCCCCGTGGCTTTAGCTGAAAAGGAACCGTTACGGTCGCCCCTCTGTACCGGAATACTTGAATTTTTTATCGAAAGTATAGCAAAAAGAAAAGGCTAAGTCGAATAATTATAATTCGAAGAAAAAGAAGCCGTCTATACAATTTATATCCTGACCATTGAGGGTCCTTTTTATTAAAGTGTAAAAGTGGCCCAATTGAAATAGTCCGGAGAAGAAAGACCTATTACCCTTAGAGCGATATCTGAAAAGGAGACGCCGATAAAGGTAACCAGCTAAATTTATAAGACTTCACTAATGAAGAACTATACCTGGAATTAGCTCGGCGCCTAGCTGGACTTCCGCAGGTTTTCCCAAGACCGACTCTGTCGAGGAACTCCGTATTCGCAATTGCCATTTCAGCGAAGAAGAGGGGATACGGACCGGTCATTGACCCATTGAGGCCATCCAGGCGAAAAAAATTGCCGAGAAGGTCGATCTTCCAGTAGAGGAACACAGCCAAAAGGTATGTCAGATGATCTTAAAGGATTTGATCTTTAGAGCGAACCGCGCAGAAAGAAACCTTTATATGGCTGCCCAATATGTCGTGAAAATTTGCGAATCTAATGTCAATAATTTGACTTCAGAACAAAAAGACTAGTCGCTTCCGCTCAGGATTGAAGCTCCCTGTACCTGGCACAGGGAATCTTCCAGGCAAGGAAAGGATCTATTTATTGTAATTCGCTCGCTAACCCACGCAGCAAGACTTCGGCGAGCTCAGTCAAGTCGCTGCGGGGAATGCGCTCGCTATCCCTGTTCAGGCGGATGGCTGCCACTTGAGCAGTTGACGCTCAATCATCGAAACCAGGACATCAATGATCAGAACAAAAAGAGAAAGCACAACTAATCCGGCAAAGACCCCGGTCGTATCAAAAACCCCTTCCGCCTGGGCGATAAGATAGCCCAAACCCCGGGCGGCCCCCAGGTATTCGCCAACCACCGCGCCGACCAGGGCCATACCGACGCTGGTGTGCAGACTGGCTAAGATCCAGCTCATAGCCGAAGGCATCAGCACATGGCGAAAAAGGTCGCGCTCATTGGCCCCGAGCATACGGGCATTATTTAAGATATTCGGGTTGACCTCTCTGATACCCCGATAGGTGTTAAAGAAAACGATGAAGAAGACCAGGGTCACACCGAAGACTACCTTGGAGAGGATCCCCAGACCGAACCAGAGGGTAAAGATGGGGGCCAAGGCGATACGGGGCAGGGCGTTGGCGATTTTGACATAGGGGTCGAAGATCGCCGCCAATGTAGGGACACGGGCGAAAAGAAAACCAAAGACGATGCCCAGCAGAGCCCCGGCCAGGAAAGCCAAGACCGTTTCTATCCAGGTTATATAGATGTGCAGGTAAATGGAACCTCCGACAAACCATTTATACAGCCGAACGACCACGGCGCTGGGGTAGCTGAAAAAAAAGGGATCAATCCATTTCCAGGCGGCGCAGACCTCCCAAGCGGCCGTGAGGGCGATGAAGACGGATACCTGCTTTAAGAGCAAAAGAGTTCGATCACGTCCGGGCATAGGCCTTCATCACCTCTCCACGTAAGTGTTCCCAGATCGTTTCAAAAATTTCCCGGAATATCGGGAGAACCCGGATATCGGCCACTTCTCTGGGGCGGGGTATAGGGACCGGATAATCGCCGATAATTCCGGTTCCGGGACCGGCTGAAAGGACCATGACCCGGTCAGCTAAGGCAATAGCCTCTTCCAAGTCATGGGTCACGAATAAAACCGTTTTGCGGAATTCCGTACAGATCCGCAAAAGATCATCTTCCATAAGAGGCAATAAAGGCTTGTTTAGCCTAAAGATAAGGACTTGGGACTCAAGAGGCAGTTGCCCCTGATTCGCCGACCCAAAGGAGCGACAATCTAGGAGAAAGTTTTGAGATATTAATCGGTTATTATTGACAGAAACGGCCGGGGATGATAGACTCGGGGACAAATCTGGAGTGAGGAGTCTTCTAGATGATTACTGAAGTTTCCACCTTACAATCGGACCAGCTTCCCAAGATCCCTCTCACTTTGGAAGGGGTTTCTTCCCGCTTTATTCGAGAAAATCTGATCGTCTTAATAGAATATAAGAATAATGTCTTGAAAGTGGCTATGGCCAACCCGGATGATAAGGTGACCATAGACGCCTTGAAAGTGGCCACTTCCTCCGAAGTAATGGTCTTTGCCGCCGACCAGGGAGTCCTCTCCGAATATATTGGCAAGTTTTATGGCCAGGATACCCAAAACATCAATCGTATTATTGAGGATATGGGGGCCGGAGAGCTTGAATTTCTGGCCGAAGAAGAAGAGGATATCGGACATCTTAAAGATTTGGCTTCAGAGGCCCCGATTATTAAATTAGTCAATATGGTCATCTCGAGGGCGGTTGAAAGCCGGGCCAGTGATATTCATATTGAGCCCTTTGAAGATGAATTGAAGGTCCGCTATCGCATCGATGGGGTTCTTCATGACATCGAATCCGTTCCTAAGAAGCTGCAGGCGGCTATTTTATCCCGACTCAAGATCATGGCCAAATTGAATATTGCCGAAAAAAGACTGCCTCAAGACGGCCGGATTAAATTGAAGGTCGGGGAAAAAGATATCGAATTTCGCGTCTCGACCATTCCGGTCCTTTACGGAGAGGGCGTGGTCATGCGCATCCTTCAGAAAGAAGGGATAACCATTGACCTGAATCTTTTGGGCTTTTCCGATCATACCCTGCAGGGTTTCAATCAACTAATCAAAAAACCCAACGGCATTGTTTTAGTGACCGGACCGACCGGGAGCGGAAAAACCACTACGCTCTATGGGGCTTTGGATAAAATCAATACACCCGATAAAAAAATCATAACCGTGGAAGATCCCATCGAGTATCAACTCAAAGGGGTCAATCAGATCCAGATGAAACCCCAAATCGGCCTGAATTTTGCCTCGACCCTAAGGCATATCGTCCGTCATGACCCGGATATCATTATGATCGGAGAAATACGTGATCTGGAAACGGCCGAGATTGCCATTCAATCGGCCCTGACCGGACACTTGGTTTTTTCTACTTTGCACACCAACGACGCCCCCAGCGCCGTCACCCGGTTGTTAGACATGGGTGTGGAAGGGTTTCTCCTTTCGTCTACGGTCCGGGGTGTTCTGGCCCAACGGTTGGTCCGGGTCATTTGCCCTGTTTGTAAAACCATCGACTCAACTCCTAAGGTTCAGGAGGAATTGATTCATCTGCGAATGGGAAATATCGCACCATTATATAAAGGAACCGGATGCGAACAGTGCGCCCAAACCGGATTTTATGGCCGTGTGGGCATTTTTGAATTATTCCTGGTGGAGGAAGAAATCCGCAGGATGATTCTTAAAAATGAAGATGCCCATCAGATGAGGGAGGTAGCTAAACGGAAGGGAATGAAAACCCTCCTGGAAGACGGCTTGGAAAAAGTCAAAGACGGTATGACCACCTTAAACGAAGTGCTTAGGGTCACCCAGGAAGTGTAATGGCCGTTTTTTCCTACCGAGGAACCGATATTCAGGGTACGATTTTGGAGGGGGCCATTGAGGCCCCTGATCATCAGGCGGCCGTTGAGCGTCTGAAAAATTCCGGCATTATCCCTCTCAAGGTTTTTCTGCCGGGAAAAGGGTTGAGAAGCTCCTTAAGCTTAAAATCGACTAAAGGAGATATCCTCAGTTTTACTCATGAACTAATGGCCCTTTTAGAGGCCGGGTTACCCCTCGATCGTAGTCTCAATATTCTCGCCGGTATCGCGGAAAGTAAACAGAACCAAGCCGTTATTCAGGATATTCTCCGATCCATCCGAGAAGGCGGCTCCTTTTCCGATGCCCTGACCAGACATCCCCGGGTGTTCTCCAGACTGTATGTTAATATGATTAAAGCCGGAGAAGCCGGCGGAATCCTCGTGGAGGTATTGGGAAAACTCAATGAGTTTCTGGAAACGACTAAAGAACTCAAGGAGCAGGTCCTAACCTCCATGATCTATCCGATCATCCTCTTATCCACCGGGGGGCTTTCGATCATTATACTGCTCACCTATGTCCTTCCTAAATTTTCGGTTATTTTTGCCGATTTAGGGAGTTCGTTGCCTCTATCCACCCAAATCCTCCTTTCAGTCAGCGAGGCCTTAAAAGCCTATTGGTGGATCTGCCTCCCCATTCTACTAGGGGGTGGGTTTCTTTTCCGTCTCTTGATTCGATCGGAGCGGGGTCGTTTTTATTGGGACCGATTAAAATTGATTCTGATGGGTGACCTTATCCGTAAACTGGAAACAGCCCGGTTTTGCCGGACCCTGGGAACCTTATTAAAAAGCGGAGTGCCACTCCTCCAAGCCTTGAGAAACGCCCGGGATGTGGTGATCAATCAATGTATAGCCCAGGCCTTGGATAATCTTTCCCAGGGCATAAAAGAAGGGAAAGGGATTTCCCTGCCCTTATCCCAAGCCAATGTCTTTCCTCCTCTGGCCTTATCCATGATTAAGGTGGGGGAGGAGACCGGCCAATTAGACAAAATGCTGATGCAGGTGGCCCTGACCTATGAAAAAAGCCTGCGGATTTCTATCAAACGGTTTGTCGGTTTCCTTGAACCGGCCATGATATTGGGGATGGGGCTGATCATCGGTTTTATTGTCCTCTCCATGCTCATGGCCATTTTCAGCATGACCGAACTGCCTGTCTAATGAAACGATTAAGAAACTCGGTTGTTGTTTGATCTTAGATTGGTGAAAAAAAGAAGTTCATGATTCAAAAACCGAAAACCGAAATCCGAAATCCGGAATCCAGAAACAGGGAATCCGGTTTTACCTTATTGGAATTGATCATCGTGATGATCTTAAGCCTGATGATCCTCGGCTTGGTCTCGATTTCTTTGGCCAGCTTTTCAACCTCAGCCAGACTCCAAGCCACTGTCCGAGAGTTTGCCGTAACCTTAAAACAGGCCAGACACTCGGCCAGAATTAACGGGGAGCCATCGGGCCTAATGATCGATTTAGACAGCAGAGAATATGGTCTGGAAGGTCGCCGAACCCGGAAAATTCCTTCCGATTTGGGCTTTAAAGTCGTCGACCCGAGAGTCGGAGAAATCATCAACGGAAAATATCGACTTGTTTTTGAGCCCAACCAAGGACTGGACCAAACGGTCTTTCAAATTTCCAATCAGAAAAAAACGGTCCTGATCAACCTGGATCCCTTGATGGGGACAGTGGTTAGTCGGTGAGAAGGGAAGTAGAAAAATCGAAAATCGAAAAAAGGATGTAGAATATCGAATGCAGAATGCAGAATGCCGAAGGAAAAGACCAATTCATGATTCGAAATTCGGTGTTCGAAATTTGATAGTCAAAACGTATTCTCCTTTAGACGATTGCCGGAAGCAGAGGAAACATTCCCTCGGTTTCACCCTCCTAGAGGTCTTGGTAGCCTTGTCCCTTTTGGGGATTGCCCTGGTGGTCGTGATGCAGCTTTTTTCTCTTGACTTGAAGTCTATTGCCCATTCGGAAAAAATGGTGGAAGGGGCCTTGATCGCCCAATCGAAGATGCGGGAAGTTTTATCGGAAGAAGAAGTATCCGAGAGGACCTGGCGGGGACTGACAGAGAGCGGCTATCCATTTGAAGTCACTATGCTGAAAAGTATACCGGAGAGGACCGAAGAACTTCAAGTAAGGTTGTTTGATATCATAGTGACCGTCTATTGGAATCAAGGGACCAAAACAAAATCGTTTACCCTAAGGGCTCAAAAGACGGTCCAGAAACAAATCTAAACAAAGATATTTGAAATTTAGGGGATAGGGGATCTTGTTTTTGGGGGATGTCCAAAGGTTACCCAGCGGCATAATCCGGCCCCAAACCGGGACCCACTCTGCAAGAGTGGGTCTGAGCATCGCTTTAAATGCGAAGAATCGCTAAGTTGATCAGGAGCAGGGCATTCAGCCCGGCTTCCGAATGGAAGCCTCCTCTTGGGTCGGCAAAGCCGACCAGCTTGTTTTCAACTTGGGTGTAGGCCTGCTCTGGAAGCAAGTTCCAAGTTTTGCCCGGGAAAGAAGCTCCGAAGTAAATGGTGGACACCCCCAAAAACAAGGTCCCCTATCCCCATAACTCGAAAGTTAGAGATAAATTCTCAGATGCTATAGCCTAAGAATCTAAACAAATGCCCCAGCCAAGATTGACCAAAACAACAGCCGGTTTCACCCTGTTGGAACTGCTCATATCCATCTCAATTTTAGGGATTATGATTTTTATTTTGATGGGGGTCATGCGGCTGGGCACCAAATCGGTGGAATCGGGTGAAAAAAAGATTGCGGCCCTGGAACGGACCAGGGCCTCCTGGTCCCTGATTGAATCTCAACTTCAATCGGCTTCTCCCCTGACTTACCAGGTCGAGGGAGAGACCAAATATTATTTTAAAGGAGACCGGGGTTCCCTTGAATTTACGACCCATACGTCAATCTGGGAGGGAGAGATCGGTTATTCGCTGGTTTCTTACCGTTTGATTGAAGGGGAAAGGGGTAAATGGGCTCTCTGGGCCGGGGAAAGTAAAGTAGGTCAGGAGAATAAGAAGGACATTAAACTTTTGGATGGGTTGGATAACCTGTCTTTCGACTATTATTATAAGGACCCGACGGAAGAGACCGGGAAATGGGTGCCCGAGTGGAATGATACGAAGTCCGTACCGATAAAAATCCGGCTTCAAGTGACCCATTCCAATAAAACCATTTCTCTAATCATTCCAATTAAAACAGGATGGTCATTAAATCAATCGGTTTTGGAAAAAACAGGAAAATCTTAGTCTCTATTTGAGGACGACATGTCTAACCAGGGATTCCAAGTGGATAACAAACAGAAAGGGATAGCCCTTCTAACGGTCATATGGGTTTTGACCATCTTATTGGTCATCGTTTTTTCTTTTACCTATCTGGCCCGCACGGAAACCCAGGCTGCTCATTCCTTTAAGGAAGGGATAGAAAATAAATTTTTAGCCGAGGCCGGGATAGAGCGGGGAATCCTGGAACTGTTCTACAGACAGAAATATCGGGGAGCCGCGTTCCTCTTGGCGGGAAATGAATTGTGGAGAACAGATGGGGCGCCTTATTCCATACCCTTAGGGGAAGGCACCTATTCCGTACGGCTTTTTGATGAATCGGGAAAGATAGACCTTAATACCGGAGAGGTGACTCTTTTAAAAAATCTGCTTACTGGTTTGGGCGTTACCGGTGTGGATCTGGAAACGATTGTTGATTCCATTCAAGACTGGAAAGACAAGGACGATTTAATCCGTCTCAATGGGGCCGAATCCGAATACTATAAATCCCTTCCCGGTCCCTATAAAGCTAAAAATGCCGATTTTGATTCCCTGGAAGAGCTTATCATGGTAAAAGGAATCACCAGGGAATTGCTCTATGGGGCCGGGAACCAGAAGGGCTTGAAAGAATTCCTGACGGTTCTCGGGAAAACACGAACGATTAATGCCAATGCCGCTCCCAAAGAGGTTCTGATGGCCGTTCCCGGGATGTCGCTGGAGGTGGCCGAGGCGATAATCGGCTTTCGCCGGACCAATGAATTTAAAAATGATCAGGAGTTGGTTCCCCTATTGGGACCCAATGCGAATCAGATCAAACCATTTTTAACCACTGCTTCCAGTAATACCTTCACACTCGAATCGTTTGGATATGGAAAGAGATCGCAGTTAGGGGCCGGAATCAGAGCGGCGGTTTCCCTGCAAAGCGTTAACAATTACAAATTGATCTACTATAAGACTCCGGTAACACTAAAGAAGGATGAACCTAGCCCTAAGTAAATTGAAGCATTTCAGTCCCCATTGGTTGACCTTGAGAAGAATGGGGAAAGCCCTTGGCTGGTTTTTTCTTTTGAACCCAGCAGATGAGACGATTCGTTATAAAAGGGCGCTTTGTCTGGCCATCGAAAAGGGTGAGATAACCGTTGCCGTCGGTTCGGCCTTTTTTTCTCGCCCGACGATCACCGGAGTAAGACGATATCCCTTCCCTGACGCCCAGTTCCCCCCTCCCTCTTTTCTGACCTCTTCTCTGGATTTAGCCGTAGCCGAGTTGAAAGGAGAGAGAAAACCGATTACCTTGAGTATCCCCAAGAGTTGGGCGGTCATCAAGACAGTGGAATATCCGGTAACCATTTTAGAAAATTTGGCCGAGGTGATGGCTCATGAGCTGGATAGAATCACTCCTTTTACTTCGGAAAAAGCCTATTATGATTTTAGAGTCTTAAATCAAGGATCGGAACGGATTACTATTTTGGTGGCAGCCGCCCGAATGGACTTGATTGATCCTTATTTGAAAGCCCTTCGGGAAAAGGATTACCGGGTAGATGGTCTAACCGTCAACCTTTTGGGATTAAGCACCTTTGCCCGATATTACAACAAATCAGACGAAGGTTTTATTGTTGAAATTGATAAGGACCAGTACGAAGGGGCTTTGTCGTCGTCCAATGCTTACTTTGAAGCCCTTTACGGGTCTTTCGGGAATGAGGCCGAGCACGTTAAAGCGGAGCGGATTAACAATGATTTGGAAACGAGTAATACGCTGTCAGGTCAAAAGATAATTCACGGAGGACCGCTGATTATCTTAAAAGATAAGAGTCCCACCTTGAAGGAAGCGATTAAAGTGCGGATGCATCAGGCGGTTTCTTTTTTGGACGATACACACTTCGGCCTCGGACTTGGGGGAAAAGATCTAAAACCCATTCCTTATGAAGCAGTCGGTGGGGTTCTTGAATCAATATGGATCGACTCTTGGAAGATAAATTTATTCAAAAAAGGGCGCCATTCAGAATCAAAGCCCCCCTGGATTATTACCCTTTTATTACTCCTGGTCCTGGGGATTCTGATCGGTATATATTGGACGACCCCAATAGAGATAGAAACGAAAAGGCTCCAACATTTGGATAAACAGATTGCCTTGAAAAGGAATGAAGTCAAGAAAGTGGAAACCCTGAAGAAAGAGATCGAATCGGTTTCCACCGAGATAAATCTGATCAATAATTTTAAACAGGTCAAGCCCCTAAGTATAAATATTCTCCGAGAGCTTACGGCCTTATTGCCGAAGAATGCCTGGTTGACCCGGATTAGAATTTTTGAGACCCAGATCAATATCGAAGGCTATGCCCCGTCGGCTACCAGCTTGATCCCAAGATTAGAAGGATCTCCTTTATTTAAGAAGATCGAATATGCCGCTCCTACTTTTAAAGATACCAGACAAAATATGGATCGGTTTCAGATTAAAATGGAGTTGAAAAATCCTTGACCTTATCGGGATGATCGTCACTTTAACCATGAACAAAAATAAAAAACTAATCCTGGCCGTTCCTGTACTGATTATTCTCTTGGGTTTGATGGGATATCAATACGGGTATCTTCCCATTCAGGAGAAGCTGGCGACCATCAAAGAAGAACAAGCCATTAAGGCCAAAACTCTGGGGAAATACCAGGGTATTATTGATGAAGGTCCGGAACTTGAAAAGAAGCTATCCGCCCTCATTGACCAGAAAAAAGCCGAATCCGTCAAATTGATTCCCGGAGAGACCTTTTCTTCTTCTGCGGCGGCACTCCAGGAAATGGTTAAGAGTATTATCAGCAGCAGGGGAGGCGTCATCTCCAGTGAAAGGGTGGGGAAAGAAGAAGACCTTGCCCCTGTGCCTGGTGGTCCAGTCAAGGAGGAGCCGAAGGGGACCAAGGGGGATAAAGGTCCGAAGGTAAAGAAAGAGAAGTTAGAGGAGAAAATAAAGTATAAAGTTATTCATGTCAGTTTTGATTTCACGGCGCCGGACACAGGAGCCTTAAGAGATATCATTTATTTTATCGAAACGAAAATCCCTTATTTGGTTATTAAGGAACTGGATTGCCGGGTCAGGAATTTTCAGCAGCCGAGAGAGCTGATGGTTAAATTGGATGTTTCGGCCCTTTTCGGAGGCAAATAACTTGGAACCAAAACCGATCATAAAAAGTATTAATATCCTGAATGGCTGCCTGATTGGCTTAGCCCTGCTCCTGGTTTATACCATTCTTTTCCCTCAACCGGTAAAGAATGGGACCTATGTTCTTCCTCTCTCGAAAAAAAAACCGGCTGAAAAAATACCCGCCGAGGCCCCCAAAAGCCAGAATCTCTCCCCCATGGATTATGTGGCCATTGCCGATGACAATCTCTTCCACCCTGAAAGGAGGATGCCGCCGGAAAAAAAAGATGAAGCCGCTTTACCGAAGCCTGAATTTGTCTTGTATGGAACGCTGATCACCTCACAAACGAGCATGGCTTATATGGAGGACAAGAAAGCTCCGGTGACTACCCCCGGCAGAGGAAAGCGGCAGACCGTTTTAAAAAAAGGGGAATCTTTAAGCGGTTTTACTCTAAAGGAGGTCTTGAATGATAAAGTGGTGATGACGCGAGGCCAAGAAACCCTGACCGTCTTGCTTCATGATCCGCAAGCTCAAAAGATAAGAGAGGCCGCTGGGGGAGCCGGTTCACAACCCCAGAGCCCTAAAGGGCCGGTCCCTTCCCCTCCAGCGGGGCGACCTGTCCCCGGTGGGCCGGGGGCCTTTCCCTCACCCGGAATACCAACCCCTCCGCCTGTCCCTCCGCAAGCCGCCGTTCCTCCCGGAATAGGGCCCTCTGTGCCACCGCCGGGAACCATCCCTCCCGGACAAACCAGAACCCTTCCTCCCATGATGCCTTAAGGAGAGTCTTAGGGGGGTATTGCTCTATCTGGGGCGAGTTTCTAAGAGAGCCTTCTTGATCCACCTATTGCGGGACACCACGAAGAATGAAGAATGAAAATGGCCTAATTCCTATGTCGTATATCGCCTATCGTACTTCGTACTTGGTGATTGATGTTTTTAACGATATACGAAGTACGAACGACGGTTTTTTTATTTTCGAACTAATTCCCATGCCCCGCCTTTTGGGGCGTGGCACCACCAAACATGAAAATAGGCTCAGAAGGCTCCGAAGCCTATTTTCGAACTAAATAAGGCTTAGGGCTCCTTAGGGAGTATGCGGTCCTTATTGAGCTGGGTTTCAAAACTTTTATCCAACCGATGGATATAAATATTGGTTAGGTGTTCAGCCTCTTTTTGATTTCTAACTACTCGGGGTGTGAGTAATAAGATGATTTCAGAGCGCCGGAAAGTGTCACTGGTGTACCCAAACAGATAGCCGAGGACAGGGATCTTACTCAGGAAGGGGATCCCGGCTCTGGTTCTACCGATGTTTTCTTGGATTAGTCCCCCAACCACAACGGTTTGCCCGTCCTGGACGACCATGTAGGTAGTCGCTTCTCTTTTATCAATTACCGGGTAGTCGGCACCGCCGATATTCTGGTAATGATAGTTTGAAACCTCCTGGGTCATTTCCATAGAAACCAGGCCGCTGTCATTGATGAATGGTTTTATTTTCAGGATTACCCCGGTATCTTTATATTGCACGGCTCCGCTCACCACCCCTGTTGTTACGGTATTGGTAACAACGGGGATCTGGCTGCCGATCTGGATTTTGGCTTCCCGGTTATCGGCGGCCATAATATGGGGAGAGGCCAGGACATTGGTTTTCCCCTGGGTCGCCAGGGTGTTTAATGTTCCCCTGATCAGGCCGGTTGGATCAATACCCAGAAAAGTAAAACCGGTAGGCGGAATCACCGTTCCAGATGGCGGGGTACCGGTGGTTGATGGGGTAAAGGCCCCGGTAAGGCTGACAAAACCACTATCCATTTTGGATCGAATGGCCCACTCCAATCCGAATTTCAAATCATCGGTCAGGGTGATTTCAGCGATAAGCACCTCGATCATTACTTGTCGCGGAACCTGGTCCAATTTTTTCAGTGTTTCCAAAATCATGGTATAATCTTCCGGGGTGGCCAGGATAATCAGGGAATTGGTGATCTCATCGGAATAAATTCTGGTTATCTCCGAAACGAGAGTTTCCCCTCTTAGGGAAGTCCCGATGGTGGAAGGCGTAGGCAGAGGCGTAGGACCGGGTTGCCCGGGCGTTGTTCCCGGCCTGGGTTGGGTACCAGGGGTGGTGGTTGTTGGTGTCCTGGGTGGGGCCAATGCCCCGAGAAAGATTTGATTGAGCAATCCGGCCAGGTCCTTGGCCTTGGCATTTTGGACCGGATAGACAAAAACCTGAGGTTTTATTTTTTTCAGTTTTTCACTGTCGAAAATCTCCACTAACTGTAAAAGACGTTTTACGTTGGCATCCGTATCCACCAGGATGAGGTAATTTATTTTAGGCACATCCACGATTACGGCATTGGTGGAGAGAAAGGGCGTTAAGACTTTGACCATTTCTGAAGAAGGAAGATAATTTAGGGGAACGACCTGCAATAAACCCAGGCCCTGTAAGTTTACTTTTTCCGCTTCTCGGCCGATCTTTACCGGAGCCGGCTCTCTAGGCATATCGGCGATGGGGACGATCCGGTAAAGTCCTCCTTCTTCGACTACTCCTATTCCATTTAAACGTAAAATAACTTCCATCAAAGGGAGCACATCGCCCTTGGCTACCGGGGCTACGGACCGGAAGTTCACCCGTCCTTTTACTTTCGGATCGATGATATAGTTGACTTGGAGGACCCCGCCGAAAATAGTCTGGATGACGGAGTAGACATCGGCGTCGTCAAAGTTAAAACTAACCTCTCCCTTTTTGGCCAGTGGTCGCGGAGAAGGGACTTGCTCCGGTATACCGGTCGGTGGAGGACCCGACAAGGATCCCGAAGCAGGTTGAGGGGGGGTTGGAGGTGACCCTTGTGGAGGGCGAACCTGGGAAGGTGTCGGCGGGCGGTCAGGGACAGCAGGCGGGGACTGGATCTGGGTGGAAGCCTGCGGAGGCTGGACTTGGGGGGGAGGTGTCGGGACAGGGGTAATCATTTGAGGCTGGGGCGGCGAAGGGGGTTGGGCCGAAGCCGTCAAACTCCCGAAGGCAGCTAGAATGATCAGGAACAATACGACTATTCGGCTGAATCCATTTCCCGCCATAGGTAACGGCTTTTTCTCCAACCTTTATTAGAACGGCATTAAATCACCCAAAGCCGATAATTTACCTAAAAATTAATAATTTAACAATAAAAAAAATGCCGGGGGGTCTAAAAAAGATACCTGGATTAGATTCATTGATCTATCGAATGCCTTCTTATTCCCTGGTCCACTTCCTGGTTTGAAAATAAAAAGGCAGGGTCATGAAAAACCCTGCCTTCGGCTTGGAAACGGGTTGAGTATTTACCTGTTATTTTTTCCCTTGGTCATGGGGAACGATAACATTAACACTACCGGCCGCAGATAAACCATCCTTGTCAAAGATGGGGGAGGGTGGAAAAGAATCCCGGCTACCCGAACGGGGGATGCTTTTATTTGTCTCCTTTCACAAAACCCTCTTTACTCCTGGAATGAACCGTACCAGCATCGAGGTCAGAAACGCTCCGGGAATGGACAAACACGATACGATCAGAAAAAGAGTAAAGGCACCTGCCCGGACGGAATCAAAAGCGTACTGAAGCGCCACAACTACCGGGACATGTACGATATAGGCCCCATAGGCATTCTCAGAGAGAAGTTTCAGCAGCGGTCCGGTTCGGTTAAGAAAAGCCCTGAAAAGAGCAAGAAGTCCGATACAGACGCCGACACAGAGTAATGCTTCCCGGTAATCCCACATCAATAAGGCTTGTTGACGACCGATGGTTAGAAATTGTATGACCGCGACAAGGTAGATGCCTAAAGCGGGCAAAAACCAGAGGAGGTTAGGCGTCCCGGTTAGGGAATCCAAGAAAGACCACCGGTAGGCCAGAATACCAAATACAATAAGGGACAGATACTGGGGGAGGTGGGCCGGCTCCATCTGGATGAATCCGAGGAAGCTGATCCATCGATCAATGGGGAAGCCCCAGGATGTCCGCATGAGATGAGTGGTAATCCCAAGGACCAAAATATAAAGAATTATGAGGTATACCCTCACTGGTCTGGCGGTGGGGACAGAAAGGAAAGGGCCGCATTTTGGCAGTACGGTTCGGATAGCGGCCTAGAGAATGGAGTAGAGGAGCAGTTGCTCTATAAACCACAAATGCAAAAAGTTGAACCCGCCGGGATATACTATTTTTAGGCCGTATTCCTGCCAGGTGCGCAGGTAAAAATCCCGGAAACCGATGTGATGGACGTCATGCACATATTTTACATATTCCAAAATCGAGGACATGACAAAATAGGCAAACATCAGGGGAATTCCGAAACGGATCAGTTTGTCTACAATAAATTTACGAGGACCATGGCGATCGAAGGATTGGGGAAGGAAATATCCCGATATAAAGAAGAAAAGGCCCATGAAAAAAGAAGCATTGAAGCCAAAGAAGAGTTCCAAATGTTTTACCCGATCACCCGGGTATGAATAAAACCAACCCCCTCCCGTCACGCCGTATGCCTGCCCGACATGATGGATGACCACTAGGGTTATCAGGAAAACCTTGAGCAGGTCGAGATAGAAAAGCCGATTCTTGCCGGTCATCTGTTGTCTCTGTTGATCAGTAACAGACTTGTTTGCCGCCTTATTCGGGTCGGGCAAAATCAATTAGTTCATCTAGCACGGACATCACCGGAAGGACGGATCTGGGGCCGATCCGGTGTAGGCCCTGGTTGTGGGGCACCAGCGGGACGTCCGTAAACCGGTAAATATTGTGATTCTCCCATCCATGAGTGGACAATCATTTAGGTATTTGGGGACGTCCCGGCCCCTCCGGCCGGATCAGGTGAGTTGTAATTTGAGTAGTTGTACGGGTTATCAAATCCGATTCTTCGATACACCGGCTCCCCCATGACCGAGGCTTGCAGGCTGGCAAACGTGCAGCCCCTGTTCCTCCCGGCAACCAGGGATTCGACGGTTATGGCCTTTCCGAAACCATGGTTTCTGAATCCGTCAAGAGTGGCGACCCAGTAGATCCCGGCAACAGGTCCGGTCTTGATTAACATGGAAGTGCAGGCCGGCTGGTTGTCGGCATATCCGACAAACAGTTCCGTATCGGGCAGGTTCACTATTCGCTCCGTGACAACGAAAGGACCGGACCCTTCGGGGAGAGAATAACTCTTTTCGACGATCTCCTGAAAATGGACTAATTCCCGGGCACTCGAAACTCGTCTAATGTCCAAATCCCCCCGGGAGACGTTTTTATCCGGAAGGTCCAACAGGGTCATAACCGCTACGGGGCGGTTTTCCTTATAGCCTCTTTCAGACAGCAGAGGTAAAAAATCTTTTTCCAGGCCGGTTTTGAAGGAGATACGGAAGGGCAGTTTCCTGGATTCAAAAAACTGCTCGGCTTTCTGTAACAGCTTCAGCGGCTTCGCCGTCGTCTCCTTGACGAAGAAGACATTAAACTGTCTGTTTGGGAAACCGGTGTTGAATAGGCTGAATTTGTAACTGTTAAAGAATTCACCGCTGATGGTGTTGGAGATTAATAATCCCATAGATAAAACGTAATTGTAATCGACTAAATCCTGTTTGGCTCTATCCAAATTCATGGTTCGGCTCCATAACGCTGAAAATCAGCCGCTCGGTTTTAATCCTCGGCTGAATTAGTCTTGTTCGGCTCGCGGCATTGCTGTTCTTATTAATCCTCCATACTCCGCCCAGGAGCATGGCACCAGCCGGTTGGCCAACCGGCTCCGTTTCGGGAGCCGATTCAAAAGCTCGGCTTAGCCGAGCGGCCCAACCTTTTGGGCTTCCCGTGAGATCCCTTTATGGGATCTCACCAAAAGCTCGACAGAGTCGAGCGGTAGGAAGCTTGGATGAAAATAGAGATGGAACCACAAGAGGCCTCGAATTCTATTTTCGTTTTAAGCCGCCATGCCCCGCCTTTGGGGGCGTGGCACCACGAAACATGAAAATAGAGATGGACCCATGAGAGGCCTCGAATTCTATTTTCGTATTAAAACTATATTTTGGGGGGTAAAAATAGCATTCTAAAGCCCTTTTTGCCCTCATTTTTTATGCTATTCGACTAGATTTCAACTACCTGATTCGGTCCGACCCCGTCACTTTGAATCACTGCATCTCTCCCGGTCGCCGGTTCCTTCCGACACTTTTTCTTGCCCTACCTAGGGCATCTGCCGAGAGCATGGCATTAAGGACCTTTTGGGAGTCGATTATCCCGGCTTCGTGATGGATGGGCTGGTCAGGCGCGCACGCCTTTTCTGCCGCCTGCATCAGTCTTTTCTGGTCGGCATTCACTAGCCCTATGCCTGCAAGCGTAGTCGGCAATCCGACCTCTTCACAGAATGAAAAAACCGTTGCCGATTCGTCGTTGGATGCATCGGTGAGCTGAAGCCCGGCTAAAACGCCGAAGGCTACTTTTTCTCCATGGTAGAATGAATGGGTTTCTGTTAATGCCGTCAAGCCATTATGAATGGAATGTGCTGCCGCCAATCCGGCGCTTTCAAATCCCAGCCCACTCAACAAGATATTCGCCTCGACAATGTGCTCCAGAGCCGGTGTGACGATGCGGTTCTCGTTGGCGATTATTGCGGACGAACCATGGGTCAGCAGCGTGTCATAACAGAGCTTGGCGATGTGAAGCCCTACCTGTGTGCTATATCCGCCGCATTCGTTCGGCGATTGGGTGCGATTGCAGGATCTGGCCTCGAACCATGTCGCCAGTGCGTCGCCCATGCCGGCCACCAAAAATCGTGTCGGCGCCGCTGCGATGATGTCTACATCTACAAGAACCGCAGCTGGATTGGTTTTCTGATAATACATGGTTTCAAAAACTCCGTCGCTTGAGTAGAGCACAGCACATCCGCTGCACGGGGCATCCGTCGAAGCAATGGTGGGGATGACGATCACGGGTATGTTTGCCCGATCAGCGGCGATCTTCGCCGTGTCAATGGTTTTCCCGCCTCCCATTCCGACAAGCACATCTACCTGCTTTTCCGAGATAATGGTGCCCAGCCGGGTTACTTCATCCTCGCAGCATTCGCCGCCGAACCGCTCGATGGGGATGCCCCCGGCGTTCGGATTTAAACCGCATTGAGGAAGCACCTTCTCCTTAATTGAGGGTGAAGCAAATATCAGCCCCTGGTCGCCTAACAATTTGATCAGTGCGGGCAACTCGCCGATCGCGCCGGGACCTTGGATGTATTTGCCGGGAAAGACTGCTTTTTTTAACATGTTTAACTCCTGCCTTTTCGATGAACTATGCGAACAGAGCCAGCACCGGCTGGAATAGAGCACAAGGGAATGCCCGTTCGCGTGCTTGGTTTTACGAAAAGGGGGACGTTGTTCAATTTATTCAATTTAGAGATCGACCTTCTCCATCCCCTTTATGGCCATGGCCACCCCGCTTGTTCCGACTCCAACCTGACGGGCAATCTCCGCCATAGGTATTCCCAGT
>Ga0233425_10001112_pt1 | contig 62881 bp, 53 predicted proteins | sample Watercolumn_Towu_2_FD_181712 | JGI IMG/M metagenome (GOLD analysis project Ga0233425, IMG submission 181712) | Freshwater microbial communities from Lake Towuti, South Sulawesi, Indonesia - Watercolumn_Towuti2014_140_MG | ecosystem: Environmental > Aquatic > Freshwater > Lake | place...
ATGGCGATAGGAAGCCTGCCTGCCGACAAGTTGATGAAGGAGCAGTCGGAGCAGCGCGCGGAGCAGCGCGATGTTCTGAGCGGTACCTGGCTGGAAGCGCTGGTTCCGGTCGCTTCGTTGAAGCTGACCGTCGTCCTGCTGGCGCTCTCGTTGTTGCTGGTGCTTTTCGGCACGCTGGCTCAGGATCGCGCCGGAATCTGGCGCGTCGTCGGCCAGTACTTTCATTCCGCGTTTGTTCGCGTGCCATATCAGATATTTTTTCCGACGGCCTGGTTCCCGGATCGGCAGAATGTCGTCGGCTCGTTCTGGTTTCCCGGCGGGGCGACGATTGGAACGCTGATGATGTTGAATCTACTTGCGGCGCACCTGTTGCGATTCAAGACGCAGGCACGCGACTGGCGATTCGGGGCGGGCTGGGCACTGATTGCGCTGGGAGTCCTTACGGCGGTCTGGGTGATTGTGCGCGGCCATAATGGCAACGGACTTCAGGCGGAACCGCCGATGTCCTGGGACACGTTATGGCGCGTGGCGGTCGGAATCGCCTGCCTGACGACCGCCGGTTTGGCGGTAGCCGGGCAGTGGTTTCGCACGCGAAATCAAAACGTCGAATCGATGGTGGCATGGGGTCTCTCCGGGCTGCTCGCGACCGGGCTTTTCCTGATGTGGTTCAAGGGCTGGCGCGTCGATTCGGCCGGCATGCGAATTCTCTGGCAACTGCTGCAGGGCGAACTGGCGGCCGTGGTTTTGCTGGGCGGCTGCCTGCTGCTGTTCAAGAAGCGGGCCGGCATCGTGCTGCTGCACGCCGGCATCGGCCTGCTGATGTTCGGCCAGTATTATGTGGCCCGCTACGACACCGAAGAGCAGCTTTCGGTGGCCGAAGGCGAGTCATCGAACTATGCCCAGGATATTCGCTGCGTGGAATTGGCGGTCGCCGAGCGGAAGGGTGAGACCGACCGCGTCGTGGCGATTCCCTTGAACCGAGCCGGCCATCCGACCCGGTACCTGGAAGACCGCGTGATCCGCGACGAGCAACTGCCTTTCGACGTCAAGATCGTCGATTACTTCGAACACTCGTCGCTGCATGCGGCGGACGGTTCGCTGAAGAATCCGGCGTCGGCAGGCAACGGCACGCGCGTCGTCGCGGTGGCGGAAGCACCGTCCGCCGGCGCCAGCAGCGACAGCAAGGTCGACGACGCGTCGGTCTACGTGCAACTGGTGCACCGCAAATCGGGCGAGAACCTGGGGACGTTTCTCCTGTCGCAGGCATTTTTCCGCGGCGAGGCGGGCATCATCGATCTTCAGGAACGCGTGACGGTCGACGAGCGGGAGTATGAACTGACGCTGCGGTTTGAACGCAATTACAAACCGTACACGATTCGCCTCGTGGACGTCAAAAAAGAAGATTACATCGGCACATCCACGCCGCGGAATTACGCTTCGGTGATCGATCTGCGCGACGAATCCCGCGACGTCGATCGATCCAAGATCACAATCTCGATGAACAATCCGCTGCGGTATGCCAACGAGACGTTTTATCAGAGCGGTTACAACGTCTTCCGCGGTCGTGAATACACCACGTTGCAGGTCGTGCGGAATTCAGGCTGGATGATTCCCTACGTGGCGTGCATGATTGTTGCCACCGGGATGCTGGCCCACTTCGGCCAGGTCTTGACCCGCTTTCTCGGCCGCGTCACCGCAACGTCGGCGCCCCAGGCGAACGCGCGGTTAGCGGCGTCGGTGGCGGTGGCGGCGGCGGCGGTGTCCGCGGCGCCGTCCACGGCCGGCCGTGGCGCGGCCGGCCGGGCCGTTTCCAAGGGACTCGACCGCAAAATGGCGGAGAAGACACCCGCCGCAGGGCCCTTCATTGCCCCACCCCATTCCGACCCGCCGCCGGGTACTCCATCGCGCAGTCTCTGGATGACGCTGGGGTTGCCGGTCTGCGTTCTGGCCATCGTCGCCGCTTATGTCGCACGGATTTCCCGCGAACCGAAGTACGGCCCGAAGGAGATGAACCTGACCGCGTTCGGACGCCTGCCGGTCGCCGATCATGGCCGCGTCAAACCACTCGACACGCTGGCTCGCAACTCGCTGCGGATTATTTCCAACGCCGAAACGGTAAAAGATGCGGCGGGCAACCGGCAACCCGCGATTCGCTGGCTGTTGGACGTGATCTCGGAGAAGAAGGAGGCCGACGACTACCAGGTCGTGCGGATCGACAATCCCGAGGTCCTGAGTTTGCTGCAACTGCAGCCGCGGCCCGGCTTCCTGCGTTACTCGGTAAACGAAATCCGACCGAACATCGACAAGCTCGAAGCGGAACTGGAACAGGCGCGCAAGCTGAAGCCGCAACAGCGCGGCGTCTTCGAAAAGAAACTGGCCGAGCTGGAGGGGCGGCTGCAGACATACATGATGCTGGTGGCTTCCTTCCAGGCACTGCCTTTCCCCAAATATCCGACGCGCGAGGAACTGGAGCGCGATCCCGACAAGTACGAAAAGGAAATGCGCGAGTTGTTGTTCTTGTTCCGGCGCGTTGACGAAGTCGACGCCAGCATGAACCGCTTCAGCCCTCCGCCGCCGCGTGCCATTCCGGATCGCAAAGGCGAGCAGCCCTGGGTCACGTTCGCGTCAGCGGTGAACCACGCCATGCGCGACCGCATCGCGCGTGAATACGGCAAAGCCGACGCGGCGGAATCCCATGCGGAGGTCGAAGCGTTTGACGCAATTCTGGCGGCGTACCGCAAAGGCGACGCTCACAGTTTCAACCGCGAAGTGGAACTTTACGCGGCGAATCTGGCCCGCGATCCGCCCGCTGAATCGCCGCGGCGCGGAACGGCGTATGAGGCTTTCGTCAATGCGATGGCGCCCTTCTACCACGCGAACGTGCTTTACATCGTCGCGTTCATCGTCACGCTTTTGGGCTGGCTGGCGGCCGTTTTCGGTAAACTCCGCCTGTTCCGCGACATCGCCTTCTGGACGATGATCGGTACGTTCTTGCTGCACACCCTGGCGATCTGGCAGCGGATGGAGATCTCCGGGCGGCCGCCGGTCACCAATCTCTATTCGTCGGCCGTCTTCATCGGCTGGGCGATTGTGGGACTGGCCCTGGTGATGGAGGCGATCACCAAGGTGGGCGTGGGCAACGGCGTGGGCGCGATCGCCGGATCGGCGACCCTGTTCATCGGTCACTTCCTCAGCAATGACGGCGACACCGTGGCCGTGATGCAAGCGGTGCTTGACACCCAGTTCTGGCTGGCCACCCATGTCGTCGTGATCAGTCTGGGATATTCGGCAACACTGGCGGCCGGGCTGCTGGGAATGCTGTATGTTGCGATCTGGCTGCTCGACGCGATCCTGGCCGCCTGCGGTTTGAACTGGACAATTCTCGGCCACACCGTTCGCCAATCGCTGGCGGATCCGTTGCAGACCGGCTCGGGCCGCGAAACGACGGTCGGCAAGGCGCTGGCCTCGATGATCTATGGGATCATCTGCTTCGCCACGCTGGCCTCGTTTGTCGGAACGGTGCTGGGAGGTCTCTGGGCCGATGATTCCTGGGGCCGGTTCTGGGGCTGGGACCCCAAGGAAAACGGCGCGCTGATCATCGTGATCTGGAACGCGATTGTGCTGCACGCGCGCTGGGACGGCATGGTACGGGAACGGGGTGTCGCCATCCTGGCGCTGGGGGGAAATATCGTGACGGCCTGGTCCTGGTTCGGCGTGAACGAATTGGGGATCGGGTTGCACGCCTACGGTTTCACCGAGGGCCGCCTGCGTTACCTGGCGATGTTTGTGATCTCGCAATTGGCATTGATCGGCCTGGGCGGACTGTTGCGCATCGCGAATGCCCTGCTGACCGGCTTGCGCAGTCAGGCCAAACCGGCATAGGTCCAAGTCACCAAAACGCTGCGCCTCAAGGTATTCTCGCAGAGGCGCAAAGACGCAAAGGAAATAGGCGATCAGGGAAGGACTTCCGCGGACAATTGACAGTCTCCTTTTCTCCGAAACAATTCTTTGCGACTCTGCGCCTTTGCGAGGCTATTCTCGCAGAGGCGCAAAAAAATTTGTGGGCGATTTCGAGGACGACGGGGTACGTTTTCAAGGCATGGCAGGGCAAAAAGAATGCCGCTTCCATGGGGGGACCCGACGGATCGCTCCGTCGGGGTCGCTTTTTGGCCATCAAATTGCAAACTATTCTTTTCGCCCTGAAATGCCTCAAAAACGCCTATCAGACCCTTCCAGAACGCCTCCCGGAACCCATGAATTCTGCTGAGGAAGTGAAGTCAGGGGGCTTTTGCTTTGGCTTGCGGTTCAAACGGGACCGACTTGATATCGATCGATTCGAACGGGAGTTTATCCGGCAGGATGCGGACAGCCGAGGTGACTTTGAGCGGCAGCGGGGTGCCGGAGTCGAAGGTCAATTCGGCGAAGAAGGCGGTCCATCCCTGGTCGGGAACGGGCGTTCGCGCGACGTAGGAACCGTCGGCTTCGGCGCTGAGTTCCTCGCTGCGGAATGCCGGGCCGATGGTGTCGATTCGAAAATCTCGGGTCTTCGGGTTGCTGGCGCGCCAGACGACGACCTTGCGCGGGGGCGTCTCGGCGCGAACTCGAATGGAACCGTCGCTGCTGAATTCCCAATCGTATTTTGGCCTGGCGCGCTGCTGCAGGATCATTGCGTGGAACGCGATCAGGCTCTCCACGGCGTCGCTGTTCTTCAACGAATGGTCGGCGTTGGGGACGTAACGCAGCAGTTTCTCCCCTGGCAACTTGTCGTAATAGAATTGCGAGGAATCGGGGCAGAAGAATTGGTCCCCGGTGGCGTTGATCACCAGCTTGGGCATTTGCAGTCGATCGAGGTAAGAATACGGGTCCTCGATCTCGTGCAATTGGGCCATCCGCGGGTGATCGGGCCGCTGCAGGATGCGATGCTGGTAATAATTGCCGATGGCTGTTGCCCAGAAGCCGTAAACTCTGGCGTGATGCTGAATCGACGGCGCGTTGTTCAGCACGTCGATGACGATCGGTACGATTGCCTCCACGCGGTCGTCCGCGGCGGCGGTCATCCAGGTCGTCCAGCCGCGTTTGGAACCGCCGGCCACCACGAATTTCTCAATCGGTATCGACTGCGACTTTCCCCAGGCCTGGATGCAGTCCATGCACCGCACGACGCTCTTGACCATCGGCAGACGCGGCAGCCAGGTGGCGTCGCCGGTCTGCAGGAATTGATCCCAGGCATATCCGATCAGGTCGTCTTCCTTGCGGGGCTGGCCGTCCTGATGGAATATCAGCGGCTGGTTGGGGATCATCCGCAGTTCGACCGCGACGCTTCCGGTGGTTTCGGCCAGCTTCGCGGCGATCGGGTCGGGCTTCTCCGGCATCGGCCGATCGTTACTGCCGCCGCCGATGAACAGGAACGCGCGATCGCTGGTAACCTTTTCCGGGACGATGACCACGACCCAATGTTCCCAGACCGGCCGATCGACGTCTTTTTCCGAACGCCAGGTCTGCGAAACAAGTCGGATGAAGGTATGGGACGAGCGCTTTCCGGAACTCGGGTCGGCGGCAGTCGATTTGATGACTTTCCAGTCGAAAACGGCATCCGGCTTTTGCACATATTCATCCAGTTCCCGGCGGCGGCGATTCACTCCGCCATCATCCGCCTGGCCTCGCGAATGCGGCCACGAGAGCAGAACCGACCCCAACAGAAAGATTCGCACCAGCAGTGTCGGACCGTATCGCATTCCAGACTCCTTGGAAAGGCTCGTTGATTCAACCCGGCGTGGATTCAAGAGCACAGGGCGCATCGAGGAATTCCGGGATGCACGCACTCAGGCGACGGGGGAGGGTTCTTCCTGATCACGAGGTACGAAGCGAAAGCCCTGGCTTTGCCGGAAGAACTCCAGCGGATTCTCGTAGACCACTTTGCGAATCAGGCTTTCCGGGTGATTGCGCCGCCGCATTTCCAGAATGAAATCGGGAACGGCGGTCGGTTTTGACGGTCCCCAGTCGCCGGCGGAATTCACCAGCAGCCGTTCGGGGCCATAGATTTCGATGATGTCCGCGGCCCGTTGCGGTGTGCATTTGGAAATCGGGTACAGCGTCATCCCCGCCCAGAAGCCCTCCTCCAGCACATAGCGAACGGTGTGTTCCTCGACATGGTCCACCAGCACGCGCGATCGATCGATGCGCGTGTCGTCGCAGAGCATATCCAGGATCATGCGGGTCCCCTGGAATTTGTCTTCGAGATGGGGCGTGTGGATCAGGATCTGCTGGTCGAACCTGACGGCCAGATCGAGATGTTCCATGAAAATCGTGGATTCGTTGCGGGTGTTTTTGTTGAGCCCGATTTCGCCGATGCCGAGTACGCCGGGTCGGTTGAGAAATTCGGGGATCATCGCGATGACTTCCCGCGACAGCGCGACGTTTTCGGCTTCCTTGGCGTTGATGCAGAGCCAGGTGTAGTGCTGGATGCCGAACTGGGCGGCCCGCTTTGGTTCGAACTCGGTCAATTGGCGGAAGTAATCCCGAAAACTCTCGACGCTGCCCCGATCGAAACCGGCCCAGAAGGCCGGCTCGCTGAGGGCGACGCAGCCCATTTTCGCCAGCGTTTCATAATCGTCGGTGGTCCGCGATACCATATGGATGTGCGGGTCGATGTAGTACACGGTAACGGCTCTCCAGGATTGCGGTCGGCGGGAAACGGGGATCCGATCCGGTGGCGGGGTCAGCGTGGGACGCGCAGGGCGAACTGCTGTTGCCAATCGTCATCGTAGGGGCGGGAGAACAGCAGTTGAACCTGTTCGGCCCGATCATCGCGGATTTCAATGAGCAGTCCGATCGCTTCGCGGAGTTTGGCAAATCGCGGATCCTCCGCGACGGAGCCGGCGCCGCGGCTGAGCCGATCGAGGCTGGCGGCGAGTTCCAGGATCTTGCAGCGCATTTCCAGAAACTCGCGGTTAAGTACCTGAGCGGCCGGGTTAGGGCAGGGGGGAGGCGTCGGGCAGGCTGCGGCCATCGGTGCGGGCTCCTGACGGGATGTTGCTCCGAGTTGACGATGCTCAGTTTGGCCCCTTACCCGCGGAAAATCAAGGCGCGGGCCCGATAAAGGGTGCACGGAATAGCGGCTGCGCGGAATGTGACGGCCGGCCAGGCCGCGCAGCTGCCGCGGGCCGTGCGGACCGCCGACCGGGAATTTCCCTGCGGTGCCGCCGCCATGTCGTAGGATTCACCAGGGAGGTTCCAAACAAGTGAAACGCGGGATGGAAGCGACCTTTCAAGTGCTGACGTTAGCGCCGGGCGAAACCGCCGACGGGCTGCTGATTCGGGCGCTGGAATCACCCAACCGGGCGGTTCAGGAGGGGGCTCTGAATGCGCTGTTGAGCCGCCGTTCGAGTCGTGGCCCGGCGGAACTGGTCAGTCGCTGGACGAGTATCAGTTCGCGATGGCGATCGTTGATCGCACGTCGCCCCGGCCGCTGTTCGACCGCCATTCGCGAAGCGATCATGTCCGACGATGCATCGCGTTGCGAGAGTGCCTGCGTTGCCGGGCGCGCGCTGTGCGACTACGAACTGGTCGTGCCGCTGGTGCAGGCGATCGAAAACCGGGAGCATCCCCAACGCGACCTGCTGGTCGATACGCTGATGGGGCTGATCGAGTCGTTGTATGACGAATTGGCCAGCCGGCGAGACTACCGCGTGCGCCGCGATCCGCACCAGGTGCGGCATCATGTGCTGGTGACGCTGGAACAGTCCCTGACCCGTTATTCGCAACACCGATCCACCGAATTGGTGGAAGCGTTCCTGATCCTGGTCAATCGCGACCATGTCGGCTTGAAACGTATCCTGGCCGCGCCCAACGATCCGGTCTACCACGAAATGGTCGACCGGCTGTGCCGCAGTCCCCGGCCGGGAATCATGCGACTGGCGTTGAGTTTTCTCGACGACCCCAAACCGCCGCGCGGGCCGTTGCTGGCCGTGATCCGCAGGCATGATACGCCGTTCGTGCGGCATCTGCTGCGAAAGATCGGGGACGATTTCGAGCCTGCGTTTCAGGCCAACTTGAAGAGGATCAATTCCATTCCCTGGCTGCAGAATCCCAAGGAGACATTCAGCGCATATTCCGAGCAAGAACATGCTCTGATTGTGAAGCTGGCGACGTCGATCAGCCTGGAACGAGAACCGTTGCTGGATGTGCTCGGCAGAATGCTCACCCGCGGCAAAGTGCCCGGCCGTGTTGCCGCGGCCGCTGCGCTGGCTGCGCTGCGCGGATCCGACGTGAATGAACTTGTTTTTGCCGGCTTGGAAGATCCGGAGCCGACGGTCCGAGCTCCGCTGCTGATGCAGTTGCGTGAAAAAGGCATCCCCGGCGCGATCGATCGCTTGCTGGACGAATTGGACAGTCAGCACCCGGTGATTCGCGCCGCGATCCAGCAGAGCATGCCCGATTTCAGCTTCCCGCGCTACATGTCCGCCTTCGACAAACTGGACGAGGAGGTTCAGATCTCGACCGGACTGATGGTCGCCAAGATTGATCCGAACGCCATCACCGGGTTGGAACAGGAACTGGCGTCGGAGGTGCGTACGCGCCGTTTGCGCGCCGTCGAGATGACGCTCGCCATGTCCTGTCAGAATCGCGTGGAACCGGCGCTGCGTCGCTTGCTTGGAGACCCCGATCATTTCATTCGCATGTATGGCATCCAAGCGATCGCACGCTGCACGTCGAGTGCCGCGCGCGAGGCGCTGACGCGGATGCTGGACGACGACCACCCGTCGGTGCGCGAGGCGGCCCGCAGCGCGATCGAAGAGAATTCCCACGACGAACGGTATGCCGGCGACGGCACGGAAGCGGTGGATGCTACCGTCGCCGCCCAGGCCTTCCAGGCCGCGGCGCTGGGAGGGCAGGCGCGCGTATGAAACGACACCGCGATGCCTGGACCGCCGCCGTCGCTCCCTGGCTGCTCGGCGCCGCCGACAATCCGCCGGCTCCCGCCATCCCGCAACGATCGATGATCCTGGGACTCGTCTGGGGCCTCGCCGGGACCGTGCTGCTGATCGCGCTGATGCGCTTTGTCCTGCCGTGGCTGGTCGAACATTGGCGCAACAGCCGACGTCGCCTGTTTGGCAACCTCTGCCGCGCACACCACATTCCGCTCGCCCAGCGACGTCTGCTCAAGCGGATCGCGTCCGAAATCGGACTCGCCCATCCGGTCATGATCTTCCTCGAGCCCGACAAGTTCCGGGCCGCGATCATGCAGCCGGAATGGGATCGGCATCGACGCGAATTGCGGACGATGGAAGAGGAGTTATTCAGTACGCCACGAGGCTGAGGGACGACTTGCCGGACATCAGCGTGGCGGCTTGCGTTCTCGGAATCCGGCGTCCGTCGACGCCCGTTCCCTGATCGACTCCGACGATGAGGTCGAGCCGAATGTGATCACCTTGTCCTGAGGTTTCCAGCCCATGTAGATCAACAGTTCGTGCACGTTGATGATCTTGGTGCCGTATTCCTGGGCTTGCGAGCGAAGATTGTTGCGCTGCGTGCGGATGCTCTCCAGCTGATCCCCCGCCACGCTCTTGACCGGAAGGTCCCCGATGTCGACCAGGTACCGGGTGGAAATCGTCACGTTGGGCGAATCGATGATTCCTTGATTCCGCTCGATCAGGTTCTGCACCAGTTCGCGGTCATTTGTGCCGTCGCCGTCGATGTCCACCCAAGGCGTCAAAGCAAAATGCAGGAATGGCCCGGTACTCCAGACCGGCGAATAGACCCAGTCACCTGGAAGGATGGGATTGGTATTCGTGGAGTGAATGATGCGTCCTTCCGAATTATGATCGTCGATCACACGGATGATCTCGATGCCGGCTTTTTTCTGTGCCTTGGTGGCACTGTTTTCCGCCTGATCGTAGACGCTGAATGTTACTTGCTTCCGCAGGCCGTCCGCCTTGCCGATATTAACGAATACGGTGCCGGTCTTCTGATTGACCTGAGTAATCTTGCCGTTCGGGACTTCGAAGTTTTCATGCTTCTGGTACTTGGCGAGCTCCTGGCGGACGATATCCATTTCGCGCTTGGTGCGCACGACATTGTCATTGGCGATCTTCTTTTCCTTCTCGGTGTCGGTCCTGACCTGATTGATCTGCGTGCCCAGATCGGAAACCTGTTTTTTCAGCGTATCTTTTTCCGCCGACCATTTCGAGCGTTCCTGGTCGTGGGCCGCGATCTGGGCCGCCAGGTCGGACGCCGCCTTCTGGGCATTCTTTTCGAATTCCTTGGAGCGATTCACCTCCCGCGTCGTGACGTCTTTGACTTCGGCTTCGAGCTGACGGAGTTTGTTCAGCGTATTCGCCAACTGGTCGTTCTTGGACTTGAGTGCCGCCAGCATATGTTCCGGAATGTTGCGGTAAGTCGGGCCCGTGAGCCCTTCGGCGAACCGAGCCACGTCGGCCTTGTATCCCTGAAACACCTGGCGGGCGTTAGCTCCCTGATCACCCAGCGCGGCGATCTCGCCCTCCACGTCATTGGGCTGCAGCGTGGGATCCCAACCGGTGACGAACTTCAGCACGCGAAGTTCCGAATTCAGACTCCGCAATTGAGTCTGCTGCCCGTTCGATTTTTCCCGCTCCGCCGCCAGCAGTCGCTTCTGCTCTTCGGCCGAGCCGAAATAGACATAGGTCATCACCGACAGGAGCACGGTGAGCAATACCATGATGATAAGTGCAGCATGGAGTGCGGTATTGTCACGAGCAGCCATCAGGGGAACTCCTCAAGTAAGAAGACCAGGTGCGGAACTCGAGCGCGGATTCATTGAGAAATCTGGCCAAGTACCGACAAAGTCGAGTCTAAATGGGCTGGGTCGGGATGTCAAGAAAAGCCGCCGCGCAGCCCCTGGAAAGCGCTCCGCGGGCCCGCCGATCGCGTTCCGGGAGCGGCGGGGATCTTGCTCCTGTCCCGAGACTGCTTGACAGGTTCGGGAACCGCCCCCTACGATCGGCCCATGGCCCCCGGCGACCGACAAAAACAGTTTGACTGGCATTTGGACCGTTCGCCCGCCAGCCCACGCACCGCCACGTCCACCCATCCGGCGCCCACGCAACCGGCACCCGCCCATCCGGCACCCGCCCATCCGGCACCCGAAAATCCGGCGCTCGGTTCGGGCACGGATCCGGTTGTCCCGCCAGAGAATGGCCTGTCGGCAGACGCTGGTGCGCAGCCGCCGGAACCGGATCCGGGAACAGCCGATTCGATTCCGCCGCCATTGGCGGGCAAGACGGTCTATGTCATCGATGCTTTCTCGCTGATTTATCAGGTGTTTCATGCGATGCCGGCGATGACGAGTCCCACCGGATTGCCGGTGGGCGCGGTGCATGGTTTCACCCGTGACATGCTTGACCTGATCCAGCATCGCAAACCGGACTACCTTGTCTGCGCTTTCGATCATCCGGCCGATACATTTCGCCATGAACTCTATGCCGCGTACAAGGCTCAGCGTCCGGAAATGCCGGCCGACCTGCAACCACAGATCGAGCCGATCATGCGGATGATCGATGCGATGGGGATTCTGAAGCTCGAACAGGCCGGTTTCGAGGCCGACGACGTCATGGCGACCGTGGCGTCGGAAGTCGAACGCCTGGGCGGCGAATGTCTGCTGGTCACATCCGACAAGGACTGCCGACAGTTGATCTCCGAGAAGGTCCGGATGTACCAGATCCGCAAGGGCGAGGTATTTGACGCCGAGTCGCTGCGGAATACCTGGGGCATTCGCCCGGATCAGGTCGTCGATTTTCAGACGTTGGTGGGCGATCCCGTCGACGGCATTCCAGGTGTTCCGCTGGTTGGCCCCAAGTTGGCGAGGGAGCTGCTGGAGAAATACGAAACCCTGGATAATCTCTATCGGCATCTGGACGAGGTCAACGGCGCGAAACGCCGCGAGAACCTGATCGCCAGCCGTGAGCAGGTGCAGGTCAGCCGAGAGCTATGTCGTCTGCGCCGCGACGTTCCGCTGGAGATCGACTGGGTGCGATCGGATCTGTCGCGAATAGGCCGGATGGATCGGCAGCGGATCTCCGCTTTATGTGACGAATTCGGTTTTCGTCGGCTGGGGGAGCGGCTGGAAATCGCGGCGGGAGCGGCGGGAGCGGCCAGTGCGACGGGAGCGGCCAGTGCGGGCGCATCGCCCGGAGCGGGAGGAATGGGCGGAGCGGCCGAGCAGGAGAGGGCAGGCCCGGAACCGCATCGGGTGGTGACGGACGGCGTGCGCGGCGCGGCGCTATCTTCTCCCGGTGAAACTCTGCGTGAATCGCTGCCGCCGATGTCACCAATCGTGACACGGGAGCAGTGGGATTCACTGCGGGCCCGGGCGGCCGCCGCGGACTCGATCGCACTGTGGATGGACATTGCCGGCTCCCGTCCTCGCGAGCTGGTGTTGCGGGGCGTGGCATTCGGCCTGGACGAACAGCAATGCTACTATCTTGCGCTGCCGCCGGTGACGTCCCCCGAGGTGCTCGAGACGGCACCCTATCTGCAGCTGCAGGAGCTGTTGGCGGCGGTGGGGGATCGAGCGGTCGGTCACGACGTCAAGCGTTACTGGAATGTGCTGCGCGATCTGGGGTTCCGTTCGATCCCTCCGTTTCACGATCTGCTGGTGGCCGACTACCTGCTGCATTCGGGAGAACGCAGCCACGAACTGGCCGAGATCGCGCGGCGCTATTTGCCGGGACCGGCGCCGCGCAGCTCTTTGTTCGCGACCGGATCGGGCGATGGCGGTGCGCCGTCGGGCGACGACGCGTGCCGTGGCGCCGTGGTGGCGATTCAGCAGTTGAAAACAGCTCTGTTTGCGGCGCTGCGCCGCGAGGAGCTCTGGGAACTTTACCACGAGGTCGAATTGCCGCTGGTCGAAGTTCTTTCCGCTTTGGAAATGCGCGGGATCGCGATCGATCTGCCCCGACTGCAACGGCTGAGCGAACGGCTGGCGACGCGGCTGGAATCCCTGGAGCGGGAAATCTACGAAATCGCCGGAGGCAAATTCAACATCGATTCGCCGAGCCAGCTGGCGAAGGTACTGTTCGACGATCTGGGGCTGCGGTCGATCAAGAAAACTAAAACCGGCCGCAGCACCGATGCGGAGGTGTTGGAGGAATTAGCGGCGGAACATGCATTGCCGGCGCGCATCCTTCAGTTCCGTCAAATGGGTAAGCTGAAGAGCACCTACGCCGACGCCTTGCCGCGTTCGGTCCATCCAGCGACGGGCCGCGTGCATACTTCGCTGCGTCAGGACGTCGCGTCGACCGGCCGACTGAGTTCCCACGACCCCAACTTGCAGAACATTCCCGTTCGCTCGGAATCAGGCACGGAAATCCGCGCCGCGTTCGTGGCCGGCGAGCCGGGCTGGCGTTTGCTGGCGGCCGACTATTCGCAGGTGGAACTGCGAGTGCTGGCGCATTTCTGTGAGGATCCGACGTTAATCGACGCGTTTGCCCGCGACGAGGATATTCATCGCCGTGTGGCTGCAGAGGTATTCGGAGTCGGTCTTGAGGGCGTGACGGCGGAGATGCGCCGAGCGGCGAAAGGAGTGAACTTCGGTATCATCTACGGTCAATCGGCCTTCGGGCTGGCCAAGGCGATCGGTATCAGCAACGCCGATGCCGAAAAGTTCATTGAGGCCTATTTCGCGCGGTATCCGGGGGTCGAGGAGTTTATGTTCCAAGTACTGGAACAAACGGCCCGCAAAGGGTATGTTAAAACAATCCTTGGACGCCGGCGGGTGATTCAAGGTGTTCGAAGCCCTTCCCGACGCACGATTTCGCGTCAAAAGAACCTTCCCGAACGCCTGGCGATCAACACCATCATTCAAGGATCGGCCGCGGACCTGATCAAGATTGCGATGATCAGGATCCAGCGTCGGTTGATGAATCCGCTGACGCATCCGCCGGCGAGTGGGCTGCCGCGATCAAGAATGCTGCTGCAGATTCACGACGAGTTATTGTTCGAGGTGCCTGACGAGGAATGTTTAACCGTGGCTCGGCTGGTCCGCGAGGAGATGTCCGGCGCGGCCAGACTGCGGGTCCCGCTGAAAGTGGACGTGAAGAGTGGTGCGAATTGGGCGGAGTGCGAGCCGATCGAGGACTGATTTTCCACCATGGTAGTCGTGGGGCTGGTGGGTGGCATTGCCAGCGGCAAGAGTTTGGTAGGTCGGCAGCTTCAATCGCTGGGGGCCGTGCGGATCGAGGCCGACCAGATTGGTCATGAAGTATTGGAGATCCCGGAGGTTGAAGCGGCGTTAGTGCGGCGGTGGGGACGCGGAATTCTCGACTCCAACGCCCGGATCGATCGCCGGGAAGTCGCACGGCGGGTTTTCGGGCCGGGCGCCAACGCGGACGAATTGAAGTTCCTGGAACAATGGACGCACCCCCGGATCGGTGCGAGGATTAAGGAGAAATTGAACGAATTGACGGCATCCGCCGTCGTCGTGCTGGACGCGCCTCTGCTGCTCAAGGCCGGCTGGGACACTTTCTGCGATGGACTGATCTTCGTGGACGTGGAACAATCGGTGCGGGAGGCTCGAGCGGCCCGGCGGGGCTGGACGGTTTCCGAACTGCATGCGCGGGAAGCCGCCCAGGGATCGCTGGAGGAGAAACGACGACGTTCACGATGGACAATCGACAATTCGGGCACGGAGCAGCAGACGATGGCGCAGGTCGAACGGATCTGGCAGGAACTGACGCGAATTCCCTCCCGAACCGCTTGACCGTAGAATAACGCATGCAGACACCCACCTGCCCGGGCCTTCAGTGCGCGGGCTGTACGTCCTATCTGGAGCGAATGTCATGTCAACCAATCGAGGGCCGAAGGGGCACGCCGATCGCGCCGCTCGACCGGACCGTGATCACCGCGACGACACGGCCGCGTTTCGCGAGCTGGAGGCCGACGAGGATCTGCGCGCGCGCCTGCAGCAGCTGGAAGCCGAAGGGGAACCGCTCTCCCTGGCCGAAGAAATCGCCGACGAGGTCGATCGTGGCGAACTGGCGCGGGAGGAGATCCGCGACCCGTACGAGAAGCTCAAGCAAGGCGAAATCCATATCGCCGAACTGCAGAAAATGTCGATGGCCCAGCTGATCGAAGCCGCGCGCAAGGAGAACGTCCAAGAAGTCACCGGCATGAAGAAGCAGGACCTGATCTTCCATATCCTCAAAGAACGCGTCAAGATGAACGGCTTGATGTACGGCGAGGGTACGCTGGAGATTCTGCCGGACGGATTCGGCTTCCTCCGCAGTCCGGACTACCATTACCTCTCCTGCCCCGATGATATCTATGTCTCGCCGAGCCAGATCCGGCGGTTCGGACTGCGCACCGGCGCCACGGTTTCCGGTCAAATTCGCCCGCCCAAGGAAAACGAACGGTATTTCGCCCTGCTGCGCGTGGAAGCGATCAACTATCGCGATGCGAACGACATGTCGCAGCGAGTCCTGTTCGATGACCTGACGCCGATTCATCCCGACAAACGCATCAGTATGGAGAACGATCCGAACGACATGTCGACGCGCGTCGTCGACATGATGACGCCGATCGGATTCGGTCAGCGCGGTTTGATTGTCAGTCCGCCTCGAGCCGGCAAGACGATCCTCATGCAGCAGATGGCCAAAGCGGTGCTCAAGAACTTCCCCGACGCGTATGTGATCATGTTGCTGATCGACGAGCGTCCCGAGGAAGTAACCGACATGGAGCGGCAGGTAAAGGGAAAGAACTGCGAGGTCATCAGTTCGACTTTTGACGAGCCGTCGTCGCGGCACGTCGCCGTTTCGCAGATGGTTCTGGAAAAGGCCAAGCGGATGGTCGAGTTCGGCATCGACGTGGTGATTTTTCTCGATTCGATCACGCGCCTGGCCCGGGCCTGGAACGCCGAGTGTCCGCAGTCGGGAAAAATTCTCTCGGGCGGCCTGGACGCGAATGCGCTGCAGAAGCCCAAAGCGTTTTTCGGCTCCGCGCGCAAGGTTGAAGAGGGTGGTTCGCTGACGATCATTGCCACCGCGCTGGTCGAGACCGGCAGCAAGATGGACGACGTGATCTTCGAGGAATTCAAGGGCACTGGTAACATGGAAATCGTGCTCGACCGGCGGCTGGTCGATCGGCGAATCTGGCCGGCGATGGACATTACCCGCAGTGGCACTCGCCGCGAGGAGATCCTGCTGGATCCCGAAGAGTACCGGCGGATCTGCGTGCTGCGGCGCGTGCTGGTCGGAATGAACGCGCCGGAGGCGATGGAGTTTCTGGTCACCAGGCTGCAGAAAGCCAAGTCCAACGCCGAGTTCCTGATGAGCATGAACATGAAGGGCTGATTGCAAGCGGGGAAAGAGGATCGAATCATGGCTCGGGAATTTATCGGTCGCACCGATCGCGCCTGCGGACGATTCGCCATCGTGGTGGCGCGGTACAACGAGTCGATCACGGAGAAGCTGCTGGCGGGAGCGTTGAGCACGTTGCAGTCGGCCGGTGTGCCGGCGGAGCAGATCGACGTGGTGCGGGTGCCGGGTGCCTGGGAATTGCCGGTGACGGCCCAGCGGATGGTCGCCACGCGAGACTACGTCGCCGTGCTCTGCCTCGGCGCCGTGATCCGCGGCGAGACGAGCCACGACGCACATATCAATCGGCAGGTGAGTTTGAGTCTCGGCCAGATCGCGCTCGATGCCGGCCTGCCCGTCCTGTTCGGCGTGTTGACCTGCAATTCGCTGGAACAGGCGATCCATCGCGCGGGAGGAAATGTCGGAAACAAGGGAGTGGAGACGGCGCTGGCGGCGCTGGAAATGGCCGACCTCTGGCGGCAGCTGCCGTAGCAGTTTTTTTCCGGACAAACCAATTGGGCCGGACGCCCCTGCGGTGCGATCCGAAATACGGGATGCGATTGATGTCAAGACGAAGCCGAGCGCGCGAGGTGGTGCTGCAGGTCCTCTACGAGGACGATCTGAATCCCTCGCGCAACCTGGCAACCGCCGACGCGTTCCTCTGCCGCCGGCTCAACCAGGACCCGAGTCTGATCGAATTCGCCCGCTCGCTGCTTTCGGGCACGCGACGGAATCGCCAGGAGCTCGACCAGATGCTGACCGAACGGGCGGAAAACTGGAGCCTGGAGCGGATGGCCGTCACCGATCGCAATGTCCTGCGACTTGGCGCATACGAAATACTGTTCACCGATACGCCACGCCGCGTCGCGATCAACGAGGCGGTCGATCTGGCGCGCCGCTTCGGCACCCGGCAGTCGGCGCAATTCGTTAACGGAATCCTCGATAAGTTCGTGCAGGAGCGGCGTGATCCCGACGCGGAGTAACCATGGGACTGTTTGATCTGATCAAGGCCGGACTGAAGAAGACGTCGCAGGTCCTGCGGACCGATATCCGCGACCTGTTCAAGCAGGAAGGCCGGCTGGTCGACGAGGAGTTCCTCCGCGATCTGTTCGCGATTCTGGTGAAAACCGACATGGGTGTGGGGCCGGCCGGCGAAATCCGCGACGAGATTTACGCCGAATCGCGGGCGCGCCGCCTGCAGATGCACGACGTGATCGACGTCGTGCGGCGCAAGCTGCTGCAGTTGATGACGCAGGACGGTGGCGCATTGAATTTGGCGGCCAGCGGTCCGACCGTCATCATGGTGGTCGGTGTGAACGGATCCGGGAAAACGACCTCGATCGCAAAACTCGCGCAGCGCTTTCGCAGCGACGGGAAGCGGGTCGTGTTGGGGGCCGGCGATACGTTTCGTGCCGCCGCGGTCGAACAACTGACGATCTGGTCGCAGCGCAGCGGCGCCGAAATCGTGAAGGGCGAATCCGGCGCCGACCCGGCCAGTGTGGCCCATCGAGCCGCTGCCCGAGCGGTCGAGTCGGCGGCGGAGATCTGCATCATCGACACCGCAGGTCGACTGCAAACGCAAACCAACCTGATGCAGCAGCTGACGAAGATCCGCCGTGTGCTCGGCAAAGTGCTGCCCGAAGCGCCACACGAAGTTCTGCTGGTGCTGGATGCCACCGCCGGCCAGAACGGCATCAGCCAGGCGCGAGGCTTCCACGAGGCGGCCGGCTGCACGGGGATCGTACTCACCAAACTTGACGGCACCGCCAAAGGCGGCGTGATCATCCCGATCCAGCAGCAGTTCAAGATCCCCGTGAAATACATCGGCGTCGGGGAAGGAATGGACGACATGCTGCCGTTCCATGCCGAACAGTTCGTGCAGGCGATGTTCGCCGACGTGGAAGAGGGCGGCCGATGACTCAGTCGGCGTCGTCTCCGCCCATGCTCGGCAGGATCGGCTGATCGATCGTGCCTTCGTCGCCGCTGGCAACCGACATCGGATTGATCACGGGTGTGCGCGCGTGAACGGAAATATCGACTGGCGGAATCTGCGCCAGAAACCAGAGCGCGGCGGCTCGCCCGGCCGAAGAGATCATGAACAGCCAGAGATACGACTCGGGCGTGCGCCGCTGCCAGACCAGGAACAGGGCGCCGACGAACGCGCCGGAGACTTGCGCCAAGGCGTTGCCCAGGTTGTAAACCGTCAGCACGCTGGTGCGCTCCTCGCGCGGGATCGTCTCGAAGAACATCAGGAACATCGCCAGTTCGTAGGCGGCCCAGGCCACACCGCCGGTGAACTGCAAAACGGCGATAAACGCCAGGTTCCTTGAGACGCACCAGAGTCCCGAAATCGGGATGATCCCCAAACCGCCGATCCAGAGCAGCTTGCGCGGGCCGGCATAATGCGCGACCCGTCCCCAGACGGGCAGGGCGAGCACTTTGCCGAGAAACGTCACGCCGCTCAACACGGCGTAGACATGGTAGTCCATCTCCATCTGCTTGAGCATGAACGGCGCGAAGTAGGGCCCCGAGAAATAGACCACGGCCTGAACGACGAACAGATAGCTCAACAGCCGAGCGCTCGACGCACCCTTCCTGCCGCTGGAAAGTTCCCGAATCGTAACGTAGCGCTCGCGGACCCGCGCATGCCTCGGTTCGGTCTGCAGCGTAAGAAAATAGGCGGACGCAAAGCGGCAGATCGCGGCGACCGCGAACACCGCGGAAAACGCGGTCATCGCCCAGGAAGTGTGCCGGGCGTACTGTAACGAGAAACCTCCGGCCAGGAAGCCAAGCAGCACGCACGATTGGCTGACGCGTACGCGGCGCGCGAAAAATGGGGTGCGAACCCGGCGCGGCACCATCCCCTCGACCCAGGTGTTCCAGGCCGCCGAAGTTCCCAGTCCCGCTCCCCAATAGATCGAAGCGGCCAGGAACACCAGCCAGGTCGCCGTCGGTCCCCACCAGGCGGCGATCGGCAGCAGCATCAGGCTGGCGGCCTGCGTCGTCGCACTGGCCACCACATACCGTTTGTGGGAGCCAACGCGTCGCACCAGCCAGGGTGTCAACAACTGCAGCACCGCGCCAGCCACCATCGGCACCGCGGTCACCAGCCCGGCGGCGATCTCATCCCGTTCGTCCAGTGCCAGGATAAACGCCGGCAGGTATGTCTCGCCCATCCCCACCATCAAGCTGAACAGGCCACCGTCAATAATGCTGGCCAGCAAATCTCGACGAAGGTGGTGACGCTCGAAATGCAGTGCGGTCGGCGACACGGCAGGATGCAGGTACCGAGTGAAAGGGCAGGGGGGAGGGGATCGGAATTGCCGCGGCCGCCAGCGGGGGATGGGTCGGTTGGTTCGGAATGCTGGCGGCCTCAACAACCCGGGCCGGTTAATGTATTCTAGTCGCTGCGGTGATTTAGTGCAGGACCGGGTGCTGGTAACGCTCCAGCCGTCGGAACAGCGACGCGGATTGGGTGCTGGAACGGGGGAAGGCATGACGGTGGTTGTCGACAAGTCGGATCGTCGCGTGCGGCAGATGTTCGGGGAGATTGCCCCGAATTACGACCGCATGAACCACTTGCTGTCGATGCAGACCGATCGTTACTGGCGGTGGCGGACGACGCGCATTGTGCCGCCGCGGGGCGGAGCGCCGATCCTCGATGTCTGTACCGGCACGGGGGACCTGGCGATCGCCTATTATCGGGCTGCGGGCGGAGCCTGCCCGGTTGTCGGGTCGGACTTCTGCCCGGAGATGCTGGAACTCGCGCGCCGCAAACAGGCCCGCCGGCGGATTGGTGATGATTTGCGTTTCATCGAAGCCGATGCGCAGCAGTTGCCGTTTCCCGACGATCACTTTCAGATTGTCAGCGTGGCGTTCGGGCTGCGCAATGTGGCGGACACCGATCGCGGGCTGCGCGAGATGACGCGTGTCTGCCGTCCGGGCGGGCAAATCGCCGTCCTCGAGTTCTCCATGCCGCGCTGGCAGCCGTTCCGCTGGGTCTACGGACTTTACTTTCGGCATTGCTTGCCGCGGATCGGCCAGTGGTTGGCGCGCAACAACGCCTCGGCCTACGAATATCTACCGGCCAGTGTCGGCGAGTTTCCCGCCGGTGAAGAACTTGCCCAGCGGATGCGGAACGCCGGGATGGCGCAAGTTCGCTATCATTCGCTGACGCTGGGTGTCGCGACATTGTACGTGGGGACCAAATGAGCCACCCGATCGTCCTGGCGATGACCGGCGCGAGCGGCGCCGCGTACGCGCGTCGCCTGCTGGAACTGTTGCTGGCGGAAGCGGTGGAAGTGCACCTCACCATCAGTCCGTCCGGTCGCACGGTCCTGCGCGAGGAGCTGGCGGTGGAAATCGACCTGGACGATTTCCGGCTGGAACGGCTGCTGCCTGGCGCGGCAGGGCAGGGGAGGCCAGGCCGATTGATCTACCATCATCATCAGGACTTCATGGCGCCGATCGCCAGCGGTTCGTTTCTCACGTCCGGCATGGTGATTTGTCCCTGTTCCGGGAGTACGCTCAGCGGCGTCGCCCACGGCGGCAGCGCGAATCTGATCCAGCGCGCGGCGGACGTGCATTTGAAAGAGCGCCGCCGTTTGATCCTCGTCCCGCGCGAGACGCCGTTGTCGCTGCCACAGATCGAAAATCTGCGATCGGCGCACCTTGCGGGCGCCACCATCCTGCCTGCGTCGCCGGGCTGGTACCACGGCGTCCGTCGGGTCGAAGACCTGATCGATTTTGTGGTGGCGCGGATTCTCGATCAGCTTGCGGTCCGCTGCGCGCTGATTCGTCGCTGGGGACAGGAGGACCGATCATGAACGGTGCTCCGCCGGGTGCGCGCCGATTCGGTGCACGGATCGTCGAACTGCTGCAGATGATCCGATTCAGCCATACGATTTTCGCCTTGCCCTTCTCGATGCTGGCGGCGGTGATGGCCTGGACAGCGCCGACGGGAACCGGCGGACCTGCGCCATTCCGGTGGCAACACCTGCTGGGCATCCTGGTCTGTATGGTCGGCGCGCGCAGCGCGGCAATGGCTTTCAATCGCCTGGTCGACCGCCGGATCGACGCGGAGAATCCCCGCACCAGCAGTCGCCACCTGCCTGCGGGCCGGCTTTCGGCTGGCAGCGTGGCCGCGTTTACGCTGCTTTCGGCAGCGGTGTTTTTCGGTGGCACGTTGCTGTTCCTGCCGAATCGGCTGCCGATGCTGCTGTCGCTGCCGGTGCTGGCGTTCCTCTTGCTGTACAGTTTCACCAAACGCTTCACGGTCGCGGCCCATTTCTGGCTCGGTGCGTCGCTGATGCTGGCGCCGGTTTCGACCTGGATTGCACTGCGAGGACAGTACCTGGAAGCCGATCCGACCGACCTGGTTCCCGCCGCCGTGCTCGGGGCAGCCGTTCTGCTTTGGGTGAGCGGATTTGACGTAATCTATGCCTGTCAGGATGCCGACTTCGATCGTCGGCAAAGGCTGAAGAGCATTCCGGCCTGGCTGGGGGTGCCCGGCGCGCTGCGGCTGGCGGCCGCGCTGCACGCCCTGACCGTGCTGGTTCTGGCGGCACTCCCTTGGGTTGCGCCCCAGTTACGGCTATCCTGGCCGTTTGGCTGCGGAGTCGCGGTGGTGGCCGGGCTGTTGATCTACGAACATCGACTCGTCCGCCCCGACGATCTGACGCGCGTGAATGTCGCGTTCTTTCACGTGAACGCGGTGGTGAGCCTGGGACTGTTCGTTGTCGGAACCTTGGATCTGTTGACCTGATCGCGTTGGCGGCGCGGGACGACCGCCCGCAGGGAGATTGCACGATGAATCATGGCCGGCTGGAGACCATTCGCAGGAAAGTCGAAAACGGCGAACGGCTGTCGTTCGACGATGGGCTGTTTCTCTATCAGCCCACCACGCCGCTGAACGAAATCGGCGCGCTGGCGAATCTGGTCCGCGAACGCAAGAACGGAAACCTCGCCTTTTACAATATCAACACCCATCTCAATCCCACCAACGTCTGTGTCTACCGATGTTCGTTTTGCGCCTTTCGCTCCGACCTCCGCGATGCCAAGGCATACGTGATGAGCGACGAGCAGATCCTGCAGCGCGGCCAGGAGGCTGTCGACGCCGGCTGCACGGAAATGCATATCGTCGGCGGACTGCACCACCAGAAAAAATACGACTGGTACGTCAACCTGATCCGCATCCTGCACCAGGCCTACCCTCGACTGCACCTCAAGGCGTGGACGGCGGTCGAGATTAACTGGTTCGAGTTCCTGGCGCGCAAATCGATCCGGGCGATCCTCCAGGATATGGTCGACGCCGGGCTGGGCAGCATGCCGGGAGGAGGGGCCGAGATTTTCCATCCCGAGGTTCGGGGACAGATCTGCGAACACAAAGCCGACGCGTCCAAGTGGGTCGACGTGCATCGCACCGCGCATCAAATGGGGCTCAAAACCAACGCCACGATGTTGTACGGCCATATCGAAAACGAATTTCATCGCGTCGATCATCTGGTGCGTCTGCGAGAATTGCAGGACGAAACGAACGGCTTCCAAGTCTTCATTCCGCTGGCATTCCATCCCGACAACACCGGTTTGGCTCATATCAAAAAACCATCGGCGATCGCCGACCTGCGGACCATGGCCGTCTCACGGCTGATGCTGGACAATTTTCCCCACCTGAAAGCCTACTGGATCATGCTGGGCATCGGTACGGCTCAGACGGCGCTGGCCTACGGAGCCGACGACCTGGACGGGACGGTGCGGCACGAACTGATCTATCATGACGCCGGCGCGACGACGCCAGAGGTGCTCTCGGTGGAGGAAATTCAGCGACTGATCCGCGAGACGGGCCGTGAGCCGGTCGAACGGGATACGCTCTATCGGCGGGTGGTGCGCGGCGACGGCGACCCGCAGGACTGGGAAGTCGCCGAACCGATCCTGGCCGCACATTCCGGCGCGTGAATCGCCAGCCTGTTTTCTTCAGCTATTAAAGGGGTAATACCGTGAGTGTCAGACCGCATGCAGATTCGCTGATTGAACGACGTACGTTCCTGCTCGCCGCTGGAGCGGGTGTAACCGGATGGACCCTGTCCAGCGCGACAGTCGGCGCCCACGACGACAAGCAGCCGGCCTTCAAGATCTCGCTGGCCGAATGGTCGCTGCACAAAACGATCTTCGACGGCAAGCTCGATAACCGTGATTTCGCCAAAACCGCCAAACAAGAATTCGGTATCGACGCCATCGAATACGTGAATCAGTTCTTCAAGGACAAGGCCAAAGATGCAGGCTATCTGCAGGAGTTGAAGAGCAGGGCAGGGGACCTGGGAGTAAAGACGTTGTTGATCATGATCGACGGCGAGGGGGAATTGGGGGATCCCGATGAAGCCAAGCGGACCAAGGCGGTCGAGAACCATTACAAGTGGGTCGAGGCGGCCAAGGCGCTCGGTTGCCATTCCATCCGCGTCAACGCCGGATCGCGCGGTACCTATGAAGAGCAGCAGAAGCTGGCGGCCGATGGGCTGCGCCGCTTGTCGGAGTTCGGAAAGACGCACGGCCTGAACGTGATCGTCGAGAACCATGGCGGACTGTCATCCAACGGCGCCTGGCTGGCGGGCGTGATCAAAGCGGTCGGAATGCCGAATTGCGGCACGCTCCCCGATTTCGGCAACTTCCGGGTCTCCAAGGACGAAGAGTACGATCGCTACAAAGGAGTGACCGAACTGATGCCGTTCGCTAAAGCGGTCAGTGCCAAGAGCCACGATTTTGATGCCGACGGCAACGAAACGCATACCGACTTCTACCGGATGATGAAAATCGTTCTGGATGCGGGCTATCGCGGTTACTGCGGAATCGAATACGAGGGCGGCACGTTGAGCGAGCCGGAAGGAATTCGGGCTACGAAGAAGTTGCTGGAACGGGTTCGAGAAAAGCTTCACGGATAATCGGCTGTACACGATTTTGTGGTCGAGTCGCGGAGAGACTCGCCGCCGAGTCGCGGAGCGACTCGGCCACATTCTCGGCCACATTGCGGTTCGGCCGCGCTACGAACATCGCCCCTGTTTTGCGATGCGGCGGGGGCTGGAAGCCCCCGCCACGGACCGGGAAGCTCACCACGGATAGGGCCGGCCCTGGTGCGCAAAAAACGAGCTTCGTATACTTGAGCGTTCGCGGCGGAATACCAGCCCGTGCCATGGCGGCGCGGGATCGGCGAACAGTAATTCCGCAGGCGATCGAGGAGGCGGGCTGTCGTGTTTGATCAGTTGGTAGTCGTGGGCGCTACGGGCGCGGTGGGTCGGATCGTAATTCAGTTGCTTGAGGAGCGGAACTTCCCCTGCAATTCGTGGAAGTTCCTGGCGTCGAAGCGTTCGCTCGGCAGTCGCGTGCGTTTTCGCGGCGTGGAGCACCCGGTCGAGGAGTTACGCCCCGAGGCGTTTCGATCGGGGCAACTGGTGATCGCCAGCACTCCCGACGACGTGGCACGCGATTTCATACCTCCCGCGGTCGCCCGCGGCGCCGTCGTGGTCGACGAGAGCGGCTACTGGCGGATGGATCCCAAGGTGCCGCTGGTGATTCCCGAAGTGAATCCCGACGCGATCGAAGATCACGCCGGGATCATTTCGAGTCCCAACTGTTCCACGACGCAGTTAGCGGTGGCCCTCAAGCCGCTGCATGACGCGGGGCGCGTGCGGCGCGTGATCGTCAGCACGTACCAGGCGACCAGCGGCGCCGGTGTTGCCGGTCAGGAAGATCTCGAACTGGGAACTCGGGCGGTCGTGGAAAACAGTGCCTACAGTTACAAAGCGTTCAAGCATCCGATCGCCTTCAACCTGATTCCGCAAATCGGCTCGCCGAAGCACGAAGGGTACACCTCCGAAGAAATGAAAATGGTCTACGAGACGCGCAAGATTCTCGGCGACGAGACGATTCAGGTTTGTCCCACCTGCGTGCGGGTGCCGGTGACGAATTGCCACAGCGAGAGCATTCTGGTGGAAACCGAACGGCGCATTCCCCTACCCGAGGTTCGCCGACTGTTCGACGGGTTTCCCGGGATTACGGTTATCGACGATCTGGCTGCGGGACACTATCCGATGCCGAATATCTGCAGTGGCAAGGACGACGTCTTCGTGGGGCGGATCCGCGAGGATCTTTCCTGCCGCAACGGCATTGCGTTCTGGTGCGTGAGCGACAATCTGCGCAAAGGGGCGGCGACAAACGCGGTGCAGATCGGCGAGTTGTTGATCAGGTCGGCACGGCCGGTTGCTTCCGCGTAGCGCGTACGGCGCGGCGTGGGGCGCATGTCGGCAATCTTGGCGGCGGGGCGAATTCTTGCGCACGTTCAAACTGACGCTGGCCTACGATGGCCTCGACTTTTTCGGATGGCAATGGCAGCCCGGCTGCCGGTCCGTTCAGGCCGTGATGCAGGATGCGATCCGGGCGGTGACCGGGCAACAGGTGACGGCGGTGGCCAGTGGTCGAACCGATGCCGGGGTCCACGCGCGCGGTCAGGTAGTGAGCTTTGATTGCGCGACGCGGCTGCCGGTGGCCGAATTTCAGAAGGCTCTGAACGCCTGCCTGCCCGACGACGTATTCGTGCTGGAGTTGCTCGACGCGCCGCCGGGATTCCACGCGACGCGGGACGCGCTGCGAAAGCGGTACCTGTACCTGATCCAGGATGGGCCGCGGCACGACGTCTTTTGTCGCGGCTTCGCCTGGTATCTGCGGAGACCGCTGGACGCGGAGCGAATGCAGCGGGCGGCGCTGCCGCTGATCGGGACCCACGATTTTCTCAGCTTCCAGTCGAGCGGTTCGAAACGTAAGGGCACGCGGCGGACGATCCACGAGCTATCGGTCGAGCGGCGCTGGATCGAAACATCGTCGCGCGTCATGATTGGAATCATGGCCGACGGGTTTCTTTACAATATGGTGCGCAACATTGTCGGCACGCTGGTCGAAGTGGGCAGGGGGCGCCAGCCCGAGAGCTGGCCGGTCGCCGTGCTGGCGGCGCGGGATCGACGCGCTGCCGGGCAGACGGCGCCGCCGCAGGGGTTGTACCTTGACCGGGTCGAGTTCGGTTAGCATGGGGACGCCGGGCGCGCGGCGGCGCCCAAGGAACAACAGCGACAAGCAGGACTCAGGATCGTGCAATGCGGATCGCGCATGTTATCACCCGAATGATCGTCGGCGGAGCGCAGGAAAACACGCTGCTGAACTGCCAGGATCTGATTCGAGTGCATGGCGATGAGGTGCTGTTGATCACCGGGCCGGCACTGGGACCGGAAGGCGACCTGCTCGCCCAGCACGCCGACCAGACCGTACCCGTGCGTATGATCCCGTCGCTGCGGCGGGCAATTCATCCCTGGCGGGATTGGTCGAGCTACCGGCAGATCCGCCGGCAGTTGCTGGAATTTCGACCCGACGTCGTGCATACGCACAGTGCCAAGGCGGGAATCCTGGGCAGGATGGCGGCCTGGTCGCTCCGCGTGCCCGCCGTAATTCATACCGTCCACGGCGCGCCGTTTCATCCCTACCAGAGCTGGGCGCCGCGCGCCGCGTTTGCCGCTTGCGAGCGATTCGCGGCGGGCCGTTGCCACGCCATGATCAGCGTGGCCGACGCGATGACGGAGCTGCTGGTGGCTGCTCGCGTCGCGCCGCGCGACAAATTCACCACCATCTACAGCGGCATGGAGCTGGATCCGTTTCGCGGCGCCGATCAGGCTCGCGAGGCGACGCGCAAGCATTTCGGATTCGGTCCGGATCAGATCGTGATCGGTAAGATAGCGAGACTGTTTCACCTCAAGGGACACGAGTACGTATTGCAGGCCGCGGCGCGGCTGGTTGCCAGCCAGCCGCAAGTCCGGTTTCTCTTCGTCGGCGATGGCATCCTGCGGGCCGACTACGAGTCCTGGATCCGCCAGCGCGGCCTGGACGATTACTTCCGGTTCGCGGGACTCGTGCCTCCCGGCAGGATCCCCGAGATGATCGGCGCAATGGATATCCTCGTTCACGCCAGCCTGCGCGAGGGACTCGCACGAGCGCTGCCACAGGCGCTGCTGGCCGGCAAACCGATCGTCAGCTTCGACGTCGACGGCGCGCGCGAAGTCTGCGTCGACAATCAGACCGGCTACCTCGTGCCGGCAAAGGATGTCGACGCCTTGACCGCAGCACTGGCTCGACTCGCCGCCGACCCCGAACAACGAACAAGCATGGGACGCCGCGGCCGCGCGGCGTGTGAAGCGAAGTTCGACCATCTTCAGATGACGCAACGAATTCGCGAACTCTACCTGCGGATACTGAACTCGGGAACGCTCTTTCGTCCTGAAGCGGATTGAACTACACTACCGCATTTGCGGTTCTCAACGATCATTGGAGGCAACCGGCGGACCGTGGCTTCAGGGCGCGACTATCTCGGCAACTACCGATACGTTCGGTTGATTCGTGCCGGTGCGACTTGCCAGGTCTGGGAAGTTGCCAAGGATGCCGATGCGCGCCGTGTTGCGATCAAGGTGCTGCAGCCCGAGCACCTGAGTGACAAGGAACAGGTCCAGCACCTGCGGCACGAATATGACGTCGGCAGGTCGATGCACCATCCCAACGTCGTCGAGATTTACGACTACGCCATCGATCGGAGTATCCCGTACCTGGTCCTGGAGCTGATCAACGGCAAGAACCTGAAATTGATGCTGCGGAACGGTGTCGAATCGCTCGTGCCGCATATGGCCAAGATCATCGAGCAGTCCGCCGAGGGCCTGAAGCACTTTCACGACCAGGGCTGGGTTCATCGCGACGTCAAGCCGGATAATTTCCTGGTGACAGAGGATTGGAATGTGAAGCTGATCGACTTCGCGATCGCGACGCGTCCGATGGGCGGCTTGAGCAAGCTGTTCAATCGCGGAGGCGGCAAGGCGGCGGGAACGCGCAGCTATATGTCGCCGGAGCAGATTCGCAACGAGGGTCTGGACGTCCGCGCCGACCTTTACAGCTACGGTTGCACGCTGTTCGAACTTGTCACGGGCAAACTCCCGTTCACCGGCATCACGTCCGACGATCTGTTGGGCAAGCATCTGCGGACGCCGCCGCCCGCTTTGACGACGCTCAATACGAAGATAACCACGGAATTCAACGGGCTGGTGATGAGCCTGATGGCAAAGAACAAAGAGGATCGGCCCAAGTCGATGGAGGAGTTTCTCAAGTTGTTCCGCAAGATCCGGATCTACAAAGCCAAGAAGCTGAATTAGGAAACCCGCGATGGCAACCCAGAACGGCCTGCCTTTCGAGGCGCCCATTTATCAACTCGAAGACCGCTTGCGTGAGTTGCTGCAGAACGCCGGGGCGAGTCCCGAGCACGACGACGAAATCCGCCGCGTGCGGCGGGAGCTGGCCGAGACGACTCGACGGATTTACGCGAATCTCACGCCCTGGGAAACGGTGCTGGTGGCCCGTGAGAAGAATCGTCCGTACACCGCAGATTATCTTTCGCTGGTGTTCGACGAATTTGTCGAGTTGCACGGCGACAAGTTTTTCGGCGACGACCGGGCGATGCTCTGCGGATTCGCCAATCTGGAACAGCAGAAAGTCGTAGTGATCGGACATCAGAAAGGTCGCACATACAAGGAACGCAGCGCCTGCAACTTTGGTTGCGCGCACCCGGAGGGATATCGCAAGGCGCTGGCAAAGATGCGGTTGGCGGCCAAATTCGGTTTGCCGGTCATCTGCTTCATCGATACCCCCGGAGCCTATCCGGGGATCGGTGCCGAGGAACGAGGCCAGGCGGCGGTGATCGCTCAAAACATGTACGAAATGTCGCGGTTGCCGACCCCGATCATCTGCGTGGTCATTGGCGAAGGCGGCAGCGGCGGCGCGCTGGGCATCGGCGTCGGTGACCGGGTCGCGATGCTGGAACACTCGTACTATTCCGTGATCAGCCCCGAGGGTTGCGCCGGAATTCTCTGGAAGAGCCACCAATTTGCCGAGAAGGCCGCCAAGGCACTGCGGTTCTGTTCCCGGGATCTGTTGCAGTTCGGGATCGTCGATTCCGTAATTGACGAGCCGCTGGGAGGCGCCCATCGCGACCACCATCGTATGGCGGCGCGGCTAAAACAATACCTGCTCAAAACGCTGCGCGAACTGCGGTCGGTGCCGATCCCCGAGCTGCTCAACGGCCGTTATCGGAAATTCCGGCGGATGGGCGTGTTCCTGGATCGGGCCCAGTAGGACGGGTCTCCTGACCCGTCCTTCGTCGCCCCGTGAACGGGCATCGCTTCCTGTTGAGCCACGTTGAATCACACTTCAGGACGGGTCTGGAGACCCGTCCTTCGTCGCCCCGTGAACGCGCATCGCTTCCTGTTGAGCCACGTTCAATCACGCTTCAGGACGGGTCTGGAGACCCGTCCTACGTCGACGTCCTACGTCGAGCGGGGTTGTCCTACGTCGAACGGGGTTACCGGCACGCCCGATTTGGCCCACTTCCCAACGTCCGATAATGTTTCTTATGTTCGGTAATAGACCGCGGATTTCTCGGCGTTTATTGAGAAACACAGTCCCGCGATCCGTTCGCTCCGCGATCCGCTTAGCGATCCGCCCATCGCGGTAGCGAATTCGACCGAGCCCGCCCCAACAGCCGCTCCTCGACCGCTTCGGCCAAGCTTTCCAGTCCGCCCGCCGCATCCGGTTCCGAGTCGTCCTCCCAGCTGTCGCCACGTCGGCTGTTCGACCGGCCAATCGCCGGCCCCGGGTCGTCCGACCCTCGCTCGTCGTCCGACCAGGCATCCCCTGCCGATTCCGACGGGGCTTCGTCTTCTGGCAGATTGCCTTCGGTTTCCAGCCGGTGTTCCAGAGTATTCAAGTACGGATCCAGCACCTGCTTGATCTCGGCCGGCATGATCGGATCGGCATTATTGAGGAAGCGGGCGATGTAATGGCCCGACCGCGCCCGGACGATCGCTCGTCGCTGCGAATTCCTTAAGCTTCAAGCGTTCGATGAAGTCGTTGAGCACTCGGAACAGCAGCCAGATTCCCAGCGAACTCCCAGCGTACAGCACCAGCATCGCGACAAACACATTCCAGGGCGCTTCGGCATGGATCTGTTCGGCTAACGGCCCGCGGAATCGGTAGGCGGCCCCGTAGCTGACGAAGATCGAGGCGATCGAGGCGACCTGCCAGGCCAGTCCTTTATGCGCGCCATACAGCGTTGCGATCACGATTACCACCAGCATGATCACATCGTAACCTTCCATGGAATTCCTCCGGGATTCGGATTCCGGTCGGGCAGGGGGGCCTCCCGCGTCCCGGTACCCTATAGACAATGCCGAATGACGGAGCGGGAGTATAGGGAAAACCGCCGTGGAGGCGAAGACCAGTTGCTATTGGCCGATTCCCGCCCAGCGAGTACAGTTCGCGCGATTTCGGGAACCGTTCGCGGGCGGGGAGTTGCATGCCATGGCCGGATTCAAAACGCATATCGGAACCAGTACGCTGCTGGGGGTGGGCTATGGCGCGGCGGGCTACCTGGGGTACCAGTATCCATGGGAAACGTGCGCGCTGGGAGGCGGCCTGTGCAGTCTGGCTGGAATGCTCCCCGACCTCGATAGCGACTCCGGCTTTCCGGTACGGGAAGTGACGACGCTGCTGGCGGCGGTGACCCCCATGTTGATGCTCGACCGCTTTCAGCATCTGCAATGGTCGCAGGAGCTGATTGTGTTGGCGGCAGCCGGGATCTACTTCGCCGTCCGATTCGGCGTCGCCGAGATCTTCAAACGATTTACCGTGCACAGGGGAATGTGGCACAGCATTCCGGCGATGTTCACGGCCGGCCTGCTGGCATTTTTGCTCTGCTCCGGCGAAGACCTGACGTTGCGGGTCTTCAAGGCGGGAGGCGTCGTGCTCGGATTTTTCTCCCACCTGCTGCTGGACGAAATCTGGGCGTTTCAATTTCGCGGGCTCCGGCCGCGCTTGAAGAGTTCGTTCGGAACGGCGCTGAAGCTCTGGGGGCCCGACCCCTGGGCGAATTTCTCCACCTATGCCAAGCTGGCGCTCGTTGCCGGCCTGGCCGTGGGTGATCCCGTCTTGATGACGCACTGGGGCTATCATCCGCCCGAATCACTGCGAAGCGCTCGCCAAATGCTGAATCGTGTGCTGGAACGCGACGAGACCCAGTTGCGCTGAGGGACACGCAGGGTTCAAGGAGGGGCAGGCAAGGCTCATGACGGGCTCTCGCAGAGACGCAGAGGCGCAAAGAAGGGAATGCGATTGATGCGAAGCGAGGCCGCGCTGCGGGTGGAGGAACGTAACCACTCGACTCAGAGTCGCCGGCTGTCGAGCAGCAGCGTGACCGGGCCGTCGTTCACCAGTTCCAGCTGCATTGCGGCGCGGAATCGGCCGGTTGCTACCGTTGCCCCCAGTTCTTTGGCGCGTCGCACAAACTGCTCGTACAGCTGCTCCGCGACCGCCGGCGAGGCAGCATCCGAATAACTTGGCCGGCGGCCTTTGCGGCAGTCGCCGTACAGCGTGAACTGGCTGACCACCAGCATCGCGCCCTGTTCGAGCTCTGACAGCGACCGGTTCATCTTGCCCTGCTGGTCGTCGAAAATCCTCAGTTGATATACCTTTTCAGCGAGGCAGGCCACGTCGTTGGCGTCGTCACCGACGCCAACGCCCAGCAGTACGACCATTCCCTGTCCGATCTGCCCGACCAGTTCGTCATCGACGGTTACCTTGGCGCGCTGAACTCTCTGGACGACGGCTCGCATGCGACGCGTCTCCTTGGAAGCGTAGAGCAGGGAATGTTATAGGCGACGGCGCGTGGCGGGCGGATGGCGAACTCAATACGGCTGTCGCTCGTCGATCGGAGCGGTCGAACCGCCGGTCGCCATGCTGGTCGCGGCGGAATCCAGATTGCGCGCTTCCCGAGCCCGTCCGACTTCCTCCATGATCTGGCCGATGAGTTGTACATTCTCGCGCAGCCCGCCAGCCTGGCGGGCGTAAGCAAGACCGATCAAAGCGATCCCTGTGATTGCCACGACCAGATGCACCGTGACCCATTGTTCGGAACTGGCGAGCAGGCTGAGCGGATCGGCGGCCGCGCCACAGCCGATGATCGCCAGCATCGTCAGAATGCCGGCCAGCGACCAGGGAAACGTGCGCCGCTTGATGCGGCGACTGCGTTGGGCAAATTCCAACGGCAGCTGGTAGGTATCGGCAACTTCCTGGCACCAGCGGGAAGTGCCGATGAAGTAGGTCACGACAATACTGTTGACGAGCACGGTGACGACGGCGGCGGCGATCCCCAGCAATTTGTGGGCTTCCGCATGCTGGCGGATCGGCCGGGTTTCCGCGCTCACTCGCTCGTAGTTGCGCCGGGCCTCGGCGACGGCATCCGCATCGGATCCGGCGCTGGGCTTGCGGGCATCCTCCAATTGCTGGTGGGCGGCGCGCAACCGAACCGCCTCGGCATTGAAGTCGCCAAACAGCAGGCCATAACTCATGTTGGCCATCAGCAGCAACAGGGAGAGCGCTGCCAGGCCAGAAAATATTCGCGTCAAAGGAAGAACCTGCGTTGTGGTAGCGGCGGCATCGGGTGGCGGCATCGGGCGGCGGCATCGGGCGGCGGCATCGGGCGGCGGCTTTCCGATTGTTCATTATTCCGATGCCGTTGCGGCTGGCAAGGCCCTGCCCTCCCCTGCCCTGGCTTCGGCCTACTCGGCGGCACACGTCGTGGTCAGGATTCGATGTCCGGTTGCTCGTGGCATGGCGACCTGCCGGGGCGGCGCGGTTTACCCGGGGTTGCCCGCCGATTTCTCGATTGGTGAAATGTTCGTTTCACGCCCGCGCCAACCGATGGCCAGTTGACTATCATATTAGAGGTTCTTGAGGGGCAACCGTACCTTTCTGCAGAAACGGTAGTACGCACCATGATTTCACTCGGACAAACAGCGATGCGACGACCTCAGGGGGGCGTGCATTCGATCTTTGCCGCGAGCTTTAACCGGCGACGTTCGCGGAGCATGATTCTTGGTTGTCTGGCGGTATGGATGCTGTGCTGGGCCCCGGCATCCCGCGGGGTGGATGATCCGTCCGTTCCGTCCCCCCCCTTCCCTGCCGCGGGCACGGTCCGCGAGTTAGCTGAGCATTGTCTGCAATGCACGGTCGGGATTTCCTGTCGCGTCGGTCCGGAGGACGGAGGCCAGTCGTATTTCGGTACGGGCGCGGTGATCACGGCGGACGGGCATATATTGACTTCCACGACCGTGGTGCCACCGGGGGCGGAAGCGATTCAAGTGATGTTTGCGGGGTTCAAGACCCGCGAGGCCAAGCTTGTTGAAGTCCATCAACCACTGGAGACCACGATCATCAAGGTGGAAGGCGAAAGTCTGCGGTTTCTTCCGATCGCGCGCGAACTGCCTCAGGTTGGCGAAACAGCGTTTACGCTCAGTAACGCCCATAACGTCCTCCAGGTGACCGGGAGCACCACTTTCAGCATGGGGCTGATCAGTGGCGTCTACAAGGTCGCCGATATCGGCGGCGAGAGCACCTACGCGGGTCTGGCGATCGAAACATCGGCGGCGGTGAATCCAGGATCGGACGGGGGACCGATCATCAACGAGGCGGGGCAGGTGTGCGGCGTGATCAGTCTCAACGTGTCACCAGTCCGCTGGCAGGGCGTGGGCGTGCCCACCAAGCTGATGTTCGAGCAACTGGCGTCATTTCGGACCGGCGTGCTGCCGCTGAATTTCGAGCCCTTGCCGGGCCGGACCATGCAGACGGGCGCCCCGTCGGGAGTGATTCGTCAGGTACAGCAGATCGTACCTTCGTTGGCGACGATCGAAGTCGAGCGAAAATACGCTGCCGAGGTATTGCCGCGGGTTTCGTTCGACCAGTTTCGCAAGGAGATCGACAACTGGGACGGCAGATCACCGGTCGAGCGAGCGGCGCTGTCACAGTTCTACTTCGAAATCTTGCGGTTGGTTGAAGTCAACCAGATGTTGCGTCGGCCCGGCCAACCGGTAAGCGGCGTGGTGGTCTCGGCGGACGGTTACGTGCTGACCAGCGCATTCAACGTCGAGGAGGATGCAATCTTTCTGGCGAGCAGCAACGATCAGCCATTTGAGTTCAAATTTCCGCGAACACCGGCGGACCTGAAGAAGGAGCCCGAGGGCGGTTTGAAGCGAGCCGTCAATCCCGTGCAGAAAATCACCGTGACACTCGCGGACGGCAGCCGTTACGAGGCGCGAATCGTCGGCCAGCATCTGCCGATGGGTGTCGCACTGCTGAAGATTGAAAAGACCGGCATGCCATTTCTCGACTTGAGCCAGCTGGCGACCGCGCCGCAGCTCGGCGTCCCCGCGATGATCGTCGGAGTGGCACCGGGTGGGGTGACACCGTATACGGTCAACTCCGGCATCGTCAGCGCTCCGCATCGCAATCGCGGTTTCCAGTGGCAGACCGACGCGTTGCTGAATTACGGCAACTCGGGTGGACCGGTCCTCGATGACCAGGGACGCTTTCTCGGCCTGGCATCCCGTCCGATCGAACCGCGAACGGTCCAAGGTCGATTTGTCACAGCCGAAGAACTGCCGACGTGGAACACCGCGCCCAACTCCGGCGTGAGCATGATTGCTCGCGCCGATCGCATCGTGGAGATACTCGATAAGCTGAAAGCCGGGGAATCGGTCGTGGCGATCCCGGGACCTTACATGGGGATCGGACCCGATCAGAATCGGGTATTCGGCAAGGATGTGTTCGTCGGGTCGGTTCAGCCCGGTTCGCCGGCGGCCGAAGCTGGACTTAAGGAAGGCGACCAGTTGTTGAGCATCGACGGGCAGGAACTCGATTCTTGGAAAGACATGATCGAGCATCTGATGAATTACAAGCCGGGTGACAAGATCGAATTGAGCATTCGCCGCCCCGGGTCAAACCGGAAAATCGTGGTCAATGGAAAGTCCGTCGCCAATGAGGCGGAGTTAAAGGAACTTCTCGGTAGCCTCCAGCCGGGCGAGAAATTCGAGGGAGTCATGATCCAGGAGGACACACGCAAGGTTCCGCTGACACTGGGAGAACGCCGATGAAGTCGGAATTGGTTTGCTTGGTGCGGAAATTGAGCCGTCGATGGATATCGGCATTCGGCATCGCTCTTGCGCTAGCGAACGGTTTCCTGCCCATGATTGCACGGGGCGGCGTCGATAGCCCCGGCACGGATGAATTGAAGGCCCTCTGCGAAAAGGCGAAAGCGGCTTACGTTTTCATTTCCGGTGGCAGCGGTGTCGTGATACGTCCCGATGGCCTGATGTTGACGAACTCCCACGTCATCGAGCGAAACCGGCACTTTGATGTTCGCACCGGTATTGGAAAACACTACAAGGCGAACGTGCTTGGCCACGATCCGTTCGGAGACCTGGCGCTGCTCAAGCTGGAACTGAAAGAGGGCGAACAGGTGCCCTTTTTGGAATTGGGTGATTCCGAAGCTCTACACGTCGGCGACGCGACGCTGGCGGTAGGGAACCCTTTCGCGGTCGGATTCGTTGATCAGGCGCCGACGTTTACCTTGGGCGTTGTCTCGGGACTGAGGCAATTGCAGGGGCAGTACACCGAGTGCATTGTCACGGACGCCGAAATCAATCCGGGGAATTCGGGCGGCCCGTTGGTCAATATGGCCGGCCAGGTTGTGGGAATCAACGGTCAGATCAGCACGCGCTGGGGTCTGCGCTCGAATACGGGACTTGGGTTCGCGATCAGTGCTCGGCAGATCGCGCTCTGGCTGCCAAAGCTGATGGAGGGAAAAGGCGGCACCGTGATGCACGGTTTCCTGGCTGGAGTCGAATTTGAGAACTCGGAGAACTCGATTTTCGAAGCACCAAGAATCAAGGAGGTTCGACCGGGAACTCCCTCCGCGCAGGCGGGCCTCGCCGCCGGCGACGTGGTTGTGGCGCTGGACGGGACGCCGACCGTCAACATGGTGCGGATGGCCAGCGTGCTGGGCATTTATCCGGCCGATTTCGACGTGACGCTGGACGTGCGCCGCGGGGAACAGCAGTTGCCGCTGAAGGTGCGGCTGATATCGAATCGCCGATCACGAATCGGTTTCCGCGTTGGTCGTCCCGCCGCCGGGGACCAGGAGTTGAAAGTTTCCGAAGTCGTTCCCGATTCCCCGGCCGCGAAAGCCGGTATGAAGCCTGGCGACGTGTTGCTTGAATTCCAAGGTTTGAAACTCGATCAGCGCCCCGAGATCCAGTTCCGAGCGTTGGCGGCGATCCTGCGCCGAGGCGCGCTCGTCTACGAAACTGTGCGAGTCAAGATCCGCCGCAAGAACGAGGCCGGCGAAGCGATGGAACTGGAGTTTGCCATCGAGATCACGGAAGGCCCCGACACCACGCCGGACGAACCGAAGCCGATCTATGAGAACGAGCGGGAAGCGCCGCCGGCGGACGATCAACAGTCCGAATAGCGCTGACAGTTCCTTGCCGCAAACGATCACGATTCGGCGGGTTGCTCCAGCAGCTCGGTGGTGCGATCGATGACATCTTGATTGGCCGGATTGTACTTGAACAGCGATTCGTCCAGCGTGCGCGGCACGAGAACTTCGTAGATTTCCATCGTGACTATCGGTTTCGCGTGGATCATCTGGCCGGCATCGGACGGTGTCCAGACGGTCTGTTCGGTTCTCAAAAACTCAACCTGGTACGGAAATCCAGGCAGCTGTGCGTCTCGCCCCACAGTTACGCGCACAAAGTGCGGTAGAAACCTCGGTGTCTTGGCGGCGGCAAGCGAGGCGACTCCTCCCGGTTGATGACGATAAGCCGGGACCAGGCGCTGCAGTCGTTCGCTTCGCCAATGTCCATCCAGCACCGTGATCGGCACATCCCCGCGTTTCCCGGTGCGGGCTGTCGAAAACAGATAATTGTCATCCAAATCGCGCAGCAGGCGGGAAATACCGCCCAGCAGGGCCCATGGCGGGAGCGGCCCGGCTGCCGACGGTTCGTCGGAATCCAATTCGGCGTCCCACGACAGCTCGTCGCGCAGTCGGCGCAAGTCGATACGGACCAGTCGCGGATCCTTGTCCAGGTCATCCCGTTGCCAGATGAACCGACCGTCGCAGATCTGCAGGAAGCTGGCCACTTTATCCGCGATCTGCATCTTCAGTTCCAGGCGGGAGCGAACAATATCCTCACTAGAACTGTGCAGGTATCTGCCGACACCGGACAACGACTGGCCCAGCAGTTCCACGCGGACACGCAGCTTGGCTTCCAGGAACGGGGTCGTCGCCAACGTCCGAATCCCGGCCTGCAACGGTTCCGAAGTGCGGCGCGCATTCCCCAGCTTATCGGGAGCCGCTAGCGGCGGAACGCCGTGCGGCGGTGCACCCGTGATGTTGCCTCGATCCGTGCGTTCCACGGTGTTTTCCGAGCTGTGGTCGGGGCGGCTCGGATCGGGGCGGCTTCGAGTTCGTGATGGCCTGGTGTCATCGAGAGTTCCCGCAGCGGGACGTGCCGAGTTCGACACGGGTGCGTCCCGGGAAGAATCGCCCTCCTGAGCCGGCGGATTCGAGGCGACTGATGACCGCAGCAGGCTCAACAGAACCCGTGCCTTGTCGGGCTGATAGAGCCAAGCCAGCGCGACCGCCAGAATCGCGGTGAAAATAGGTAATTTGTACTTCATTGTGCAGTTGTACGGGTTTTGCCAAAGATTCGCGATAGGCTGCGCCGAACATACCCCACAGGGACACCATCCCGCACGAAGTTTTGCGCGAGGACCCGTCGCAAACAGGAGTCGGCGGTGGGTGTTGGACGAGCATTCTAGGTTGACTCCTGCGGATTGGTCTATGTCATTTGGCCGTAGGGGAAACCTTACGAGCCCTAACAGGTCACGAAAATCGCCACCCTTTCCCAGCGAGCAGCGATAGCCCGCTCGGCGACAAGGACGGCCGCGAGGGGGGAACTCATGAAAATCGACTGGAAACATTGGGTGTTGAGCACGGCCGCCGCTTTAAGTGCCTGCGGGTGTGCAGGATTCAAGGAACACAATCTGCCTCCGGCCCAACAGTTGTTGGAGCCGGGGCCTGGAGTCGGTGGACCCGGTCCGGGGGTCATTCCGCCGGCGTCGCCGGCAGCCTACTTGCAGGCGGCTCCGGCGGCCGCACCGTCGGTGCAGGTGCTGTTCAACAAGCCGGACGGGATGGAAATTCGCTGGGATGTCGGCGGCATCGGTCAATTCGACTCGTCGCCGTTGATCGTGCCCGGTCGGAACAACTTCCCGCAAGGTGGTATCTACCGCATCAAGCTGACGAACATTCCGGGGCGAGCCGGCATTGAGCTCTATCCGACGATCGAGGTCGGGCCTACGACTCCCCGAACCGAAGCGTTCCTGGCGCACAACGCCATCCCGCTGCAGTTTTCCGAAGAGGATTTTGATCAGGCATTGACGGGCAACTTCGTCACCAAGGTCATCTACCTTCCCGATCCTGAATTCCAGGAATTGGCGTTGGGTAATGTGGAAACGCTGGTCAGCACGCGACTCGATCCGGGAGTCGATCCGATCGTCGAGGCGGATCGTCGCGGTTCGATCATGATCGTGATCCGGTTGGGTAACAAGGACATTGAAATGGCGGGTGCGAACGACGACGCGTTGCGTGGAGCGGCCCAGGCCAGCTTCGACGCATCGTGCAGTCCTTACGGCTACGGTCCGCACAGCGGCCCGCCGGGCTCGCTGCCGAACTACGTCGCCGGAGTGACGTTGCCGACCTATGGCATGCCGATGAGCGGCACCCCGATTGGACTTGCCGGTCCTCCGCATGTTCCGTTCGGAGCGCCCGCCGGCCTGCAGCAACACATCATCCGCAATCACACGCATGTGAATCTGCCGAAGCCGACGCAGAAGTACAAGATGCACGTGCGGCAGATTCCTGGGTACAGCTATCCGGCTCCGCCATCGCGGATGCGATATCGCGAGCAGTCGATCCAGCCCGCGGTGAATTACGGTCAGCCGCGTTACATGCGAACGCAGCAGATCTACAACGGCGACGATTGCCCGGACTGCCCCTAGGCAATGATCCGATGACCATGCCGGGCCCGTCATCACCTGACGGGCCCGGATTTTCGTTCCGGGGTTCCGTCCCCATCGATTCCGATTCCTCCGCGATGCATCGGGGATACGCTCATGCGACCGCTTCAAGGAATTCCCGTCTGCCGTGTGACGTTGCTGTTGGCAACACTCGCCGCAACATTCTCGGGTGGCATGGGCGAAGCGTATGGGCAACGCAGAACGGCGCACTATTTCCAGAGCGCCGACCTCCCGCCCGGCACGGTCGGACAGGCCCAACTGCTGCGCGGTGGACCGTTGCCAGGCTACTTCCAGCCCGTCGAAGTCCGCTGTCCCCAAGGCTGCCTGATCTCTCCGGCGGTCGGGCCCGGGTATGCCGAGCCGCAACCGGACAAACTGCTGGCCGGCATGCTGGTGGGCGCCGTCTACCGGCTGAAGATCTCCAAGATCCCCTTGCATGAGACCGACGAAATCTACCCGACGATCGAGGTGATCAATCGACTGCACCCGCCGCCTGGACAAGAATCACGCTTCCCGATCCCGATCGAAATCACGGCAGAGGAACTGCAATTGGCGATTCGCGGACAATTTGTGACGCGGGTCATCTATCTGGAAGATCCGACGCGACCGTTCCCGCTGCAAGAAGACCCGAAGAATCAGCGTGTTTTCGAGGTTCATCCCGCCGACGATCCGCTTCGCGTCGCGGACGAACTGGGCAGACCGATGGCGATTCTGCGCATGGGTTCTCGCGTGCCTGACGAAACGCAAGATCCGACGCAACTGGGATTCGGCTACGGTTCGCCGCCGCTGAAACTGTTAGCCCCCGCGATCGACCTGCCAAGGGATGCGGGCCTGGAAACCAGTTCGTCTCCGCCTGGCGCCAAGGGCGCAATCCGATATCCGCGTCTCCCGCTGATCTTGCAACCAGGGACGCCGATGCAGACACGCCGACCGCAAGGAGCCGCGCGATGAGCTATTTTTGGAGTCCATCCCGCAAGCAACGTTGGCTTGTGACGTGCGGCCTGTTCCTGCTCTGCAGTACTTCCGCCTGTCGATCGGGGATGGGACTTCGCGAGGGCGGCCCGCTGGCGATCGCGCGCCGAGCCAAGCCAGCTTTGACGACGACCCGCTCGCCGGAGTCATCGACGACCGTTGGTGACGATTCGCAGATCGCGGACAACAGCGATCGCGTATCGGCCGAGGCTGTCATCGCTGCCTCCGACGGGGGCGTGGTTACCAATGTCGCATTCACCTCCCCTGCCCTGCCCGACTCGGCGACGCGTGGCGCTCGCGGAACCGTCGGCGACTGCCCGCCAGACCTCGAAGGTGGGGAAATCGTGTATCCCAACCCGTGGCAGCCGCCGGGACTCGCCGGTCCCTGGCCGTATGACGAGTATATCTACGACGGCGGCGATCGGGATCTGCCGGCCGACGTCTGGCGCGACTGGTCGGTGCACGGCTTGGACATGGAAGACACGGTCATTCATTATGACACGCGGCAAGGCAAGACCGTCGTGCGACCCTCGAACCGCGTCCCGATCTATGCGCCCCGATTTGCGGCCGTGCGCAAGGTCACCGGGCCTCGCCAACAGCAGATCGCCGAAGGCCTGGCGGCGGTCGATCGACCGATCAGGATGGAGAGCCAGGAGCAGCGGCTGACGGCCAGCACAGCGGTACAACCGGTGCAGCCGGTCCGTCAACATGGCATTCGCTCCACGGTCAATCTGATCGAACGATCCCGCGGTGTGACGATGGACACGGTACGCACGCTGCAAGGGCTCGAAGACACCCTTCGCCCTTACGAGGACTTGGCGATCATTCGGCGAGGCAAGATCGACAGTGTCGACCAGTTGCGGTTAGCGCAGGCGAGCCGGGCGGCGATCGCCTGGTCCAGCGACCAGATGGTGCAGGTGGTTTTCGACGGCAAGCCGGCCAGCCAGATGACGGGGAGCTCCGTGCCGCAGGAAACCATGCTGTACGAATTGCCGGAAGGCAAAGACTGCGTGCGGATCGTCAAGATCGCGTCGAAGTCGGAAGCGCAGCCCGGCGAGGAGATCGAATTCACGATTCGATTCGACAATCTGGGCGAGCAGCGGATTGGCAATGTCACGATCATCGACAGTCTCACAACGCGATTGGAATATGTCGCCGACAGCGCGGAATGCTCGCTAAAATCGAGCTTCATGACGCAGGAGAACGAGGGTGAGTCGCTCGTGCTGCGATGGGAGATCACCGATCCGATCAAGGTCGGCGAAGGCGGCATCATCCGCTTCAAGTGCCGCCTGCGCTAGTGCCGCAACCGGCATTTGAACCAGCACCAACGCGTGCTTCCTTGCCCCGAAGGGGCCTCAACATGTCAGCCCAGGGCAGAGCGCAGCGGCGCGGCGCAGCCGCGAAGCGCCGCCCTGGGTAATTATTCGGCATAACCAAGCAAGGCGAGGGCGCGAAACGGCCGGTAGCGTTGCGCTACGTCGCGCCCGATCCCCTCACGTTTTCCACCGATCAACGAAGCCTTTTATCAGCCCAGACCTCCGGATTACGTCGCGACGCCCCGAAGGGGCCGGCCGGGTGGCGCTGCGAGAATCAAACGCTACGTGGCAAAATTCGCCAAAAATTCACCGTTTTCCCGCAGTGAATTTCACGCGCGGTTTGCAAAAATACCGTGGCTTGAATTGACCGGCCGACTCCGGTTGTGCGTCGGCAACTCTCCCATCAGCGGAATTTCTGGAGGCCATATGGACAACAGGTTAGATCCGCCCGAGTCGGCAGGTTCGGATCGTGGCGGAAATGAACGACTCGATCGCCTGGTGGAAACAGCGGAAAGGCTACGGACGAACTTGGCGGTTGCTCGCTGGATTCGCGGCGGGCTTGCGCTCGCACTTCTGCTATTTGTCATCATCACGGCTGCCAGCTTCATCAACGTCGGCCGACAAATTGGAAGTGAGAAAAATGTTACTCGAATGCTGGACGTTGCCAAGGTGAGGTGGGAAGCTCGAGCTCCGGCATTCCAGAAGGACGTTCGGGAGCTCGTCGAACGCTCGGCGCCTGTTGTCTCCAACGCCATTGTGGCCCAGTTCAAAACCGACATGCCCAAGCTGGTCCAAGCGGCCGGCGTCGAGGGTGATTTGATGGCATCTCAATTTCAAGAAGGACTTGAAGAACGAGTTCGCGCAAAATATCGCCAATTGATTAATCGGCATCTGACGATATTGAAGGACGAATTTCCAGAATACTCGGACGAACGGCTCCATGCGCAAATGCTGGAGAATCTCACTTTGGCGGTGGACAATCTGGTGGAACGCCATTTCGTCGCCAAGATCGAACAGCGGCTCAAAGACCTGGCCAATAACTGGGATCAATTCCCGGTAGCCGACCGCCCCAGACCGGACGATGCGCCGCTGCAAGATGAATTACTTGCAGCTATCGCGGAACTGATCGCATTGCGATTGTCAGAAACAGGGTCGCCTGAGGTTGTTCAACGCTAGCCGACCAGATTCGATGTGGCAATCGATTCCCAACACCAAATACCAGGACCAGAACATGACCACAACCGTACAAAAGACCGTGCAGCCAATGGCACCGCCGATCCGAAACCAGGAGCGTGTGGAACAGATCTTATACGAGTTGGAAGCCTCGCAGCGGCGCTCCAATCAATCGACGCTCGTATTGGGCGTGCTTTCGTTTCTGGTCATCGGCACCTATTTCTATTTTGTCTACGGACGGATCAATGAGCACTTGCAACCTGTGGCCATCGTGGATCTGGCCCAAGCCGCGCTAGAGGATCGTTGGCCGGAAACCCGCGACGCGATTGAATCTCGAATCAAGGATTCGGCTCCCGATTGGGCCTCGCAACTTAGCGCGCAAGCGCTGGCGGCAATTCCGCAGGCACGAACGTATCTAACGGACTACGCACTGCAGAAGTCGGATGAATTAGCCGAGGACGCGATTCATTTGTCTGAAGATCAATTCCGTGAATACGTCCGAAAGTATCGCTCCGAATTCCAGGAGGCTTTTCGAGACTTGGCCAAAAGCCCAAGTGCCGCAGAGGGCCGGCTCAAGGAATTGCGCGATCATTTCGAAGCCGAGATGGACGTCGATTTCGATAGCCAAGTCGCGACGCTGCTGCAAACGGTCGAAAAGATGAACGAGAAAATGGTGACGCTCAAGTCGAACCAGGATTTGACCGCCGAACAGAAGCTGGAACGCAAAGTCCTGATGCTCGCGCGCCGACTGCAGGCGGATCAGCTATCGTCACCGTAGGTGAGTGCCACCGTGCCCGCTTCCTTGCCCCGAAGGGCCCTTCGGGGCGAGAAGACCGTCGGACCTCCGGATTACGTCGCGACGCCACCCCGCCGGACCGTGATCGGAAGCTGGAGGAGACTCGGACTCGCAGAGCGGCACGGGCAACGGTTGCCTGACCAGAGCGAATCGACTACCATCCAAAAACGGCCTGGGCAGAGGGTAGACCTTCGCGGCAGGATGCCGTGAAATCGTCGACAGGATGTCGGCACCACGGTCGCTAACTCGGGCATTGCGAAATTCCATTTCCCGCTGAACCAACACAGCGGGAATGTATGGCGGGTGAATTGATGCGGACTGGTGTCAGCGCGCTTCTGCTGCTGCAAATGGTGGCGATCTATGGGTGTGGTCGGAGCACATCCCCCGCGCAGAGCACGGCGCCGACCGTATCCAAGGTCTCGGTAGCCGCCGCCGCCGATCTCAAGTACGCCCTCGACGAACTGATCGTCGAGTTTGAGAAGTCGCATCCGAACGTCGAAGTCGAACCAACATACGGCTCGTCGGGCAACTTCTTCGCCCAACTTTCCAAAAAGGCTCCGTTCGACATCTTCTTCTCGGCGGATATCGACTTCCCCCGCAAGCTCATCGCACAGGGGCACGCCGCGCAGGAGACGGAATTCATGTACGCCGTAGGCCAGATCGTCGTGTGGGTGCGAAACGAATCGCCGCTCGACGTGGCGTCCAAGGGCGCGCAGGCGCTCGTGGAGCCCGGTGTGCGGAAAATCGCTATCGCCAATCCCAAACACGCGCCCTACGGTCGTGCGGCGGAGGCCGCCCTCACACATCTGGGTGTGTACGAGCAGGTTCAGGACCGTCTGGTGCTGGGCGAGAACATTGCGCAGACGGCGCAGTTCGTGGAGTCGGGAGCGGCGGATATCGGCGTGATCGCACTCTCGCTGGCGATGGCTCCGGCCCTCAAAGAGAAGGGCCGCTACTGGATCGTTCCGCTCGATGCCTATCCCCGACTCGAACAAGGGGGCGCGATTCTCAACTGGGCCACGGATCGTGAGGCCACGGACTCGCTGAGGAAGTACGTTATTGGCGACGAGGGGCGGGAGGTTTTCCGGCGCTACGGGTTTCTGCTGCCGGGGGATTAGCTCGTGGATTTCACTGCCATTTGGCTCACGCTGAAACTGGCATCCGCCACCACGCTGATTTTGGCCCTCATCGGATTGCCGCTGGCGTACTGGCTGGCGATGTCGTCGTGGCGAGGCAAGTTCCTGGTCGAATCGGTGGTCGCCTTGCCGCTGGTGTTGCCGCCAACAGTGCTTGGGTTCTACGTCTTGATGGCCACGGGGCCGAACAGTGCGTTCGGCTCCCTTTACGAGCGGGTCACGGGATCGCTGCTGCCATTCTCGTTCCCCGGCATTCTACTGGGATCGATCCTCTACAACCTGCCGTTCGCCGTGCGTCCCTTCATGGCGGCGTTTGCCGGAATGAACCGACGCTTGATCGAAGCCTCCTGGTGCCTGGGAGAATCCCGCTGGCGAACGTTCTGGCGTGTAACGATGCCGCTCTGCTGGCCGGGCGTGCTGACCGGCCTCGTGCTGACGTTCGCCCATACGGTCGGCGAGTTTGGCGTGGTGCTGATGGTCGGTGGCAACATCCCCGGTGTGACCCGCACGATCTCGATCTCCATCTACGATGACGTGCAAGCTCTCAACTACGCCTCGGCCGGCCAGACGGCTTTGGGATTGGTCATCTTTTCACTGGTTGTGCTCTGCCTGGCACATGTCTTGGGACGGCGGAGGCTTCCGTTATGAGCGAGGAACTGATCGCGGATTTGGAGAAACGCTTTCCGCGCGGTCCCGTCATTCGTGGAGCACTACGGCTCCCGGCGGATCGGTTTCAGATCACGGTACTCTTCGGGCCGTCCGGCTGCGGCAAGACGACGGTCCTGCGGTCGCTCGCCGGATTGGAGCGGCCCGAAGCGGGGAGAATCGAGTTTCGAGGTCGAGCGTGGTTCGACGCCAGCATCCGGAGCTTTCTTTCGCCGCAGGAGCGGGATGTGGGGTTCCTATTTCAGGATTACGCGCTGTTCCCGCACCTTACCGTCGCTCAGAACGTGGCTTATGGGTTGCGGCATCACTCGTTAGCGGCGCGCAGCGAACTCGTCGCCGACATCCTTGACCGCTTTCAACTTGGCGAGCTAAAACAGCGGTATCCCCATCAGGTGTCCGGAGGCCAGCAGCAACGGGTGGCACTCGCCCGCGTGCTGGTTCGACGTCCGAGTCTGCTCCTGTTGGACGAACCGCTTTCCGCACTCGACGCCTCGCTGCGTGACGAACTCCGCAGGCAGCTGCGTCGTTGGCTGGCGGATTACGGCATCCCGGTGATCGTGGTGACTCATGACCGCATCGAGGCAATGACGCTCGCGGACCAGATCGTGGTGATGGACGCCGGACAAGTGCGACAGAGCGGTTCGGTATCGGACATCTTTAGTCGCCCACGCGACCTGAACGTGGCCCAAATTGTGGGAATGGAAACGGTTGTTGCTGGCGAAGTCGTCGCCGTGACCAACGGACTCGCGACGGTGGACGTGGCCGGCGTGCGACTCACCGCGGTCGCCCCCGCGCCCGAAGTTCAAAGAGTCCACGTCTGCATCAAGGCCGAGGACGTGCTTTTGCTCAGAAAGGCACAGACCGAGATGAGCGTTCGCAATCAAATCCCGGCGGTGGTTCAATGGCTTTCGCAGGAAGGGCCGCTGGTGCGCGTCGGGCTCAACGGCGGTTTCGAACTTTCGGCGCTGGTCACCCGACCAGCGTGTGCGGAGCTGCAAATTCGCGAAGGGGAAACCGTGATCGTGGCCATCAAAGCTCCCTCCCTGCACCTGATCCCGCGGCACGAGGCTCCATGACTTATGGCCGCGGCCGTACACTCGGATCGAAGGAACTTCAGCATGCGATTCCGTTTCCACCGAAGAGATCGAGAGTTTTCGCCCTGCCGTCGTCTCGCTCTGGGCTTGTTCATCGTCATTTACGCATCCGTTCAGGTCGGCGCGGACGAAGCGGCGGCACCGCGGCGACCGGCGACTGCCAAGGAGATGTTTCAGGACTACCTGCGGCGCCAGACCGTGCGGCTGCGTGACAATTGCCTTGCGGAGATCAAGACCCTCGATGACTGGACGTCACGCAAGGATGAATATCGTCGCCAGCTGTTCGAGATGCTTGGCCTCGAACCGCTGCTCGCTCGCACCGATCTGCAGCCGCGCGTCGCAGGGCGCATCGAACGGGATGACTTCGTTGTGGAACGGATCCAGTTCCAGTCACGACCGGGACTGTACGTCACGGGAAATCTCTATCTGCCGGCTACGGTCGAAGGGCCGCTGCCGACAATTCTCTATCTGTGTGGACATGGAGCGGTAAAGAAAGGCGACGTGAGCTACGGAAACAAGGTGCACTACCAGCACCACGGCATCTGGTTCGCGCGGCACGGATATGCATGTTTCGTGATCGATTCCTTGCAGCTGGGTGAGATCGAAGGCATTCACCACGGTACGCACCGATACGACATGTGGTGGTGGTTGAGTCGCGGTTATACGCCGGCCGGTGTTGAGGCCTGGAACTGCATTCGAGCGCTCGACTATCTGCAGACTCGCCCGGAAGTGGATGCCGGGCGGTTCGGCTGCACGGGGCGCAGCGGCGGCGGCGCCTATAGTTGGTGGATCGCGGCGTTGGATGAGCGGATTAAAGTGGCCGCGCCGGTGGCCGGCATCACCGACCTGGAAAACCATGTCGTCGATGGTTGCGTGGATGGACATTGCGACTGCATGTACATGGTCAATACCTATCAGTGGGACTATCCGTTGGTCGCCGCGCTCGTCGCTCCGCGCCCGCTGCTGATCGCGAATACCGACCGTGATACGATTTTTCCGGTCGACGGCGTCTATCGAACCTATCGGCAGGTACGGAGAATCTACGAACTGCACCAGGCCGGTGATCAACTGGCGCTGAATATTACGGCAGGCCCGCATAAGGACACGCAGGAGCTTCAGATTCACGCGCTGCGCTGGTTCGACCAGCACCTGCGGCACTCGGATCGTCTGATCGAGCGGGCGGCCGAGCGCTTGTTGGAGCCGGAACCATTGCGCGTGTTCGCGGAGCATCCCGAGGACCAGCAGAATACTCGCATCCAGGAGTCGTTTGTCGCCCCGGCGCACCAGCCGGAACTCCCTGAGAACATCGATGCATGGGCGATCGAAAGTGAACGCTGGCGGCGGGCGCTGCGCGAGCGGGTCTTTCGAGCCTGGCCCGAGCATTCCGATTCGGTCCGCTTAGGAGACAGTCCACCGTTATTCGACCTGCGCCCTGCGGGCTTGCGTTTGCGCTGTTGGGATCTCGAAACCGAACCGGGAATCTGGACTCGAATCTACTGGTTGACCGCCGATCGGCGCGATGCGGATCGTCCCGATCTTGACCCGGTGCGCCTGGTTGCGCTGAGTCAGGACGTTTGGCCGACCTTTGCCGGTGAGCTGAATCAGCGTTTTGACGATCTCCCTGGCGAATTTGCCGGCATCCAAGACGGCGGCGGCGAGTCGCAAGGGACGGAAACCGCGAAGGGCCGGTCCGCTCATTGGCTGAAGCAGCTGTTTCGCGAGTTCGAACGTGAAGGCGGCGGCCTGGGATTCGCCGCTCCACGCGGCGTCGGGCCCGGCGCGATCGACGGCGGGACGCAAGCAGAGACACGGCTGCGCCGCCGCTTGTATCTGGTCGGGCAGACTTTGGAAGGAATGCAGGTCTACGATCTGTTGCAAGGCTGGCGGGCGCTGAGCCAGCGCGTGGGGGTCGACCGACCGCGCTGGGAACTGGTGGGTGAGGGCCTGGTTCCGCTGTTTGTGACCGCGGTCGACGGGGAACTGCGGCGGTTGAGACTGATCGATCGAGGCAACGAGCCGGCGTCCGGGAACCGCGAGTCGTTCCTGAGTTTCGATCGCTGGGTGGGCAAGGAACGCCTCGTGGCGCTGGCACTGCAAAATGCCGATCTGACCGTCGTCACGCCCGACCGCGAATTTGGGCATTGGGGCGGCGAGGTTGCCCGCAAGCTGGGATGGGAACGAAAAATCACGCTCGAAGTTGAACCAATTCCGGAGCAAGCGCGTAAATGACGGGGACGCGGATCACTACATCGCTTGGAGCGGATCCTGGGCCGCTATGTCGGGGATGACAACGATGGGCGTCACCCGGCCACCGTCAAGTGACTCTCCATTTTTGACATGCCCGATCGGCGGCTCGGGTGCACGCCCTTGTTACGCACTTGGTTGCCGTGGCGGCTCGACAGGCAATAGCTGCGCCCCGTGAACGACGGCGAGGATATGGATCCGACTGGCCGCAACTTCGTAGATCACGCGGTATTGCCCTTCGATGACTTCACGGACGTCCGGATCCTGGTGTATTCAGCGACCATTTGTCCGGACATTGGGAATCGAGCCAAGTGCCGAGAACGCGACGTGATCCGGTCGACCATCCGTTGCGCAAAGCGAGCGGAATCACGGGAGATGTACTCGTAAATCGACGCCAAATGCCCAATCGCAGTCTGTGTCCATTGCACCTTCATTCCGGTAATCCGAACTGACGGCGAACTTCCGCGACGTCGACTAAGCGTCCTTCCGCGTCGTCCCGCCGCCCGGCTTCGATTGCCTGCCGAACGTAAACGCGATACATCACGTCGTCCCACGTGGCGTCATCTGGAAGGCTATCCACCAATTGCCTCGCGGCAGGTCTTATGTCCTTGCTTTGCGTGTCTGACATCAGCAAAGCTCCTTTCGGTGCGTAACGAATAGCGATCGATCCGGCATTTCTGCGACGGATAGAACGTGCGTTGAACTGAGACGCTTGGCGGGAACCCGCGGGAGGCCGTTTGCGGATTCCGTACTGGTTGATCTCGAGGGACGATATTCTAGCCGGAGGGCAGCGAACAAGGCAACGAGCCGGCGTCCGGGAACCGCGAGTCGTTCCTGAATTTCGATCGCTGGGTGGGCAAGGAACGGCTCGTGGCGCTGGCACTGCAAAATGCCGATCTGACCGTCGTTACGCCCGACCGCGAATTTGGGCATTGGGGCGGCGAGGTTGCCCGCAAGCTGGGATGGGAACGAAAAATCACGCTCGAAGTTGAACCAATTCCGGAGGAAGCGCGTAAATGACGGGGACGAAAGCCGGCGGTCATCGTGGTATCCGCAGGCGGGCGGAAACGAGTTGCAACATGGGATGGGGCAGTTAAAGTTAACAGGGCGCCCCACTGACGTCTTAAGCTTCGAGCGGAGTCGATCGTGGCCATACAATGTCCTTATTGCCGCCACGGCATGTCCGTGAAAGATGCCAAGCCAGGCAGTTACAAACCCAAATGCGGCAAGTGCGGTCAGCGATTTGCTCTGACCTTGTCCGCCGATCCTTCCGCGTCGCCGGTCGTCGGTCCCCTCGATCATCCTGTGGCCCCCTCCCCTGCTGCATCGGCTCCGACGCGCGTCGACGATCATGAAGCGACTCTGCCTCATGCGGCGGCACCACAAGCGGCGGCGGACCCTCCGCAGACGGATGCCACGCTGCCGATGCACGCCAGAGCCACGCAGTTCGATTCGGCCCCGAGTCACTCCACGCGTTCCGATCGGGCTGACGCCACGCAGCCGGATTCTGCCCGCCTCCCCGCCGGTCATCCTGCCGCCTCGACCTTAGCAGCGTCCTCCCCGCCTGACTCCGCTCCGTCCCCATCGGCGTCGGCGCCAGGCGCGATACCGGAGAAAATCGGCGGCTACCGAATCCTCAAGCAGTTGGGGCGCGGCGCGATGGGCGCCGTCTATCTGGCCCGCCAGATTTCACTCGATCGCGACGTCGCGCTCAAGACCATTCAGTCGCAATGGGCGACGCATCCGACTTTTGTCGCGCGTTTCACGCGCGAAGCGTATGCCGCGGCCCAGCTCACCCATCACAACGTCGTGCAGATCTATGACCTGGGCGTCGATGGGCCGACCAACTATTTCAGTATGGAGTATGTTCGCGGCTCCACGCTGGACGAACTGATCAAGCGGCAGGGAAAACTAGATGCGGAGGTGGCGGTCGGCTATGTGCTGCAGGCAGCGCGTGGGTTGCGTTTCGCCCACGGTCAAGGCATGATCCATCGCGACGTGAAGCCGGCCAATATCATGCTGAATGACCAAGGCGTCGTCAAAGTCGCCGACCTGGGGCTGGTCAAGTTTCCCGGCGACACCACGGATGATCCGGCGGAAAACGCGGAATCCTCGGGCGATCGAGCGGCCACATCGGGCTCGCCAGGCAAGAGCAAGCAGCCGGATCGCGGTATTCACGACGCCAGCACACTCTCCGCCTCCCGCGCCGACGTCACGCTACAGAACGTGGCGATGGGCACGCCTGCGTACATGGCACCGGAGCAGGCCGACAACGCCGCCGGCGTCGACCACCGCGCCGATATCTACTCCTTGGGCTGCACGCTGTACGTGCTTTTGACTGGCAAGCCGCCATTTGAAGGTTCCACGGCGATGGAGGTGATTACCAAACATCGCACCGAACCGGTGGTCCGCCCCGATGCGGTTGTCCGCCATGTCTCAAAACAGTTGGCCGACATCACGTTGAAGATGGTGGCGAAAGAACCACAACAGCGTTACCAGAATCTGGACGATGTGATTCGGGATCTTGAGCAGTACCTCGGTATCAGTTCGCACGGAGTCTTTTCGCCGACGGAGCAACATGTGCAGATTGTCGAACGCTGCCAGCAGCAGTTTCATTCGGCGCCGCTGACCCGTGTGCGAGCGTTCTTGCCTTCGGTGTTATTTGCGACCTGCCTGGCTCTATCGGTCGTCCTGTTCTTTGTGCGCTGGTGGTTGGGCGGCGCGATGCTCGGTATCGCGGTCATGACCACGGCCTTCTATTTCCTCTGGAGTGGAGTGCAGGACCGCGGCGAGTTGTTTGCTCGATTTCGCGCCCTGTTGTTCACCGCGCACTGGTCCGACTGGCTGACCTGGGCCGGCGGCGGTCTGATCGTCCTGGTGGGCCTGTGGCTGACCGGATGGCTTTTGCCCTGGCTGGGTGCCGCGGTGCTCTCGATCGGTCTCGCCGGCGGATTCTATCTGGGCGTCGATCGCCGGCTGGCCTCGCAGCGGCGCCCCGCCGTGGAGGAGATGGAATCGTTGCTCAAGTCGCTGCGGTTAAAAGGACTCGAAGAAGCCGCACTGCGGCAGTTTGTGGCGAAGTACAGCCCGGAGCAGTGGGAGGAGCTGTTCGAGACGCTGTTCGGTTACGCGGCGAAAATCGAGGCCCGCCAGGCGCTGCGCAATGCGGAACAGCGAGGCAAGCGCCGGGCATTCCGCGCCTGGCGCGACCCGTTGATACTCTGGATGGAAAATCGAACTCGTGCCGCGAAGGAAGAAAAGGATCGAAAGTACCTGCAGCAGGTCGAAGAACGCAACCTCAAGTCGCAAGGTGTCTCCGCGGATCAGGCAAAGCTGCAGGCCCAACAGATGGCCGAGGTGATCGTTGACGCCGCCGTGGAAACCAGGATGGCGACGCAGACGCCATCCGCCCTGGCATTGGAAGCCAACCCGGCCGCGGTTGCCTCGCGCAAGCGGGAAAAAGTGCGGCGGATGTTGGCGGAGGCCCGGGGCGGAAAATACAAATCGCGCCGGCCATCGCTTCGCGGTGCGGCGACAGCACCGATCGCATTGCTCCTGGGCGGGAAAGTCCGGTTCCTGCTGGGGTGCCTCGTGCTGGCCCTGTTCGCACTCTGGTTCCAGCAGAACGATCTCGCCGCTTCCGTCGATCTTTCCGAAGTCAAGTCGATCGGCAACACCGACGATTTGTTGTCGAGCGGCAAGAAACTGCTCGACGCAAAGCCGCGCCACGAACCGCTGAAACTGCCACTAATCGGATCCCTGTTCAATGGCTTCGCACCGTGTGTGGCAGGTTTGACACTGATTCTGTTAGGGGTGTTCCCTGGCAGGAAAATGTCGCTGTTCGCATTGCCAGCCGCGACAATCATGCTGGTCGGACCGGCCTGGTTCACTCTCGACAGTTGGCTCGCCATCGGTGGCGGTCTGGCGATCGCCGTCGTTGGCCTGTTTTTCGGAAGGTCGGCGAAGGCCTGAACTGAAGCTGCAACCGATCGAAACCATGGGAGGTGCTCGCAATGGACATTGGCCGCTGTTTCAACGAGGCTCTCGACGTTTACAAGCGGAATTGGGGCATTCTGGCGCTGGCGGCGTTGCTGTACGAAATTCTGACTTTGTTGTCGCTCACGATCCTGGCCGGGCCTCTGTCGGGAGGCATTTGCCTGATGTCGATCCAGGCGATGCGGCGGCCGGACAAGCGGATCGAGCTGGGAGACATGTTCCGCGCCTTCAATCAGTTTCTTCCCCTTGTCGGCCTGTTTTATCTGACTCTGATACCGATGATGTTTGCCAGTCTGATTTTTATCGTTCCGGGGATCCTGCTGTCCGCCGTATGGCTGTTCGCGTTCTTCCTGGTCGTGGACCGCGGCGAGGGTGTCTTCTCGTCGATGTCACGCAGTTACGAGGTGACGACTCGCAACGAGTTCCGCAACTACTTTCTGCTGGCCTTGATCAGTTTCGCTTTATCGCTGGCCCCAAGTGCCATCCCGTACGTGGGATTTGTTGCGGCGTGGTTTTTGATGCCGCTTGCCTGGTTACTGGAAACGGCCGCCTACCTTCAGGCGTTTGATGAGAAGAAGCCGCCGGTCGTCGCCGCACCGCAAATCTCAACCGAGCAACGCCCGGCATCCTAATCCGTAGAACGAATACTCGACGTCGTGGGACGGGTCCCAGGCGGCGCCGTGAAATCCGCCTTCGTCGCGTTCCATGCCGGCCACGAATCGCCGCGCGTGAGCCAGGTCGATTTCCTGCAGTGCTTCCAGATCGGCGAGTGTGAGGAGCCCTGTGAAGGTGCTCAGCAGATCGGCGATCGGGATGCGTGTATTGGCCCGCAGACCGCCCTCGTCGTTTTGCATTTCGCAGAGAAAGTCGAGTGTCGATTCACGGGTCTCGCCGCTCATGCCGCCGAGAATCCGCAACGAGGCGATCGCCGCGGCCGTCGGGTTGGTACCGGCCCGTTTGCTGGCACGAATTTCACGAAAGCCTCCGCCTTCGCACTGCTGTCCGCGCAGGAATTGGACGATTGCATCGGGAGACGGAATCGGTCGTTCGATCAACTGCAGACAGAGCAGAACCAGGAACGTATGGTAGGTGCTGCTGGCCGCGCCGTCGGGCCCTTTGGCGTAACCACCGTCGGGGCGCCGGAACTGGAGCAGCGAGTCGGCCACGGCGTCTCGCCAGCTCGCGGCGCTGGCAGCGAAGATGTCGATCCCCGCCGCTTGCTGCAGCAATACCGCACCGTAAATCAGGGAAAGAAAATCGATGACCGATTCGCGGCCGGTCATGCGGCTGCGGTAGAACCGAGCGGCATTTTCTGCGAGCGGTCCCAGCAGTTCGCCGAGAATGGTCAATCCCCGCAACGCAAAGCCGGAATAGTACAGGTCGCTGCCGCCTTCCCGCCCGGCGAAACCGCCGTCGGGACGCTGCGCCGCCCGCAGATAGGCGGCGTGCCGATTGCGCGTCTCCTCGGGCAGCTCGCCGATCCCGGCCGCGAGCCGTATCGTCAGTTCCTCCAGGTATCCCGCCATCACGACCTCGACGGCGCCAACCAGGGCGCGAATCGATCGCGAATCCACTGCGGAATCACCATCGATTCGGGGGAACGGCCAGCCACGATGCGGCAGCAGACCGCCGTGATCGATCCGCTCGCCACTGGCACCCCGCCATGGTTTAATTGAAAACCGTAGGTGACGCTCTTCTCGCCCAGCCGATCGACGCGGACTTCAATTTCCACTTGATCTTCGAAGCGGACCGCCGCCGCAAATGCAGCCTGGACCGAAACTCTCGGCCAGCTGATCTCGCCGGTCGGCTCGCGGATTACGACGCTCAAACCCAGGTGCCGCAGAAACTCATGTTCCGCCTGCTCCATGTACGCGATCAGGGCGGTGAAATGTGCGATTCCGGCAGCGTCCGTATCGACGAACTCCACGCGGCGCTGCGTTCGAAACGGTTCCATGCTACGCCTCCACAAAAAAAGCCTGCGTCGTTTCGCAGGCTCGAACGTGGATCAAGTTTTTCAGCGCGGAACCGCTACTCACCCGTGTACGGAAGCAGCGCCATGAACCGAGCTCGTTTGATGGCTTGCGTCACCGCGCGCTGGCTGACGGCCGAACAGCCCGTCTTGCGGCGGCTGACGATCCGCCCGTGGCGATTAATCAGCTTTCGCAACAGTTCAATGTCCTTGTAGTCCACATACATGGGACGAGGACGCTTGCCGTCAATAAAGAGCGGATCCTTCTTCTTGGTCTTGATCCGGGTCTTATTCCGTTTCTTCGGTCGCGGCTTCATCGCGGGACGAAAGTTCATAGGCGGTTCGTATCCGTTGTAATGTTGATCCGTGTGGAATACTGATCCGTGGAATCAGACTGAAGTCAATCTGGGGAAGGTAGATCTTACCCGAAAACAACTGCCTTGCAAGGGCAGACGTAGCCGTGGCCAAGTGTGACATAACTCGTGGCAGCGGCTTCTGGCCCCTGGTTCAAGGTTCAGCAGGGGCTAGAAGCCCCTGCCACGACTGCGGAGCGACTCGGACCCAATGCCGAACCTCATTGACCTCGTAGCCAGCGAACGAGCAGGAAAATCTCTTCTTCGGTAAGTAGCCCGGGGCGGTCGGAACGTCCTGTCGCAAAGGCCGGCATCCGGTCGTTCCGGGCGTCGTAGAAACGGCTATGCCCCGGGTTGCGGATCAACTCGGTGAGCCATTCCTCTGATCCCCAGCCGGTAAGGTCGGGTGCCGAGCCCAGGTCACCCTGATCATAAAATTTGTGGCAATCGGTACAGGAGAATGACTCAGCCAGAGCCGCCCTGCCCCGTTCGATGGTTCCCTGCTGCATCGCCTGTGCATCCGCGTCGCGCTGGTAAGCCAACCGGGCCTCGCTGGACAAGGCGACAATCAGGTCGTTCAGTGCCGCCCGGCGGGGCTCATCCAGGTCCCGGAGGTTGTCTCGCACGAAGTCCGCCATGTCGCTTTCAAAATGGGCCGTGGCCCCGAAATATTCGTCGCTGGCAATTTTGGGGTGGGTGAGCAATCCCGCCAGCCATTCGCGCGATCCGAAATGATACAGGTTCGCGGCCGAAGTATGGGTCGCCGCAATCCCCTTTCCTTTCGGATCAAGGTGGTTGTGGCAGGCCGCGCAGTTTTTCCTGAATATCGCTTCGGCGAGTCGCGGGTCGTCGAGCGTCTTTGGCGCGCGACCGACGATCCGATCGCTTTCGGGAACGGCCCCACGCCCCAGGGCGACTACATGGCGGGCATATTCCTCGCTATGCGGAAGCACCGGCTCGGCGTCGTCTGCCCGATAGTATTCGCCCCGGATCCAGTCGACGATCAACGACAACTCGGCGATGCTCAGCGAATGCGAGGCCGGATCGGCGAGGTTCGCGGCAAACGACGGCATCCGATCGTTCTCTTGCCGATAGAATCGAGCATGCATCGGGTCGGAGACAAACGCCATCATCCATTCGTAGGAACCATAGCCTGTCAGGTCGGGAGCCAGGCCGAACTGCCCGTGCTCACCGAATTTGTGACAGCCGTTGGCGCAGTTCTTTTCGATGGCCAGCACACCGCGCGCAATCTGTTCCTGATCGGCCTGATCCTCCTGCCGCTGATCGCGCAGTCGGGCCTGTGCCGAAAGCGCAACGACGATCTCCTTGAGTTCATCCGGATCGATTTTTGCGAGATGCTGTTTCACCCAGGTTGCCATCCGGCCGTCGCGATGCGCCGTGTTGCCGAAGTACGGCGCCACGATTCGGCGTCGGTGCGATTCGGGGTTGTCGGCGCCATTCGCAGCGTCCGCCGGATCGGCGACAAAATCAAGTTTGCTGATCTGGTCTTTGTCGAGCAGGCCTTGAATCCAGGCGCGACTGGCGAATCGATAAAGGTTCGGCGCACCTGGCGGCGGCGGATCAAATTGCACTTGCCCGTCCGTCCCGCGGGCGACGACCGGCTGGCGAGCGGCCGGATCTTTGACGCGCGGCAGCTGCGTGGCGCGGAACTCGACTTGCGACTCGGAATCGGAAGCAGCCGACGCCACGGCCTCCGCCGCGTAGTCGTGACAGCTTGCACAATGCCTGCCAAACAGGCGCGGGCCCTGCGTCATCGGATCGTTGCGAAGCAGGTAGACGGCACCCTGCCTGGGGATCATCAACGGCGCACTCAACCGGCCATCGACCATTTCGCGACGTTCGACGAGCTGCACCGCGCGATGCGCCTCGCGCTCGGCTTGTTCCTTGGCCAGCCGGAACTCCTGGGCCGACCGCAGCAATTTTTCGGTCTGTTCGCGTTCTGCTTCGGGCAAGGCGGCGAGCTTGGCGGCGTCGAGGCCCGTCCAGCGCGCGTAGGCCTCAAAATTGTCTTCGCGAAGCGCGAGCGCGGTGAGTACGCCAGCTGCCGACAGCAACACGCCGATGAAGGCGACATTCAGAGCGTGGCCGATTCGGGACCGGCCCACGATCGGCATCGCAAACAGCGCGGCAACGACCGCGCCGGGGATGATAATCGCTCCCACGATCTCGGAACTGCCATGGAAATATTTCAGCAGCTGGAACAGGAACAGGTAGTACCATTCGGGCCGCGCGGCCGAATAGGACTGCGCCGGATCGGCAGGCGCTCCCAGTTCCGCGCCGACACGCCAGGCCAGGGCCGTTACGATCAACAGCAACAGCAGGCAACCGACGGCGTCGTACATCACCTGATGTGGCCAGAAATATTGATCGCGCCGCCCGGGAGTAATCTTGGCGGTGATCCCATGCCGGCGAAAAAGGGCAATGTGCAGGCCCAGAAATGCCACCAGCACGGCCGGCAGGACACCGGTGTGCATGGCGAAGAAGCGCGTCAGCGTATGGTGCCCGTACTCCGTTCCCCCAATCACCAGTTGTTGCAGCTGAGCTCCGAACACCGGCACCAGCGTCATCAGGTTGGTGGCCACATTCGTCGCCCAATACCCTTTCTGGTCCCAGGGCAACAGGTAACCGGTCAACCCGAGTCCCATGACGATCTGCATCAGGATAAGGCCGAACCAGAAATTGGCCTCGCGCGGCTTGCGATAGGCCCCGTCGATTACCACTTGCAACAGGTGGAATGGCAGCAGCACGACCATCGCCTGTGCCATGAAATGATGGATGCCACGCATCAGCGAGCCACCCGCCATCTGATGTTCAATGTAGTAGACGCTTTCCCAGGCCGTCTGACTGCTGGGACTGTAGGCCATCCACAGAAAGATCCCGGTCACGGCCTGGGTTACAAAAGCGAAAACCAGCATACTGCCGCTGATGTAGCGAACCCGTGCTCCACTGGGGATGTTCTCGTACAGCGATTCGTGGATCAGTTTTCGAATTCCGACGCGTTCGTCGAGCCAATCCAGGAGAAAGTTCATTTGTTGCCTCGGCGCCCCACGGCGGCGGTTAGAGTCAATTCGGAATCCGTTCGTCTACTTTTCAACCTGTTCCGTCTTCCCTGGCAGGTAGCTGGTAAAGCGAACCCAGACTTCGCCCTGGTCCAATCGTTGGCGATCAACTTCTAACGCGTCCATGTCGCGTGGACTCGGGCTGGGTTGGATCGCGGTGCCTTCCAGCGTGAAGGCACTGGTATGGCAAGGGCATTGGAAGACCTTGCGTTCGGCCGCGAAGCCGACAAAGCAACCGGCGTGGGGACAGATTGCATTGAAACAGGCGACCGTTCCATCCGCCGCCTTACGCAGATAGACAGCGCCGATCGGCTGATGGGGCAGCTTGTTCCAGGCGTCGACCAGATCGGCGATCACCGGCACCTGCACTGGCGTCCCGTCGTTGGGAATCGAATCCAGACTCGCCACGCGCAGAAACGGTTTTTTTCCTTTTCCTTCGCGGGAGCTATCTCCCCCCTTGTCGCCAGCTCGAGGCAGCAGGGGCGAAGCGAACATCCGCAGGCCCGCCGCCAGGGGAGCCAGTCCGGCGATTCCGCCGGCGACCGCCGCAATTAACGAGGCAATGAAACCGCGACGCTCGTCGTCCGGCGACGCCTCCAGGCCCGGAGGGGGCGCGGCATGTCCCGATTCCAATCCGTAGTCGGTCGAGTTCTCGGTATCGTCTTCCTGTTCTCGATCGTCCATCGCGATTGGCTCCGCATGGTGAAAACCGGCCAGCTTTAAAACACTATAACTCCGCTTGCGAACATTTTTCTCCCAAGCCGGCTCGACAGCGGTTCTTCCTCGGCACAGACCGAGCGTGACCTGGGAGCCGGATTACTTGCCTGGGATCGTCTTGCGTCGAGTAGTCTGGAGGTGGGTAGGGCGGGCAGGATATTACGAACGTTACCTTGTTGCAGGCCCTGTATTTGAACGGGCCGAGTGGATTTTGGCTTACTTCGTGCGATTATGTCATGGCGCTGCGAACAGCGTCAAGCACTTTTGCGGCGACGTCGTCGTACGTTCCGGCGATCATGGCGCCGGCCGCCGCTTTATGTCCGCCCCCGCCAAACTGTGCCGCCAGTTGATTGCAGTCCAAACTGCAGCGGCTGCGAAAGCTGATCTTGAAAGCGCCGGATTTCTGCTCGACAAAAATCACGGCCACCTGAGTTCCGCGAATGGCGAGCAACATATTGACGACATCTTCCGTGTCAGAAGGCAGTGCGCCGGTTTCGTGGAAATCGGCAAGTCGCACGCAGGTATGGGCAAGCCGGCCGTCGAGTTCGTCGCGCACGTTGCAGAGAATCCGTCCACGCAACAGCACACGAGCGAGCGTGTCCTGCTCGTAAAGTTCATTGTAGATTTCGGCCGGATCGGCGCCGGCGTCGATCAATTCCGCCGCGGCGCGGTAGGCGACGCTGCCCGCCGATCGGAAGCGGAACCAGCCCGTGTCGGTCGCCATCGCAGCGAACAACGGCGTGGCAATCTCGGCCGTCAGCGGCACGCGCGAATATTTAGCAAACTCGAGCACCAGGCGGCCGGTGGATTCGGACGTCGTGTCCTTGAACGGCTGGGCGCCCAGTTCGTCCTGGCTGACGTGGTGATCCACCACCGCTTTCACGGCGCGTGTGCCGCGCACCACCTCGCCCATCGGTCCCAACTGGGCCCAGGCGCTGGTATCCAGGATGATCAGCAGTTCGGTGTCTGCGAGATCTTCGGCGGTAACGGCTTCCCCAAGCACCTCGATGCGACGACGCGGATCGATAAACGCCAGATTCGGCGGGGTCGACTGTCCGTTGACAATTCGGACCTGCTTCCCCATCGCTTCGAGCACGCCGGCCATCCCCAGTTCGCTGCCCAGAGCGTCGCAGTCAGGTCGGACGTGGCTGGTGAGCAATACCCGGCGGTGATTCGCCAACAAAGTCTTGAATTCATGCCAGGGAATCGACATCAGTGACAGTCCTCTCGTGGTCGAAGCGGTGCGAATGCGGATCGGATTGGTTCCAGCATGATGATGTTCGGGTCAGGGATTGCGGATCGTCGAGTGGACGAGTTGTCGGGCGTCCCAGTCGGTGACAAATTCCGCGGCGCGGGTGACATCCTCGGCCAGTTGCAGTTTGAGTTCATCAACCGACTTGAACGGATGAATGTCCCGCAGTCGGGTGAGAAAGTCAACCTCCATCGTCGCGCCGTACAGCGATCCGTGATAGTCGATCAAGTGGACTTCGACCTTCAAGGCCTGCTCTTGGAACGTCGGATTAGGCCCGACATTGATCGCGGCGCACCAGGCGTTGCCTTCCACGAGTGCGCGACCGGCGTAGACGCCGACGCCTGGTAAGAGCGTGTCGACGGCGCTGAGATTTGCCGTGGGGAAGCCGATCCGCGCGCCGCGGCCCGCGCCGTGCGTCACCATGCCACGGATGCGATAGGGGTGGGTCAACAGGGCGCAGGCGGCGTCCAGATCGCCGCGCTCAATCAGGTTTCGCACGCGGCTGCTCGACACGAACTGGTCGCCGACCACCAGAGGGGCTACGATCTCCAGTTCGACCGAGGCCCGGTCGCAGAGTTGCCGCAGCGCGCTGATGTCGCCGCTGCGGCCTCTGCCGAAGAAAAAGTTCGGGCCCTCGATCATCACGCGCGCACCGAGCCTCTCCACGACGATCTGTTGAAAAAACGCTTCCGGCGTCAGCGACAACAGCGCTTCGTCGGTCGGATAAGAGATGACCCAGTCCACGCCCTGCTCTGCCAGTAACTCCGCTTTGCGATCCGTCCAAGTCAGCGGCGGCGGCGCCAGGTTCGGCCTCAGGATCCGCACCGGATGTGGGTCAAACGTAAAGACAATCGCCGGACCGGACAGCAACCGCGCCCGCTGCACCAGGCGCTGCAGGATCCGCGCGTGACCGCGATGCACGCCATCGAAGTTTCCGATGGTCAGCGCTCCCGGCAGACGATCCGTCGGCAATTCGCTCCAGTCTCGGATCAGTCGCACGCTATTTCCCCTCCTGCGATTCCGGTTCGGCATAGCGCTGCAATGCGCGGGGCAGATATCGCGGCAGGTCGCTGGCGATCATGCCGGCCTGCCCCAATGCCTCCGCAGCCAGATCGCCCGCATCGCCGTGAGCGTGAACCGCCAACAGCGCCGCATCCCAAAGCGAGAGGCTCTGGCCCAGCAGGCCGGCGATCACTCCCGTCAGAACGTCCCCGGACCCGCCCGTCGCCATGCCCGGGTTTCCCACCGCTGCGGCAATATGACGCACACCATCGCTGACATGCGTTGGAAAGCCCTTGAGCACCATCGTCGCTCGCCACTCGGCCGCCAAGCGCTGTACGCGATCTTCGTCCGCGAGTTCTTCGAATCGACCCGATGCCAGACGGCGAAATTCACCCGGGTGCGGCGTCAGGATGCGGGGCCCCGCCGCTTGCAGCAGTGTCGCCGGCTGGTCCGCCAACGCGTTCAGGGCGTCGGCGTCCAGAACCAGCGGCTGGGTCACCGTTGTGTAAAGCCAGTGCACCAGAATGTCGGTGCCGCGCGACCGGCCCAGACCAGGCCCACATGCTACGCAAGTCGCCGTGGCGAGTTGCTCTTTCAAAGGTTCCCGGGCTGAGGCCACGATCCGCCCCTCCGCATCGTCCGGCAACGGCACCGTCATATACGACGGTTCGTAGCCCGCCACGGTCTCCAGGATAGATCCCGGAACCGCAAGCCGAACCAGTCCCGCGCCACTCCTCAGTGCGGCGATTCCCGCCAGACCGATCGCCCCGCTCATGCCGCGAGACCCGCCGATCAGCAACACGCGGCCATAGTCGCCTTTGTGACTGCACCGATCCCGCGCGGGAAGCCGAGGTATCGCGTCCTTCATGCCATGACCCCATGGCAGCGACGAGCGATCGTTCCCGCGACATAGCCGGCCTTGAAACCGGCATCAATGTTCACGACCACTACGTTCGCGGCGCAACTGTTCAGCATCCCCAGCAGCGCCGCCAGCCCGCCGAAACTCGCCCCGTATCCGACGCTCGTGGGTACCGCAATCACCGGACAGTCGACATGCCCTCCAACGACACTCGGTAAGGCTCCCTCCATGCCGGCAACGACCACGATGGCGGCGGCACCACGCAGGCTGTCGAGTCGTTCAATCAACCGATGCGGGCCCGCCACCCCGACGTCATGCACCATCGTCGTCTCGACTCCCATCCAGTCCAGAGTTTCCCTGGCTTCCTCGGCAACCGGCAAGTCGCTGGTGCCCGCCGTCACGACCGTAACCCGTCCCCCACGTCGACGATCGCCTGCCGCTTTGCGTTCCGTCGCTGCGGTCCGATCGCAGCCCTGGAGAGCATCGGCGAAGTCGAGGCGAAACGTACGTGCCACGTTGTTGTATCGCCCCTGCGGAAAACGCTCAAACAGGCCGGTGCCTTTCTCCGCATCGATTCGCGTTACCAAGACATGCTGACCGCCCGCCGCCAACTGCTCCACGATCCTCGTCAACATCGGCAACGACTTGCCCTCGCCAAAAACAACTTCCGGATAACCGCAGCGACGCGCGCGGTCCAAGTCCACAACGGCATCCCCCAGATTGCCGGATGCCGCCCGGGCCAGCGCAGCCGAAAGGTCGGACGGCGTTAATCGGCCCGCCGCGAGTTGCTCCAGTAATTGCTCGACCACGCCGCCGGACATCGTTTCGGGTTACGGGTTACGGGTTACGGGTTACGGGTTACGGGTTACGGGTTACGGGTTACGGGGA